>RCUN01000834.1_pt1 | contig 12852 bp, 8 predicted proteins | sample 2166181 | NCBI WGS metagenome assembly RCUN01 (sample SAMN09932603, study PRJNA488358) | compost metagenome | feature: garden; material: soil; isolation source: compost soil in crotononitrile-enriched culture | place: Germany: Experimental Botanical Garden Goettingen | collected 2016-01-27 | reverse complement strand
AAAAAATTTTTAGGAACCATAGAAAAACTAATAGATTCGTTTTTCTTTATACTAAATAATTTTTTGCCTTCATTTGCAATATCGAAACTATAGAAATCATTATTATTTGCTATCTCTAGTTCTTTCAACCAACTTTCAGAATCAATAAATTTAATTGGACAGTCTTTTGCCGTAATAGTAAAAATTATTCGCCTAACTGATACATCAAATGCCTCTATCTCGACTCCGCAACAAGAATTATGTTGATAAATTAGCTTATTTTTGTCGTTTAATAGGATATACCTTGATACTTCACATGATGAAAAACATAGAAGTATAAAAAAAAATATTACAAATGGGTAGTGTTGGAATTTATTCATCTTTAAGTCGCTATTTATATTATAAGTTTTGAGAACTATTATATTAGAACGGAAATGGTCTGTTTTCACTAAAGCTATTTACTACTTTTCGTGCATCATTTTCTAAAGTACCCGGAGTTCTGTACGCGCCATCAAATCCGAATTTAAAAGCTTCTGAAATTATCCTGCCATAAAATCTAGCAAAACCAAGTTGTTTCTGTTGAAGATAATGAAAGCTTTCTTCAATGCCAACTTCAGCTCTATATTTGGAATCATATTGATTACTGCCATAGGCATTTCTTCCAAGAGATATACCAGTTCCATTTAACCAATCAGCCAGTCCACCACTTCTATGAATTGGTCTATCGTTCCCATGAGGAATATAACTATCATCAAAGCTCATTGCAGGCCCCATAACTCCGATATTGAACAAAGTATTTGAAAATCCGCCAATTGCACCACCTATAGCACTATTCAAAATTATGTTTTTATCTTCATTTCCCAAAACTTTTTGAACAGCTCCTGAAGTTGCCCCGGTCAATGCTCCTTTTCCTGCGGAATAAGACAATTCCAAAAGTGAATTCTTAACACCAGTTCCAAAGCCCGACCCTTTTATAGGATTGAATTTAGGTATTGCGGAACCAACAAGGCCACCAGCAACCATTCCTGCAACTGAGGCAAGATTTATTTCTCCCCCATACATCGATGTTGTTACCACTGAGCTTACTGTCTGAGAAAGCATATTATAACCAAATGTATTACCAAAAGATCCCAAAAGGCCGGATGAGCCAATCGCACTTACTCCTCCACCGATGGCGCCGCCAATTGCACCCATAGCAAGGGAACTTCCAAATCCGCTCCAGCTCCAGTCACCGGTTATTGCGGCATTTATTGAATATGCTGCTGCGCCAACGCCGGCTCCAATTATAGCTCCCCAAATAATACCAGCGAGGATAGGAATACCAAAAAGTACTTCTCCATTAGGATCAACATAGATCAGTGGGTTATTCAATGCATAGGAAAATCTATTATAGTTCTGTGTATTAAAAGGATCTTGCACATTACCATCCGGAGAAAGGAACCGTGCCATCCTTGCGTCATATAGCCTACCGTTCATATGGATCAATCCAACGCTTAAAAGGTGTTCGTGCCCTGTAAATCCTCTGTCTAAGATTGCAAACGTAGTAAGGTTATTGTTGCTTCCATCAGTAAGTTTCACAATATTTCCCCATGCATCAAATTGCCTTTTTTCAACGATTCCCCCACTTTGGTTTGTTATCATGACAATACTTCCCAAATAATCACGGTGCAGGTAGTATAAAGCCCCGGCTACCGGTACACTCCCTTTCGACTCTTTCCAGATAGCTGGTGCTGAGTAAGCATTGCCACCAAGGTATAGGATAAAGGAGACCTGACCTGTCTGCATATCATGGATTATCTCAGAACTGCCGTCTCCAGCATAATGCTTCCGAAATCTTCTTAACATTTTATCAGCCTGAACACCACCATAGAACATATTAGCCCTGCCAAGTGAAGAATTATACTGGAAACTAATTCGATCAATTCCAGTTTCACTGATTTCAATAGGCGATTTAAATGCATTGAAGCTGACATCCTGTGGAGTTCTGGCTTGATAGTATGCACTCGCAGATGTATTTAATGTCAGATCCTGTTGTTTATAACTGACTCCGCTATAGCTATATGTTCCTTGTCTGGTATTTTGCGTAATTCTTCCCCTAGCATCATATTGTTGGCTCTGACTTCCATTATTGTCATTGAATGTGGTCAACCTATCTACATTGTCATACCCAAAAGATTCAGACCAGCTAAATGCGCTATTCGTTCTAGCTGTAGGAAACTCTCTCTGGACATTAAACGTTGTTCCTAAGGTCATTAGTGTAGTTGGAGTCCCAGAGGTACGATATAATCTACGTTGCTGTGGAAACCCATAGGTGTCATATTTTAATGAGGTTCTCGAAACTCCCTGGGTAGCAGCTGTCAACTCTCCGCGAAGACTAAGCGAGTCCACCCGCCACAAAATATGCCCCCCGTCGGGAGTTACGGGAAGGTTCAGCTGTTGTCTAAGACCATTCTGATATTGCGTTAATACTGACTTTTCGACGGATGTAGATGTCGGCTTATGTGTGGCCTTGACCTTCGTATTATTTACTCTTCCAAAAGCATCATATAGAAATGTTCTGCTGAACTGCGCATACGAATTATCTTCGGTCTGGGATGAAAGGCGTTTGTATGTGTCATAAACATAAGCATCGGTCGAATTGTTACCATCTCCATTTACCAATGCCACTTGTGCCAGCAGTTTTGATGTCGGGTCATAAGTATATGTCCATTGCATATTCGTTCCGGTACCTGTAAAATTTCTGGTCGACAGTTTCCCAGCCTGGTCATATACAAATTGCGATTGGCCCAATGGCGAGGTTTCCTGTTTCACCTGTCCCCACCCATCATAAGTATATTGGTAAGTCCCCGCACTTGGATCTATTAGTTTTGTTTTTTGTCCCCAACCATCCTGTTCAATTGTTTGGGTACTCCCCCCAAAATCAGCAGTTTTGAGATTACCGTTTGCAAAATAAGTATAGGTAACTGTTCCACCTGGATCTTGTAGGCTTGTGACCATATCGAAAGCATTCCGGGAAGTTGTAACGGCTTTTACGCCATCATTAACGGTCATATTCAATCCACTGTAACTATATGTTTGAACCTTTCCCGTATATTTTGTAGATTGATAGATGCGTCCATAACTATCAAATGACAATGTGTTCCAAAGGGTATAATTACCTGGCTGCGAAAGTTCACTAACCTGATATTCTCTTCCATATACATCATATTTCCAAGACCGGCCCTCAAAAGTCCCAAGAACAGTTTTATCACGCTGTTCTATTTTCTGGCCAAGCTGATCTATCGTGGTAATTGACGAAGAACCGTCATCTCCTGTCGCTGTAATGATAGTGTTAAACATATCCTTGGTATAGGTATTTGTTTTAACTTTTCCTAAGTAATCAGCTGTGGTTTTGATCCTGCTCCAGCTATCCAAAGTGTAAGCGGTATTTCTATTATATTTATCGGTATATGAAGTTAGCATCCCAGAGACAGAACTATTTACAAAGCTCTCAAATAACCCATCTGGATCAGTATATTTTGTCTTAAATCTTCCTGTTGCTTCATACACCATAGTTTCGGTACGTGAACCGTCTGCCGGAGTAGTTGTAATACGTTTTGTTATATTACCAAAGGCATCATAAGTTAAAGCCTGAGTAATAAATGATGTGTTATGTCCTTTGTTTTTTACCTGTGTTGGGAGATAACCGGTATATACAAGCTGTTTTTCTGCTGTATAGATCTCTGTGCCAACCTGTGTTGTGTCTTTTCGATTAATCAGCCGCCCGATATAATAAGTTGTTCCGGTACTATTTGCATACGTTTGGGCTGAACTTTCTGATCCCTGTCCGTTAACATCAGTTTTATGATAGGTAACGTTGTAATATCCATCATAAGTGAAGCGTTGGTTCCTATAAGTCCCTAAAAGTTTGTCCTTCAATGAAAAGGCAATAGGTACATTGACAAAAGTTTTGTTAGTCAATATGCTTGTCTGATAGATATGGTCTTCCCTACTGATATAATCGCTGAGGGTAGCTCCATCAGGGGCCCCTCCCGCAGGAGGGGGATTGCTTACAGCCATATTCTTAATTGCATTGTTTATATAGCTATTCTTGGAGACAAAGGTGCGAAGATTTGCGCCGCGCAATTGTGGACTCTGAATGCCGATAGTGTAAGTACGATTAACGTCAGATGCACCTGTATGCACATTGCTCCGGATATTTTCACCGAATCCAAGAAATCCCAGGCCGTCAGCATTTGTGACTGCATTCGCATAACCAAACGTCTGTAAACCGATCTGTCCTGCTGCATCTCTTGCAATCGCACTGGTAACATATAATTGTGGAGCAAAATGAATGTCTATATAAGGGAATGTTTGGTTATAAGAAGAATTGTAAAGTGGTAGACCATTTCCATTTGCACCTTCCATCAATCTTGCGTAGTCAATGTAATGATTTACACCATCGTGAAAAATTGTTGTTAGATGTCCCTCTTTCATCATATCCTTGTCAGAGCGGAACAATGAAATTGCATTATCACTTATATAACCATATTCAAGATTAGGATTTTGCTGGTCTGGGTTCAAAAATATTGGTATGGGATTATGCCGCACAGTTGTACTCCTATTACTGGAAACCGAATTCCCGTAAACTGGCCTGTTACTAATATCCATTCCAGTATTATGATATATAGTTACAGCGATGTTCCCTGTCGCAGTTGAATTATAGGTTGTCGTTGCGCTGAATATAATATCCGTTTTTCCATCACCATTTACATCGGTTGGAACCAATACATATTGCTTCATGGTATTTGAGCCATCCCACGTATTTTGAGTGTGTGTAAAAGGTTCATTCTTTTCGTGCTTAATAAACCCTTTACCTGTACACATGAAGGTTGCAAAAAGATTATTATATCCAGTTGCGAACATGATATCCATTTTTCCATCGCCGTTAAAATCTCCTAACAGAATTGGTTTATTAGGGTCATTAGTTATTCTGGAATCGGATGTTTGCCATAACAGTTCAAAGGAATTGTTGTCGTTGAGCGTATATACAAACATTCTTCCATATTCTAGATGCAAAATATCGGTCTTTCCATCGCCATTAAAATCTGCCGTGTAGAGTTTGTCCCCATATACAAATGAAGAATACAGCATTCCGACCTGATTCCAACCGGAAGGAGTACGGCGATCCATATTGACAAACACCACAACAGATCCTGAATTTCCATATACCTTTACACAGGGCGGATCACCGCCCGCGTCACGATACTCATCCACTATAACCTGCTGATCTCTTCCGATCATCATTATGTCTGTTAAACCGTCACCATTAAAATCCCCGGAAACAAATTCAAAGATATTTGGCACTCCTTCGTGATCTTGGCGGTCACATTCAGAATAGTATCCTCCTGCCAAAGGGAGATTGTCGATGGACTTGGAATATTGATAATAAACTGGAGTTACCGTACCCGAAGAATACATATCGAATTTATAGCTGTTGGCTCCGTTATTCTTAAGTAAAAGCATGCCCTGTCCCGGTAGGATCTTGTTTTCATGGCTCAACCATGTCGCAGGAAATATATCTAAAAAATAACCTGTATTTACCTCATACCCAAGTTGCATATAAGGTGATCCAGGATCCAGGTCATAAAATGCATAAAATTTGTTAGGTGACTGCAAACCTACTTTAGGATAAAGTAAAAAATCCATACTACCATTGCCTGTAAAATCACCAGATATTACTTTAGAATTATTACTGGCAATTCCTGTCAGGCTTAAATTGGAAATTACCTGTGAGGTCATCATGTTTGTCGTGTTATCATATTCAAACCTGATAGGGGCGAAAGCATTCAACTCGCTACCATCAAACTCCTGTATCTCAGTCATTCGATCATAATCGAGGGTACTTACTGTTGAATAAGTTGGAATATAATGTCTATAATTGGTGCCATTTGCAACAATGCTGATCTTACTGATCTTTTTATCTGAATAAAAACCTGTGCCAGCAACATAATTCTGTTCAGCCCTGCTAGCTGCACCATAGCTGAATTCTATCCTATTTAGGGCAGTTCCTGTTCCTTGACTTCCATATAAGACTTTACTAATAAAAAGATTATTATTAAAGGTTGTATACTCATAACTGATACGGACTCCCTGTGAATTTTCCATATAGGTGAGACCATATTGGAGCCTAGAACTTGAATTTGCATTTTGACCGTAAAAGGCTTTTGTACCGTTTGGATAAAACACTTCGAAATATGCTGGACCAAAAGAGGCCCCAAAAGATGATACCCCTCTTGAAATTATCTTTATATTGGAATACTGCTCGGTCTGATATTCGGCACCGTCACCACCATAAGATCCACTCTTTAACAGAAGCCTCTGGCCGTCCAAGGAAAATCTATCATTAAGGTCAAAATTGACACCACCAACTCGGTCATCAGAGTACTTTGCAGCACCAACCCTAGATATGGAAGACAGTCCAAAAACATTCCATCCGTATCCTGCGGTCCCCCGGCTACTCTGACTATTGTAGATTAAGCCTAATTCTGGTACAAACCCATCAATACCTGGGGGAATTATAAAGGGTATAGTATAGTTTGTCGATCCAGTTGCAGATACATCTAAATTGACCTCTGTTCTTCCTGGACTCAAAGTCGCAGCTAAAACTTGTAACCCTGATTTTGAAACTTTTATTGATGAAGAGGAATCTGACACTATTGTTTTAAGGGTATCTATTGAGAACTTTGAAGGGAAAGTTGCATTAACCTTAACGATCGAATCCAATAAAATCAAATTTGACGAATTACTTTTATTTAAACCTAATGTGTCGGTTTGGATTCTGTTCTGTGAAATACAATCAATAGTGATCGCACAAAATAACGACAATAAAAATATCAATCTTTTCATGTTAGGCCTCCTTTACTTTTTCTATAATTAGCTCTACCCACTTATCATCTCCAACCGAAATACGAAGGAGATAGGTTCCGGCCATAAGTTGATCTGTAGAAAATTCAACGTAATCTTCCTTTTTAAAGGACTCAATAGCCACCTTATTTTTATTTCCGAAATTCACTAGGGAGAAAATTGGAAAAGCATTTTTACTTAGATCAGCTGAATGGATCTTTATTACTTTTTCTTTTCTGTTGAGGTAGAGGCTATAACCATTCCCAATTTCTATTATATCAGGTTTTAACCTGTCTCCAGAGGCAACGCTATCAGAATTTAAAACACTAAGCGAGGGGCAATTAATACATATCCATAACCTTTTTGTTTGATTGCCAGACGCATCGAAAGTGAAGGTGAGTTTTTGTGAGAATGCATGCGTAGAAAATGTCATCAAAATGGAAACAAGAAAAAAAATGATGAAGCTCCATTCTCCCCAAGGGAGGCTGATATTGATAATAGACTTCTTTTTCATAATTCATTGATTTATGTTCTCAAAGAATCCGAATACACAGAAAGATTTATCTGCAAAAAACTATGAGATGTTATAATCTAAATTAACTTCAAATTATATCACTATTCAGACAAAAAAATATTTTTTATACAGTATTTGACCGAATTGTGCTACACAAAGAAGACAGGTGAGTTTTATTATAAAAACAGTTATTTAACAGATAAAGAAGATCTATTGTGGCCCTTTTAAACTGTATCTTTTTGGGGTGATAGCGTATTTTTTCTTGAACAGCCTACAGAAATAACTGGGACTGGCAAAACCACACTGTTCTGAAATCTCTTTGACAGAAAGTCCCCTTTTGATAAGAAGAATCTTTGAATGTTCAAGACGTTGATCTGTAACAAAATCAATGATTGTCTTTTTTTCAAGTTTAAAAAATAGTCTTCTCAGCGTTCGCTCTGTTATGAAGTAACGTTTACATAAAACCTCAATATCGGTTATCTCCTGAGAAAGGCAGCCTGATTTTAGATACCCTTTTATTTCATGTATTTTTTCGGAGTTGGACATTTCAGAGAGATGGATCCGGTAATCTTGAGCCCGATCATAGATCCTTAAAATTTTCTTGATCATCGGAAGGAGGGTCATTTCGAGATCAATATTGTGCATTGTAGGTAAATGCCATATATTGATGAGTTCTTTTGCAAGTGATCGACTCATGAAAAGCTTCGCCATATACGATACTGAAACATTACTTTTTAGGCAAAAAGATAAAAATTTAGAAAGGTTAGGTAGAGCAGATGCCTTTCGTTGTTTCCATTCTATGCGTAAGGATATATAAAGAATAGTATTGCAACCCGGCTTAAACGTGTTTCTATAAATACCTCGATCGCTGAAAGTTCCATAATATGTTCCCCTTCCTGGACAGCTTAGGATATTTCCTTCAGGGGTACTGAATTCAGCTTCACCCTCAAACATGAAGAACATAAAGAGGGATGGCTCTAACACCTCACAATGAACTGTGTGCTGACTTTCAGAATTGAACTCGATAAGCTCCATGAAGTACAAAAAATTACTGTAATATTGAAACATAACATTTCCATCAGCAAATTCATGACATATAGAATCGGCAAAAGGAATTTTGAAGGTAATATTATCTGTTAGTGATTTACTGCTTTTGTAAATTTCTAATGAATCTAGATTAAATTTTATAGACCTTTCCATACCTTATCTGAAACATATCGCCGTATAAATTAATTTTCTATTACAATTTAATCTATTTCCCACTAATATTCACCATAATTTTGTTAATTAATTATCGTTACTAGCTCAAGCTGCTCTTTTCAATATAAGCCTATTTTAGTATTAGATTATATCTGAAAAGAATAATTGATATAGATAAAATGACATTTAGATAGATTAGAGGAATCAGAAAGTGCTTTTTTTGTTTCTGGGGCACAGGAAGTACCAAAAACAACACCAAGGTTAAAATCCAGCACAAGCTTCCGTGTTCAAGCATTTCTAACTCACCAAACTCCATGTTACTTTTAGGAATTAGTTCAAGATAATTCGATTTGACAAATGCTGCATTTTAAGGTTTTTTTATGTTACACAACGAAATTTTTTAAAAATTTAGCACGTCTTAACAAACCTAAAATAATATTACAAAATCGACACTTATTTGTATTAATTGAAACATAAAACACTAAATACTAACCACTAACACTTTATGCATCGTAAGTTGTTGGTGAATTGAGCTGCGGAAAGATATCGATCGGTATTTTCAATACAGCGAGCACCGAAAAGAGAGCAGGGAACCGGACTGTTCGCTAAAAAAGATGTCGATAGGCTGTTTTCGGAAATAAAAAGAAGATAAAAAAGTAAAGATTTGGCTGTTACAAAAAGGCGCACTGTCCTGTGCGCCTTTTTGTTCCAATTTATCTCTTCCGTTTACCCAATTTGGCCAGTAGCCTACTCGTTGCGAAACTGACCAGGGTACCCAAGGCAGCTGTAAGAGCGGTTTGCAGTACATCACCCAGCGAGATACTGGCCCAGAGGGAACAGAGGGTACCACCTATAGCCGATATGCGGATATCATTCAGTTTCATCCCCTGCACTCCTTTCAGCCGCAGTTTCGGCATTACCGTCTGCCGCATTTAAATCGGCTTCCGATGGTGATTTTTTGTCTTTCACCTCCGGTTGCGATTTAGCTTCATCCAATACCGTTTCCACGATTCCCAGCCCCAATGCCAAATATTTCAGTACATTGCCTACCTTTCCTGGTAGTTTAACAGGAGCCGCCAGCACCAGCTGCAGCACCTGTCCTATTTTGTTAAAGATCTTTTTCATTTCTGTTACGTTAGATAGACAGGATTTTGGTCATTCGCTGCTGACCACAACCCTGCCCTTTCACCACCTACACACCTTTCGTTAATCTAAGGAGATCATGGAATTGAAAGCCTTGCGTTCCGACTGCCAATCCCGCCTCCAACATCCAAATCGATTAAAATGAAGGGCAAGGAATAAAAAATATAGCTTTTTGACTGTCAAGCTTTGACGGGATCTGGCGTAAATATGAATCACTGTCCGAGTGTAGCGAGTTTGATTCATATAGCCAGAGAACTAAAAAGATGACACAAAAGAAAGCAATTGATTATTCCAGCCCTTCATGTTTAACGAATACTCAAATACACTTCATCCCCCATATCCCACAGGCTATACACCAGGGCTTTGAGCTTTGCCAATGCCTTGCCGCTGTAATCACCTTTGCCTTCCCCCCTGAGCGTCGTCACTGGAGCGATACAACCCAGCAGTTCATCCTGTGCGTTATTGGCCGCATGAATAAGAATACCTTCGCGGTTGAGTACATGCGGGATACCGATCTGCTCGCCATGCCGCTGATAGCGGATTTTTTCGAGCTTATATTGACCGATCGGAATACAGCTGATCCGCTGGATGTTGTTGCGATCCGGCAGTTCGATGGTATGGCAGATATGCTCGCCATTGAAGGTGATCGTTCCATTTGTTCCCTCATCCCCGTATTTCCGCACGAGCTTGAGGGTGTGCCTAGTTTTCATAGGATTACGGCTGGATCACTTGAACAAAGGTCAACGCATTGTACATACCGTTGGATAAAGGGTAGTATCCGCCGTTGACGAATTGAAAATAACTGATACCCATCAGGATCAACACGGCAGATTCAGGCTGAGGCTCCAACGTCAAAATTAGGTTCTGCGCCGCTGTCAAATCACTCTTCCCGATATCCATGTACGCAGACCGCGCAATGGCTACTTCGTCCGCATCCGGATTTTGAGCATCGTACTCCGTCGCCACGAGCTGGATCTGCACATGCGTAGCTCCTTCCAGCCCTTTGATCACATTTTTTGCGATGATAGCCGGTATTTCAATGTAACCGTCACCCGTAGCACGATCGTAGGTCGGTCGGATTTTTAGGAAAAAAACATCCTTGAGCTGCGCCTTGAGATTACACTCCAAGCCGACCAATTGACCAAGGTTGGCGGCGAGCACCTGGCGATCTCCCCTGCCATTGATTTCATCTGCGCGCAGGACGCGATTCATACGTCCTGTCAGGCGGTTACTAAAGGCTGCATCCGAGCCCTGGCTGAGGACTTCGCGTAGCTGTTCACGCAGTTTTTTGGAAGCATTTGCCGCACGACCAAATTCCTGGCCATTTTCTTTTGTTCGCTGGAACCGCGGATCAGAATTGATCTGTTCTTTGGACGGGCCGCCTTTCATACGTGCCTGATAACCGCGTTTGTCCTTGTAGAAGGAAAGATCCCCGATCTTGCCTTCAAATTTTACTAAACTTACTTGTCTTGCCATGATTGTTTATCATTGGATTACGAAACAAAGGTGCATAGACAAAAATCAGAGCTTGTCTCGAATGGGCTGATGTGGGCTTACATGTATCCAAATGGGGTTAAATGGGATCATTTGTCTATTTTACATATAAATAACATTACCTAACTTTAGGTTAATAAAAAGCAGGTCATTCCCGATGGTAAAAAGCGATACATATAACCATTTATTGTGCAGTACAGCTGTAGCACATGTTAAGCACAGCTATAGTACTGGTATAGTACTAAACTATGACATGGAAAAATGTACTTAAATGGTGCTTCTATCCTACTTGAAGGGTGCTTAAGGATCAACGATTGATGAGCCGATTAAAAAGCTATTTTTAACAATTAAGTAAATATAAATTATGAGCAATCAACGTGTCTGCATTTATGCAAAAGACGTGAGTATCCTCTTGGGAAAGAGTTACAAACAAGCGGTCCGTATTCTTCGGACCATCAAAGATGCCTATGGCAAAGAACTTAATCAGTACATCACCGTGGAGGAATTTGCCGCCTATACCGGCATCGATGTAGAAACCATCCGTAGCCGGTGCCTGAAAAATTGATCGGCACATACCGCAACAGGAAATTCTTTTGAGCATGATTTCGGTTTATCTTGTGTTCCTTTTTTCTTCTTCTAGCTTTTCACATTGCTCGTACCAGGATACAAACCGCTTCTGATCATTTTTATTTACTTTAAGGTAGCCGACACAAGGTTTTTTAAGGTAAACTTTCCAATTTCTGCTGTTGGCCTCCCTTTCTATCGAACCAATCCCCTTATACTGCAGCAACCAGATCCCTGTGGCGAAAAATCGATTATCGCCAGCTAGCAACTCCTTTACCTCCTTTAAGGTCGAATAGGGCAATTTATGGTTTACGGCATCAGCATCCAGTCCTATAACACGTCTTTCCTCCAGTTCGATCAATAGATATGGACTGAAATCAAACTCATTTTCCAGCAAAATATCATCATGCTTTTGTTCTTGTGCCTGTATTTTCTTAACCTGATTTATATTAAGGTTTCGCGCGAATACAGTACCATAATATATACCAAGAATAGTAAGTTCAAATCCGAAAAAAACCATTATCATCAAAAAGGAAATCGGAAAAATCACCTTGAGGTTATTGATAAAATTAAATTGTTCCCCATGGACCCAAAAGTAAATATAGGAAAGTACGACTAGCGCAATTGATGGAATGAAAATACCTTTCAATAATAACAAAAACCAGCTGCGAGCACTATATTTTAACCTGGAAATCAACGGTACTTTTTGGCCCATTAGCCAGCTGATCAGAAGAGACAAGAGATAAAACCCGGCTGTGTTCAGAGCAAGCTGCAAACGAAATCCAGGCTCAAAAAAAATTTTAAAGAAGCCCTCTGGTTCGCCATAGGCCAGTAAAATATAGGAGCCGATAAAAGATACGGTCAATCTGCCAACATTAAAAATAGCTTTCCGTCGCTTGTATAAACGTTGCATAGAAAATTCTTTTAAATAAATAAGACAAACTTGTATTAGATGATGGAGTTTAGGTCCATTCTAATATACAGAATTGAATTTAATAATAAAGCATAATAAAAACCATTAAAAGCAAGTCAAATGCTTATTCTATAAATTATATAACCCTTAACTACACAAT
>RCUN01000830.1_pt1 | contig 12923 bp, 12 predicted proteins | sample 2166181 | NCBI WGS metagenome assembly RCUN01 (sample SAMN09932603, study PRJNA488358) | compost metagenome | feature: garden; material: soil; isolation source: compost soil in crotononitrile-enriched culture | place: Germany: Experimental Botanical Garden Goettingen | collected 2016-01-27 | reverse complement strand
AGGGCCTTGCCTCCGCAAGAGGCTGTGGCTCAGGCTATGTCTAAGTCCGAGGGACCTGTCATTCTTGTTGAAGGCTCGGATAATGTTGGTGGCGGAGCTCCCGCAGATGCGACACATACCCTGCAATATTTGCTGAATCCTGCCAAGAAAAGTCTTATCGTCATTCGTGATGAGCTAGCGGCACAAGAAGCTCATAAGCTTGGTATAGGCGGTCTTTTTGATGGAGAGGTTGGGGGAAGAAGCGATGACCTACACGGTGACCCTGTGCGAGTGAAGGGTCATATACGGCTTTTGTTCGATGGGAAGTATACGCATATAGGCCCCTATATGACGGGACAATGGGCAAATATGGGGAAAACGGCTGTGATTGAGGCTGGGAAGCTCACTCTGATTGTTACAGAGCAGAGAACGGCTCCTTGGGACCTAGGACATGTGAGTTCGGTGGGCCTGCGTCCGGAGGATTTTCACGTGATTAACGTTAAATCGGCGATTGCCTGGAAGACGGCCTTTGGTACGGTAGCGAGGCATGTTATTCCTGTAGATACGCCAGGCTGCTGCAGCTCTAATCTAGAGCATTTCAACTATAAGCTGCTTAAGCGACCTATATATCCATTAGATATTTAATTTAGATGTTACCCATACAGCCCTATTATGAGGAGGAAATGAACATGCTTACCATCCAGAATTCTATAGATAAATATGATCAGGCCAAAAAACATCTAGCAGGGGGTGTCGCCAGCTCACTTCGTGCATCTATGAAACCAACACCGATCTATGCAGAATCTGCCCAAGGTGCCCGTGTCCGTGATGTGGACGGCAATGAATATATCGATTATTTACTGGCTTATGGACCTTTGATTCTAGGGCATGCTCATGAGGGTTTAACAGAAGCCATCTTGAGCGCTATGAAAAATGGTTATACCTATGGCCTTCAACACCAAGGAGAGATCGAGCTGGCTAATCTGCTGGCAGAGGTGCTTCCTTGCGCGGATAAGGTGGCCCTGAGCGGTTCTGGGACAGAGGCTGTCATGCTTGCTCTGCGCCTAGCTCGTGCGTACACAGGTAAACGTAAGGTCGTTCGTTTTCATGGTCATTACCATGGATGGTCTGACTCTATATTTACCTCTTTTCCGAGCGCGGGCTTAAATCAACAAGTGACGTCGGCAGCTAATACCACTATTCCACCGGGGACCTCTGGTCAAAGCGAAAATAGTCTCGATGATATTATTTTGCTGCCGTGGAATAATCCGGAGGCTATTGAAGCTGTACTACGATCTCAATCGGGAGAGATTGCCGCTGTGATCACAGAGCCGGTTATGTGTAACTCGGGCTGTATCCTGCCCAAGCCCGGCTATTTGGAGCTGCTGCGACAATTAACAGAGGAACTTGGTATCGTGCTCATTTTGGATGAGGTGATTACAGGGTTCCGATTAAGTCTGGGGGGCGCACATGGCAGATTCGGCATCAATCCTGACCTTGTTACAGTAGGTAAAGCATTAGGCGGAGGTATTGCTATAAGTGCAGTTGCTGGTAAAGCGGATATCATGAAGCTGATTGATGATAGTACCGTCAGCCATCTGGGAACCTTAAATGGTAATTGTGTATCCACGGCAGCTGCGATCGCAACCATCCATGAATTGGCCAAGGATAATGGAGCCGCTTACGCCAGAATGGAATCCTTTATGGTCACCTTGGCTGCGGGTATTCGAGAGCTGTTGCACAAACATAAGCTACCCGGAATTGTGAATCAGATTGGACCTGTCTTTCATATGATGTTTATCGATGCTCCAGAGGTAACGGATTTTGATACGTTTAACCGTAAGGATGGAGCTAAATATGCACGTTTTGCAGAGATTATGCTGAATGAAGGTGTGCTGCTGCGTCCTAATGGACTTTGGTACATCTCAACCGTTCACAAGGAAACCGATATTCAAGCTACCTTACAGGCTGTAGATCGAGCTTTGAGTCAATTGACCTCATAGAAATGATGGGGCATAATAGGGTGGTTAATGGTAATAGACCCTAAGAGGCATTTAATAAGCAAGGTGGCTAAAATAGATGGAAGACAATAAACAGACGAAGTTGGACCATGAAAAGGATAAACAGGATCGTTATTCGATTAACTCTATAGAGAAGGCACTGGATGTCATCGAAGTATTGTCGGAGCATGATTCACTGAGCTTGATTGAGCTAGTTGAGCTCGTTAACCAGCCTAAGTCCTCCTTATATCGAATTATTCTTACCTTGGAAAAAAGAGGCTTTATTAGCCGCAGTGATGAGGATGGGAAGTATTGCCTTGGATTTAAGCAGTTGGTGATCACGAAGAATCTACTGGATCGAAGCTCATTGCGTACAGCTGCTTTGGCAGAGATGCACAAGCTGGTTGAAACCTATGGTGATACCGTTAATTTGTGCGTAATTTCGAACGATGAAGTGTTGTATGTAGAGATTATTGAAGGCACCTATGCGTTGAGGATGTCAGATAAGGTGGGCTCTAAGGCTCCATTTCATGCGACAGCAACCGGGAAAACACTAGCAGCTTATCTTCCTGCTGAAGAAGTGAAACGAATGATCTTAGATAAGGGACTCCCAGCCTACACCCCATACACCCTGCAAGACGAGGCTTCATTGCTCCAAGAGCTGGTGAAAGTAAAAGAGCAGGGGTATGCCGTCGATTATGAGGAAATCGTTCAAGGAGCACGATGTATTGCTGCCCCTATCTTTAACCGATTCGGTAAGGTAGAAGGTGCTATAAGTCTATCAGGAGCACAACATCGATTTCCCGATGAACGGATTGCCACCATCGCTAAGGATATTTGTGAAACAGGAAACCGGATCTCACTGAAGTTAGGATATGTGAACTAAACCGCTAATCAATCTCAAAAAGAAGGAGATCTAACCTCCTTCTTCATGTCCTTAATGGATCTGTTGTTGCTGTCTTATCATTCATATTCTGGTATTGGGGGAAATCCCCTAGGTTCATCTCTTCGATGTGTTGCCTTGTTTCGGGTACACCTAATTGATGGATATAGAAATATATATCTTTAAGTCGATCGTCATAAGAATGATTTTTCATATCTTGATCCTTCTCGGGGAAAGCCTCATAAGGAGTTCGAGCACGGTTCACCAACTGCTTATCTGCAAGGCTGAGTTCAGCAAATAGCTCGTCTAGACGAAGAAGATCCTCGTTATCCGCTTCAATTTCAAATTCGTACTGCTCATTCGTAGTGGCTTCGATTTTAGGTACAACCTCTTGTCTGCCTACGCTTACCCAATACCTGGTCTTTACCATGATTCATCTCTCCCTTCATCATTTATCTATAAATACCCTACAGTAGACATGTAGAAACAGGTGGCATTATTGGAATTTATGGAGCTGCTTAGCTACAATGTAGAAAATAGGTTTCACCTTGGAGGGGGAACATAGTGATCTACATTGGGCTTACTGGCTGGGGAGACCATGATTTGGGTGAAAAAGGACGTGAGAAGCTGAAGGCTTACGGTGGGCATTTTCCCATAGTTGAAGTGGACAGCTCTTTCTATGCCGTGCAACCGCCTAAAAACTATATCAAATGGGCCGAAGAAACGCCGTCTGGATTTTCTTTTATCGTCAAAGCCTATCAAGGGATGACCGGGCATCTTAGAGGGGAGAACCCATTTTCGGATAAAAAACAGATGTTTACGGCTTTCCTCGCATCCATTCGTCCGCTTCAAGAAGCAGGTAAGCTGAAGGCTGTACTCTTTCAATATCCGCCTTGGTTCGATTGTAACAAAGCTAATGTAGACGAGCTCCGTTATGCCAAGGAACAGATGGGTGAGCTTCCATTGGCGCTTGAGTTCCGCCATCAAAGCTGGTTTACGCCGGATATGGAAGAGCGGACCCTAACCTTCATGGAACGGGAGCAATGGATACATAGTATATGTGATGAGCCTCAGGCTGGGGTAGGATCCATTCCGATTGTGTTGAAGCCAACGCATCCAGACTTAACGATTGTGAGGTTCCACGGTAGGAACATCGGTGGTTGGAATCAAGGCGGTGCGGCCAATTGGCGAGAGGTTCGTTATCTGTACCGATATAGCCAGGAGGAACTGCTGGAGTGGAAGTTGAGGCTGGAACAGCTTCATAAGCAAGTGAAGGATGTATGTGTCGTATTCAATAATAACTCGGGTGGAGATGCGGCAGATAATGCGAAGCAGATGATCGAGCTATTAGGCTTGGACTATGAGCAACTAGCCCCCAGACAATTGGATTTATTCGAATAAAAGAAGCAGGACTGTTAGTAGCAGCCTGCTTCTTCGATATCACCCATAATTCATAGGAGAGGGGCATATTCGAAATAGTCAAAATCGGCATAACTTAAATTGTAGCTTTGCTCATAGGCTTCCACCTTCAGATACAGCCTTTGGTTGTCCAAGCTAATATTTTTCTTCCCCAGGATTATTTGTTATAATATGTATAGTTTTTAGGAGGTGTTTTTTTTGATCACCCATTTCATGCGTTTAAGGTAATGTGAGGTGCCATACATATGAGCTCACCCATTTTTTAGGAGAATGGTTTGGGTTTATTTGTAATTCACCTGTTTCATCTTACCCGGACGAATGAATGAGGTGTTTTTTGTGCTGTTCAAAAAAAGTCCTTGGCGGATTAGGAAAAGAGGAGACGATACCATGCAACTTCAATGGAAAAAAACGTTCGCGATCATTCTCAGCGGACAAATCTTTTCAATATTAACAACTTCAATGGTTCAATTTTCAATTATTTGGCATTTGACAGAAACGACAGGGTCAGCTGCTGTATTAATGATTGCTGGACTTGCTGGATTTTTGCCACAAGCGATTTTAGGTCCTTTTATAGGGGTTTGGCTTGATCGGTGGAACCGTAAAAAAACGATGATAATAGCTGATAGTGCGATTGCATTCTTCAGTTTAGTATTAGGCGTATATTTCTTTTTTGGTGAACCGAGTTTGGGGTTTGTGTATGTGATTTTAATGATACGCTCCGCGGCTTCGGCTTTTCATGCGCCAGCCTTCCAAGCGGCCATTCCACTCATAGCCCCAGAAGAGCAATTAACGCGAGTGGCAGGCTGGCAGCAAATGGTATTCTCATTTTCAAGTGTAATTGGACCTGCGCTTGGAATTGCAGTGTATTCGGCCACTTCTCTTGGGGCGGTGTTGTTTTTAGACGTGGCTGGCGCATTAATTGCAAATATCATGCTTTTGTTTGTTACGATTCATCAACCAAAATCAGAGGTTATACAAGCTCCTTCTTTCGTGCAGGAATTCAAAATAGGCTGGGACGCGTTCATTAAAGTAAAGCCGATTGTTTTAATAACGGTGGCTACAGCTATATTCAGCATAGTGTTTATGCCGCTTGCGACCCTGTTTCCTTTTATGACGTTATCGCACTTTGGCCGTGGTGGATATAGTGCGAGCATCGTAGAAGCGGTTTTTGGCATAGGGATGATTATTGGCGGTGTCATGTTGTCTGTATTCGCTTCGAAATGGAAGGACATCACGTATATGAGTTTGAGTTTGGTTATGATTGGCCTTACTTGCGTGGTTAGTGGTGTGATTAGTAAAGAGGCTTTTATTCTATTTTTGATCCTTTCATTTTTCATGGGGGCGGCAGCTCCTTTTTTCAATGGTCCTTATATGGCAATGATTCAGAGAGCGTTTGAACCTGCTATACTGGGTCGTGTTATTTCACTCGTGACTAGTGTGATGCTGCTCTCTTCCCCAATTGGACTCCTGCTAGCAGGGCCGATCGTTGAAAAGTATGGTGTTCAAGTATGGTTTTTCTGGTCAGGTATTGTCATTATATTGACAGGTATGTTTATATTTGCTCAGTTCAAACGTATGCGTGTGGATCTATAGTAAATAAATAAGGAGTTCCTCTCAGAGAGACACTCGTATGTAAAATAAGAAAGCAGAACTGGTCACAAACAACCAGTTCTGCTTTCTTATTGAAAAGTATTTATTTGGCTTGATCGGCTTTACGATCTCCACGAGGTCCGTGGTTTTTTTCCAGCTTAGCCTTCAGCTCATCGATGGTAATCCCTTGCTCAGCAGCTTGAGTTTCCAGCTTAGCTTGACGCTCAAGCTCTAATTGAGCCTTCAGCTCGTCTACTGTGATGCCTTTCTCAGCCGCAAGTGTTTCGAGCTTAGCACCGCCTCGCGATCCGTTCTGTAAATCGTTCTTTTTTCCACGTCCTTATTCCAGCTTAGCCTTCAGCTCATCAACGGTAATTCCTTGCTCAGCTGCCTGAGCCTCGAGCTTAGCTTGACGCTCCTGCTCTAATTGAGTCTTCAGCTCGTCCACCGTAATGCCCTTTTCCGCAGCAAGCGTTTCGAGTTTAACGCCGCCTTTTGGACCACGAGATTCCTTTTTCGCAGTCGTCTGCTTGGTTGGTTGTGGGCTAGTCGACGGTGTGGTATCATCCGCTGCAAATGCAGAACCCCATGCACCAAATACGAGTAACGCGCCCAAAGCTGTTGAAATTATTTTTTTATTCATTTTCATGATCGATTCCTCCAATGTTTGTTTTGTTGTTGCTTGTTTACAGGACCATCATATCGCGCCTAGCTGAGTTTCCACTGAATGCCAGCTTTAAGCTTCCTGAAAGTGAACAAGCGGTTTTTTGATGGAGGGGGTATCACAGTTATAGGGGCGGAGTATGAGATTAGCTGCCGGAAAAAACAAAAAACGCCCGGAATGGGCGCTATCGTACTGCTTATTTAGTGGCTAAAGGCTTAGGTTTCCAATCCTTGACACCGTTGTCCTCGACGATGCCCAAGTTAACATCTGAAATATCGGATTCACGAAGTAGACGATCTCGCACTCTGAATTTCACATCATCCGCATCAGCTAGGGTGAAGCCGACGCGAAGCTCGATATATCCATCCACATGGTAGGTTCTTCCTTCTTGAACGATACGCAGTAATCGAATATCGGTTACATCCGGGTCAGCCAAGACGATTTGGGCAATCTTCGTTTCTACCTCGATCGGGGCTGCAACACCAATTAATCCGACCATGTTATCATAACCAACTTTAAATACAACCCCTATCATCAATATCCCTATAAAAATAGTCGCTATGCCATCCATAGCTTTAATAGTAGTAAATTGAGCAGCCAATACAGCTAATAGAGCTAGTACTGCTCCTGTTGTCGCGACAATATCTTCATAAAAAACTAATCTAGTTGGTGGTGCTGCACGGCCAACATTTTTGATTGCACCCGTAATAATACCGAAGCCTTTGGCATCCAAACGGGTTTCTTTACAAATTTCCTTCATGGCTTTGACCAGAATAAAGCCATCCACCCCGATGGAGATTAGCAGAATAATAAAATTTAACAAGAAGCTAGTTGATTCAGCGGGATAGTAAAGGAGATGTACGCCTTCCTTCACCGTCTCGTAGGCCATTACAGTTACAACAATAACCGCGACCATACAGAAAATATGTACGACACGACCAAACCCTGTGGGAAAACGTGGTGTCGGTGAACGCTCCGCGATGACACTTCCTGCAAATACAAAGCCTTGATTGATCGCGTCAGCAATGGAATGCATGGAAGAGGCGAACATCGCGCCGCTTCCGCTAACTGAAGCTCCGATGCCCTTTAAGATCGCAAGGATGGTATTGCCAATTGCAGCTATAGCCGAGGAAGTATTCCCCTTTTTCATTAAAGTCCATAAATTTCCCATAAAACCTCCTTTGTAAAGTTTAGTTTTTGTCTATTGTGTTCATATTCGCGGATATTATCAGCGAGGGTCTGCATAGTATAAATGGAAGGAAGTAGAGTAAAGATGACGGTTCCACTTTGAAATTATTATAAAAGATAGTTATAATCATTTCAAAGGGGTGATTCAGATGGAGAGTTGATGGTGATTTGGATTGGACTGTCGTCAATGCATTTATCTTATCATACCTTGGAGGTGAACATCCGAACCTGACAGGGTGAGGATAGCCGTTGGAAGATGGCATGTGGATTTTACTTAATTTATGTTTAGTTCTTTTTTTAGTTTTATTGAATGGTTTTTTTGTTGCTGCTGAATTTGCCCTTGTAAAAGTAAGAGGCAGCCGTTTGACGGAGCTAGTGAGTAGTGGTAATAAACGGGCCAAGGTGGCTCAACTCGTAGTTTCCAAGCTGGATGGCTACTTGTCAGCTTGTCAGCTAGGTATAACCTTAGCTTCATTAGGATTAGGGTGGGTCGGTGAACCCGCGATTTCCCATCTGATTGTAGAGCCATTATTAACTTATTGGCAAGCACCAGAATCTATGATCTCACCGGTTTCATTTGCTATTGCTTTTTTAACGATTACTTTCTTACATATTGTACTTGGGGAGCTTGCACCCAAATCTATCGCCATCTTCAAAGCGGAAGCTACGTCGATGTTGCTGAGCCGACCTTTAATTTTTTTCTATAAACTTACTTACCCAGCTATCTACGTCTTAAACGGAACGGCGAACATGCTCCTGAGATGGATCGGTATTCAGCCGGTTAGTGAACATGATGTGGGACATACCGAAGAAGAAATTCGTATACTGATGAAGGAAAGCCAGCGAAACGGTCATATTGATCAGCATGAGCTAACCTTGGTCGAAAATATTTTTGGATTCTCGGAGCGTGTTGCGCGTGAAGTGATGATTCCTCGCACAATGATTGAGTGTTTATATACGGAGCTCCCATTTGAAGAGAACCTAGATATTATAATGAAGCGCAGACATACCAGATTCCCTGTTGCAGACAAGGATAAAGACCATATTATTGGTATGGTGCTTGTGACGGATGTGTATAATGCTGCTTTAACTCAGCCTAAAGATCAGATTGAATTACATACATTTGTGAGGTCCATTCCTCATGTTCCTGAAGCGATGGAAATTAGTCAGGTGCTTCGGGTCATTCAGAAGGATAAAGTGCAGATGGTGGTGGTTGTCGATGAATTTGGCGGGACAGCCGGTATTATCACCCTGGAAGATATCCTCGAGGAAATTGTCGGCGACATTCGCAGTGAAGGAGAATTCGAGCGACGTGAAGTTGAAGTTGAAGGCTCGATGACCTCGTTGGATGGCAGGATTCTAATTGAGAAGGTCAATGAGCTGTTTAGGATCGATATTGACGATGAAGAGCTGGACACGATTGGCGGCTGGATCTACAGTCAACTTGAAGATGTTCCTGCTGTTGGGCTCAAAGTTACCTTCAGCGATATCGAATTTGAAATTCTCGAGGTTAGCCAACTGCGCATTAATCGTGTCTTGGTACATGCGGTTCCTTGGTCCAGTATGGAAGAGGAAGCTCGTGTTGCGGAGGAATAAGTGACACATATAGTTAGGAGCAACTCGCGGTTTATAGCTGCGGTTGCTCCTTTTTTAAAATTTGATAAAAAGCTTGGATCGTGGTTCACTGTAAGTAAACGAATTAAATGAACTGTATATACAAAAGGGAGAACCGAATATGGACACAGATATGAACAATAAGCTTGAAACTAAGAATATGTACTCAGGACCGAGAATTTTGGTGATGACCGCTGTCTCGGTAGAGCGGGATGCTGTCCTACGAGGGTTAAACGGATCTAGTAGATTCGATGTTGTTGTCGCTGGCGTTGGACCCATAGCCGCTGCAGTTAGCACGGCGAAGAAGCTCGCAACAGGTGATTATGGATTGGTAGTAAGTGCTGGCATCGCCGGCGGCTTTGCAGATCGAGCAGAGGTGGGTTCATTAGTAGTGGCTAGTGAAATGGTCGGCGCAGATTTAGGTGTACAGACTGCAGAGGGGTTTAGCAGCTTGGACGAGCTTAACTATGGGATTACGCGTGTGCAAGTAGAGCCTGCTCTTGCAGCGTGGGTTACGGGAGCCCTGCTTCATGCAGGATTGCAGGCAATTACGGGTCCTGTGCTTACCGTATCAACAGCTACAGGTACCACAGTTACGGCGATGGAGCTGGCTGCTAGAGTTCCAGATGCTGCTGCTGAAGCCATGGAGGGCTTTGGCGTGGCTGCTGCTGCGCGTGAATACGGCTTACCAGTTCTTGAGATTCGCGCCATCTCTAATCAGGTCGGTCCACGCGACTTATCTGCTTGGAAATTCAAAGAAGCTTTGGACGCGTTAGCTTCAGCTAGCGCTGTCCTAACGGAGGTGCTCCAATGAGAATTGCTTTTTCCCCATGCCCAAACGATACGTTTGTTTTCCATGCCTGGGCACATGGTTTAGTACCTGATGCACCGGAGCTTGATGTGTTGTACGCAGATATTGATATTACGAATCGTTTAGCAACAGAGGTTAGTGGACCGGAAGTGCTTAAGATCTCCTATGGGGCGCTGCCTTGGGTATTGTCGGATTACAGGCTGCTGCCTTGCGGAGGAGCACTAGGAAGAGGTTGCGGCCCCTTGGTGCTTACAGCTAATGATGAGATTAACAGCCATAATCCCTCTACGCTGACGGGGCGTCGAGTGGCGGTACCCAGTGAACGTTCCACTGCTTACCTGCTGTTCCGCTTGTGGGCTGAGCAACATGTACCGGATGGATTAGGTGAGATTGTGATTATGCCGTTCCACGAAATTATGCCAGCCGTCCGCGATGGTTTAATAGATGCGGGACTTGTGATTCATGAGGCGCGTTTTACGTACCCTTCTTACGGCTTAACGTTATTAGCTGATTTAGGCAGCTGGTGGGAGAGCGATACAGGCCTGCCGATTCCACTCGGAGCTATTATCGCCCATCGTTCACTGGACCATCACGCGATTGCTGGCTGGATCCGGGCTTCGGTTGAGCATGCTTGGGCGAACCCTGAGCTATCGCAGGATTACGTGCTTCAGCACTCTCAGGAGCTGGCTCCTGAAGTGGCACAAGCGCATATTGATCTCTATGTCAATGAATTCACGGCCGATTTAGGCGAGCAAGGTTATGATGCGGTCATTTCCCTTCTAAGCCGTGCGGCTGACGCGGGACTGGTGCCCAAAGTAGATTTGGCGGCATTACGGTAAGTGGAGGGAACTATGGACGTTCATGTAGCCTTATGGCAACTAACCGCGGAGTTAAATGACGAGTATTAATCGTATAGGAATTGGGGTTTTTAAGGGTGGCTGATGAGCCATCTTTTTTTTATTGCTAGAGTTTGTCCAAAATGGTATATTCACAAAATATGGATTTAAAATTATTGCTAATAGATAAAGAGAATCCATAATATTCTAGGGCAACTTGTGTGAGGAGATTTATTTTGAAGAGAACTGGGCGGTCTTTTAAAGTAAGGATGTTGTTGGGCGGATTCATTATTTTGTTATTATTTATTTCGAGTTATCGCGGGTCTACCGTTGATAGCGCAGCGCTTTTTGAAGACGAAGTCGCCGTTCTCTCCTATCATCATATTGATGATCAAATGCATAATCTAATCACGGTTACAGGTCAACAGTTTAAGGATCAGCTTTTGTTTCTCCGCGATCAAGGCTATAACTTTATCAGCTTAAAGGATTTCAAGCGATACCTCGCAGGTGGGGAAATTCCGGATAATGCTGTGCTGATTACCTTTGATGATGGCTACCAGAGCTTCTACAAAGCAGCTTATCCGATGCTAACGGAGCTTAACATTCCTGCTGTGAGTTTTGTCATTACGGATACTATGGATCAAGTGGTTAACAGCAAGGTTCCCTATTTATCTAGTTCCGAGATTAAAGAGATGGCCGCTGCTCCAGAGCGTCTGCTTGAATTCCAGTGTCATTCGGATGGTGTCCACAAAAAAGACGGCAATCGTCCTTACTTAACCTCTCGCCTGTCATCAGAAAGTGAAACCGACTATGAGAACAGGATCACGTCGGATACAAATACATGCAAAAATAAGCTTGCAGCCTTACAGGAACCAGTCGTTGATACGTATGCATTCCCTTTTGGCAGCCATGATGATAAGTCGATTCAACTGCTGAAGCAAGCGGGAATTAAATATGCCTTTACGGTACAGACAGGTTTAGTGGATCGGAAAACAGATGCGATGAGATTACCACGGATATCAGCAGGTAATCCATGGGTGAAACCAGAGGATCTTAACCGATTGATTAAGAATCAAATCTATGGCTTCGATCCTCCATTCGACAGCTTGCCTCTTCGTCAACTTGTTGAACAGCTGGATGGAAAGGTCTGGCGCAATAAAGACAAGACCATCAATATTTCCATCGAAAACGAGCATTGGCTCATTAGTGACTTCCAAACCGCACAAAATGTCAATAAACCGGAACTGCCGGCTATTGAGCTGGATAAACCAATTGAAACGAAACGCCGTCATTTGTATATCGATCTAGCTGACTTGCAGAAGCTGGTTAACAAACATATTGTGTATGACGAGGAAACGCGTAGATTTCACCTGGAAGGTGTCTCCAATAAATCAGAATAGGAAATAAGATTGTCATGATGGCGCTTTCTTGCTAAGATGAACCTAAGAAAATCAAGGATTTTGAAGGTGGCGTGTCGATGAATAAAATCGAAGCCGAGTTTAGCAACCTCGTTAAGGCGTATCGTAAGCGTCACATGGGTAAAGGTCCCGAGCGGGTCAAGACGACCTTTTGCAAGCAATGGGCCATCTGTGAGATGGAGGGGAATTTATCCCCTGTAGAGAAGTTTATCGCGAAGGCTGACGATGGCAAGCATATGCTCCGTACAGCTCGCACGGAAATGGTAAAGGCCATGTATCGGGATCATCCACCTCTGGAGATGGAGCAATTACTGGGCGCGGCATTCATAAGTCTCTTCGTTGATATTGATATCGAGAAGGACCTTGCGATGTCGATCTTTGTATTCGATCAGGATCTAGAGAAGAAGTTCAATAGCTAAAATCATCATTTATACTGTGCAGTTGGCACTTGGTAGCGAACCTGCCGGAGACTAACCGCCGTATAACGTTCCGAACCTGATCATAAGAGATCAGTAGGGATG
>RCUN01000829.1_pt1 | contig 12944 bp, 8 predicted proteins | sample 2166181 | NCBI WGS metagenome assembly RCUN01 (sample SAMN09932603, study PRJNA488358) | compost metagenome | feature: garden; material: soil; isolation source: compost soil in crotononitrile-enriched culture | place: Germany: Experimental Botanical Garden Goettingen | collected 2016-01-27 | reverse complement strand
GGCCGGCCGGAGCCACGCCGGCCGTGAGCTGCACTTCGCCGTGCAGATGCGCCAGCTGCGCGGCGGCGCGCCAGCCGCCTGCGAGCTGCGGCAGGCGGCTCTCCAGCAGCTGCTTCAGCTCAGGCAGAAGCAGCGAGCGCCCCTGAACCGCCTGGGCGAACTGCCCGGCGGCTTCGAGGGCTATTCCCCAATCCTTCTCCTGGTTAGAATCTCCCCTCTGGCACAGGCTTCTTCCTGCGGGGCTGTGTCCCTGCCCTTTCATCCATAACCAGGTGGGCTGGATTTGGTCTTTCATTTGAGTCCTGCCGAACTCTCCATCCCTGTCTATCCTCATGCTATGGACTGACTTCCCTCTCCTTCCCTTTCCCCTGCCCCTCATTCTCGCCTCTATACGCTCCAGACAAGCTATCCACTCTGATGCCTTATAGCTGTCCATATCCGCATGAAACTCTATACCATCCCGTAGAGCTGCAGCCCTTCCAAGCGAGATTTCGCGTGCAAGGAACAGCAGGTTCTCAGCATCACTCTCGCTTCGGAGTGTCCACCACTGCAGATCGGTCTTGATGTCTAGACTTATGTAGCACTCCCACCCTTTCTGTCTACGAACCATATATAGTGCGGCCTTCATCTTCTTCCCTCTTTTCCCTAAGTACATCTAAATAATAGACGCTAAAAACTTCACATATTGGGATACGGTTCTAATCACTACGGAGATTACCCCGCCTTTTGGCCGCTGCCATCTCCAGTTTTCTTGATGTATACCGTATTGTGCGGTCCACAAGATAGATAAAGGCATCCCTGTTCACTCCTGCAGGTCCCATGTGGTTGATCACCGTCATGTAACGCTAACCAAGGCGGGTTCACCTCTTGGAGTTTTGGTCATTCGAAGTTCCCATATGGTTGAGCACCATCTTATGACGCCGACCACCGTACCCAGAGGCTTCGCCCAGTGCGGACAAGCCTCCCCTCTGCTGCACCTCCCCTGCATGTCATTTTTCTAAGTTTGTTTTATCTATAACCAGAATGCCCTTTTCTCTGCACGCAAAAAAGCACACTCCCGGCCGCAGCCTCATGAGTGTGCTTCACACTGAATTATCATATATTGGAGCCAGCCCTTCATTAGCCCCGCGCTTTTGAAACCGTTTAAACATGGACATATGGTATTTTGGCCGCCTCCATAGGCACTCGGAGGTCGATAAGGAGCGCAGTCTCCCCTTCAGCCGGAACCGCCTGTCGTCTCATATCATCCTCACTTTGCCTTCCGGATAAGCCATACACCGAGAGCTCCAAATCACCCGAATTCTTGATTCGCTGGGTTATGGCCAAGGTATCATCTTCCGACCCCTCATCAAATACCGTTATCCGGCAGTCCCTTCCTCTTAGCCGGGCATACCAGGAAATTGCCCGAAGGTACCACTCCATCTGCTGTCCATGATTGCGGGTTACGAGAATATAATGCTCCCGATTGGGCGCAGAGGCCCTTCCCCGGACATACATTCTATGCATAAGATGCACCAGCACTGCGGCTAGACCATAGCACAAAAAAATCCATACAGGAACCACCCTGCTCACCTCCTTATAGCGACAATATATGCCGCTACAAGGCTGTCGGTTCCACGAAAACTGAGCAAATGCCCAGTTCCCCGGACAATCCGGCGATTACCCCCAGTTCCCCTTGAACTGGAGGGAGAGGAGTGGAGAGACTTATATAAATTCAAAAAAATTTATACCTACACATGCTAATCAACTCTGCTGATGAATCAACTGTCAGCTGATCCAAACTCTAAGATGCAGGTATGTATTAGAGGGTTACCCATCCATACTTGATTGCATTAATAACGGCCTGAGTCCGGTCGTCCACTTCCATCTTCTGCAGAATGCTGCTGACGTGGTTCTTTACGGTCTTCTCACTGATGAAGAGGAATTCCCCAATCATCTTGTTGCTGCGTCCTTCTGCCATTAATCTGAGCACCTCAGCCTCACGACGGGTCAGTGGATTGTCATCGCCAGCCACAAATTTCACGCCGGCTTCACGGATCGCACCATCCTCGGCAATTGCCCCGGTCTCATTCAGATATTCCATCCGGCGAAGCTGATGAATCAGCTTACCCGTCACCTTAGGATGGATAAAGGCATGACCTTCCGCAACAGAACGGATCGCATTAATCAGCGATTCAGCCTCCATATCCTTCAGAAGATAGCCTGTTGCCCCCTTGCGAAGAGTCTCAAATACATAGCTCTCATCGTCATGAATGGAGAGAATGATCACTTTAACTTCCGGAAGAGCGGCACGAAGCTTCTCTGTAGCATCCACCCCGTTGAGGAGCGGCATATTAATATCCATCAATACGATTTCAGGATTAAAACGCTGGCAGCAATCCAGTACCTGGCTGCCGTCACTGCACTCGCCTACAACCTCTATATCTTCTTCCATATTCAGAATCCGTTTGAGGCCCTCCCGAAACAGTTGGTGATCGTCAGCTAAGAGAACTTTAATTGGTCGTTTGCTAGTATAAATAAGGTTATCCATCCTATTGCTCCTTTCTCTTCTCTACGTTAGTCGGGATATGAATGATGATTTTGGTACCCTGGTTCTCGGCGGATTCAATCTCCATTCTTCCTTCCAGCAGCTCAACACGCTCACGCATGCCAATCAGACCGAAGTGAGAATGCTCCTTGGTCTTTTGCTCCAGTGATTCCACTCTAAATCCAAGACCATTATCCTGTACCACAATTTTGATCATTTGAGCTTGGTAAGTTATCTCAACCCCAACAAACGTAGGGTAAGCATGCTTTGCCGCATTGGTGAGGGCTTCCTGCACCAACCGGAAAATGGCTGCCTCCATCGCGGAAGACAGGCGCTGCTCTTTCCCTCTGGTCTCGAAAGTTGCACGAATTTTCGATTTTTCTTCATAGTCATGAACGTATTTACGGAGAGTCGGAATCAGTCCAAGATCGTCAAGTGCCATAGGCCGGAGATTGAAAATAACTTTGCGCATCTCTTCCAGGCTGGCACGCACTTGACCCTTCAAGTCTACTATTTCGTCTTGGACCATCTTAAATTCCTGCTTCACAAGCATCCTTTCAACAATTTCCGTCCTAAGAACTAGATTTGCGAGAAGCTGGGCAGGACCATCGTGAATTTCTCTTGAAATTCTTTTTCTTTCTTCTTCCTGAGCCAAAATGATCTTCAAGCCGATGATTTGACGGTTCTTCGCAGATTCAAGTATTCGGGTCACTTGTCCAAGCTCCCCGGACAGATACTCCAGAACAACCCCCATTTGGCTGCCGATGGTCTCGGCACGTTCTACCGACTTCTCCACATTTCTTGCCCGTTTCTGAAGCTCGTCCCGCCGAGCTTTCAGATACATCTCTTTCTCACGATAAATCATTAGATCCAGCTGAAGCTGAGTGGCCACCTCATACGCCTGTTTGATGTCCTCTTCCTTATACCGCACAAAATCCCGGCTGACTTCAGTCAGCCGGATTCGTGAGCGGCGATAATTCAGTTCAAGCTGATCAACCTTTTCTACCGTCTCAGCGGTCTCTTTCATGATCAACTGTACTTCGTTATTAAGAGTCTTCAGCTCCTGGCGGGCTGAATCGAGAATCTCGAACATCTGATGCTTGCTGTTCTCCATCACGTTGATAGCGTTCTTTATAACGCGGTCGATCGCGTCGGCTTGAAAATCCACTTGGGCAATTCTCCATTTCTTTCTTCCGTGTATATGTCAAACCTATCATATCATGATTGGAGGGTGATCGACTTCGTTTTCTGTTCCCATTTTACAGCTATACCTAGCTGTTCGGACACCAAACGTAGTGGGACCAAGGTCCTATTATTGATCAAAATCGGAGAAACAGCAACCTGTTTTCTCTTTCCATTTATAATAATGTCTTTGCTGCCAAGGGTTAAATCCATCAACGTTCCGCCCCGAAGTACGGTAATTCGCTGACTCGCACCATCCCAATTCGCTTGCCCTCCAAAATAATCGACCACATAGCGAATCGGCACATAAGTGACATCTCCCTTAACAACAGGAGCTACATCCACAGCTATCTTCTTTCCACCTGCTGAGATGGTCTTCTGCCCCACCGTCATGACGACTGTCGTACTCTTCGTATTTGCACTTCCGCCAAGGTCTGGTACAGAGAACTGAATATTGTCAAAAGCCACACTGCCTGTTAGCGCACGTTCGTCCTGCCCGTCAGCCAAGTTGACCAGATACAGGCGCTTCAGCTTGGCTGATGAACCTAAGCCCGAGGAAGCAAGATCAATATTCAGGTTCTTCCAGCCTGTCCAGTCGACCTGCTTCGCTAAATCCACATAGACCGACTTGCCGCCCACATCGAACTCAGCTCGCATCCAGTTCAGACTGGAATCGCCCATTACATCAATGGACATAGAGGTTGGATTCGCCGGAACACTCTTGCCGGTTGTCCCATTAAGCTGAGCATAAGCGTATTTGTTCCCCGTTCCGCCTGTCAGATCATAATCCAGTTGAAGTACCTTGGAGCTTGCATGATCCCCTGTTCCTTGTACAACCTGTACTTTCCCCTTCGCTTCTACCGGAAGTCCTGTGAAGGCGACCGGGTAAGACACGTTCTCAAATTTCTCCCAAGTCTGCTGTCCAGCCTGGCTAAGGACGATCACTGTACTGAAGCCATCGTACCTTGCGATGGCATAGCCTACCTGCGCACCCGGTTTGACCGATTGCACGGTTAACGTGCCGCCCTTCGCACTGCCGCTGAAGCCGATAAATTCCCATTTGAGCGCTTCAGCAGGAACTTTTACCGAGCTGCTGTTCTTCAGCTGAGCTGTTACCGAGATGTTAGCGGATGTTCCCGCAGTAAGAGGTAAGGATTGCGTGCTTGCTGTAAGACCACTTAGGTCCGCCCCGCCCACGACATTCACCTTCATACTGGTCTTTGCTGATCCGCTGACTGCCGTAATCTCCGCTGTTCCGGACTTTGCTGCCTTGAAGCTCTGGCCTGTCCAGACCAAGCTGCCGGTACTTGATTTCCAGCTCGCCTGAATCCCGGATGCATCCACCGGATTGTAATACGTATCGTAGCCTTTCAGCTTGTAAGTCGCTTCCTGACCGATAAGGAGCGAGCTGTTGCCGCTTACCTTAAGGCCTTTCAAAGTACCTTGAGGTGCCTCGCTGTACACCCCCAGACCACTGGCCACCAGGCGCTGAGTCGTTCCTCCATTGGAGGTATCCGAGGTAAGCCCCACTTCTGTCTCGGCAAGCGGGCGGTTGACCATGGTCGTTGAACCTCCACCATCCAGATCCAAGCCTTTCCATACCCCAATGCTGGTCATGAATCCCTGGAGCTCGCTCAGCTTCATGCCGCTGCTATTGTCGTTCTTCTGGGCAGTAATAATATAGGCGGTATGTCCATCCTTGGAATAACCTACAGCTGTACGGGCAACCGGACTGCTGCCGCTGATCGAGGAAGTTGAGCGGGTGAAGGAGGAGGCCTTACCGTTGCTCACGAGCAAGGTGTGACCGCCGACCATCATGGCCTGAGCATTCGGGTCCAGGGTGTTCCCGGTAGTTACGGAGCGCAGCTGATAATTAGCATCAACCCGCTGACCTACAGCCAAATGGGAGGTAATATAGCTCGCTGCGGTGCCGTGGGCACGCAGAATATAAGCTCCTTCAGGAACCTCACCCGGGATAGCTGCACCCGGCGAGATTTGCTGTACCACATTGTTCTGAACAAGAACCTCGGTGGGTGTCGTTGAGCTGTCTTTTGGCCGGTCCGTGGACTTCCATGCACTTGTATAAATATACATCGCGTTCACATGGCTGTAGCCCTTATCCGGCTCTGTACGGTATGCTTCCTTATTGATCCCTGTCAGTGGGAAGGTCGTCCCGTCTTGTGCACGGATACTGCCGTCGAATGTATATTCATCTATCGTTGGAGTCCCACTCTTACTTACCGCAAAGGCATACATCCCCTGCAGATCAGACGGACTTGTAATCATCGTTCCATCCGATATGGAGGCACCCATAGGAACGCCTTGGCCGTTCACATTGAAGAAGTCGGCATTGACGCCCGCTACCGCGCCGGTCTCTTTGGCCATACCCTGTACAGATTGACGGGTTGTTACTTGTCCTCCCTTACCGGTCATGACATCCAGCTTGACATAAGGATTGGTCAGATCGACCTGAATCACGTCTGTCAGCACCTTGACGGTAGATCCAGAACGATTGACGGCATATTGATAATGGACCAGCTTCGCGCCCGATGTAATCATTTCTTCCCCCAGCTTCACTACCGGGCTTGATGCTGCATATACACTTCCAGTTGGAGCCGAAAGCGGTCCCAGACTTAATACAGGCTGAATCCAGATCAGCCCTGCTAAAGTAACTATAGCTAGACGTTTTCCCCTGCTGACGACAAACCCTACACGCTTTTCTTGATTTCTATCAGTCATAATAAAAAGCTACTCTCCCATCTTCTTCACAAAATCTAGTCGTAGTACTCTCTCATACTATTAATAGACTTCAAAAAAGCGGAAAAGTTACGAAATATAGCGAATTTTCTCCAGTTGTATTTTCTTCCATGATTTTGTCATTTTATTGAATTACAGGGAATTGGCAGAGGGGTGAATAGCATGGTAGGCGAAATCAAGAGAATTGTTAATTTAAGAGCGAGTGAGGAAAAAGAAATGGTCTACTTTGACAAAAAGAGGCATAGTAATTAAAATTTTTAATAAAACTTAATTCATTTGCTAACTAACTGGGTAATGAGTTAAGAAAATACATATAAGGGGATGTTATCAACATGAAAAAAGTTATTGCTGCACTTGCACTAGGAATGATGATCGGGTCTACCACGGTGGCACTGGCTGCGCCGAGTACGGTGCAGGCTACGGTTACTAAGCTCAGAATGATTGTAAACGGACAATTGAAGTCTGCTACATCTAGTCAACTTGTCTACAAAGGCACTACTTATGTACCAATCCGTGAAACAGCTGGATACTTTGGGTACAATACTTACTATAACTCTAAATTTAATTCTATTGAGTTTGCATCGAAAAATGAACTTCTTACTAAATGGACTACAATTATGGATTTCGCTACTTTGAATGGTTACCAAGTCAGAACTTCGGAAAGCAACAAGGATCTTTTAGAGCTTGCTGCTGGCGGAAATACGGCCTTCAGCTTAAGTTTAGTTGATTTAATAAAAGCAGGGGAAACCATAATCACAACTACTAAGGGCAACTTAGTACACGTGAAATATACCTCCGGGACCATTCTGCTAAGCAAAGAAGACCTCAAAGCTGCGGGTTATTCTATTTAATATAGTTGTAATTATTTAGAAAGAAACCAAAAAGATATTAAGTGTGTCAAGATCCATTGTAGGCATAGTAAAAAGACTCTGATCTGCAAGCTGGCGTCGGTACTTAACCGGCGTTAGCTTCTTTTGTATTCGTTGCAGTCGGCTCTGGTTTTAAAATGAATACTCCTCAATCCGCCTTTATCCCTTATTCAGACTCGTATATCATATGGTTACAATCCTTCCTTTCTGAGATGTAAAAAAACTCTTCATTGAGGTTTTGTCATAACAGTTGCCCCTCCGAGACTAGGTGATCTGGGCACCGGCCCTTGCTAAATATTGTGTGGTAAGCTTGAGACGCGTACTGGAATCCGCGGTCGCTATGAATAACATTCCAGGTTCGTCTTCCATCTGTTAAAACATTTATGAACGTCTGAAGACTAACTCGTTATCGTTATATAAGCACATGTAGTAAGTCACATCTCGTTTTTGAAGAATGTCTTTGAACAATATCCCCTCACCTCAATATTGAGTAACATCATTACCCACTTCTTGTTCGACCATTCTGCATAAAATTGGAGTTTTAACAGGTTTCCATGACATCTCCCCCTATGCAGGAAGTGTAGTTACAGCGATGGATGCGAGAACGTAAGTTCATTACCTGTATGAGTCGTAAAACCTTCTTTAATGCAACCATTCGTATGATCCTGTAGGAAAAAGAGTTGGGTCTGCCGATAGCCATAGTCCCCTTCATACTTCGTGTATACTGATTTAATTAATTCCTTAATCCCCTTAAATTTTGCTTTTGAAATAGGCATAATAACTGCTTCTGGAGGCACCCAGAACCTTGCATAATTTACTAACTTTGAACTCACTCACAGCCTCCTATATCGTCAGGTGCTGTTGTCTCGTACCTCCCGCATCCAGATTTCCCAACACTTATTTACAACAGTTCTCTCACTTCAACAGCTGTACATACCGATCTTGATTCAAAGTATTCCATTCTCCGTCCCCGCTGATCAAACAGACTGAACTCACCTTTTCCCGGTATTTGCGCATCTAACGTTTCATTCGGTCTTTATCTCGTATCCCCAAGTGTTTGTTAATCTCCCAATATATCCACTTCTCCTCTACATGTAGCCGGATAGCTTCCATCTTTAGTTCCTCAGAATGAGTCTTGAACTTTTGTCCTTTAATTGCCGTAAAAAATGCCCCTTAGAATTCATTGGATTAACTAGAGGTTGTCCAATGTCTATTCTAAGGGGTGCACTTTAGCTTATACCTAGGTGTTTTTTCATATTCACTAAAAAGGGTCCTGACCACTTGACCAAGTGTGACATAGATTCTTTTATTTACTTAAATAATTACAAATACCCCAGTTTCGTAAGCACCCGCTTCAGCATAACCGCTGCTTGAGCACGTGTAGCATTGCCTTTCGGCTCGAAGGTCGTGGTGCTTGTTCCCTGAATAATTCCTTCCTGATAGGCCTTGGCAACAAAATCTTGGGAAGAAATCTTCTTGCTATCCTTAAATCCTTTAAGAGTCTGCGCTGGAGTGGTGCCCAGCGTGACATTATAACCTGCAGAGCTCAGCGCTCGAACCATCATGATCGCCATCTGCTCCCGTGTAATCGGGCTCCCCGGCTGGAACGTGCCGTCTGTGTTTCCTGTAATAATTCCCGCCTTAGCCGCGGCATTAATATAAGCGGCTGACGACGAAGATGAAGATACGTCACGGAATTGGCTGCCTGAAGATATATCCGGAGTCAAGCCTAGTCCCTTAGCAATATACACGGCGAATTCAGAGCGGGTAATACTCTGATTGGGCTGGAACAGATTCGGGCTTCGACCATCAATGATAAGCTTACTTGCAAGTTCATTTACGTCATTACGGGCCCAGTGTGTGTTCAGATCCGAGAACAGCGTAATACCTGTAGCAGGTCCTGCAATAATATTGGCCGGAATTGATGCCGTCAAAACAGTATAAGTGCCTAACTTGGATGCCTTGGAGGGCAGGAATGAACCAGTACGCGAATTTGCATCAAATTTCAACATAGCTGTCTGAGCAGTTGGCGCACTTTTGCTTGTACGTATGATCAATTTACCGCTCAGGGTTACTGCTTGAGCTATTGGCGAAGTCGAAGATACCACGCTGATATTGGCTTCAACCGGGTCCTCTACAGCCACGTAGGACACTCCAGCTCCCGTACTTGTTGATTGTCCCATTAACGAAGATTTTGGTATCCGCTCCAACTGAACTGTTAAGTATGCCGACGAGAGTGTAGATCCCCCAGTGATCCGGGATATATCAACAAATGATATTTTTGCAAGCGGCACTTCATAGAGCACATCCCCATATCTGACTATAAAGGAAGGATTCCCCCCACGTGTATAGGCCTCTAATAGAGGCTGCAGTGGGATAGCTACTTTCGCCGCCTTCTCGGTAGAAGGCACTTCAAAAGCTAAAGTGCGATCAAGACCTGATGTAGCCAAATAGTTATAAGCTTCTGACATTTTGCTATTATCTAATGTGTATTTCCCGATATCCTGCCCGGCGCGTGAACGGTCATTTGACTTGGCAGCAGTACTTGAATTCAGCACGAAAGCAGCTCTTCCGAACTCACTGGACTGAAGCAGTGATAAATACGATGGCAGACCATTGTTGGCAACTGCTGAGTCGGTTAAGTTCTGCAGCGACATACGGCTGAAGCCGGCAACCACATTGTTGGAGCTATCATAAATTGGTGTGCTGCCTTGCGCATAAGATAGATCTACAACCTGTCCTGCAGAAACTGGAGAGCTAAGCTTAATCGTTAATGTGCTTCCATCAAGCACAGCGGATTGTATTCCTTTGGACAGCTGAGCTGCTGTCACATAGAACACCGTAGTCGGAAGAGAGGACGATGTATATCTAAGTGTACTGTTAAATACAACCGTCACCGTATCCCCTTTAACTGTAGCAGAACGGATATTCTGGCCCGCCGTAGAGCTATAATTCACAGGCTCCAGGTTAAGATATCCCGCCAGATTACCGTTCAAGTCGCTGATTCCGCCGGAAGCTGGAACGTAGGAGACAGTTACATTTTGTGCTGCTGTATAAGAAGATGCCAAGGTCAAGGTGACCTGGTTGGAATTCACAGCTACCGCTGTAACATAGATCGGTGAATTATTGACGAGAACTGAATACTGACTCTTCATCGGAAGCCCGCTTGGCTTTAGGGCTTCGTTGTACGTAAGAGCTACCGTATTTCCGCTTCCCTCTGCCCTTGTAAAAACAGGTGGCTTCGTATCATATGTGTTGCGGACATAGAAGTCACTGAATCCTGAAATATTCTGTCCTCTGTAGTCCTGGAGCGGGTAAGAGCCTGGAGAATAAGACACTTTGACTACCTCTCCATCACCTACCGAGCTGGACAAGTATAGATATACGTAGCTTCCGCTCTGAGAAATACTGCTAATCCCCTTAGAGTATCCATCTGATGTCAAGGAGAACTGACTGGCCGCATAACTAGATACACTCTTCAGACTGTCCCGGAAGGTAAGAACTACCGTATTCCCACTGACATACCCGTCCTGCGGTTTAGGCAGAGCGGAATCAATCCCGTTGGCTACCTCCCGTAGAGAGAAGGCTGCTGCTGCGTTCTTGTACAAGTCCTGAATAGGGCGAATTGTACTACCTGTATAACTGATGCGGATATTTTGCCCAACGGCCACTCCCGTCTCCAAGACCACATACACGGCATCCCCCGATACATATGCACTGGAGATCCGCCGTGATTCGTCATTTACGGTAACCTGGAAGCTCGAAGTAAGCAGGTTAACGGATGAATCTAACGTCTTGTTATACTGTAGACGAATCGTTGAATTATTATAGAGCTGAGCACTTTGAAGCAGCGGAGCGGTCTTGTCCAGTACACCTGTACTAAAGCTCCAACTGCTGGTACCCGTGAACCCGGCAAAAGAAGCATCGGTTGCGCTGTCCAGGATCGCGCCTGCAGCGATATCTACATAATAGGTAGCACCAGCATCCAGAGCCGTTCTAGGTGAAATGATGAGCTGTGAGCCGCTAGTTTGTATCAGCGCCGATGGGATGGATGTCGTACCCGCCCTGCGGAGGGTAATCCAATTCCCTTGTCCATTCTCCAGGCTGGTCACAGAACCTTGCAACTTAATACTCCTGTTAAATGTCAGGGTTGGTATAACGGAAGTACTCGCTGAACTGCTTTGATCCGAAGGACTCTTGGTCGATACAGCTAGCTGGGTGGACACCACTGAACCTGTAGTGAAGCTCCAGCTGTAAGCGGCCGCACTTGGAAATGGATTGTTATCACTATCTGTAAAAGCTCCCACGGGTACAGTAACTGTATAATTCGTTCCAGACGTAAGCGCCGTCTGCGGTGAAACGGTAATTGTGTTAGTGCCGCCACCAGTTACACTAGAAGAGGTCAAGGGTATATTTTGAGCAGTCAGCCCTGAAGGCTTAATGCTGATAGCCCCCTGAACCGGATAGACCGGACGGCTAAAGGTTAGCTTCAAGCTACCGCCTGGCGCCACGTTGGTTGCAAGATTCACCGGGCTAACTGAATTCAATTGTACAGCTGTACCCCTTACATTAAATACCCAGCCTTGAGCACTTGTAATTCCTGCAAAAGCTTGATTATCGTCATCCACGAACGTACCCGGATCAATGAGGACGTAATAACGCTCCCCAGCAGTAAGCCCAGATACGGCAAAGGTTGCTGTGTCCAAATTCCCTCCAGTTATAGAAATCTGAGTTGAGGTTACTGGCAGAGATAGGACAGATACATTATCTGAAGCTCGCTTCACTACGATATTACCGTTGTTTCCTTTGATGACTGGCTTGCTGAAAGTGACACTCAGTGTCTGTGAAGTTGAATTAACAATAGCATTGTTCACCGGAGCAAATGTACTTGCACTTGGCGGCACACTGCCGCCGGTAAGGGTCTTGAAGGTATACGAGAATGCTGCCGAATTATTCCCTGCTTCGTCCACGAAGGTACCCTCAGACAGACTCACCCGGTAATAACTTCCGGGGGCATACGTAATACCCGATGTGTCAATATTACGAATGGTATTATAAGCATCTACAACACTTGGAGCTACTGAAATCGTCCCGGCAACCGATGGAGAGCTGTCAGGATCCTTGGTTACTGTTATCGTTCCCGTACCCGCTTTCACCTTCCTATCGAACTGCACCTTCAAATCCACATTGTTCGGATCAATCCCCTTCGATCCATTAACCGGCGTGGTAACCGTAGGAATAAGCGTCGGATCTGGCTGAACTGCAGCCGCCGCACCTGCAACCGCCGCAACTACCATATTCAACCCCATAACCAGTACTAACCATAAAGCTATTCTTTTCCTCACTCTAGTAACTTCTCCCTTCATGCCAAACTTATATATTTGAAATATGTATAATCTGCTCACGACCAAATAGACAGTCGTATATCTATTTTCGGCTAAAAGGCCCTCTAACTTTAGTTTCCTACAAATTTATCCAACAATAGAAAGAGATTTATGAATAGAGGCCTAGATCCACTTGTTAAAAGAAAACAAAAAAAACGGGCATCCTCCACAACGCGGAGGAATACCCGTCTTAACTTAAGTGATGTAGTTGGCCTTGTCTTACAG
>RCUN01000828.1_pt1 | contig 12944 bp, 7 predicted proteins | sample 2166181 | NCBI WGS metagenome assembly RCUN01 (sample SAMN09932603, study PRJNA488358) | compost metagenome | feature: garden; material: soil; isolation source: compost soil in crotononitrile-enriched culture | place: Germany: Experimental Botanical Garden Goettingen | collected 2016-01-27 | reverse complement strand
TGCCAAATGAAAAGTAAGCTGTTCTGGCCGCTAGTTACCCTGGCCGTCTTACTTTTGGCCAATTTAATTCATAATCATGATTTTTTCTCAATAACTATACAGGATGGACACCTGTTTGGTAGCTTGATTGATATTTTGAACCGTGCCGCACCGCTTGTGCTGATCTCGATCGGTATGACTTTTGTTATCGCTACAAAGGGGATTGATCTATCCGTAGGTTCAGTGGTATCGATTTCCGGGGCGATGGCTTGTCTGATCATCAGCAGTGGGGACGGGTCCAGCATGAGTGTACTGTTCACCGCTCTGGGTATTTCTCTCTTGCTGGCTCTCGCTGCCGGTGCCTGGAACGGCCTGCTCGTCAGTCTGCTGGGCATTCAGCCGATCGTTGCAACATTGATTCTGATGGTGGCAGGACGTGGGGTAGCGCAGTTGATTACGGATGGTCAAATTTTGACGATCTCCTCAAAAACGTATTCCTTTATCGGAGCAGGCTATTTGTTCGGGCTGCCGTTCTCCATTTATATTATTGCATTCTTCTTCATCATTGCATCCGTGTTAACACGGAAGACCGCGGTTGGGCTGTTTATTGAATCCGTAGGTACCAATCCGACAGCAAGCCGCCTGGCGGGTATCCGCTCTGGCCTGATCATCTTTATTGTGTATTTGCTGTGTTCTTTCCTGAGCGGGATCGCTGGGATTATTCTAAGCTCTAACGTATCCAGTGCTGATGGCAACAATGCTGGGCTGTGGTATGAGCTTGACGCTATATTGGCTGTTGTCATTGGAGGGAATTCGCTGAACGGTGGACGCTTTTCTCTGTCAGGCACAATCGTAGGGGCGCTAATCATTCAGACATTGACCACTTCGATATATTCAATGGGTGTTCCCCCAGAAGTTACACTTGTTGTTAAATCCGTAGTTGTGTTAATTGTCTGCTTAATTCAATCGGAAACATTCGGGGCAGTATTCGCTGCGAGACGCAGAAAGAAAGATGAGACTGCCAAACAGGGGGTATCGGCATGAATTTCCTGAAAGTTGAAAGACGTTACTTTCCTATCCTGGTAACTGTTGCGTTATTTATTGTTATGTTTGCGGCAGGTTCAATAGAATATAACGGCTTTTTCTCGTTGCAAGTGTTCCTGAACCTTCTTATTGATAACGCCTTCTTGCTAATCACAGCAGTTGGCATGACCTTCGTTATTATTACCGGAGGCATTGATTTATCCGTCGGTTCCATGATCGCCTTCACTACGATGCTGTCGGCAACCCTTGTTCAGAATCATCATTGGTCGCCATGGTTGGTTATTCCGTTCGTTTTGCTTGTTGGCAGCTTTTTCGGATGGTCTATGGGATGCTTGATCCAGTATTTCAAGCTTCAGCCGTTTATAGTCACTCTTGCCGGCATGTTCTTAGCCAGGGGCCTGTGCTATTTAATTAGTATTGAGAGCATAACCATTGATAATAAATGGTACCAAACCGTGTCACAGACGAAAGTTTATGTATTTGGCAAAAATTATATCTCGATTAGCGTCATTATTGCCCTAGTTGTTGTCGCAGCTGCTATTTATATTGCGCATTACACCAAATTCGGCCGCAATGTATACGCACTTGGCGGCAGCGAGCAATCGTCTTTGCTTATGGGACTCCCAGTTGCCAGGACTAAAGTGCTTGTATATACGCTCAGCGGCTTCTGCTCCTCGCTCGCCGGAGTTGTATTTACCTTCTATATGCTGTCCGGGTATGGTCTTCATGCGGTTGGGATGGAGCTCGATACGATCGCAGCGGTGGTGATCGGTGGAACTCTGCTGACCGGCGGGACCGGCTATGTAGTTGGAACAATCTTCGGTGTCCTTATCCAGGGGATTATCCAGACTTTAATTATGTTCCAGGGAACACTTAGCTCCTGGTGGACTAAGATTGCGATCGGCATGCTGTTGTTCCTATTCATTGTGCTGCAGAAAGTGTTTATTTCTCGCAAAAAAAGAGCAGTGCAGCCGCATAATCACATAGTCTCATGATGACTATTTAAGGAGGCAAGGAAGGATGAATAATACAACTGAAATGGGTTGGGAAATCTCCAAAACGGCTAACAAATTCAAATCCTCTTGTGTTCTGAAATTTGGCAAAATCATTATCGATGCCAAAAGTATTCTAGGCGTTTTCGTTACTTTAACAGAGCACCAAAACTACGAGCTTTATGTAATGGGACCGGATGAAGATGAAGCGAAGAGGGCAATGTCCGATTTGTTCGCCCGCTATGATCTTTCTTACACCATAAAATAACTGGTCTTATAAACACGAAGAGATTCAGCCTAATCCGTCCAGCCGGTGACACTTACGAGTCATGTCACCGGACCGGATCTTTGGCTTATAACGAATATCTAAAGCTAAAATCTTCTTGTCGAAATTGTGAAAGCGCTTTATAATTTGGATGGAATAATTGTAAAAATTTACGTATCAGCTATTGGTCCATGTCGTGAACTCAATCAGAAGGAAGGCTCTTGCCGGTATGAAACTGTATGGTTGGATTACTTCAAGTTTACGCGCGAAAATGTTAACGATGTTCGTCCTGCTGACGGCATTTCCGTTGATTCTCGTTGGTATGATTACTTATTACATGTCTTACGAGACCGTGTCGAAACACAGTGTTGCAGCGATACAGCTAACCGCAGAGCATTTGAAAAACGACATTGATTCCCTATTCTCGGACAATCGCAAGTTTTTGGACATTAGCAAGAACCCCAATGTTCTAAGATTTCTTCTCATTCAAAATGAAACGTATCAGGAAGCGAAGGATATTCTCAACACATTCAGTCTGTACCGCGATACGTACAGGTTATCTGACCGTATAAGCAATATGATGCTGTTCAATTTATATGGCAAGGGAATCAGTGAGAGAAAAGGTATCTTTGACCTCAATCAGGATCTCTCGACGTATCCGGTATTTGTTGATCTTATGAAGCATCCGGATAAGGTCATGATCATTTCACCTCTCTCTTCACAAAGACCTGATCATTTCGATCATTCCAGCGATGAGGGTCAATTTGCTGTCTCTATAGTATCGACAGTCAAGCAGGAGATCACTGATGAAGTGATTGGATATATGGTAATCACGCTTGACGCTTCGGTGATCTCTAATTTCTGCAATAACATGCAAATTGGGCAGAACGGATATTTTTATGTGGCGAATGAGAAGGGTCAGCCCATTATATTACCTGAGAGATCTAGAGAGTTTACAATCTTTGACGATGCGCAATCCAAGCTTCTGAAAGGCGAAATGGGCAATTTCACTCGTTCTGTGGACGGTGTGGATCATTTCGTTGTGTACACTTCTTCCGAACAGACCGGTTGGAAGATTATTGGGGAAGTGCCGCTTAAAGAAGTATTAAAGGATGCCGATCGTATTGAAAGATTAATAGGGGTCATTGTAATCTTCACGATTATCTTCACGATAATCTTATACTTCTTCATCTCTTCTAAGTTAATTCATCCGATCCGCTTCCTTAAGAAAAAGATGCGTCAGGCCGCTTCAGGTTTTCTTGATGCAAAGGTACGCCAAATGGGGAGAGATGAAATCGCTGACCTGGGTCAAAGCTTCAATACGATGCTGGATAAGATCAAGATTTTGATCGAGAAAAGTATAAAAGAACAGGAGTTGATTAAAATCGCCGAGCTTCGCACTCTGCAGGCACAGATTAATCCGCATTTTTTATATAACACGCTGGATTCGATCATTTGGTTGGCTGAGAACAGAAAGAGTGAAGAAGTGATCGAGATTGTGCGCGCACTTACTACTTTCTTCCGAATCAGCCTCAGTAGAGGGCGCGACATGATTACAATTAAGGATGAAATCGAGCATATTGGCAACTATTTAATGATTCAAAAAATGCGGTACCGGGATATTCTCGATTATGAGATACAGATAGACGAGGATATACTGAGCTGCCAGATTCTGAAGATGACACTCCAACCTCTGGTGGAGAATGCTCTGTATCATGGGATCAAGAACAAACGAGGCAAAGGCATGATTAGAATTAGCGGTTCTTTCATATCAAGTGAAGCAATCCGTATTTTCATTCATGATAATGGAGCAGGAATGACACAGGAGCGGTTGCAGCAGCTTCAGGCTAAATTGGAGCAGGAAATCCAGGATGAACCTAAGCAGGACGGAGGATTTGGATTTGGCAATGTACACCAAAGGCTGCGTCTCTATTACGGTGAGCTCTTTGGACTTCAGCTCGAAAGCGAGTTTGGCGTCGGGACTACGGTCATCGTGAATATACCTATTAGGAGGGAATTTGATGAAGAAAGTTTTCCTGGTGGACGATGAAATCCTTGTAAGAGAAGGAATAAGAGACCGTATTGACTGGGAAAGCGAAGGATTTGTATTTAGTGGTGACGCTCCTGACGGAGAAATGGCTCTACCCATGATCGAACGAATTGCTCCGGATATCTTAGTGACAGACATTAAAATGCCGTTTATGGACGGTATACAGCTGAGCAAGATCGTGAAAGAACGGATGCCTGCCGTCAAAATTATTATTCTCAGCGGTCATGATGAATTCAGTTACGCCCGGGAAGCCTTGAGAATCGGGGTGGAGGAATATTGCCTGAAGCCGCTAAGCTCTGCAGAGCTGCTAAATAGCTTGCACAAGATATCTAATAAGATCGATAGAGAACGCAGGAACAAGCGTGAGCTTGAAGAGCTTCAGGTGAGAGCAAGTGCCAATAAGGACTTTATGCGGGAACAAATGCTCATTGATCTGTGCACGGGTTCGATTCCGACAGCAGATGCGATTCAGTTGGCCGAGGAATTTGGGATACCTTTAATTTCTGATTACTACCTGGTGACCCTACTAGAATTTGAAGCAAGAACCGAGGAAGGCAGCAACCTGATTTTTAACATAGAGCACGAGCCTCTATTTCTGCGTATCAGCAGGGAGTATTCAGATCATCTTTATGTAAAGCGGAATAAGAAACAGCATGCATGGATTCTTAAAGGAGACAGCCCAGCCCGGCTTGAGCTGTTAGCAGAGAAGCTAATCCGGGATATGAAGCAGCTGGAGGAGACACTGCTCTGCACCGTTTATACTGGAATCGGTTCTGTGAAAAGCCGTGTTCAAGAGATTTCCATTTCCTTCTCAGAAGCCGATCAGAAGAAAAGCTACCAGTATTTTTTACGGAAGCGCCCAATTAATGGTAAAGAGCTGCAGGGGATCATCGCTTATAAACGCAGCAAATTAAGTGACTTTCTTGAGCACGGGGACATTCCGGGAATCGAAGGGTTCGTACTAAGCTATATCCAAGAAGAGGGGGATAATCATCATTCTCTATACTCCCATTATTTAATCATGGATATGACTGTAACAGCCACACAGTTCATTCATGAATCAGGCGGGGATGTTAATGGGTTCATATTGGAGCTCGAATCCGTAGAGGAGAATCTGCAGGAGATCTTCCATATGGAAAAACTGCGTAGAACAGCTTCTGCCATTCTGAAGCTAGTGTTCCGATATCGAGATCAGATCAAGAATAAATACAGTGACATCATAAGTAAAGCGAAGGATTACATTGATCATCATTTTGACAATCCGGATATTTCACTTCAATCCGTCGCCGCTTATGTTAACGTAAGTCCAAATCACTTCAGCAGCGTATTCTCGAATGCTGTCGGTCAGACTTTTATCGACTACTTGATTAGAACGAGGATTAAGAGGGCGATGAAGCTGCTCAAGACCACAAGCGCCAAATCCTATGAGATCGCGACTATGGTTGGGTATAATGATCCACATTATTTCAACTCCGTATTCAAAAAAATCACAGGTGTTACTACCAAGGTGTACAGGAATCAAGGGGAGCCTATCTGCCTGTAGGAAGGATGTTGTATCCATGAACCCAGCTTATAGCCGGATGCGTTACTTAACTGTAATCATGATTCTCTGTTCCCTGGGTTTATCCAGCTGCAGCACTGCGAGCGCCCCAAGTATACAAACGAAGAAGAAGACAACCAAATTGCAAACCAGCAGTCCCGCGGTTCAGAGGCTGACAATGGCTATTATTTTTGCAACCGCTGATCCGGTGTATAAGCAGGTGACGAAGAGTGCCAAAGCCACAGCTAGCAAGGCGGGGATTCAACTCATAGTCAAAGCTCCAAATGAAGCGAATCTTGAACAACAAATCAGAATCATGGAGAATTTGATTAAACAAAAGGTAGACGGTATTGCGATCAGTCCGGTGGACTCCGAAGCGATGACGCCTTATATTAACAAAGCAGTAGAGGCGGGAATTAAAGTAACATGTTTTGATAATGATGCACCTCATAGCAAGCGGCTTGCCTATTTCGGCATTGATAACTATGAAGCCGGAAGGCGGATGGCTGAATACGTGGATAACTTGCTCGGGGGTCAGGGTATGGTCATTGCCGAAACAGGGATGATCGGCTTTAACAATATTCGGCAGCGGGTTGCCGGATTTAAAGACTATTTAGCCAGTTCCCCTGGGGTTCAATTGCTGGAACTGCGCACAGACGGGGACCATGCGGACCGGTCTATTGCAAATATTGAAGCAATGATAGAAGCGCATCCCCATTTTGATGCGTTTGTTGGCTTTGATTCACAGGCCAGCTCCTCAGCCATTCTTGTATGGAAGGCCAAGGGATTACGGCAATTCGCTGTTACTTTCAATAATACGCCTTCCATACTAAGTGGCATCCGCAATGATCAAATCACGGCGACTATCGACCAATCGGAAGACAGCTGGGGCAATATTATTCTTCAGCAATTGACCGCCGCATGTTCAGGTCAGCCTCTTCCGGTCATTAACCGATTAAATGTTAAGATCCTGACGAGGGACAATTGGAATACAGCGGCAGGCAATTAAGTAAGCGTTCAGATCGAACGTGGGGAGGGGAGCTTGAAGATGCGGCGGATCAGCTATCTGTTCATCGTCTTACTGTTCATTAGCGGTTGCCGGTCAGAGCAGGGGGGCGAAGTGGCAACACAAGTAGCCACGATTCTACCTGCACTAAATGAGCAGGCAACCGTGGAACTTCCACAGGATCAAGGACGGCCGCTAGTCATCGGCTTCTCTCAGGTTGGTTCGGAGAGCGCATGGCGTGCGGCTAATACAAAGTCGATAAAGGAAGCGTCTAAGCAGGCGAATGTGGAATTGCTATTTGAAGATGCCCAGCAAAAGCAGGCGAATCAGATCGCGGCGATTCGTTCTTTTATAGCCCGAAAGGTGGATGTGATCGGGTTCTCTCCCGTTGTAGAGAGTGGCTGGGATGAAGTTTTAAAGGAAGCGAAGGATGCCGGTATTCCAGTCATCATCACAGACCGCTCCGTAGATGTTAAGGATTCCTCACTGTACATAACTCTTATTGGTTCCAACTTCACTGAGGAAGGCCGTAAAGCTGGCAAATACATACTTGATAAAATGCGAATGGTTCGCGGTCCGATCCACATTGCTGAGATTCAGGGAACACAGAATTCCGCACCTGCTATTGATCGGAAGAAAGGATTTGAGGAGGTAATATTACAAAAACCTGGGATGAAAATTGTGGCTTCGGATACCGGGGATTTCACGCGTGAATCTGGAAAGGCTATCATGACCAGATATCTGAAGAAGTATAGAGGGGATATCCAAGTATTGTATTCTCATAACGATGATATGGCATTTGGAGCCATTGAGGCTATTGAGGAAGCGGGGCTAGTGCCAGGCAAGGACATTGTAATCATTTCTGTAGATGGCGGCAGGGAGGCTTTCCAGGCCATGCTCTTAGGAAAACTCAACTGTACGGTAGAGTGCAATCCGTTGTTAGGACCCCAAATTATTCAGGCAGCGAAGGAAGTAGTGGCAGGTCATACTCTGCCCAAACGGATTGTCACCCGCGAGAGTGTATTTACGAAGGGAACAGCCGCCCGGCAAATTGAGGACCGAAAATATTAGAGCCTAAAAGGTCTTGATCCTGAACACAGGATTAAGGCCTTTTAACTTTGTCAGAAGCTTCTTGTGAGAGAAGCTAGTATCGTAAAAAAACGAAATTTTTCAAAGAAGATATTACATCGTTACTTGATTAACCGAATGATACAATGTCCAGTAAGAAAGGGCTTTCAAGTTTAAGAGGAGGTGGAGATTACATTTCAAGAGGGTTTTCTAATCATCAGATCAAGGTTATTCTCCGAATTAATTCACTTCAGCTACAGACTGCATTCTAATTCTAATTTCCGCACTTCTTGTAGTATTTCCAAAAATAACAACTGAAAAATTCATAGTGTATCTGAGGCGATCGATATTGTCTACTCGTTCAAGCAGTAACAACAAAAATTCTAGATCCAGCAGGAATGGGAGGGGTTAAGATCCATGCACAAAAAACTATGTTCAATTGCATTAGTGTTTACTTTATTAATTAGTATCCTGCCGATCTCATCTACGTATGCTGACGACAGCACGGCCAAGAACCCAATTATATGGGCGGATGTACCCGATGTTGATGTGATCAGGGTGAATGATACGTATTACATGACCAGCACAACCATGCATATGAACCCTGGTGTTCCTATTATGAAATCCAAGGATCTTGTGAATTGGGAAATTGTGAATTATGTATATGACACACTCGCGGAGACGGACAAACAAACCCTTTCAAACGGGCAAAACATATATGGGCAGGGCTCCTGGGCCAGCAGTATTAGATACCATGATGGCAAGTACTATGTGGTGTTTGCCTCCAATGATATTGGTAAAACGTATATCTTTCAAACCACCGACATAGAGAAGGGCCCATGGGAAAAGCATGAACTTGCGGGCGGCGTTTATCATGATATGTCTCTGCTGTTTGATGATGACGGCCGTGTATATTTGGTTTACGGCGGCGGAGCCATCAAGGTTATTGAGCTGACTTCAGATGCCACAGCAATCAAAGCAGGCGGCATGAACAAAACGATCATTCAAAATGCAAGTGCTCCTGGAGGAACCGGCGGCCTTGGAGCTGAGGGATCGCACATCCATAAAATAAATGGCAAGTATTATATCTTCAATATATCCTGGCCAGCGGGGAGCATTCGAACAGAATTAGTACACCGGGCTGATGCTATTGATGGTCCTTATGAAGGGAAGATTGCTTTAAAGTCGGGCAGCAATTCAAACAGTGCCGGGGTAGCGCAAGGGGGGATCGTTCAGGCCTCGAACGGACAATGGTACGGTATGCTGTTTCAGGATTACGGGTCAGTGGGACGCATTCCTTATATTATACCCGTGACCTGGAGTCAGGATGGATGGCCTGTATTTGGTGACGTCAATGATACAGGGATTCCCGCCGCGCTTTCGAGATCATGGGTCTCATCAGATAATTTCGATCAGCGGGCTGAGAGATCGGGGGCGTATCGTGCTGAGTCTGCCAGCGGGGAGGCGGAGTACAACGGTTCCAATCTCGCATTGGTGTGGCAGTGGAACCATAATCCAGACAATAGATTCTGGTCCCTTACCGACCGGCCAGGGTATTTAAGACTCACTACCGGAAGAACGAGCACCAGTATTCTTGATGCGAGAAATACCCTAACACAGCGGACCTTCGGCCCGGAAAGCTCGGGAATAACTGCAATAGATATCAGTCATATGAAGGACGGGGATTGTGCCGGAATTGCCGCATTCCAGAAGAACTATGGATTTGTCGGGGTGAAGATGTCAGGCTCAACGAAATCTGTTGTTATGGTGAATGGAAGCTCAGGCTCGGCAGTGGAAGCAGCAAGTATCCCTGTTAATCAGAACACCATCTATTTAAAGACTGAGCTCGACTTCAAGAATAGGACGGATACAGCTAATTTCTATTACAGTCTTGACGGTGAACATTGGGCAGCAATAGGAAATCCCCTTCAAATGTCCTACACATTGCCACATTTCATGGGGTATCGGTTCGCCTTATTTAATTTTGCGACAAAGACAACCGGAGGTTACGTTGACTTTGATTATTTTAAACTGAATGACAAACTGACCGGGTCTAATTTTGATACGAATTTAAAGAGCCTGGAGGTGGACGGTAAACAAGTGAACGGGTTCAGTCCAAATACGTATACCTATTCCCTTGATGTTCCTGCCGGATCGGCTCCACCGAAAGTTACAGCGGTTCCCAATGATTCTGAAGCAAGTGTGTCTATAACACAAGCGACGTCAGTACCGGGAAAAGCTACCGTAGCTGTAAGCAGAGACGGGTTACAAACGGCCGTTTATACGATTAATTTTGTTACTTCTGCCGCAGTGGCCATTGAAGCGGAGACCGCAGCAGAGAACACAAGCAGCGCCTACGTACGTGGAACCGCGAACGGCCACGTATGGTCACAGGTGGACGGAGAGACGACGAAAGCCATGCAGTTCCTGCCGGACGACGGCACTGCCGTTACACCGGGTACGGATCCAGCGAGCCTTGCCGCCGGCTCCAGTCTGAATTACAAAATCAACGTTAAGACTGCAGGAGCTTATAACGTTTGGATCCTGGCCAAGAGCCATAGCTTCCAAACGGATTCCGTCCATGTGGGCTTGGATAATCAGTATCAATTCACATCCAACGGAATCGAGGGTGTTAGCGGCGGTCAGTTCAAATGGGTGAACCTTAGTAATGGTGGTCCGGCTGTGCCTGGGGGTTCGCCATTGAATTTTACGGCGGGCGAGCACGAACTGAATTTCTGGGGAAGAGAGTCCGGACTTATTATAGACCGGATCTATCTGACCACCAGCAGCTCCACGGCAGATCCCGTCTGGCCATCGGCTGAACCTAAAGGGCCAGCAGCCGTACTCTCAGCTGACAGCAGTGTGAAGCCGGGAACCAGCTTTACGGTGAATGTCAGCTTGAACAACCTGGAACAAAGTGTGTACGCTCAGGACCTTACCTTGTCTTATGATTCCAACGTGTTTGACTATGTAAGCGGGGCAGGGGCGGACAACAACATCCAGATCGTTAAGGAGGACAAAGAAGCAGCCGGGAAAATAAGACTGTTCACGGCAAATATCGGAGGGGTATCGGGTGCCAGCACGCCGGTATTAAAGCTGACCTTCAAGGTCAAAGCGGGTGTACGGAATACGAGCGGAACGATTGGAGTCACCGGGGCGAAGCTCGGTGTAGCTCCCGAGGGAACCGTCATTCAGGCGGCGGTTGACAGCAGGAGTATATCGGTAGGCGATCAGGAGCAGCCGGTTGTTGACAAGACTGCGCTGACAGCGGCGATTACGAATGCACAAAGTCTGTACGATGCAGCTGTGGTGGGCACATTGCCAGGTCAGTATCCGAAGGAAGCCAAGGATGCCTTGGGAGCTGCCATTAATACAGCTAAAGCAGTACAAAGCAAAGAAAAGGCGACACAGACTGAGGTAGACAGTGCCACAGCAGCACTGGGCAGTGCCGTAGATACCTTCAAGGCAACAGTAATTAAGGAAGTATCTGCTGACCTGAATAAGGATGGAAGCATCAACGTTGGCGACCTTGCGATTGTAGCTTACCACTATGGTAAGGATTCCGCTGGGTCAGACTGGGCAACCGCGAAGATCGCGGATATGAACAGCGATAACAAGATTGATATTACGGATCTCGCGTATATTGCCTCCAAAATTCTTGAATAAGTGAACTGCCTATTCTTGATAAGCCCTATCCCCATACGGGGGATAGGGCTTTTGTTTGTGAGGGTGGCAGTATCTACAGATCCCAATTTTCTGAACGTTCTCCAGAATCTCTTCACATCTAGCAGTTATTCTATGCTTGACTCAATACTCTCCCTGGTGATAATAAGTTATCGATTAATATAAAATTAGCTGAAAACACATGCTCCAGTGCTAGGAACAGAGGTGACTATTACCTTAATTGATTAATGGAGGCAATGAACTTTCAGTTAAGCCGCTGGAAAAATATGTTGACACGAAATCGCTTACAATTTATATTGTTTTGTAAGCTTAACGATAAGCTAATACCCATAACAAAGGAGGGAATTCATGAACAGACTACAGTAGGCTATTTCACATCCTATAGTCATCGCATTCCACGCTATTGCTGCTCCATGCAGCACACCTAATCCTCGTTCTTACAGTCATCCCTTGAGCTCAGCTTGCTATCCCAACATGTTAAGACTTGATTAATTCACGCATTCTAAAGCACAAAACCTAAGGCGTAACTGGATTGGTCCAAAACAAAATTACGGAGGTTAAGGTTAATGAAAAGAATGTGGTCTTGCTTAACTATTCTTGCTCTGTTTATTAATTTGTTACCGCTTACAAATGTAAGTGCCGCGGCAGCGGCGAAAGTGAATGTTGCCCTTAACAAAACAGCCACGGCAAGCTCGGTGGAAGATGCTTCGAAGACACCTGCGATGGCTTTTGATGGGAATTCCTCGACCAGGTGGTCATCCAGCTATTCTGATTCGCAGTGGATCAGCGTTGATCTGGGTACAAATACAAATATTAACGGAGTGAAGCTGAACTGGGAGATTGCTTACGCCAAGTCCTACAGGATTGAGACGTCAAAGGACAACAGCAATTGGACAACGGTATATTCCACACAGACCGGGGATGGGGGAATTGACGAGATCTCCTTTGCAACCAACAGTGCAAGATATGTAAGAATGTATGGGATACAAAGAGCGACGAATTATGGGTTTTCTCTTTGGGATTTTGAAGTATACGCGGCTGACGGAAATATTGATCCAGGACAAACTGGAATTGTATCCGGCGAAATTTACAAAGTGACCGCTCTGCATAGCGGGAAAAATCTTGAGGTAGCAGGAGGTTCATCCGCAGATGGTGCGAATGTGCAGCAGTGGACGGATAACGGCAAACCTGAGCAGCAATGGAAAGCCGTTGATGTTGGCGGTGGATACTATAAGCTGATCTCTCAGTCCAGCGGTAAAGCATTAGACGTAGCAGGATCATTTACTTATGATGGAGCCAACGTGCAGCAATGGACG
>RCUN01000826.1_pt1 | contig 12970 bp, 10 predicted proteins | sample 2166181 | NCBI WGS metagenome assembly RCUN01 (sample SAMN09932603, study PRJNA488358) | compost metagenome | feature: garden; material: soil; isolation source: compost soil in crotononitrile-enriched culture | place: Germany: Experimental Botanical Garden Goettingen | collected 2016-01-27 | reverse complement strand
TTGATGTGGTTAACCCAGGTTCCGTTATCTTGTCAGGCGTTATGATGCTTGAGCATTTGGGTTGGTTAGAAGCTGCTGACCTGATTTACAAAGGTATGGAAACATCCATTAACAATAAAACAGTTACTTATGATTTTGCTCGTCTTATGGATGGTGCTAAAGAAATTAAGTGCTCCGAGTTTGCGAACGAAATTATTTCAAACATGTAATAGGAGGAATTAACAATGGCTATTCGACGTAATAAAATTACTGTTGTAGGAGCCGGCTTCACTGGTGCTACAACTGCACTTATGCTTGCACAAAAAGAACTTGGGGATGTTGTATTACTTGATATTCCTCAGCTTGAAAACCCAACTAAGGGTAAAGCTTTGGATATGATGGAAGCTAGTCCGGTTCAAGGTTTCGACAGCAACATCGTTGGAACAGCTAACTATGAAGATGCAGCAGATTCCGATATCGTTATTATCACCGCAGGTATTGCTCGTAAGCCAGGTATGAGCCGTGATGATCTGGTTAACACGAATGCAGGAATCGTGAAGTCCGTTTGTGAAAACATTAAGAAATATGCGCCTGAATCCATTGTAATTATCCTTAGCAATCCAGTTGATGCTATGACCTATGTAGCTTTCCAAGCACTGGGATTCCCTAAAAACCGTGTAATCGGCCAATCCGGCGTATTGGATACAGCACGTTATTGCACATTTATCGCTCAAGAGCTTAACGTATCCGTTGAAGATGTTCGCGGCGTAGTTATTGGCGGTCATGGTGATGACATGGTTCCTCTTGTTCGTTATACGTATGCAGGTGGAGTTCCCATTGAGAAATTAATCTCAGCTGAGCGCATCGAAGCAATCGTACAACGTACACGTACAGGCGGCGGCGAAATCGTGAACCTGCTTGGAAACGGTAGTGCCTACTATGCACCAGCAGCTTCTTTGGTTCAAATGACGGAAGCTATCTTAAAAGATAAAAAACGTATTATTCCAACGATTGCATTACTTGAAGGTGAGTATGGCTATGACAACCTATTCATGGGTGTTCTAACTGTGCTTGGAGCTAATGGTATCGAGAAGATTCTTGATATTGAGCTAACGGAAGAAGAGAAAACAGCTTTAGATAAGACGGCTAACTCTGTACGCAACGTAATCAAAGTTGTAACTGGCTAATTGATCTTATCCATTTCTTGTATAGCTTGTTGGAAGAACCAACACCTGTGTGAACGACTTGCACAGCGTGTTGGTTCTTTTTTTCGGTTGCTGTGGAGGATCAGTTACTTAAGATGTCATATAGTTATGAACAACTTATGAAACACGAAGGTCTGACTTGTCCACGATGATAAAATTAAGTTATACTATAAGTTAGATAATGGGAGGAGGAATACGATGTATAGCAGTATGCTTTTTTTACATGTAGTGGGTGCAACCTTGTTAGGTTTTTATGTATTGCTTCCGTTTTTAACTGGAAAAATATCTAATTTATCCGGCCAATCACAGGAAAGCTATGTAGGACTGATTTCCACGTTTAACCGAGTGGGTCAATTTGCGTTGATTGCTGCATTTTTAACAGGTGGTGCAATGGCTGGTAAAGCGGGATTGGCGCTTTCTTGGATGATCACATCTGTAGTGCTTCTCTTGGCTATTGGAGCTTTAAGCGGCATCATGGGGGCTAATATCAAAAGAGTTATCGCAGCCTGTAAAAGCGGTAATAACACTTCTGCAGCAGCAGGTAAGGTTATTACTTTAAGCTGGGTAAACGCAGTAATTGTTATAGCAACTCTTTACGTAATGGTATTTAGATGGTAATCGTGAGTCTTAGGGATTAACCTAAGACACTTCACTCTTATGAGTATTTGATGAATCAATAAAAAATAACCTCTAGCATGTCCATTTATTAGATGGCGTGCTCGAGGTTATTTTTTTGCGAAGTTGGTGTTTTCTATCATTGTTATTGGAGATTCTGAGGTTTTAGTCGCTCAGAGATTTGCTGGGTTAAGGGATTATAGATTAGATTAAGTTGAGTAAGTGTTTGTAGGTCTGTAAGTGAGATTGTAGTGATGCCCATTGTAGTGGAAATAGGATCGTTTAGCTTAATCGAATCACCGTCACTACTTGCTTGCTTGGAGTTCGGCTTAATCTGTATAATCTTGCCGTGTAAATCAATTTGGAGCTTACCCTCCACATCGGTCACTGTACCGCCTAGCTGGGCAATAGCCTGATGAAGGTCAACAGACATCGTTGTATTCCCTCGAGCCACAATACGTCGCTGGACCGTATGATGCAGCAACTCAGGTGTTATGTGTGGGCTGCCTGCATTGATTCGAGGAATCCGTAGTTGATCTACATCACGGGTTGCCATGCTAGGTACGATCGTGAAAGCATATTTAATGCCCGCTTGCTCGACAAGCGAGGTTGCCAGTTTATTCGTAATTCCAAAAGGGTAAGCCAGGCTGTCGATCGGTTGTGGGTTTAGCTTAGTGAGCTTTTGTCGGCAGCTGTTCGTATCGCTGCTAACTCTTTGTTTGTAGGCTTCTTCGGTTTCAATGGTGCCATCTTGCTCTACTCGGCCTTCAAGCGCAGCTTGACCATTAGGCAGCTTGTAATGTAACGAATCCGTATGGCATTGTGCATCTATGTAATTCGTTGCGTGTGTCATATCCGTGATCTGTTCTTCTGACATAGAAGGGATATAGGAAGCCATGGGGTCGTCGATATCAGCCGTAATAACGAAGTTAACTGCAGGCACAAGTAGGTCTCGCAAGATCGGATATGCTTGGGTATAAAAGCTCTGATAGCCATCGTCAAAGGTAACGAGTACAGCATTCTTAGGTACGTTAGCGCCTTGCATATACTGTTTAAATTCATTTAAGGTAATGAAATGGTAGCCTTTATCGCGAAGAAATTGCAGCTGATCACGAAATAACTGGGTTGTGATCGTACCTGAGCTGGTGTCTTGATCATGAACATGATGATACATCAGAACAGCTACTTGGTCTTCATAATACAGGGATTGTTTTCTTATAGCTTGTATGGGTGATAGGATAGTGAGCCCAATAACAAGGATAAGAAGGGTCGTGATGGTGTACTTGATCATCTAGAAATCTCCTCATTTGAAGTAAAAAGCAGTTCAGATAAATAAATAGATTATGCTATAATGGTACTTACTTAACAATCATTATTGAGAGGAGTTTTATTTATTATGCAGTATTTTCAACAAAGCGTATACAAACTTATTGTAGAAACCTCTACGAATCTCCCCGGTGATGTTCGTCGTGCTGTTCAAGCGGCTAAAGAGCTTGAAGATCAAGGAACTCGTTCGGCCTTATCTCTATCGACAATTACTGATAATATTCATATGGCGGAAACCAATGTATCCCCAATATGTCAGGATACAGGCATGCCTACTTTCATTATACACTGTCCTGTAGGTGCAAACCAAATCATCATGAAAAAGCAGATTCTTGAAGCAGTAGCAGAGGCTACGAAAAATAGTAAGCTGCGCCCTAATTCGGTAGATTCATTAACGGGTACTAATAGTGGCGATAATCTGGGTCCGGGAACACCCGTGATCCATTTTGAACAGTGGGAACGTGAAGAGGTTGAGGTTAATCTGATTCTGAAGGGTGGCGGCTGTGAGAATAAGAATATTCAATACAGTCTGCCTATGGAGCTCGAAGGACTTGGAAAAGCAGGACGTGACTTGGATGGAATCCGCAAGTGTGTGCTGCATGCTGTGTACCAAGCACAGGGCCAAGGCTGTAGCGCCGGCTTCATCGGTGTAGGGATCGGTGGAGACCGGACAAGTGGATACGAGCTCGCTAAGCATCAGTTATTCCGTCGAGTAGACGATGTGAATCCAAATGAAGATTTGCGCAAGCTGGAAGATTATGTGATGGAGTATGCGAATACACTCGGCATAGGTACTATGGGCTTCGGAGGACAAGTTACACTGTTAGGCTGTAAGGTTGGGGTCATGAACCGTCTGCCAGCAAGCTTCTTCGTATCCGTTGCATATAACTGTTGGGCATTTCGTCGTCAAGGAGTGCTTTTGGATGCTGCAACAGGTGAATTTCAAGAATGGGTTTATCCAAGCGGTACAGAAGAGCCTATTGTTAAGTCTGAACCGACGGATAAACCTGCGAATGCTGAGAGCTTGCCTGAGCGTAAGGAAATTGTGTTAACAACACCTATTTCTGAGGAACAGATTCGCCAATTAAAGGTTGGAGATGTTGTTGTCATCAACGGTATGATGCATACAGGACGTGATGCGCTGCACAGCTATTTGATGAATCATGACTCTCCAGTAGACTTAAATGGGGCAGCACTGTACCACTGTGGACCCGTGATGAGCAAGGATGACGATGGTGAGTGGCATGTTCGCGCGGCTGGTCCAACGACTAGTATCCGTGAAGAGCCTTACCAAGGTGAGGTTATTAAAAAATTCGGTATTCGTGCAGTGATTGGCAAGGGTGGAATGGGACCCAAAACTTTAGCAGCACTACAGGACTTTGGAGCGGTGTATCTTAATGCTATCGGTGGTGCTGCACAGTACTATGCGCAATGCTTTAAAAAAGTAGAAGGTGTTGATTTCATGGAGTTCGGTATTCCTGAAGCGATGTGGCACCTGAAAACGGAAGGATTTGCAGCTATTGTCACCATGGACTCTCATGGCAACAGTCTACATGCTGAGGTGGATAAAAACTCTTTACAAAAGTTGTCTGAGCTTAAAGAACCTGTATTTAAGTAAAGCTCAACTTGAGCCTTTACAAATACCTTTACAAAAAAATAACTAGCTTTGACATTAAAAAGAAGGGTACTATATAGATTAACCCTGAGCTGTAAAGTTTAGGGGTTACTCTTATAGTAACCCTTTTTTTATGGCCAAATTCATACATGGAGGATCTTGCATGAACAAATTCCGTGCGAAGCTGACCTTGATTTTAACACTGCTAATCGGATTCTCGATGCTGACTGCTGGCCTATTTATGGCAAAGCTATTGAAGGATTCACATATTGAAGTTCTTCAGGAAAATATGGAGCGTGAGCTAAAGGTTATTTTGGCTACAGGTCAATGGAATCGCAATGAGAACGATCAAACTCTTATACAGGTTTACACAGAACAAGCTAAGAAGATCAAAGAGTTGGCGGAAGCCAGGATCACTTATGTTCGTGAGGATGGCAAGGTATTGGCTGATTCTGATGAAAATCCGCTGCAGATGGATAACCATTTGAATCGTCCTGAGATCGGCGATGCGAAGCAGCATGGGGTTGGTTATAAGATCAGATATAGTGAAACTTTAAAACAGAATATGCTGTATGCAGCTATCCCCGTTAAGAATGAAACGAAAGTGATTGGCTATTTACGGATGTCGATCAGTCTGGAACAGGTAGATAGCACGGTCATACAACTATGGTACTTTTTAATTATCGGGTTAGCCGTTCTGTTCCTTATTGCCGGTTATGTCAGCTATCGAATTGCGAGGAGCGTCACACGTCCGATTGAGAGAATTACAAGTGTCGCCAAACATATCACAAATATGGACTATAAGGCGCGTGTGGAATCTCATAACAAGGATGAGATCGGTCAGCTTGGGTTGGCCATTAATCAAATGGCGGATAGTCTTCAGCTCCAAATGAACCGAATTCTCGAGAATGAGGGCAGACTGAAGGGCGTATTGGAAAATATGGTAAGCGGTGTATTAATGATCGACCGTGACGAACGTATTGTACTGCTCAATCCATCTGCTGAAGAAATTCTCGGCTTTTCAGCACAAGAGCTGCTTGGCAAAAAGTATAATGAAGCCAAACAGCAATATGAATTCACCAAAATGATTCAAGAATGTCTCGATGTTCGTGAGCATATCCGCGATGAGATGGTTTTCTATTATCCGGCAGAGCGCATTCTGGAAATAAACCTTAGTCCGATCTCTCAGGCTGATGAAGAATGGTCGGGAGTGCTGATCGTGCTTCACGACATTACAGCAGTCCGTAGACTTGAGCGGATGCGCAGCGAGTTTGTAGCGAATGTGTCTCATGAATTGAAAACACCTATAGCTGCTGTGAAGGGCTTTGCCGAAACACTGCTGGCAGGAGCTCTAAATGATAAAGAGACGGCCAAGTCCTTTTTGCAAATCATCTTTGATGAAAGTGAGCGATTAAATAGGCTGATTGGAGATATTCTGGAGCTTTCTAAGATAGAGTCAAGGCGTATCCCCCTTCATTTTTCACCTGTTGATTTGCATGATTTTATTAGTAAATCACTAAGTATGATGAATGCTGAGGCTGACAAAAAACATATTGAGCTTAGCATGCAGGTGGATAAGGATACTTATCTAGAAGCAGATGAAGATCGATTACGCCAGATTTTTATTAATTTGCTGTCCAATGGTATTAATTACACACAAGAAGGCGGTAAGGTAAAGATTAGAGTAGAGCCTCTTGTATTTAATAAGGACGGAGACCATGAGCGGCTAAAGATCGTGGTCTCCGATACGGGGATTGGGATTCCTAAAAAAGATTTACCACGTATTTTCGAAAGATTTTACCGTGTAGATAAGGCTCGCTCCCGCAGCTCAGGCGGTACAGGCTTAGGTTTATCGATTGTGAAGCATTTAGTTGAGCTGCATAAAGGCACGATACGTGTAGATAGCGAGGTTGGTGTGGGAACAAAAATAACGATTGAGCTGCCTGTTATTCATTAATTTATAAATCCGTGGTATGATTATAGGGTGCGTGAACGGTTATCATATAAATCGGGGGATCCTATGGCACAAAAAATATTAGTAATTGAAGATGAGCCTACACTGGCTAGGTTGCTTTCTTATAATTTATCCCAAGAGGGGTATGATACCAAGGTTGTAGATCATGGCGGAGATGGCCTTCAGGAAGCGTTACAGCAATCGTATGATTTAATTATTTTGGACATTATGCTTCCAGGCTTGAACGGTTTTGAGGTCTTAAGTAAATTGCGTCAAAAGGGGAACAAAACGCCTGTCATCATCCTTACAGCTCGGAATGCAGAAGAAGAGGTTGTACAGGGGCTCAAACATGGTGCGGATGACTATATCACGAAGCCCTTCGGCGTAGCTGAACTTCTGGCGCGAGTATCTGCCGTACTTCGCAGGACGCAAGCGGATGATCTGATGCAAGATCATAACAAGATTAATGAGAAGGTCATCCAAGCTGGAGATCTGTTCATTTACCCAGAGAAATACGAGGTTGTGCTGCACGGTGATTCGATCCCGCTCAGACCGAAGGAATTCGAGGTCCTGCTTTATCTCGTTCAGAGGCCGGGCGTTGTCATAACACGCGATGATCTGATGAACATTGTATGGGGCTTCGATTATATTGGTGGTCAAAGAACGGTAGATGTACATGTCAGCTCTTTACGCAAAAAACTAGAGATGAATCAGCAGTCAGTCCAGATCGATTCCATTCGTGGCGTTGGGTATAAGCTAGTAACGAATTTAGTCAAAAAATGAGCCTTAGGCATAATGCCTAGGCTCATTTTTTTGTGAACTTACAAGCTAGTTAACCTCAGCTATTTACTCACATCACCCAAAGTCAGCATTTTCTTGCGAAATTCATGGGGAGAGCAGTGGTTAAATTTTTTGAAGGTTTTATAGAAGTGCGCCATATTAGGCATACCAATAGCTTCGCCAACTTGTGCCACACTAATGTCTTGAGTGAGCAGAATTTTTTCTGCATTTTTAATCTTTTTGAAATTGACGTAATCGAGAAATGACATGCCAAGTACTTTCTTGAACATTTTCACAAAATAGTAATAGCTCATATTGGCTGTTTTACTTGCATCCTCAACCGGAATTCGATTGTGCAAGTTCTGCTCGATATAAGTAAATACAGGCGCAAGTCTTGCATAATCAGGGTGCTTGTGGGAGCTAAGCACTTGACGGCTGTCATTACGAAGCAAAGTAAGCAATATCTGTTTAATTAAGATCGTCACGGCGATTTCATAGCCATCGACTTTATTGGACCATTCACTCATTATTTCTTTGACATACTGCACGATCGCTGCTCTGGCCTTATCATTTTCCATAAGGATGTAGTTAAGCTTACTGAGAGATAGGCCGGATTCTGAGAAGTAACGTAAATAAGGGATTGTACTCTGGTCAAAATAATACTGAAGGTCAAATTGAAAGACGATATAATCAAGTCCATATTCGGCCCAGGTTCGATCCCTATGAAGCTCTGAAGAACCAATGAGTACAACATCGTCTACACCTAGATGAAACAATTCATCTTCGATATAAACGTCTAATTTCCCCTTCAGCACGAGCAGCATTTCGAGCTCTTTGTGGTAGTACCAAGGACATGTCATATCGGTACTTCTTTGGCCTCGAAATATTTTCATAGACATAAAAGGGTTTTCATAACTGATCTTCTCATTATAAAATTCCACGATAAACTCCTTTAAATGACAAAATCGCATATAAGTTGACCTATATAAGAAATATTCTTTTTTGAAAATATTGTCTATACTATATTGTAGTATGACAAGCACAACATGGAAAGAATAATTTATTGCGGAATATGGCTGGGTAGTGACAACATTGCCCCTATTATGAGGAGGAAGAGTACATATGTCGAAAAAATACAAAATTGCTATTATTGGTTGCGGTGGAATTGCTAACGGAAAGCATATGCCAAGTCTAAGTCGGCTAACTAATATTGAAATGGTCGCTTTTTGCGATATCGTGGTGGAACGTGCTCAAGAAGCCGCTAAGAAGTATGGCAGCGAAGAGGCTAAAGTATATGAAAACTTTAGAGAAGTGCTAGCAGATGAATCTATTGATATCGTTCATGTATGTACACCCAATGACTCGCATGCTGAGATTGCCATCGCAGCTCTGGAAGCAAAGAAACACGTTATGTGTGAAAAGCCAATGGCCAAAACAGCAGCAGATGCACGTCGCATGGTAGAAGTGGCTAAGAACAGCGGGAAAAAGCTAACAGTTGGTTATAACAATCGTTACCGTACAGATAGCCAATACTTGCACCAATTAACTTCGGACGGTGAGCTTGGTGAAATTTATTTTGCCAAAGCACATGCGATTCGTCGCCGTGCGGTTCCTACATGGGGCGTATTTTTGGATGAAGAAAAGCAAGGTGGCGGACCCCTTATTGATATCGGGACACATGCGCTTGATCTCGCTTTATGGATGATGGACAATTACAAGCCAAAGGTTGTGCTTGGAACTTCCTATCATAAGTTGTCTCAACGTGAGAATGCAGCTAATGCATGGGGACCTTGGGATCCTGCCAAATTCACCGTTGAGGATTCTGCCTTCGGTATGATCACGATGGAAAATGGGGCTACGATCATTCTAGAATCAAGCTGGGCTCTTAATACCCTGGAAGTGGATGAAGCTAAGGTTACACTTTCCGGTACGGAGGGTGGAGCTGATATGAAGGACGGCTTGCGCTTGAACGGAGAGAAAAACAGTCGTCTTTACACGACGGATGTAGAGCTTAAATCCGGTGGAGTAGCTTTCTATGAAGGTGCTACCGATAGCGCTCCAGATCTGGAGATGAGACTTTGGATTCAAGCTATCGAGAATGACACTGATCCAGTGGTGACTCCTGAGCAAGCTTGCGTAGTATCCGAGATTCTCGAGGCTATCTACGAATCGGCAAAAACAGGTAAAGCCGTTTACTTCAACAACTAATAATCATAATAACTGAACCATATAGGCTATCTCGGTATAAACTACCGAAGATAGCCTATTTTAGTTGAATCCGATATTCCTGTATTGCTGTGGTGAAACGCCTTCTATCTTTTTGAATATCCGGCTGAAGTAGAAAGGGTCTTCATAACCGACCTCTTGGGCTACATTTTTGATGCTGGTTTCTGTGTTATGCAAGAGGTATTTGGCACGCTGGACACGCAGTTGTTGTATATAGTGATGGATGGAGGTGCCCGTGTATTTTTTGAACACATGACATAAATATTCGTATTTGCGGTCCAATGTCACTTCCAGCTCTTGTTTGGAAATATTCGACAAGTAGGCATTATTGAGATGATTAACCAATTTGCGGAAAGTAAGGTATGAGAGTGGAAAACCTGTATCCAGATGACTCTGCTCCAAAAAATCGTTTGCCATTAGTCGAAGTATCTCGGCCAGAAGTAGAGTAGTATGGAATCGGAAGTAGCCAGAGGGATGCTTCATGGTTTCTATGAGCTCTTCAAATGTACCGAGAAGCTGATAGCGATTCCGATTCTGATAGTGACGTGGAAGAATGATCAAATCTTCGTGGCGGATGGTGACTGTCCTCAATTCCGTACGCTCCGCATGGACAATATTAAGCTCGGGGGCACGATTCAGGTTAAATTCATTCAGGCCAGGCTCGCAAGAGAATTGAACCCAAAAAAATTGGCCGCTGGTATCTTGGGATCCCCAGCCACCATGCTGCTCCCACGGCTTCAGTAGGTAGGAATCCCCCATGTTCAGGGTTAGTTGGTCATTGCCTACTTGCAGTTTAACCGTTCCTTCGGCTACAACAATCAGCTCATAGTAAGGATTATAATGCTGCCCATAGAAGGACTTATTGTTATTGGTATTCAAAAGATCCGCCCATCTAACATCCAGGACGGATAAGCGAGATAATGAAAGATACATGACCTTACTTCCTCCTATGTATTTAATCTAAAAAACGCAGCCCTGTTCATGGTTCTTCCAAGGTATCGTTCCTATAATAAAAGCAGGATATAGCTGAAACTATTATATCACGTTAATGAAGCCATGGAGGTTATCGCATGAATACTTTAAATGAACAGGATTACTATCGCATTGTGTACGGGGGATGGCTCGGTAAAAATATTGGGGGTACATTGGGTTATCCAGTTGAAGGGAAAAAGGAACTGTTGGAGCTGAGCTTTTATCCGGAGCTGCCAGATGGTCCTCTAGAAAATGATGACCTGGACCTGCAATTGGTATGGTTGCATGCTTTGGAACAATATGGGCCTGGTCTAACCTCTCGTGAGCTTGGTGCGGAGTGGCTGGAGCATATCTTTTTTCCCTATGACGAATATGGTTACGCATTGGCGAATCTAAGAAGAGGGTTGATTCCACCAGTAGCGGGTGCTTTCAACAATCCGTTTGCTGATTGTATGGGGTCACCTATTCGTTCAGAGATTTGGGCTATGGTCACTCCAGGAGCGCCGTCGAAGGCAGTCTTCTATGCTTATCAGGATGCGATTGTTGATCATGCAGGCGGCGAAGGGGTTTATGGAGAAATGTTTTTCGCTGCTATTGAGAGTGCTATATTTTTCGAGAAGGACCGTGACCGGTTGATTCAAATCGGAATGAAGTATATTCCGGCATCAAGTCGGACTGCCAAAGCTCTTAAGGATTTACTTCGCTGGCATCAGGAAGGGAAAAGCTGGACGGAAGCACGCTTACTGATTCTTGAGCATCATGGTCACGATAACTTTACCGATGCCCCGCAAAATATTGCTTTTACCATTCTGGGATGGCTGTATGGTGAAGATTTCGAAGATGCTATTCTAAAAGCGGTTAATTGTGGGTACGATACCGATTGTACAGCGGCGACATTAGGAGCAATTTTGGGGATGCTGCTGGGACCGGAGGGACTGCCTGATAAATGGGTGAACCCCGTGGGAGATCGTGTAGTTGTAAGCCCTCCTATCAAAGGTTTCCCAGCTCCAACTGATTTGGACGAATTAACGCGGAGAACGATACGGATGGGTAAGCAGGTGCTTGCAGCTGCGGACTCGGGCATCATCATCCATGCAGAGCTGCCAACTTCTTGGGATACGAAGGATGAAGAGGTATCAGATGAAGTTAAACAGCTTTGGGAAAAAACGGCGACAGCTAATCACTACTTGTTGCCCCAAGGTAGTAAACATAATCCGGATCTGGAGCTTACGATTGAATTTGGCCAAGAAGGTCCAGCCGTTGCTGCTCTTCAAAATAAACCATTGCAGGTTACCTTCCTGAATCGTTCCCGTACTAGATTAACTGGAAAGCTTACGCTTGATGTACCGAAAGGCTGGAAGGGACCTGACGCACTAGAGGTTTCTCTTGATCCAAATAAGTCCATTCAGTGGGATATGGAAGTAGTAGCAGGTGCAGAAGTAGAAGCTTATCATGAGCTTACATTGAATTGGACGAGAACGCATAATCAATCATTGTGGTCTGAGCAAAAGGTAGCTTTCACACTAGTAGGTGCTTCACAATGGACCGTGTGGGGACCTGATCATAGTGAGGGTGTGGATGTGATCTTTGCAGGTAATCGACTTGATCTGGAAAGAGCGCTACAAACGGCTAAAGATGGAGTTTATAAAGCTCAAACCCATCTATATACCCCCAATGAACGCAAGGTTCGCTTGATTGCTGCTGCTAACGGTCCAATCAAGATGAAGTTAAATGGAGAAACGGTCATTGATTGCGAGGAAACTATTGAATTTATGCCGGCTTACCATCGTGCTGACCCGAGACAATGGGTGGAGATTACGCTAGCGGCAGGTATTCATGATTTGGAGATTGAGGCAACCAGAAATGGTCAATCACTGGAAGTATATACTTTACCGGTAGCTCCTGGGCGGGCGGAAGAACCAGGATCTAATTATTATCTTACGGATGTACTGTTGGGCTTGAAATCGTGAGTATAGATGCCCATCAGCATTATTGGCAAACGAGTCGTGGGGACTATGGTTGGCTGGTGCCGGAGCAGGGTATTCTTTATTCGGATTACATGCCCGAACAGTTACAGGATAGCTTGCGAGCATATGGCATTAAGCAGACGATCGTCGTCCAAGCTGCCCCTACCATGGAAGAGACTGAATTTCTTCTCTCCTTGTATCAGTCGGAAAGCAGCATAGCGGGGGTAGTAGGATGGCTGGATCTAGACTCGCCAGATTTTTTGGAAAATTACAATCGATTACGTGAGTTCGAGGGATTCGTCGGATTTCGTCCTATGCTGCAGGATTTACC
>RCUN01000819.1_pt1 | contig 13072 bp, 11 predicted proteins | sample 2166181 | NCBI WGS metagenome assembly RCUN01 (sample SAMN09932603, study PRJNA488358) | compost metagenome | feature: garden; material: soil; isolation source: compost soil in crotononitrile-enriched culture | place: Germany: Experimental Botanical Garden Goettingen | collected 2016-01-27 | reverse complement strand
GAAGTAAATACACTGGCAATATCTATGAAAGTAATATGGAAACTGCAGGATGCTTTATTGTCTGTTTTACAAACTTTTGTTGGTCTGACTCTGAAGATGGTTGTGTAGCTCAATGGTGTATTACCGAGAACTAAATTTATAACTTAAGTTATCTACAAAACACCCTTGTTAGAAGAACTGACAAGGGTGGATCAAATTGGAGGAGACTTTATGAAATATTCCAAATTTAATGTAATCATTGAGGGAGAAGAGTATGACAAATATATACTTTTTAATACTCTAACAGGCCATTCTATATTGATTGACTCTCTAACAAAATCGCTGATTGAAGATAACAATATTGTAAGCTTAGACCCGGAAACCAAAAAAATGTTTGAAAGTTACAGCATTACAGTCGGGGAAAATATAAATGAGGACAGGTATTTCTCTTATTTCCATAACAAACAAAAATTTTCCGGAGGTACGGTTTCATCCACAATACTTCTTACTTGGGCTTGTAATCTAAAATGTACTTATTGTTACGAAGGTGCGGGTCTTACAAGAAACGCTACTCTTAATCAGAGAACTGCAGATATGTTCATAAAATTTATAAAAAATGAATCTGAAATGAAAAGTGCCAATACAATCAGTATCAATTTATTTGGGGGAGAGCCCTTACTAAAAATTGATATGGGATTTTATATTTTAGAAGAACTGGACAAGTATTGTAAAGAGAAGGGCAAGATGCTTGTCTCAAGTATCATTACAAATGGAACACTGATTACAGATGATATTTTAAATAGATTAGAGTCTTACAATTGTAAAATGATCCAAATTACATTAGATGGAACAAAAGATATTCATGATAACAGAAGAATGTACAAAAGCGGCAGGGGATCATTTGATGCAGTATTAGCCGGGATAAAATTAGCAAGCGCTAGATCATTAAAACCTGTTATAAGAATAAATGTTGACAAAACAAACCTTCATGAAACATATGAGTTGCTGGAACCTTTGGAGAAGGAAGGATTATCAGAATGCCATATTGATTTTGGTATCGTCCGGGGATCAACTGCTGCTTGTTCATCTTATTCTGGACATTGCTTCTCTGAAGAAGAACTTGGTGAGATACTGGATCAATTGTGGAATGTTGCAGCTCTGCATGGTTTTCATATGAGCACGAAACCCTTTAGAAAATGGATGTATTGCGGTCTATACGGGGACTCCTCTTATACAATAGCTCCAAATGGACAAGTCTATAAATGTTGGGAACATGTTGGGGAAGAGAAGCATATGATAGGTCGGCTTGATGAAGATGGGGCATTGGCAGACCTCAAATATGCATTCTATGATTGGATGTCTAGAAACCCTCTGGAAACAGCCAGCTGCAAGGCTTGTGTATATTTACCCGCATGCGGCGGAGGATGCGGAGTAGTCAGTTACAATGAACACGGCAGTTACCACGAGAAAGGCTGTTTCAAAACACGGGGAGTCTTGGAGAAGCAGGTAAAACGTTTTTTTCAGAATAAAAACAAGGAAGTCTCTGTGAAGAGCTGAGATAAGCTTGAATATACCGGAAATATCAACAACATGCGCAGGCAATTCAAGCCCATGTTGTTGATCCGGATCTCTCTAAAGATTATAGGTGATAAGTATGAAGCTTTTTAATTTGTGCAGACCGTTCCTTTTTGGTGAGAGAAAAAGAATGTTTATCTATATTGGTTTAACGTTGTTTTCAAGTATCATTGGCGTAATTTTCCCTATGTTTACTGGAAGCTTTATAGATGTATTAGTAATTGGAAATGATATAACCTATCTATTTAAATATTGTTTTGTATTAATTCTATTGAGTGGTCTTAATGTGGTTCTGGGATATGCTACAAATATTTTATATGCAAAAATCCAGTCTTCCGCAGGATATAATTTTAATACTTACATTCTTAATCATGTGAAAAAATTACCTTTGAGGTTTTTTAAAAATCAGAATACGGTTTATTTGAATCAAAGGATAAATAATGATGCAAATAACATCATTATTTTTTGTATTAACATTATCTCAAATCTGATTATAAACTTAATTATCATTGGTTTTACATTTGTGATCCTTTTTAAAAGTAATTATAAAATAGCCCTTCTGTTAATGGTTCTTATCGTAATTTATGCAACTACTTATAAGTATCTCAGAAAACCTCTTTTTAGAAGAAGTATGGAGCACAGAGAAGCGCAAAATATTTTTTTTGCGACATTAAATGATCAGCTCATTAATGTAGGGTTTATTAAATCTCATTCCGCAAATAACCTTTTTGAGAAGAGGCTAAGTGCTAGTTTCCAAACATTATTAAATAAAGTGCTTTCTTATCAAAGAATGTCATATATTTTTACGGGTTTTGATAGTATCACTTCAACCTTAGCCCAAGTGCTTATTTATATATTAGGCGGAATTGAAGTTTTTAAAGGAAATCTAACGATAGGTTTTTTTACTGTTCTTATTAATTATTTTAATATGCTGATGGGTTCTACACGGTATTTCTTTAATTTAGGGAAAAATTATCAGGACAGCTTAGTATCATACGAGAGAATTATGGAACTTCTTAATAAAGAAGTACCGCTTAACGGAGATAAAATAATCGATAATATAGATGTTATTGAGATAAAGGACCTTAGTTTTAAATATGAAGGTAACTATATAGTTGAAAAGTTAAGTCTTGAATTTCGGAAAGGAATAATTTATTGTATCTCCGGGGAGAACGGATCAGGAAAAAGTACAATTATTAACTTGATATTAGGGCTACACATATCAGAATACACAGGTGAGATTTTATATAATGGATATAATATAAATGATATTAATTTAGACTATACAAGGTTATATCATATCGGATTTACAGAACAAGAACCTGTTCTCTTTGAAGACAGCATTATAAATAATATTATTATGGGAAAACAAGAGGAGTTATTTAGTTCAAAAATAGAGATGCTTATTACTTACTTTAATATGGACGAGTACATGACGAGACAGCCTGACGGTTTGTATACAATTATCAATGATCAATCCAATAATCTGTCAGGCGGAGAAAAACAAAAACTGTCAATCATTAGGCAACTATTGAAAAATCCCGATATTATGATATTTGATGAGCCATCATCAGCTCTTGATATCAGCAGTACGATCTCTTTCATGAATTACATAAATAAGATCAAAAGCAATAAAATTATAATTATTGTTTCGCATGATGAAATCGTTCTGGAGATGTGCGATGAAGTGGTTGAAATTCACCATTCTTCACAATCCGCCAAAAAGCTGTCGGGTTAATCTTATTCATCAAGGTTAGATTATTTCCACGTATATCTCCTCCTAAAGCTTGTTTGCTCCAAGTCTTTTTTGCTTCATTCGCCGGTGCTATGGCTTTCCGAAAGAAAAGCAAACAAACCTTCCGTACTTATTAAGTCGCTGGTTCTTTATATGGGCAGCAGCATTTTAGTCGGCAGCTTGATCGGAGGATTTGTGTCCGGGATGCTTCAAGGAGAGATCATCAACATCATTCACGGTATTCTTGCTGTAATGGCCGTTGTTCTGGTGCTCATCCCGAGCAAGGGTGCTGAAGATTCTAAAGCGGAATTTCAATTCAACCGAGTTATCACGGTGTTATATGCATTCTTAGTTGGAAATTGTCCGAGATTGTTGGAGCAGGGGGGGGCGGTTATTATAATACCTATCATGCTAACCGTTTTAAGAATTCCAACACGGACAAGGATAGCTTCCTTTAACAAGTTGGCTGTTCATAAATCATCTATCGTTTTGGATCATGGGACGGGTACAGTTGGCGTGCGTATCCATGAGGAATTCGTAAGTCGCAAGGTGATCATGGCTTAGATCGCAAGCAGCTACCCGCCAAAGCAGCGGGGAAAAGCGCTTGGATTCCTGGTATTTGTTAAGAAAAGGCATCTGGACCCGGTCATGCGGGTCCGTTATTTTACAAGGTCCACAACAGTTACTTTACTCGTGATATCGTCTTTATCTGGATTTGTCATGGCTACAGCGACGAACCTTGTCCCGTTGTTCGCTGAGGAATCTGGGCCTGGTCAGGGGGAAGTCGTCGTTTACGGTTCGCGCTTGCCTTGCGATTTCCTCAGTGGCTCCGTGCTCCGCGAAGCGGATAGCTGCAGCTTTCCCAATACCGGAGCCGCCTCCGGTGACAACTGCAATCTTACCTTTCAATCGCTGTTCTGGCATGGGGGTATCCTCCTAAGCACTGTTCTATTAACTGCACAGACAGTAGTTAAATACCCTTGTACTCTGGCGTGAATCAATTAAAGCAGCACCCCATTGCAATTATGGCAGATTGACTCTCCGGGAAGAGACATAAAGCTTGTACCATTCATCACGGGTCATCATACGCGACTGGCTTTCGGCATCCCGGCAGGCTCGAATGCGATCGGGATTAATTGTGCCAATAACCGGCTGAATCTTGGCAGGATGTCTCATTAGCCAGCCGAGTACTATAGCTTCCGGTGTGGTGCCTTTATCGTGAGCCATTTGTTGAACAAGGGCTGCAGTCGCTCTGATATTCTCAGGCTGATCTTCCAGTGTCCGGCCCGAGAATTTACCTTGAGCAAGAGGCCCCCAAGCCTGAATCTGAATATGGTTGGACTGGCAGAATTCCATTAAACCTTCGGAGAAGCCCACTGAGGTTCCGGCCTTCTGATTAACATGGACGCCTTGATCCAGGAAATCCAGCCGCTCCAGGCTGAGCTCCAGCTGGTTCACGACCAGGGGTTCAGGGAGGGCTTGTTCCAGGAAGCGGATTTGGGCTGCACTCATGTTAGAGACTCCGAAGTAGCGTACCTTCCCCGAGGATTTCAGCTTGCCGAAAGCCTCGGCTACTTCATCAGGCTCCACGAGCGGATCAGGACGGTGAAGGAGCAGCACATCCAGATAGTCCGTGCCAAGCCTCTGGAGAATTCCGTTCACGGACTCCAGAATATGTTCTTTGGAGAAATCAAAGCGGCCAGGGACGTCCCTGCTCCCAAAGCGGATTCCGCACTTGGACTGAATGACAATCTGTTCACGCATCCCCGGTCTGGCTTGCAGAATCCTGCCAAAGGTCTGTTCCGCCTTGCCGCGGGTATAGATATCTGCATGGTCGAACATGGAAATGCCAATAGATAGTGCGGCATCTACCGCCTTCTCAGCTTGGAGCACATGCTCCTGGGTAATGGGCGCGTCGTTCCATTCCCCGCCAAACGGCATACAGCCCAGAATAAGGCGGCTCGTTGATATTCCTCTTTTCTCAAGCGGCATAATTCTCATAGTTACCTCCATGGTTGTTCAAGGATGTTGATCACTTTAAACATACAGCTTGAAGATCGGCCTTTCAAGAAAGTGACGAAATCTAAATTCTTCAGGTAGAAGGATGGTCGGGAGTGCTGCCTTGGTCGTGATCCGGGGGAGTTCGTCTGTATAAAAGCCGGGATGCAGCAATTCCAATCGCACCGAGACCCATGAACAGAATAGCTCTGATTGCCATTGATACACCTGGAAGGTCGATATAGATTACTTTAGCCAGCGTCAGGAATAAGAAGAAGATACCTGCAAACCTTACACTGCGCTTTTTCAGAACAATTCCTGAAATGATGATGGCTACGGCATACAGCGCCCAGATTGCGGATAGTATAAGGTGCCTGCTGTCGAAGTCCAGCTCCCGTGTAAGAACATCATTAATTTGAGTTATGAATATTAGGAACAGAATTGGATCCGCCCAATTCCAAACGGGACGCTTTAATAGGAAGTAAGGCGATTCGGGCAGGCCGTTCAGTACTCTTGCAACTAGAGCTACAGAACCTAGCAGTACGATCCAAGCTGCAGATTCTATAGAGATGACTTCATGAATGGGATGGAGCAATAACGATAAAATACCCGCAATGTAAATAACTCCGCCTGTCACAAGCTGCAGAATTCGGCTTGACTTCATTCCGAGCAAAAGAGCCAGAGTCCCTTGAGCGATAAGGGCAGCGGAAAGAGTGGCGGCATCTAGTACGTCGAAGAGCCAGAGGAACCAGGCGAAAGAGGCTATGCTGACGTAAATAGAGTAGTCTTTTTTCCAGATGAAGTTCCAGAGAGCCGTTATGCTGTAAATAAATGCCCAGACGGCAACCACAATTTCATAAATGATCGCTTTATCTCCATGAAACAGGAGAGAAGTCCAGCCTGAGAGCAGTATGAACCCGGTGAATAATAGAAATTGGTTGCCGCGGGCTAGAATAAGCGGTCTAAAGAATGAAAGGACGAATAATCCCAAGTATTGAAGCAACAAGGCAGTTAAATAAGCATAACGAATGGACTCCGTGTCAGAACCCAGGTACAGGGCGAACAAAGGAATATGAAGCATAAAGAATGCTGTGAAGTAAGAAGTGCGGAATGAATACAGCACCGCGATGATCATGATCGCGACCGAGAACAGCGCCTCATATCCTGCGAAGATCCAGGCGTTAGGTACCTCCGAACGGATCAGAAAGGGAATCAGATAGCCGCCCACCATCGTAATCATGATAAGTACTTGAGACCGGTGCCGAATAGCGGTGAAGACGCCTGCTCCTATAGATAGAATATAGAGAACAAACGAATGCGGAGCCGGAATCAACTCATATAACATATGGGCAGCAAACAAGGTAAGCATAAGAATCGCGATGGATCCGCCCTGAAGAACCTGACCGAGCGCCTGGCGTTTGTGACGGAACTGAATCTCCCCGTACCAGAACAGGAGTGCCGCAGCACCAAGTCCCATTATGCAGCGCACAGGTTCAGTAATGATTCCCGAACTTACAGCCGCATTGAATCCCCACAAGATGCCCAGCAGCAGCACAAGCACAAATACTCTCGGCAGCCAGATCCGGGCAATCAAATGCTCCCAGTCAATCTGGGGTTCAGGGACGTGAGGGTGGACCGCACTGTATACCGGTTCATTGTGACTTTCTGCCCTTGGTACCTTGCGTTCCCGTTCTGATCCCGGAAAGGGCTGTACTTTCTGAGCTTTGTTCTGATGCTGCATGCGTTCAAGCTGCCTTTCCAGGTGCAGCACTTTCTTCTCAAGCTCATCGACCCGACGATGGATATCCAAGACTAAGGCGCCTCCTTTAAGTTGCCGTACAACTGTATTGCTGTGATTTCATAAATTTGGTAATAGTATATCATGAATTGGGATCTAAATATCCGCGTGTGACGCATTGTCTACCAATATTTTCGTGTCGATAGAGACATCATTTTCTGATAGTATTGCGGGGTTCAATCAGTTATTCAGAAGAGGTGGACTATGGTGAGGCAGACAAAAGCGAGAACTGCGGTATTATTGGTCATTTGTATATTAAGCAGTATCTTGAGTATACAGGGCAAGGTCTCTGCGGGCGCAGAGAATCTTCCATTTACGGACCTGGACGGTGCCTATGGAACTTACGAGATTGCTAATCTATATAACAAGAGCATTATGAAGGGAACTTCTCAGACCCTGTTCTCTCCGAACAGGCCGATTACACGTGCCGAGAGCTTGACTGTGCTGATCAGGCTGCTGAAGCTCGAACCGGTTCAGGGAGCTATTGCCGCATTCACGGATGTACCTGCAAGCAAGTGGTATTACGGTACGGTGCAGGCAGGAGTTGATCTCGGAATAACCGAAGGGACATCTCTTAGTCAATTTGCTCCTGAGCAGCCTTTAACCCGTCAAGAGGCCGCGGTATGGCTCGTTCGGGCTTTGAAGCAATCTGATGCTTCAGTCAAGACAACGCCAGCATTCAGTGATATAGGGGAGATGGCGGCCTGGGCTGTGCCGTCGATTGCCATTGTACAGGAATTGGGTCTGATGAAGGGAGACGGAGGAGAGTTCCGTCCGAATGATCTGATTACACGGCAGGAGACGGCGGTCTTGATGGCAAGGGTTCTTGAGACCCGTGATTGGTCTTCTAAAATTAACGAGCTGCCTGCTTCGGGGATCCAGATGGGGTGGCAGTATGACCAGACTACAGCGCAGTATGAGCAAAGTGTCCTGAGATCGGCCGCGAATACCCTTTCTCCGCGGTGGCTCTTTCTGGAGAAGAATGGGACGATTAGTCAGTCGGTAGACCGCTCTCTTATCACTTGGGCACAGCAGCATAACAAGCAGATATGGGCGATGATGGGCAATCGATTTGATGCGGATGCCACACATAGTATATTGGCGGATAAAGTCAAATCTGCGGCGGTAATTAAACAGATTGGGGATCTGGTACGGAATTACAGCTTGGACGGGATTAATCTTGATCTAGAGAATATATATCCGTATGACAAATCAGGTTTGACCTCTTTTATTCAAGGTCTTGCGGCACGACTTCATAACGAGCAGGCCGTTCTCTCCGTCAGTGTCTCCCCGGATCTGGGCACGGACTGGACGGAAGCGTTCGATTATGCGGCGCTGGGCCATGCAGCGGACTACATGGTGCTGATGGGATACGATGAGCATTGGGGAGGGGGGAGCACAGCGGGTTCAGTATCTTCACTGCCTTGGCAGCAAAGTGGACTGGATCGGCTTATTGCTAGTGTCTCTGCCGAGAAAGTAATTCTAGCCCTACCTTTATATACGAGAGATTGGTCCCTGAATAAGGATGGTACAGCAGCTTCCTCGGCAGAGCTGACTCTGACGCAGCAGAATAAGCTGGTGTTAGGATATGGCCTTCATCCTAAATGGAATGGAGTCATCCAGCAGTACACTGCCGAGTATACACTAGGAACGGTTCGCCACCGGATTTGGATGGAAGATGGCCGTTCTCTATCGAGAAAATATTTAATGGGGGCAAGCCGCCGAATTGCAGGCTTCGCGTATTGGTATATCAACAGTGAGAGCGCGGATGTTTGGCCGGCTCTGCGAAATGCAAGCCGATACACCGGGTACACATTCTGAGGATTATTTCCCTCTGCGGACCACTTGATTTAATACTTCGGACAAAATAAGTCCCATAGCTATTGCGCCGGAGATTAGAAAGGCCTCAGCAGCGAGTTGGACGGCTGCGTTATATTCATTTTCCACAAATTTGCGCATCGAATCATAAGCGAGACCGCCGGGGACCAGAGGAATGATGCCGGCAACACTGAAGATAATGACTGGCATCTTATAGAATCTGGCAAAAATCAGGCTGATCAGTCCCACAATTGCGGCCCCGGAGAGTGAAGCCAGAACTGGACCGAAGCGCGGCTGCAGCACCAGATAGATCACCCAGCTGAGCATGCCTACCAGGCCGCATTGAAGCAGGGAGCGCTTAGGCGCGTTGAACAATATTGTAAACGCAGAAGATGCTATAAAGCTGACGACCAGCTGAGCGACCATAACCATATCAGAAGACCTCTTTCATCTTAGAAAAATAAAAACACTACGGCGATGCCCGTCCCAATGGCGAAGGCGGTAAGAAAGGCTTCAGCTCCGCGGGAGAGGCCGGATACCAAATGACCGGCCATTAAATCTCTGACGGCGTTCGTGATCAGAAGGCCAGGAACGAGGGGCATGACCGAGCCGATAATGATCTTGTCAAGTGAGACTCCAATCCCCGCACGGACCAGCAGCATGGAGACCAGACCAACGAGGAAGGCGGCGAACAATTCGGAGAAGAATTTGACCTTCACCAGTCTTTGGAAGTAAATGACGGCAGAGTAGCCGAGTCCCCCACTAACGAGGGAGGGGAGAAAGTCCTTCCATCCGCCCTGGAACATGATCATGAAGCAGGCGCTTGCAATTGAGGCTGCAGCAATTAAGACCCATACGGGATAGGCATTAGCGGCAGTATCTATTCTCAGCAGTTCCTGCTTCGCTTCTGCAGCCTGAATCATACCGCCGCTAAGCTTGCGGGAGACACTGTTCACAGCCGTCACCTTTTGCAGATCCGTAGTCCGTTCCGCAATCCGGATCAGCTTCGAGGAAGCCCCGCTGTCTGCTTGAAATATTATCCCAGTTGGTGTGACATAGCTGTGGGAAAGGGGCATACCGAGGCTTGTGGCAATGCGTGTCATGGTATCCTCCACACGGTAAGTCTCGGCCCCGCTTTGCAGCATGATTTTACCGGCTAGCAGACATAAATCGGTAGCCGTGTCAACATCGGCATTGTGACTCGCTCCTGAAATTTCCGGGGTATGTTCCAAATTGATCTACTCCTCTTGGCTTGTAACTCGATTTGACCGTCCACATTATATCATGCGAATGCAGGAGGCGGCATGTTTAGCTTGATGGGGAAAGGGTAAGTGATGAATAAGTAGCGCAAGTTGTAAATGTGACAGAATTATAAAAATAATTTGAACAAATTATGAACATTTTGTTGCGGTTTGTGGTATACTTAATTTATAAGCAAGCCCTTTCAACATTTAATCAGGAGTGATGAACATGTCAGCCAAAGTATATCCTTTCAGCAAAGTTCAGCAAATGAAAGATGATGGCTATACCGTTGCCTTTTATATGACCGTAATATCTTGGGCGCTCCTTGCATTCGGCGTGGTGCTTTGTCTCTTCAATCTATCTGAGTTCAATGACCGCAATTTGGCCTTGATGGGCGGCCTCGGTGCCATGATCTCCAGTGTCTTCGTGTATACGATTGGAACCTCGATTTATCTGGTTCAGTCCAACTCGAATAAGAACGATAATTAATTAGCTTTCAAGCGAGATAAAAAATTATAAAAAAACCCTTTAGATTAATGTCTTAAAGGGTTTTTTTGCGTCCATATTAGTAGTTGTGAACACTTCGTGAAAATAATACCTTCAAATGGAAAGGAATTTATGACGATTTGGTTAACACGTGACAAATCTCACATTCAATCTGATAAACTGAAACAGCTTTGATGTGTATGGGTATTTATATTAATAAGTACAGCTTGAACTTGTGGCATCCATCAGTTCATTCTGTACCTGATGAAGAGGTGATGGGAAAATGAAAAGCAAGCGGTCCGGCTGGAAACTGCTCACGATTCTGGTCTTGAGCTACGCTGTGATCATCGCAGTGTCCGTAGCACTCGGATGGGATAAGTTCATCGTGCTTGATCCGAAAGGACCTGTGGCTGAAGTTCAGCAAAAGCTGATCATTCTAACAGGACTAATATGTATGGCCGTCGTGATTCCAGTTATTGTACTCATGGTCTACATTGTATGGAGATACCGGGATACTCCAGACAATGATGCGCCCTATCAACCTAATTGGCATGATAGCAAGCTGCTTGAAACCATTTGGTGGGGGATTCCAATCGTTATTATTATTGTGCTAGGTATCTTCACTGCGCGCGATACGTATAAGCTAGCCAAGCCACCGGTGACGGATTCGAATCCGATTACGATTCAGGTTACTTCACTGGACTGGAAATGGCTGTTCCAATACCCGGGACAGAAGATTGCGACTGTTAACTATGTGCAAATTCCGGCAGGTGTTCCAGTTCGCTTCCAATTGACTTCGGATGCACCGATGAATTCCTTCTGGATTCCGCAGCTCGGCGGTCAGGAATATTCGATGCCGGGTATGGCCATGCAGCTGTGGCTGCAGGCAGATAAACCAGGTAAATATTTCGGCTCCGGTGCTAACTTTAGTGGTAGGGATTTCGCTCATATGCAGTTCGAGGTTGAGTCCAAGCCGCAAGCAGAATTCAATGAATGGGTGAAACAGGTCAAGGCTTCTTCACCAGAATTGACCAAAGAAGGTTATGCTCAGCTGGCGAAACCAAGCACGGCCAAACAGGAATTTTTCTCATCCTATCCGGATGATCTGTACACCGAAATTGTTGATAAAAATGGCGGTATTTATATGAAGCATGAGATGGATAGTATGAATTCCGGCAGTTATAACGGCTCAACAAAACCATAATGATAGGCGAAAGAGGGTTACGTAATGTGGGAAAATATTAAAGATTTCGCCTCCACTTTCTTCGTCACCGGTGATCCGCTAATTTATGGTGCGGATGTGTCCATCGGTCTGACGAGTATTGCAATCGTCTTTGTATTGACGTATTTCAAAAAGTGGAAGTGGCTTTGGCGGGAGTGGATTACTACCGTCGATCACAAAAGAATCGGTATCATGTATCTCATCGCTTCACTGCTTATGCTTTTCCGCGGCGGGGTCGATGCGCTGTTGATGCGTACGCAGCTTGCTCTGCCGAACATGAAGTTCCTTCAGGCAGATCACTACAATGCTGTATTTACAACACACGGTACGATCATGATTCTCTTCATGGCGATGCCGATGATGTTCGCTCTATTTAATCTGGTTGTGCCTTTGCAGCTCGGTGCAAGGGACGTAGCATATCCGTTCCTGAACTCCCTTAGCTTCTGGCTGTTCCTGATGGGGGCCATGTTGTTCAACCTGTCATTCGTTATCGGGGGATCTCCTGATGCGGGATGGCTCAGTTATCCGCCGCTGTCGGAGCTGTCTCATAGTCCGGGCGTCGGAGAGAACTTCTATATTTGGGGGATACAGATATCAGGTATCGGTTCCCTGGCAACAGGGATTAACTTCCTGGTAACGATCTTGAAGATGCGTGCACCAGGTATGAAAATGATGAAGATGCCGCTGTTCTCCTGGTCTGTACTTTCCAGTTCGATCATCATCATCTTCGCATTCCCGATTCTGACGGTTACGCTGGCGCTGCTGTTCCTCGACAGGTTCTTGGGCGCTCACTTCTTCACGATGGATCTGGGCGGCAATCCAATGATGTATGTCAACCTGATCTGGATGTGGGGTCATCCGGAAGTGTATATCGTGGTTCTTCCGGCATTCGGTATCTTCTCTGAGGTTGTAGCAACCTTCTCGAAGAAGAAGATATTCGGTTATAACTCGATGGTCTTTTCCATGATGCTCATCAGTATCGTATCCTTCTTCACTTGGGCCCATCACTTCTTCACGATGGGAGCCAGTGCGAACGTTAACGTGTTCTTTGCCATCTCGACGATGGTTATCGGTATACCGACAGGGGTTAAAATCTTTAACTGGCTGTTCACGATGTTCCGCGGGCGGATCACCATTTCACAGCCGATGCTGTGGACTCTTGGATTCATCCCATGTTTCGCCGTGGGCGGGGCAACCGGTGTCATGCTGGCTGTAGCTC
>RCUN01000818.1_pt1 | contig 13081 bp, 11 predicted proteins | sample 2166181 | NCBI WGS metagenome assembly RCUN01 (sample SAMN09932603, study PRJNA488358) | compost metagenome | feature: garden; material: soil; isolation source: compost soil in crotononitrile-enriched culture | place: Germany: Experimental Botanical Garden Goettingen | collected 2016-01-27 | reverse complement strand
CTGGCGGCTTTAGCGCGGTGGTCCCACCTGACCCCATGCCGAACTCAGAAGTGAAACGCCGTAGCGCCGATGGTAGTGTGGGGTCTCCCCATGTGAGAGTAGGGAACTGCCAGGCATCAATTAAGTAGTAAACCGGTGCATCAATCCGGTGGTTACAGAAGTCTTCGGTGGAGCGGTAGTTCAGTCGGTTAGAATACCTGCCTGTCACGCAGGGGGTCGCGGGTTCGAGTCCCGTCCGTTCCGCCACTTATTAAGATATTAAGCCTGCTTACGTAGCAGGCTTAATAGCAAGAAGATTTAGGGGCGTAGCTCAGTTGGTAGAGCACCGGTCTCCAAAACCGGGTGTCGCGAGTTCGAGTCTCTCCGCCCCTGCCATATAGAATCCTTTGCTTCGGCAAAGGATTTTTTTTGCTTTGAATAATCTAAAAATCCCTTCTCTTGCGTCCCTGCAAGATGTCAGAACTAATCCATCACATTGATTTTCAATAGATCTTTAATTTGAGCATGTTTGTCGCTGTTTTGAAGCCAGATCGCATATAGCGGCCTGATAAGCGTGGTTGAATCAGCGACAGTATGCAGCCCAGGCTTCTCATCCGCCCAGCGCGTGGGTAACCAGGTGCAACCTTTAAGAAGGGATAATTGCTGGCAGGCAATTTCTGCTGAGCTGGTTGTCAGGGAAGGAACATCATCGGACGCAATCAAACCGGCTTCATGCTGCTGGAAATCAGGCCCCCATTCGAGCCGTAAGTAGCTGAGATCTGTCTTCATCATTGAGGGTTCAGAGGCATAGAGCGAAAGACTAAACTGCCCCAGGATCTGGCTGCTAAATTCATCCATTTTGGGGGCTTCTGTGGTGATCAAGAGATCTAACTGACGCTCATGAAGCTGTTTCACCAATGACTGCCGCTGAGCAATTCTGGCCTCAAACTGCAAATTGTCGTGAGATTTGTAGAGCCGTGTGAGCCATTGGCTCAGCATACACTCCCACAACGACGCACTCGCCCCGATCGAAAACTCATTGTACCTCGAGGTATGGGCCACCTCCTTTCGCGCAGCCTGCCAGGTATTCATCAGCGTTTCAGCGTAGGGCAGGAGCTTCTCTCCGGCCGCCGTCAGGCGGATATTATTTCGGTGGCGAGTAAATAGATTCACGCCGAGTTGATTTTCCAGCTGACGAATACGAAAACTCACCGCTGACTGAGTCAGGTAGAGTGCTTCCGCTGCTCGCCCAAAGTGGCGTGTTCTGCTCACTTCGAGGAAAGTTTTTAGCAATTCCGTATCCACATCTTTCTCCGCAATATTATTTGTCGTTATGATTTAAATGTTTTGTTTGACGCTCTGTCAAGCGTAACTAATACTCCGCGCCATAAATAGCTCGGCCAAAGAATTAGGAGCGTGTAGGATGGCGGAAAGCTTTACGACAACTAATCGTTTTTTCGACAATAAAAATTATCCGCGCGGGTTCTCTCGTCATGGCGATTTCACCATCAAAGAGGCGCAACTGCTTGAGCGCCATGGTTACGCCTTTAACGAGCTGGATCTGGGGAAACGTGAGCCTGCAACTGAAGATGAAAAACTGTTTGTTGCCGTTTGCCGTGGTGAGCGTGAACCTGAATCTGAGGTAGAACGCGTATGGATCAAATACATGGCTCGCATTAAGCGACCAAAACGTTTCCATACCCTCTCCGGTGGTAAGCCGCAGATGGAAGGTGCAGAAGACTACACCGAATCTGACGATTGATATATGAGAAAAGGGGCTACGGCCCCTTTTTTACGCCAGCATCTTTTGCAGATGCAGCAGCAGCCGATCTATTGCCCTGTAACTCAACGCTTCCTGCAAATGTCGTCGCTCTATATCTGCGCTCTCCTCCAGGTCTGCGATGGTTCTCGCCACCTTTAATAAGCGTTGCCACGCACGCACCGACAGCCCGAACCGTATCAATGTCTCTTCCAGCCAGCATGAGTCAGCAGTGGACAGGCGGCAAAACTGGCGAATTTCCGCGTTATCCAGACGCGCATTGAGTTTGTTTTGACGTTTGTATTGCAACGCCTGCGTAGTTATTACTCTTTTCCGCACCGTACTGCTGCTTTCCCCCGTCATATTTGTCTGGCTGAGGACACCCGGAGGCGGCAATGGAACTTCGAGCGAGAGATCAAAGCGATCAAGAAATGGACCTGACAGTCTTCCCAGATAACGCAGAGTCTGCTCCGGTTTACTCCGATTATGGTTTCCCTGGTAATGGCCTGATGGGCTAGGGTTCATGGCGGCAATAAGCTGGAATTGCGCGGGATAGGTTATTTTGGCCCGCGTACGGGATATGTGGATTTGCCCGGACTCAATGGGTTCACGCAAGGCATCCAGAACGCGCCTTTCAAATTCGGGTAATTCATCAAGAAATAAAATGCCGTGGTGCGCCAGGGATATCTCACCGGGTACAGGAATCGAACCGCCACCGACCATCGCATTGAGAGAGGCGCTGTGGTGTGGTGAACGAAATGGCCTTCTACGCCAGTGCTTCTGAAGAGACGTAGAATTCGTCAGACTAATAATTGCCGCACTCTCCAGCGCCTCATGATTGCTTAAAGGCGGAAGCAAGCCGTTGAGTCGACTGGCCAGCATCGTTTTCCCTGTCCCTGGCGGTCCAATGAGGAGTAGGTTATGGCCACCTGCCGCAGTGATTTCCAGCGCCCGCTTTCCCTGCTCCTGCCCGATGATATCGCTTAGATCTTCAGTGTGTTCCGGCGCAATGAGTGGATTCTCCTCCGGTTCAGCCAGCTCATGACGCCCCTCCAGAAAAGCGCACACTTCCTGTAGATGCCCGGCAATCAGGCAACCCTTCTCCTCAATAAGACTGACCTCTGATGAATTTTCAGCAGCCACAATAATTTGCCTTCCTGCTCGTAAGGCAGCTAATGCGCCAGAGATCGCACCGGGAACGCCTCTTAGCGCTCCTGTAAGCGCCAGTTCGCCTACAAACTCATACGTACTCAAATGGGGGGCGTTAAGCTGCTCAGAGGCGGCGAGAAGCGCTATGGCGATAGGTAAATCATATCGTCCCCCTTCTTTCGGTAGGTCAGCGGGAGCCAGGTTGATGGTTATCTTCTTTGCGGGGAAGGCATAACCACTATTGATGATTGCACTACGAACACGATCCCTGGCCTCTTTTACCGTGGTCTCTGGAAGCCCAACGAGCGTTAAGCCAGGCAGCCCATTACTGAGATGAACTTCAACAGAGATGAGCGGCGCCTGTACCCCTAAAGCGGCACGCGTATAAACAACTGACAGTGACATATATGTCTCCTTTAGAAGTCACTATGCCTGTACGTTTCATTGCTTTTTAGCTGAAAATCACAACATTACGATGCAGCTTCCTGCTTTTTGGTGAAGTGATGTAACTGTTGCTATTCAGCTGAACCGGACTCGCACAGATGAGAAAACCTGTGTTTTTGGAGTCATTGGCACACGACAAAAAATGAAAAATATTCATTTTCTGTTTTCCTCATATAAAACAAACATATTCTGCAAAAAGCTTCGTTAGCTAAGAATTGTCGTCATAAATTTTTCTTGTGTTTGATTCAATGTCTGTGTTACCTCTTTAGGTATTCCTTCGAACAAGATGCTAAAAGAACTCAAAATGACAGCCCTTCTACTAGTGATTAGCCTGGTCGTGATTAGCGTGGTGGTGATTATTATCCCACCGTGCGGGGCTGCACTTGGACGAGGAAAGGCTTAGAAAACAAGCCTTAACGAACTAAGACCCCCGCACCGAAAGGTTCGGGGGTTTTTTTATGACCTAAAAACTTAAACGAGGAGCAGAACATGACAACTAGCACAAAATTCTGTTTCTCAAGATTTATGACGGGGAACTCACTATGAACGGGGCACAATGGGTAGTACATGCATTGCGAGCACAAGGAGTCGAGACCGTGTTCGGCTATCCGGGTGGCGCAATCATGCCGATCTACGATGCACTGTATGACGGCGGCGTGGAGCACTTGTTGTGCCGGCACGAGCAGGGAGCTGCAATGGCAGCAATTGGCTTTGCGCGCGCCACTGGTAAAACCGGCGTCTGTATGGCGACATCCGGGCCGGGTGCAACCAACCTGATCACCGGCCTTGCCGATGCGCTGCTGGACTCCGTTCCTGTGGTCGCCATCACAGGTCAGGTCGCCTCGCCGTTCATCGGAACTGATGCGTTTCAGGAAGTGGACGTTCTTGGTTTGTCGCTTGCCTGCACCAAACACAGTTTCCTGGTGCAATCGCTGGAAGAGCTGCCGCGCGTCATGGCAGAAGCCTTCCAGGTGGCAAACTCAGGCCGTCCTGGCCCGGTTCTGGTTGATATCCCGAAAGATATTCAGGTAGCAGTGGGCGATTTAGAACCGCATTTCTCCACTGTTGAAAGTGATGACTTTTTCCCGCACGAAGCCGTTGAAGAAGCCCGTCAGATGCTGGCTCATGCGCAACAGCCGATGCTGTATGTCGGCGGCGGAGTCGGTATGGCGCAGGCAGTTCCAGCCCTGCGCGAATTTATCGCGGCTACGCGGATGCCTTCAACCTGTACGCTGAAGGGGCTGGGTGCGGTTGATGCCAATGACCCTCACTATCTGGGCATGCTGGGGATGCACGGCACCAAAGCCGCCAATCTGGCGGTACAGGAGTGCGACCTGCTGATCGCCGTTGGTGCGCGTTTTGACGATCGCGTGACCGGTAAACTGAATACCTTCGCGCCGCATGCCAAAGTGATCCATATGGATATCGACCCGGCTGAAATGAACAAACTGCGTCAGGCACACGTGGCGTTGCAGGGCGATCTGAATGCGCTGTTACCCGCCTTGCAGCAGCCATTGTCCATCGACGCATGGCGTCAGCAAACCGTGCAGATGCGCGTAGAAAGTGCCTGGCGCTACGACCATCCGGGCGAGGCAATTTATGCACCGCTGCTGTTAAAGCAGCTGTCAGATCGCAAACCGACAGACTCTGTCGTCACCACCGATGTCGGTCAGCACCAGATGTGGTCGGCCCAGCATATGACCTATACCCGTCCGGAAAACTTCATCACCTCAAGTGGATTAGGCACTATGGGCTTCGGCCTGCCAGCAGCGGTAGGCGCTCAGGTGGCGCGTCCGAATGACACCGTTATCTGCGTCTCTGGCGATGGTTCGTTCATGATGAATGTGCAGGAGCTGGGCACGGTCAAACGCAAACAGCTGCCTTTGAAAATCGTATTGCTGGATAACCAGCGTTTGGGGATGGTTCGTCAGTGGCAGCAGCTGTTTTTCCAGGAGCGCTACAGCGAAACCACCCTTACTGATAATCCTGATTTCCTCGTTCTGGCCAGCGCCTTCGGCATCCCTGGCCAGCACATCACCCGTAAAGACCAGGTTGAAGCGGCACTCGACACCATGCTGTCAAGCGAAGGGCCATACCTGCTTCATGTCTCAATCGACGAGCTTGAGAATGTCTGGCCACTGGTGCCACCCGGCGCTAGCAACGCACAAATGATGGAGAAATTATCATGATGCAACACCAGGTCGCCGTTCAGGCCCGCTTCAATCCCGAAACATTAGAACGCGTCTTACGCGTGGTCCGTCACCGTGGTTTTCAGATCTGCGCCATGAATATGGAAACTGCCACCGATGCCCAGAACATAAATATCGAATTGACCGTTGCCAGTCCACGGTCGGTCGACTTACTGTTTAGCCAGTTAAGTAAACTGGTTGATGTTGCCCACGTGGCCATCTGCCAGAGCACAACCACATCACAACAAATCCGCGCTTAAGCGTGACAGGAAGAAAACATGACGACGAAGAAAGCTGATTACATTTGGTTCAACGGTGAGATGGTTCGTTGGGAAGATGCCACGGTACACGTGATGTCCCACGCTTTGCACTACGGTACTTCGGTGTTTGAAGGCGTCCGTTGCTACGACTCTCACAAAGGACCAGTGGTGTTCCGCCATCGCGAACATATGCAGCGTCTGCATGACTCAGCCAAAATCTATCGTTTCCCGGTTTCTCAAAGCGTTGATGAGCTGATGGAAGCGTGCCGCGCGGTGCTGCGCAAAAACAATCTGACCAGCGCCTACATTCGTCCGCTGGTCTTTGTGGGTGATGTCGGGATGGGCGTAAACCCGCCAGCCGGTTACAACACAGACGTCATCATTGCCGCGTTCCCGTGGGGGGCATACCTCGGCGCAGAAGCGCTGGAGCAGGGGATCGACGCAATGGTTTCTTCCTGGAATCGCGTTGCGCCAAACACCATCCCAACCGCGGCGAAAGCGGGCGGTAACTACCTTTCCTCTCTGCTGGTCGGTAGCGAAGCGCGCCGCCACGGTTATCAGGAAGGTATCGCTCTCGACGTGAACGGCTATATCTCTGAAGGTGCGGGTGAAAACCTGTTTGAAGTGAAAGATGGCATTCTGTTTACCCCGCCGTTCACCTCTTCTGCGCTGCCGGGTATCACCCGTGATGCGATCATTAAGCTGGCGAAAGATTTAGGTATCGAAGTGCGCGAGCAGGTGCTCTCCCGTGAATCTCTGTATCTGGCGGATGAAGTCTTCATGTCCGGTACAGCAGCAGAAATCACGCCGGTTCGCAGTGTTGACGGTATCCAGGTTGGCGAAGGCCGTCGCGGTCCGGTCACCAAACGTATTCAGGACGCATTCTTTGGCCTCTTCACCGGTGAAACGGAAGATAAATGGGGCTGGCTGGATCAAGTAAACTCATAAGTATCATTTTGGGACGGCACGCACCGTCCCACTGATTAGATAGACGGGAGTCAATAAAGCATGCCTAAGTATCGTTCTGCCACCACCACCCACGGCCGCAATATGGCCGGTGCCCGCGCGCTGTGGCGCGCAACCGGGATGACCGACGCTGACTTCGGTAAGCCGATTATCGCCGTGGTTAACTCCTTCACCCAGTTTGTGCCGGGCCACGTGCATCTGCGCGATCTCGGTAAACTGGTCGCCGAGCAAATCGAAGCCGCAGGCGGCGTGGCGAAAGAGTTCAATACCATCGCAGTGGATGACGGTATCGCGATGGGCCACGGGGGTATGCTTTATTCACTGCCGTCGCGCGAGCTGATCGCCGATTCGGTCGAGTACATGGTGAACGCCCACTGCGCCGATGCGATGGTCTGCATCTCGAACTGCGACAAAATCACCCCGGGGATGCTGATGGCCTCCCTGCGCCTGAACATTCCGGTGATCTTCGTCTCCGGTGGCCCGATGGAAGCCGGTAAAACCAAGCTCTCCGACAAAATCATCAAACTCGACCTGGTCGATGCGATGATTCAGGGCGCGGACCCGAAAGTCTCCGATGAGCAGAGCGATCAGGTCGAGCGTTCTGCCTGTCCGACCTGCGGCTCCTGTTCCGGGATGTTCACCGCTAACTCCATGAACTGTCTGACCGAAGCGCTGGGCCTTTCACAGCCGGGTAACGGTTCACTGCTGGCGACCCACGCTGACCGTAAGCAGTTGTTCCTCAATGCCGGTACGCGCATCGTTGAACTGACCAAACGCTATTACGAACAAGACGACGCCAGCGCGCTGCCGCGTAACATTGCGAACAAAGCGGCGTTCGAAAATGCCATGACCCTGGACATCGCCATGGGCGGTTCCACCAACACCGTTCTGCACCTGCTCGCTGCCGCGCAGGAAGCTGAAATTGATTTCACCATGAGTGATATCGACAAGCTTTCGCGCAAAGTTCCGCAGCTGTGTAAAGTCGCGCCAAGTACCCAGAAGTACCACATGGAAGACGTACACCGTGCCGGTGGCGTGCTGGGAATTCTGGGCGAGCTGGACCGCGCCAATCTGCTGAACCGGGAAGTGAAAAACATTCTTGGCCTGACGCTGCCACAAACGCTGGAACAGTACGATGTCGTGCTGACCAAAGACGAGGCGGTCAAAAAGATGTTCCGCGCTGGTCCGGCCGGTATTCGCACCACCCAGGCGTTCTCGCAGGATTGCCGCTGGGATACGCTGGATGACGATCGCGCTGAAGGCTGCATCCGTTCTCTTGAACACGCCTACAGCCAGGACGGTGGTCTTGCCGTACTGTACGGTAACTTTGCCGAAAATGGCTGCATCGTTAAAACGGCAGGCGTGGACGACAGCATCCTGAAGTTCACCGGTCCGGCGAAAGTGTACGAAAGCCAGGACGATGCGGTTGAAGCGATTCTGGGCGGTAAAGTGGTCGCGGGCGACGTCGTGGTTATCCGCTACGAAGGGCCAAAAGGCGGGCCGGGTATGCAGGAAATGCTCTACCCAACCACCTTCCTGAAATCTATGGGTCTTGGCAAAGCCTGTGCGTTAATCACCGACGGTCGTTTCTCCGGCGGCACTTCTGGCCTGTCCATCGGCCACGTTTCCCCGGAAGCGGCGAGCGGCGGCAACATCGCCATCATCGAAGACGGCGACATGATTGCGATCGACATTCCAAATCGCGGTATTCAGCTTCAGCTGAGCGAGCAGGAAATTGCAGCGCGTCGTGAAGCTCAGGAAGCGCGCGGCGATAAAGCCTGGACGCCAAAAAACCGTCAGCGTGAAGTCTCCTTCGCCCTGCGTGCTTACGCCACCCTTGCCACCAGTGCGGACAAAGGCGCGGTGCGCGATAAATCCAAACTTGGGGGCTAATGATGGCCGAATCACAACCCTTATCCGCCGCCCCTGAGGGGGCGGAATATCTCAGAGCGGTGCTACGCGCGCCGGTCTACGAGGCTGTGCAGGTCACGCCGCTGCAAAAAATGGACAAGCTGTCGTCACGTCTCGATAACGTGATTCTGGTGAAGCGCGAAGACCGCCAGCCGGTGCACAGCTTTAAGCTGCGCGGTGCCTACGCGATGATGGCCGGGTTAACGGAAGAGCAAAAAGCGCGCGGTGTTATCACCGCATCGGCGGGGAATCACGCCCAGGGCGTGGCGTTTTCTGCCGCACGTATAGGGCTGAAAGCGCTGATCGTGATGCCGGTCGCCACCGCTGACATCAAAGTCGATGCGGTACGCGGTTTTGGCGGCGAAGTCCTGCTTCACGGGGCGAATTTTGATGAAGCCAAAGCGCGCGCCATTGACCTGGCGCAACAGCAGGGCTTTACCTGGGTGCCACCGTTCGATCATCCGATGGTGATCGCCGGGCAAGGTACGCTGGCGCTGGAGCTGCTGCAGCAGGATGCGCACCTCGATCGGGTGTTTGTCCCGGTGGGTGGCGGTGGTCTGGCGGCGGGCGTCGCGGTGCTTATCAAACAGCTGATGCCGCAGATCAAAGTGATTGCGGTCGAAGCGGAAGATTCCGCCTGCCTGAAAGCGGCGCTGGACGCCGGTCATCCGGTCGATCTGCCGCGCGTGGGTCTGTTTGCGGAAGGCGTGGCGGTGAAACGCATCGGCGACGAAACCTTCCGCGTTTGCCAGGAATATCTGGATGACATCATCACCGTCGACAGCGATGCGATTTGCGCGGCGATGAAAGACTTGTTCGAGGACGTTCGCGCAGTAGCGGAACCGTCTGGCGCGCTGGCGCTGGCGGGGATGAAAACATACATCGCCCAACATAACATTCGCGGAGAACGCCTGGCGCATGTGCTGTCTGGTGCGAACGTGAACTTCCACGGCCTGCGCTACGTGTCTGAACGCTGCGAGCTAGGCGAGCAACGCGAAGCGCTGCTGGCGGTGACGATTCCTGAAGAGAAGGGCAGCTTCCTGAAGTTTTGCCAGCTGCTTGGCGGGCGTTCAGTCACCGAGTTTAACTATCGATTTGCCGATGCTAAAGACGCCTGCATTTTTGTCGGCGTGCGTCTAAGCCGTGGGCTGGAAGAGCGTAAAGAGATCCTTCATCTGTTGAATGAAGGTGGCTACAGCGTAGTGGATCTGTCCGATGACGAGATGGCGAAACTGCACGTGCGCTATATGGTCGGTGGCCGTCCGTCGAAGCCGTTACAGGAACGTTTGTTCAGCTTTGAGTTTCCTGAATCTCCGGGCGCACTGCTCAAGTTCCTGCACACGCTCGGCACCCACTGGAACATTTCGCTGTTCCACTATCGCAGCCACGGCACCGATTACGGGCGCGTATTGGCGGCGTTTGAACTGGGCGAGCACGAACCGGATTTCGAAACCCGGCTGAACGAGCTGGGCTACGATTGTCACGACGAAACTCATAACCCGGCGTTCAGGTTCTTCCTGGCGGGTTAATACCAGTAGCTTCTGTAGGCCGGATAAGGCGCTTGCGCCGCCATCCGGCAAAACCCCGCCCGATGGCGCTGCGCTTATCGGGCCTACACTGGTTCCGGCATGGGTTTAATGGTTTGGCAAAATCTGCCAAAACGCATCAATCAGCGGCTCATGCAGCCGCTTTTTTTGTGCGCAAACGCCAAGCTCAAACGGCGTTTTCTCGTCGCTGCGCTCCAAAATCATCACGCGATTGCGCACCGGCTCCGGGCTGTTTTCCAGCACCACTTCCGGCAGCAGCGCCACACCACAGCCGAGGGCGACCATCGACACCATCGCTTCATGCCCGCCTACCGTTGCGTAGATAGATGGATTACTGATTTTCTGCCGACGGAACCACAGCTCGATGCGACGACGCACTGGTCCCTGATCGGCCATAATAAACGGCACCGTTGACCAGTCGGGACTATCGACCGACACCTGGTTGCGCACCGGGCACGGCAGCGCCGGGGCGATTAACACCACCGCCAGATTTTCCAGCATCGAAAAAGCCACCGCGCCGGGTAGCGTTTCGGGTTTGCCTGCAATCGCCAGATCGGCTTCGCCCGTCACCACCTTCTCCATTGCATCAGCGGCATCACCGGTGGTGAGCTTGATTTCTACCGACGGGTGCTCGGCGCGAAAACGGTCGAGAATCGGTGGCAAGTGACTGTAGGCCGCTGTAACGGAGCAGAAAATATGCAGCTCGCCAGAAAGGGATGGCCCCTGCTGATCGATGGTGTGCCGCAGCCGCTGATACTGGAGCAGCGTCTGCTGGGCGAAAGATCGCAGCTCTTCACCCGCTTCGGTGAGCGTCACGGTACGGTTATCACGCACAAACAGCGCCTGGCCGAGATCTTCTTCCAGGCGCTGGATCTGCCGGGAAAGTGTGGAAGGGCTAACATGCATGGCTCGCGCGCTGCGGCCAAAATGGCGACTTTCCGCCAGATGCAGGAAGGTTTTGAGATCGCGTAAATCCACAGACCACACTCCACGATTTTACGTTGCAGAAATTGCAACGTGACGTTGTGAATATATCAATTTCCGCAATAAATTTCCTGTCATATAGTAAGTTCAATCTCGCATAAGCGACCCGAACAATAAGCAACACAACATCACGGAGTTCACCATGGCTAACTACTTCAACACACTGAATCTGCGCCAGCAGCTGGCACAGTTGGGCAAATGTCGCTTTATGGCGCGCGATGAGTTCGCCGATGGCGCGAGCTACCTTCAGGGGAAAAAAGTGGTCATCGTCGGCTGTGGCGCACAGGGTCTGAACCAGGGCCTGAACATGCGTGACTCCGGTCTGGATATCTCCTACGCCCTGCGCAAAGAAGCGATTGCTGAGAAGCGTGCTTCCTGGCGTAAAGCGACCGAAAACGGCTTCAAAGTCGGTACTTACGAAGAGCTGATCCCGCAGGCGGATCTGGTGGTTAACCTGACGCCAGACAAACAGCACTCCGACGTTGTGCGCTCCGTTCAGCCGCTGATGAAAGACGGCGCGGCGCTGGGCTACTCTCACGGTTTCAACATCGTTGAAGTGGGCGAGCAGATTCGTAAAGACATCACCGTGGTGATGGTTGCGCCGAAGTGCCCAGGCACCGAAGTGCGTGAAGAGTACAAACGTGGTTTCGGCGTGCCGACGCTGATCGCCGTTCACCCGGAAAACGATCCGAAAGGCGAAGGCATGGCGATTGCTAAAGCCTGGGCTGCGGCAACCGGTGGTCACCGTGCGGGCGTGCTGGAATCTTCCTTCGTGGCAGAAGTGAAATCTGACCTGATGGGCGAGCAAACTATTCTGTGCGGTATGCTGCAGGCCGGTTCTCTGCTGTGCTTCGACAAGCTGGTGGAAGAGGGTACCGACCCGTCTTACGCAGAAAAACTGATTCAGTTCGGCTGGGAAACCATCACCGAAGCGCTGAAACAGGGCGGTATCACGCTGATGATGGACCGTCTGTCCAACCCGGCAAAACTGCGTGCTTATGCGCTGTCTGAACAGCTGAAAGAGATCATGGCGCCGCTGTTCCAGAAACACATGGATGACATCATCTCCGGTGAATTCTCTTCCGGCATGATGGCTGACTGGGCCAACGACGACAAAAACCTGCTGACCTGGCGCGAAGAGACCGGTAAAACCGCCTTCGAAACCGCCGCTCAGTTTGACGGTAAAATCAGCGAGCAGGAGTACTTCGATAAAGGCGTGCTGATGATCGCGATGGTGAAAGCGGGCGTTGAGCTGGCATTCGAAACTATGGTCGATTCCGGCATCATCGAAGAGTCTGCTTACTACGAATCACTGCACGAGCTGCCGTTGATTGCGAACACCATTGCCCGTAAGCGCCTGTATGAAATGAACGTGGTTATCTCTGATACCGCTGAATACGGTAACTACCTGTTCTCTTACGCTTGTGTACCGCTGCTGAAAGAGTTCATGACCACCTTGCAGACTGGCGATTTGGGCAAAGCGATCACCGAAGGTGCGGTAGATAACGCCCAGCTGCGCGACGTGAACGAAGCGATTCGCAGCCATGCGATTGAGAGCGTGGGCCATACGCTGCGTGGATACATGAAGGATATGAAGCGTATTGCTGTAGCGGGCTGATTCCTCGTCGCCTTTCGACTTGCAGATGCGTTGGCTGCATTCGCACAGCCCAGTCACATAGTTATCTATGCTCCTGGACTGTGCTCATTTACCGCCTTCCTGCAATTCGGAATGCTTAGAGGAACTCAACGAATGTAGGCCCGGTAAGGCGAAGCCGCCACCGGGCTTTTTGCTTTGCGAGGATAGTGCGGCCTGGTGCCCTCACCTCAGCCCTCTCCCATGTACGGTCCGGGGACATGGTAGACAGGTGTTCGGGGACATGGTGAACACTATTT
>RCUN01000817.1_pt1 | contig 13111 bp, 9 predicted proteins | sample 2166181 | NCBI WGS metagenome assembly RCUN01 (sample SAMN09932603, study PRJNA488358) | compost metagenome | feature: garden; material: soil; isolation source: compost soil in crotononitrile-enriched culture | place: Germany: Experimental Botanical Garden Goettingen | collected 2016-01-27 | reverse complement strand
CGACCTGCACTTCGTGCAGGTTGCGTTCGACCAGATTCAAGATAGCGCCCATTGCCAACCTCCTGTGCAAGCCCTGCTTTGAGGGCCTGCGGTCATTCCGAAAAAATGTCTGAAACGTACAAGTCCAGGCACATCACGGAATGGGTGGATTGTTCCAGCGTTGCACGGTCACGATCATGTGGCCTTCGCCGGTCAGGGATTTCCCTGCGTCGTCGACGGCGGCGATCACCTTGAGGTTGCCGGCATTGTTGGTGGACATCTTGCGTGCCGGGTTCGGCCCGGCATCGCCCGGAGTGAACACGCCGGTGTCGGCCTGCATGGTGCCGGCGAACTTGACGTCTTCGTCTTCCCTGGCGCGGTCGTCGAAGGCCTCGACTTTCCACTGCGCCGGGAACACACCGATGCGGTACGGCTTGCCATCAGCGCCCTTGCCCCAGGCTTCCGCGTCGAAACGGCCCTGGACTTTCGGCGTCGAACCACCGCCCTCGCCGATCCGCGCCACCGAGAATTCCGGCACCACTTTGACCGAGGCGATCTTGCTGTAGACCGACAGGCTCGGGCCTTTCAGCGTGCCGACGGTGACCGCGCGCAGGCCTGGCTGAGCATTGGCGGCAGCCTTGATTTTGACTTTGATCTGCTCCGGGCCTTGCTCGACGACTTCGAGCACTTCCACGCCTTTACCGAAGTTCGGCTTGCCACTGAGGCCACTGCCGATCAGGGTCACTTCGGTTTCGCTGCCGGCCTTCACATAACCCGGCTGCACCGCCAGCAAACGCTGGCTGCCCTGCTTGGCGGCGATGAAGTCCAGGCCGCGTTCATCGTGCTCGGCCTCGAACATCCGGCCCTGCATCGCATTGCCCTGGGCGGCGAACACCTGGCGCATGGTCACGCCATCGATGGTCACGTTGCCGCGCCATTCGTAGCCGGTGTAGAGGATTGCACTGCCGTCGCCGTTGAACGGCGTGCCGTCCGCGTACTGGCCTTTGACGCTGACCTTGAAGGTGTCGCTGCCATCGGCACTCACGGTCATTACACCCGCCAGCTCACCCTTGCCCGGCAAGTGGCCGCTGAAGCTCCAGTCGCCCACCAGGGCATCGGCTTTCGGCGCGGCGCTCTGCCATTTTTTCCAGGCCGGGTTGTCCAGCGGATAACGCTTGGCCAGCAGCGGCACCATTTCTTTGCGGGCCATATCGAACCAGTCGCGGTCCCGGGACAGCGCCTGGTACTCCAGGGACGGCCACTGACCGAGGTGGAAATTCACCAGGCGTTCCCACTCCTGGGCCGGACGCCGTTGCAGGGCAACCCGCGCACCGGAGTGGCAGCGGCCGCACATCTGGCTGGTCTGGTCGTCGAACTGCTCGACGGTATTGAGCCGGCGCTCCAGTGCATAGCGCACGCCGTCGGTTTCGCTCGGCGCCAGGCCCTGGGTGTCGGCCAGGTATTTGACCAGCGTGCGACGGTCGTCATCGCTGATCTGCAAACCGTGCATGGTCTGCATCCGGGCAATGCTCATCAGCCAGCCTTCCGGCGTTTTGCGCTGGTGGCTGATGCGGCTGAGGGCGTTATCGGCTTCGGGGGTGTGACAGCCCTGACAGGTTTCCTTGAGGATGGTCTGGGCGTCGCGGGCTGCCAGGCTATGAGGCGAATGCAGCGCTACACAAGCGGCTACGGCCAGCAGGCTGGCGCTCATGCCTGATCGGAGTTTTCTCTTCATCAACGTCGAACCTCGCACGGTGCGTTCTTATTGTTGTGGCTTATCGTTTTTATGGTTTCTGCCGCCGGCTTTGATCCGCTGACGGAGGCAAGAGAAACGTCTGCGATGAGCAATACACGGAGCGTGCCAGCTTATGAATATTTCAATGAATCAATGACTTGTGACTAATAACCGTTTTTTTTCGGGAGACGTCATGGGCGTTGCACGTTTAATTTCGCGACAACTGTTTCACTCTGAGACAAGCATAGTTTTCTGTAGGAGCGAGCCTGCTCGCGATGGTCGTTAACGATATCGCGTGCTTACAGGCTAAACGTGGTGCTCTTTTGTCCATCGCGAGCAGGCTCGCTCCTACAGGGTGTTGTGTTCGGGACGTCTCACGTCGTCGCAATTTGCGACGTTTATCGATGTCAGGGTGACCCGGAAAATATCTGTCACCCCACTGGATCGGGCCTTTCGGCCGAAAAAACACAACTGGCACAGGCATTGCGAAAGCCCGGTTCTCACGAACAACAAGAGGCCTCGCCAATGTCGCTCCCAAACCTGCTTCCCGCCACTTCGGCATTCATCCAGCGCGCCCCGCGCATGCTCATCGGCGGTGACTGGGTCGAGGCCGCCGACGGCCAGACCATGCCCCTGCACAACCCGGCCACCGGTGAAGTGCTATGCGTGGTGCCACGGGCAACGCCGGAGGATGTCGACCGCGCCGTACTTGCCGCCCGCCAGGCGTTCGACGATTCGGCCTGGACCCGCACCCGTCCCCGGGAGCGGCAGAACCTGCTGTGGAAACTCGCCGACCTGATGCAGCGCGACGCCGAGCTGCTGGCGCAACTGGAATGCCTGAACAACGGTAAAAGCGCAGCGGTGGCCCAGGTGATGGACGTGCAACTGGCCATCGACTTCCTGCGCTACATGGCCGGCTGGGCAACCAAGATCGAAGGCTCGACGGTTGACGTGTCGGCACCGCTGATGCCCGACGATCAGTTCCACAGCTTCATCCGTCGTGAAGCGGTGGGCGTGGTCGGTGCGATCGTTGCCTGGAACTTCCCGCTGCTGCTGGCCTGCTGGAAACTCGGCCCGGCCCTGGCCACCGGCTGCACCGTGGTGCTAAAGCCGGCCGACGAAACCCCGCTGACCGCACTTAAACTTGCCGAACTGGTGCTGGAAGCCGGTTATCCCGAAGGCGTGTTCAACGTGGTCACCGGCACCGGCATCACCGCAGGCTCCGCCCTGACCCACAACCCGCTGGTGGACAAGCTGACCTTCACCGGCTCCACTGCCGTGGGCAAGCAGATCGGCAAGATCGCCATGGACTCGATGACCCGGGTCACCCTGGAACTGGGCGGCAAATCGCCTACCTTCGTCATGGCCGATGCCGACCTGAAAACCGCCGCTGCCGGCGCCGCCAGCGCGATATTCTTCAACCAGGGCCAGGTCTGCTGCGCCGGTTCGCGCCTGTATGTACAGCGCAAGCATTTCGACAATGTGGTGGCGGACATCAGCGACATCGCCAACGCCATGAAGCTCGGCAACGGCCTGGACCCGAGCGTCGACATGGGACCGCTGATCTCGGCGCGCCAGCAGGAACGCGTCTACGGCTACATAGAAAAAGGTCGGGAAAGTGGCGCGACCATCGCCTGCGGTGGCGAGCAGTTCGGGCCGGGGTTTTTCGTCAAGCCGACGGTGATTGTCGACGTCGATCAGAAGCACTCGCTGGTGCAGGAGGAAATCTTCGGTCCGGTACTGGTGGCGATTCCGTTCGATGACGAAGCCGATGCGCTGCGCATGGCCAATGACAGCCCTTATGGATTGGGCGCGAGCATCTGGTCCAACGATCTGGCGGCGGTGCACCGGATGATTCCACGGATCAAGTCCGGCTCGGTGTGGGTCAACTGCCACAGCGCCCTGGACCCGGCGCTGCCGTTTGGCGGGTACAAGATGTCGGGGGTCGGGCGTGAGATGGGGTATGCGGCGATCGAGCATTACACCGAGTTGAAGTCGGTATTGATCAAGTTGTAATAACGGCGCTCTCCCGGACGCCATCGCGGGCAAGCCTTGCTCCTACAGATATCGCGGTCCCCTGTAGGAGCAAGGCTTGCCCGCGATAGGGCCCGACCTGTCACTGCAAAAATCAGGGCTTGTAACCTTGAGCCAACAACCAACTCCTGACCATCCTTCCCTGTTCGACAGTCAATCCAGCCAACACCTGCTCAGCCGATTCACTGCGCAACCGCCGCACCAACACCGCCACCTCAACCCCCTGCACATGCCAGATCCCCAACGGCTGATCCGCGGTAATCACCACCTCGGCCTCATCGACAAATCCATCACGCAACACCGGCGCCCGCTCAATCCTCAACGCCTCGAAATCCGCCTCGGCATGGGCAACCTCGGCATCCGGCCATTGCCGCCGTGCCTGCCAGAAGGGTTGATCGAACCAACGCTGGTCATCGGCATAAAAGTCCCGGCCGATCCGGGCGAAGCGCAGAAACAACTGCTCCACCCGTTGCTGATGAAAACGCTGGGCCAACGCCGCGCGTTCGGGTTTGCGCAGCAGGGTGTTGATCACTGTCGGCGCCTGCAACGCCGAGGACAGCGATTGAAAAATGCCATTGCCCGACAGCGGGTCCACGGCCATCGCCGCGTCGCCCACGCGAATCCAGTTATCGCCGCACACCTGCGGGCTCAGAATCGCCGTGCTGCTGCGGGCGTGCAATTGTAAATCGAGCTCGGGTTCGTCACCGAAAAATGCCCGGGCCACTGCCGAGTCCTGACGCCGCTGTTGGCAGTACTCAAGCAATTGCGCCTTGCCCGGCAACCCGGCGCTGGCCACGTCCACCGTCCATTGCCAGTAGCACTGACCGTCGGCCCGCCGCGCCATCCACGCCCAGCCATCCTTGAGGCTCTCCACGGCGCTGGCGGTAGTGCCCGGCGCACCTTGCCAGCGATTGAGCAGGCTGACCGTCTCCGGCCCGCGCAGGCCTTTGCCGAGGGTCGGCGCCTGACGGCCACGGGCCTCGACCAGAAAATCCGCACTCAGCACTTCATGCCCTTCGATCTGGACTTGATGCCCTGAGGTCGACGACTGCACGCCAAGCACCCGGCCCTCGATCAATGACACTCCCGCCGCACGCAAGTCCTCGCGTAGGCCGCGATCAAAGGTCGGGCGATCCAGCAAATATTCGATGTTTTGCGCGTGCTGCTGGCCGTTCCAGTTCACCTGACGTTGAGAGGGCAGCGTCGCATCCGCCAACGCCTGATGCAGGCCAGCGCCGCGCAATGCCTCCAGCACCCGAATGGAAACGCCTTCCAGCGCCGCAAACCGGCGCCATTCACTGACCAACGTGACGGCATAACCCAGTCGCCGCAGCCCCAACGCCACCGCTGCGCCTGCCGGCCCGGCGCCCAACACCACAATCATCTTCATGGTCCGAAGCGCCGTTCAGGCCCGCGATAACGCGCGTTGTGTCGAAGCCATTCGATGATTTGTTCGTTACTCGCCCCGGGCTGCTCCACCAGGAAACCGGCGATGTGCCCGCTCAATGCCGCGCAGCCGAGACTGGCGCCCGACTGCCCCGGATACGTGCCATGCACACACGCGGCGAAATCGGCCTGGGCACTGTTGAGCCATGACCACTCGAGTTCGGCACAGCGTGCATCGCCGGTGACGCGCAGCACCTGTGGATAATTCGCCGGGTACACACCCTCGCCCTGCGCCGGGCTGGACGCGCAAAGCAGCACGCCCCGCGCCACAGCTGCCGCGCAAGCTGTACGCAACAGGCTGCGATCCTGACGCAAACCGAGACTCAAATTGATCAGGCGCACGTCCTGCGCCACCAGCCAGTCGATGGCCGTGGCGATCTGCAACGCGCTGGTGACCCCGCGCTGATCAAACACCTGGGCCACGCAAAACAGCGCCGACGGTGCACGCCGGCCGATGGCTTCGATCACTGCGCTGCCGTGTCCCAGTGGATCATCACGCAGGTCGCTTTCGGCGAGTCCGTCTTCTACCAGGGAAAAACGCCGCCCGGCGATCACCTGCACCCGTTGCGCCGCCGAGTGACCACTGTCCACCACACCGATACGCAGCTCAGCTTTCATAAGGCTCAGACTTCATGCAACACCGTTTTCGACATCAGTACACCGTCAATCAATTCGAAACGCAGATCGGCATCGGCCAGGGTTGAGGGGCGATGGCTGATCAGGATGCGGGTGCGCTCGGCAAACAGGCGGTCGATGGCCTCGATCACTTCGCGTTCGGTGGCTTCATCCACCGCCGAGGTGGCTTCGTCGAGCACCAGGATCAAAGGGTCCTGCAACAACGCGCGGGCGATAGCGATCCGCTGTTTCTGCCCGCCGGACAACTGCTGGCCGCGCTCGCCCAGCGGACTGTCCAGACCTTCGGGCAAGGACGCGATCAGGCTGTCGAGCTGCGCCAGCCGCGCCACTTCGGCAATCGCTTCACGGCTGGCGTCGGGCACCGCATAGGCCAGGTTGTCGGCCAGACTGCCACGGAACAACACGATGTCCTGACTGACCACCGCAATGCGCCGACGCAGCTGGAACAGGTCCAGCTCACGCACATCCACTTCACCCAGCAGCACGCGGCCGGACTGCGGATCGTGATGCCGTTGCAGCAGATCGATCAAGGTCGATTTACCGACGCCGGAGCCGCCGCTCAGGGCAACTTTCAGACCGTAGGGAATCCGCGCCTCGATACCGCGCAACGTCGTCTGGCGACCGGGATGGGTGAAGTGCACGTCCTCGAAACGCAGCTCGCCAGAAGCCGGCATCGGTTTCGGTGCGACCGGTGTGATCACGGTCGGTTCTTCGCCGCGCAATTCCATCACCCGCCCGAGGCTGACGGTCATGCGTTGAATCGCCACGTACAGCCCCAGAAGGCTTTGCACCGGCCCGACAGCCATGCCCAGATAAGTGGAAAACGCGATCAATGCGCCCAATTGCCAAGTGCCCTGCACCACCCAATAACCGCCAATCAAAAATGCACAGGCCCGGGACAACGAGGTCAATGTGCCCGGCACTGCCTGAGTGAAAAACTCGGTGACTTGCAGGCGCAGCAACTGGCTCATGTAGCCCTGGCCCAAACTCTCAAGGCGTCGCGCTTCACGCTGCTGCTGGCCGGCCGACTGGATGAATTTCATCACCGGCAGCGTCTCGACCATGAACGACGACATGTCCGCCGAACGCTCGCGCAATTGCCGCACATCGCGCTCGACCTTGCGCCGCATCCAGCGTAGCCAGAGCACGTCGAGAGGAATCAGCACCAGCGCCAACAACGACAGTTTCCATGACAGGGTCAACAGCATCGCCACCGCCACCACCAGGCCGATCACGCTGGACACCGCCGAGAACAGCGAGTCCACGGCAAAGCGCTGGATCTCCGCCACGTCGCCATCAAGGCGCGACATCAGGTCGCCGATGCGCCGCTGGCCGTAGAAGCTCGGCGACAAGGTCTGCAAATGCCGATACAAATCATCGCGCAGGGCAAACAGCATGCGCCCGGACAACCGCGTGTGCAGGTAGCGGTTGATCCCCGACAGCGCCGTGCCCAACAGGCCGGCGACGATCATCAGCCCGGCGATCAGCACCAGCATCGGGAAGTTGCGCGCCAGCAAGCCATCGTCGATCAGCAGTTTGGTCAGCCATGGCTGCACCAGCACCAGCGCCGAGGCGCACACCGACAATCCCAGCAGTCCGGCAATCGCCAGCCGATGCGGCCGCACAAAGCTGTAGAGCCAACGCAACGCCGCTTGCAGGGCCTCGGGGTTCTGGCTGTCGATCAGCCGAACGATCAAGCGCTGCATCACGAACGCAACTGTTTGAGCTTGCGATACAGGGTCGCGCGACTGATGCCCAGGGCGTCGGCAGCCGCCGAGACGTTGCCCTGATGGCTGTCCAGGGATTGGCGGATCATCTCCAGTTCGTTTTCACGGATGCTGCCGGCCTGGGGCCGTTCGCTGGCGTTGAGGTCGTCGAGCATGCTGTCGGGCAAATGATCGAGGGTGAGCACCGTGTCCCCGGGTTCGCGCATGGCCAGCGCGGTGCGCAGGACCATCTCCAGTTGGCGGATGTTGCCCGGCCACTGATAACCGTTGAGCAAGCGATCGAGATCATCGTGCAGGACCACGGCGGGTGCGCCCAATGTCGTCAGCATGCGAGTGACGAGCGCGCCGAAATCTTCGCGTTCGCGCAGGGCCGGAAGCATCACGCTGATGCCATTGACCCGGTAGAACAGGTCCTCGCGAAAGTGTTTTTCTTCCACCAGACGCTTGAGGTCGCGGTGGGTGGCGCAGATCAGCGCGACGTCGATGTCCTGCTCTTCGCCTGCACCCAGGGGCGCGACCTTGCGATCCTGCAGCACCCGCAACAACCGGGCCTGCAAAGCCAAAGGCATGTCGCCGATTTCATCGAGGAACAAGGTGCCGCCGTGGGCCTGCTGCAAGCGCCCGACCATGCCGCCCCGGCGTGAACCGGTGAACGCGCCTTCGCGGTAGCCGAACAGTTCGGACTCGATCAGGCCTTCGGGAATGGCCGCGCAGTTCACTGCCACGAAGGGTTTGTCGCAGCGCGCGCCGGCCATGTGCAGGGCGCGGGCGACCACCTCTTTGCCGGTGCCGGTTTCGCCCAATAACAACACCGGCAGTTCGTTGGCCAACCCTTGACGGGCCATGCGCAGGGCTCGGGCGTAACGGCTGTTGCTGCCGGCGAGCGCTTCCAGATCCGGTTGCGCCTTGGCCGGTTTCGCGACCGTGCGCGGCGGGCTGCTGACGTTGATCGAGCGTTGTGGCGCGCGCAGGGTTTTATAGAAGAACTCACCCTTGGCGGTCTGCAGGCTGCCGGCTCCACCCTGATGCAGACGCGCCAACAACTGCAGGCCGTCGACGCCGAGAAACTCCTCGCAGCGACGACCGACCAGGGCCGAGCGCTCGGCGTGGAGCAACTGACAAGCCTGGGCGCTGACCGCGAGGATCTGCCCGCCAAGGCTCACCGCCAGCAGGCCTTGCCACGGGGATTCGAGGTACTGACGGCGACTATGGAAAGCCAGGACGATTTCGTCCGGATAGCTTGAGTTGAAGACGCGGCTCTCGATCTGGCTGACGGCCATGGCCAGCAGCGCGGTGCTGTCGTGGGCGCGGCCGAGCGGGCCTTCGCGGGTCAGGTCGAGGACGCCAAGAATGTCGCCCTGGGGGCAATGGATCGGCACCGAAGTGCAGGAAAAATCACTGAGGCGATCCAGGTAATGCTCGCCGCAATCGATCAGGGTCGGCCGTGCTTCCACCAGTGCCGTGCCGAGGGCGTTGGTGCCGCGGACCGCTTCGCTCCAGCAGGCGCCGAGGGTGATGTCCTGCAGGCCGCTGCCCTTGAGACGGTCGGCGCGGCCTTCGACGGCGAGGATGGTGGCGTCGGAGTTGGCGAGGATGATCAGCCCTTCCTTGCCCTGACGTTCGGCCAGGTAATCGATGGCCGGCAACGCGGCGTCGATCAGCAATCGGTTACTGGCCAGCAGCACGTCGAGGCTGGCACTCGATTCCAGTGCCAGCTCATGCTTGGCATTAAAATGCACGCCATGGCTGAGGCTGCGTCGCCAGGAAGCATCGATTTCGGCGCGCAGCACGCCATCGGGCACTTCGCCTTCCAGATGCAGCTTTTCCCGGGCCAGCCGGGCTTCGCGGTGCAATTTGGGGGAGTTTGTTTTTATTAGCGTCATCAAGCGCTCCGGGTCGTCCGCCCTGCGCCTTCAAACATCGGCGCCCTGGAGCAATCTTTACGTTAACGTCAGGGCGATGGCAAGTGCCGTAGGGCGCTTGTGTTCCGTCAGGTGGACCGCGTTATCGTTCATCGCGGGCAAGCCCGCTCCCACAGGTTTCTCGTCGACCACAAATCTGCGGTTTTACTCGGACACTGTGAGAGCTGGCTTGCCAGCGATGGCGGCATCCAGGACAACGAATAAATCAGAGCTGCCACACCTCGGCATTCACAAAAAACGCCTTGGCATTATCCTCCAGACTCTCCAGGTGATACCCGCCCTCCTGCACAATCAGGCACGGCAACCCAAGACTGCGAATCCGCTCACCCAACACGGCGAATCCTTCCCGCGTCACGGCCACCTTGCTCTGCGGGTCCAGTTCGAAAATATCGAAGCCCAAGGATAGCACCAGCACCTCGGCACCGAACTCCGTCACCCCTTCAAGCCTTGATGGTTCAGACGTGAGGATCGCCCGGCGCCTTGCTCGGCACGGCGTACTGCGGCTTCAAGTGCCCGTCCTGATCGAGTAGCCAGGCGTCCATGATTTGCCGCACTACCGGTCCGGCAACTCGGCCACCGGCCTCGCCGTTTTCGATCATCACCGAAATCACGATCTTAGGGTGTTCGGCCGGGGCGAAACCGACGAACAAAGCGTTGTCGCGGTTACGCTCGCGGGTTTTCTCGCGGTTGTAGCGCTCACCCTGCTTGATGGCCACCACTTGCGCGGTGCCGCTCTTGCCGGCGATCCGGTATTGCGCGCCTGCCGCTGCGGCCCGGGCAATCCCGCGAGCATCGTGCATCACCATCTGCATGCCGTGGTTGACCTGCTCCCAGTCACGCGGATCCTTGAGCAGGATGTTCGGCATCGGGTGCTCATCCACCGGCGCAGCGCCGTCCACGGTCATGGCCAGATGCGGGCGGTTCCACACACCTTTGTTGGCGATCAACGCGGTGGCCTGGGCCAGTTGCAGCGGCGTGACCTGCATGTAGCCCTGACCAATGCCGAGGATCACGGTTTCACCCGGGAACCACGGTTGGCGGCGTGTGGCGCGTTTCCAGGCCTGGGATGGCATCAGACCAGAGGATTCTTCGTACATGTCGAGAGAGACTTTCTCACCGAGCCCGAACATTGACATGTAGTCGTGCAGGCGATCGATCCCCAGCTTGTGCGCCAAGTCATAGAAGTAGGTGTCGTTGGAGCGCATGATCGCCGCGTCCATGTCCACCCAGCCGTCACCGCTGTGGTTCCAGTTGCGGTACTTGTGATCGAAATCCGGGAGTTGGTAGTAACCCGGATCGAAGACTCGGGTCTGGGGCGTGACGACACCGGCGTCGAGTCCGGCAATCGCAACCTCGGGCTTGATGGTCGAGCCTGGTGCATAGAGCCCGCGCAGCACGCGATTGAACAGTGGACGGTCGATGGAGTCGCGCAGCGTCGAGTACTCCTTCGAGCTGATACCGGTGACGAACAGGTTCGGATCGAAACTCGGATTGCTGACCATGGCCAACACTTCACCGGTCGATGGATCGAGCGCAACCACTGAGCCACGACGATCGCCCAAGGCTTGCTCGGCAGCTTCCTGAAGCTTGACGTCGAGGCTCAGGACAATGTTTTCGCCGGGCACCGGGTCAGTGTGCTTGAGCACTCGCAGCACGCGGCCCTGAGCATTGGTTTCGACTTCTTCGTAACCGACATGGCCGTGCAGCTGCGACTCATAGAATTTTTCGATCCCGGTCTTGCCGACGGATTGCGTCCCGCGGTACTCGACCGTATCCAGCGCCTTGGATTCTTTCTCGTTGATCCGTCCGACATAGCCGACCGAATGAGCGAAATGCTCGCCCAGTGGATAGTGCCGAACGAACTGGGGCTCGACATCGAGGCCCGGTAAACGGAACTCGTTAACCGCGAGTACCGCGATCTGTTCTTCACTCAGCTCATAGAACAGCGTCACCGGTACGAACGGATGACGTGCCTGTTTCATGGCCTTGTCGAATTGCGTGCGGTCTTCAGCGGGCAGGTGCAGCAGGTTGACCACCTCGTCCAGCTCTTGATTGACATCGGACGCGCGTTCGCGAGTGATGGTCAGGTTGTAGCTGGGCCGGTTGTCGGCCAGGACAACGCCATTGCGGTCATAGATCAATCCGCGAGTAGGCGTGATCGGCAGGACATGGACGCGGTTGTTTTCGGAGATCGTGGAGTGATAGTCGAATTCAACGACCTGCAGGATGTACATGCGCACCACCAGCGCGCAGGTAATGGCTACGACAAACAAGGCGCAAGCCATCAATCTTTTGTTGACCAGGCGTGTCTCTTTTTCGTGGTCCTTGATCGGTATCGGTTGGGGCATTTCTGAAGCAACTCTTTGAAAAGAAGATACCGGTCCTTTGGCAAGAAAACTGTCCGTCAAAAAAATGAGCTGCACCATAACAAAACTGCCAAGCCACTTTTATGTCGTTTTTTTAACTTGAATTTCCAATTGGCGGAGGACTCGTGCGCTTCAGTCAATATTGATGTTCCCATTCCTGCATTTTTCTTGCTGATGGCTGGGTCGATACTGGATGCATATCATTTTTTGGAGTGTGTTCATGCATCCGCGATTTCAACGATTACTGGGTTCAAACGGGTTTTCCATCGGATTGGAACTGCCGCTGGATAATGATTGGTCCAGCGAAGGTCAACGGCTGCGGATAGCCGAGGACCGCCCCTTTGGTGTGCCTGATTTGAAGCAGCATGCCGCCATGGCGCGCTTGGCCGACCAGTCCGGCTTTCGCGCGCTCTGGGTCCGCGACGTACCGGTTTATGACCCCCACTTCGGCGACGCAGCACAGGTATTCGAAACCTTCTCCTACCTTGGTTATCTGGCCGGCATTACCGACAACATCATGCTGGGTACGGCTGCGGTCGTACTTCCGCTACGTCAGCCTTGGCTGACCCTCAAGTCGGCCAACAGCATTGATGAGCTAAGTGATGGGCGCCTGCTGCTGGGCGTGGCCAGTGGCGACCGTCCGATGGAATATCCGTTGTTTGGCGTGGATTACGATCAGCGCGGCGAAATCTTCCGCGAGACCGTTGAATTGCTGCGCAGCCAAGGCGAGGGCCGATTGCCGGAAGGGGCACGCTTGCTTCCGGAGCGCGATCAGTCAGCGCCGTTGTTGGTTGCGGGGCTTGGTCAGCAATCTCCAGCGTGGATTGGCCAGCATATGGATGGTTGGCTCGCCTATCCTGGAACACCGGATGAGCATCGTCGGCGAGTAGGGTTGTGGCGAGAGGTGGGCGGGGATAAACCTTATGTAAGCTTCGTTCACCTGGACTTGGCTGCCAATCCTCATGCGCCGATGCGACGTGTGCGCTTCGGTGGTAGCTGCGGACGGTTGGCATTGATTGACGAACTTCAGGGATTGCGTGAAGCAGGCGTTCAGCACGTCGGGCTGCATATACGTCGCAGCGAACGGCCGGTCGCGGAGGTTATTGAAGAGATTGCAGAGTTCGTGCTGCCGAAGTTTCATTAAAGCTGCGAAATGAAAAAGGGATAGCCAACAGGCTATCCCTTTTTTATCGCGGCACTTTTCTTTCGCCCAAAACAAAACCCCAACTGCTTTCGCAATTGGGGTTTCGGAATTTAATCTTGACG
>RCUN01000814.1_pt1 | contig 13182 bp, 6 predicted proteins | sample 2166181 | NCBI WGS metagenome assembly RCUN01 (sample SAMN09932603, study PRJNA488358) | compost metagenome | feature: garden; material: soil; isolation source: compost soil in crotononitrile-enriched culture | place: Germany: Experimental Botanical Garden Goettingen | collected 2016-01-27 | reverse complement strand
GTACAGTATTTACCTCTGGGATGTCTATCCCCTCATTGTATAGGTCGACAACAAAGATTAGCTTAATATCACCTTGGATTAGGCGATTTTTCGCTGTTCTGCGTTCTTCCTCATTAGACTTTCCATGCAAAGCTAAGGAAGGTATCCCGGCCTCGTCAAATACCTTTGCCATATATATAGCATGCTCAACGCTTACGCAGAAGCCTAGTCCTTTCATCTCTTCCAGGTCGGTGACATATTTCCGCAGGCTGTTCATGATCTGGGTGGTTCGTATTTTATTATGGGAATATAGCTTATCTAGCTCACCAAGGTCATACCCTTTCCTCGACCACTTTACCTGAGATAGATTCACCACATCGGTGATTCCAAAATATTGAAATGGACAGAGCAGCTTACGGTCAATCGCATCGGTTAGTCTAATCTCAGCCGCAATCTCTCCGCCATAATAACTTAAAACATCTCTTCCATCCATTCTCTCTGGTGTTGCAGTCAAGCCTAATAGAACCTTTGGCTGATAATAACTAAGCAATTTCTGATAAGATGGAGCTGCCGCATGATGGAACTCATCCACAATGATAAAATCATAAAAGTCACTCGTGGTGAGTTCCGTTAATTTCAAAGAGTTGAGACTCTGGATACTTATGAACAAGTGATCGATAGACGCTGCTTGATTCTGACCAACGTGTAATTCTCCAAAGTTCATATTTTTCAGGATAAAACGGAACGTATCCCGGCTTTGCTGCAATATTTCCTCACGGTGTGCAACGAATAGCAACTTGGCATCTGGATGGTTTATTAAGAAGCGCTTATAATCAAACGCTGAAATTATGGTTTTACCCACACCTGTTGCAGCTACCAGTAGATTCTTAGTACGCCCATATATGGTCCGCTGTGCCTCTAACTTCTCTAACACTTCTCTCTGATAGTCATAAGGAGTCAGGTCGAAATGAAAATGAAGCTCCGCCGATTCTTTGCTCTTATTAAGCGCTGACTTAAGTTGCTCCTCTTGCTCATGATCAGTGGGAGAGAAAAGCTTGAACTCCCGGTCATTCCAGTAACTCTCAAACGTAGCCTCCATCTTTTTCAATACATCAAAGGCATCCTTCTCTGTAACCTTCACATTCCACTCTAACCCGCTTGTAAGAGCAGGATTTGAAAGGTTAGAAGAACCTACATAGGCCGTTGTGAAACCTGTATTTCTTTGAAAAACGTATGCCTTGGCATGAAGACGTGTCCGATCTGTATCATAGGAAATCTTGATCTCCGTGTTCGGTAACTACTCAGCTCAATAACCGCTTTATAATCCGTAGCCTCCATATAGGTAGTCGTTATGATGCGCAACTTACCACCACGAGCCGTGAATTGCTCTAACTGTTCCATTAAGAGCCGAATCCCACTCCATTTGATAAAAGAAACCAGCAAATCAATACGATCCGCAGTTAAGATCTCAAGCTGCAACTCATGCATCATATTGGGCTCCGACTGCGAACCCGTGAACAATGAACTTTGAGATAATGGAGTCGTTGGTCGTATGACCTTCTCTTCTTTGATAGCATGCATATTATTTAACTTAGAATATACGTAAGTGAGTACTTCACCATGTTCATCTAAACATAGCTCGTTGTATTCTTCTTCACCTAGAGTATCTCTCAGCGCTTCGATTAACTCGTTGCACATTCGAACCTGAGCAAGTACTGCTTCATGGTCATCGCTTTGTTCTCGAACTATTTTAAGTGCTCGACGGGTTATCGTAGCCAGGTAATTGGATAACAGCTTTCGTGCCTCTTCAGCGTCCATGGGTTTCTTGCCGATTCGATAGGTAGTGGGATCTAAACCTTCTAGTTGCAGAGCAGTTATTTGGTTGATGAGTTGTTCGTATAGTCCTTGTTTCATGATATGTACCTTCGTTTCTAAGGAGTTGGTAGTAAGGAGTTCGACAAAGTTTTAGGTTATTCCTTTTAAATAGATGGTTGTTTGCCTTTACTATTAAAACAAAAAGAGTACCTAATACTGTTTAGGCACTCTTACAGGAGTGTGAAGACTCAACATAGTTTATGATGCATTCTTCGTTAAATCGGATAAGATTTTATAATACACTTACTTCATAGATTATGAAATTTTGTCCATAACAATAACATATTCTTTGTTCATCGATGATACAGGCTTACTTTTAACACTCGATACTTTTTTAGGAATACGCTTTGACAAAATATCCCTTTCTAGGATTTCTCTTTTTATAAAACCCTTATGGGTTAAATACTGCACAGTAATTTCTGTCAAGTTTATCTTTATACCATCAACAGTTCTATTTCCTAAGGTCATTATTATATGAGTACTTGTTACCATAGATATTTGATCTAAAAAAATGAAATAATCGCTAAAAAATCTCAATACTTTCTTTTGTTTCTCCGGTGAGATTAAAAGCAGATATGGATTCAGTAAACTACTTCCTACCTTTCCATCCCTCCCTAAAGAAAAGGCTCCTCCAAGACTTTTTGAATCAATAGTTGAGTAGTTATCAAACTCCCAACCTTCAAGCTCTAAATCTTTGCTATCAATCCAGTACAATGGTAACATTGAGAATTGTCCATATGGAACAGTAGTATTATTATCTCCATAAGGAGGAGAAGTAATACAAATATCAAACTGATTCTCTCGAAATTGATTCATCAAACTAAGTGTATTACCCTTATATAACGTGAAAGAATGAAAGTTCTTGTTATATTTATCCCAGTTTGTTTCTATAGCTTTAATAAAATCATTGACAGAATTATTTTCAAATCTATTTATATCTTCTTCTGTTTTGGTATGCAACTTGTATGTGGAGCTTCTAGAATTACTATATTTTCTTACAATATCACTGAACATACACCAAAAAAACAAACGATTATGCTTATCTTCTATTTTTCTTATTGAATTCCTTATATGTGACAACGAATCCAGATGCAGCGCATGCCGTAGACGATATTGCAGGGACTGGTTCATTTTGATGATATAGACCAGTGAGATGATCATCCCGAGCACCCGGGCCGTGATCACGGAGATCACAAGCCCCATCACGCCCATGTGCAGCACACTGATCAGCAGAATGTTCAGGCCCAGATAGGTCAAGTTCATAATAAGCAACAGCCCGAGGCAAGCCTTCGTCTCAGCCATCTCCCGCAGCGCCCCCGTTACAGCCTGAAAGATCGCGATGAAAGGATAGGATATGCAGCTGCCGATCAAATAGGTCCGCGTATTCTCGAACACTTCCGCATCAGCTTGTCCGAACAATATGTTCAGTACCGAGGTATGGAAGGCGATCACGACCACGCCAAGGATCACCGCCAGTATAGCTACAGCCGAGATCGCTTGCGATGCTACTCTGGACACCATGTTCTGGTTCCCGCTGCCCTTGTACTGCACCACAATGACGGTTCCCCCGGTCGCCACCGCGACAAAGACATTGATCAAAAATATATTCAGCGAGTCCACCATACTCACCGCACTCACCGCAGCCACGCCTGAGGAGGCAATCATCGCCGTATTAATTAAGCTCATTAAAATAATAAAAGCTTGATCCACAAATATAGGGATAATTTGCTTGTAAGCTGGTATAGTACCAGCCCTAGTTCTCATCCCCCCGATTAAACCTATTCCATACTTCATCACTAAGGACTTCGATATCCCTGCGAATAGATCGTAAGGTTTGAGATTGCACTATCACACGGAATTAACAGCCCTCGAAATGCAACTCCATCAAAAAGACGAGCCCCCCAATGGCTCGTCTCGTTTGCTTATTCTTTTTCAGTTACCACTTCATTTCCCATCAATCAATCCAGCCCTCTCCAGCATCCTGTACAAAAGCACGCTCGTCTCAGCTCGCGTCAGCAATTTCTGTGGACGCAGCTCATTTCCGTACCCCTTGACCAGGCCCTGTTGGATAGCCGTGGCTATCGCGACTTTGGCCCATTCGTCGACCTTGCCACCATCCGAGTAGGCGGATAGATTCACACCGCCCTCCACGCCACTGTTACCTGACGGAGCAGCTCCCGTAAACTGAAGCGCCCGGATGATCGTCACGATCGCTTCCTGCCGCGATACCTTCTGATTCGGAGCGAAGGTTCCATCGCTCATCCCATCCATGATGTGGTATGCCTGCACGGCTGCAACAGCTCCGCTGTACCAGCTTGACGGGCTTACATCCCGGAACCCCGATGACTCCCCGGCGCCTTCCGGCAAGCCTAGCGCTCTGGATAGCAGAGCGGCAAGCTCCGCACGGGTAATGGCGGCTTCCGGCGCGAACTGGTTGCCATTAATCCCTTGGATGATCAACCTGCTGTTCATGTCACGGATCTCGGCAGCAGCCCAGTGCCCTTGCAGGTCTGTTAACTGGGATGGCTTGGAGACCAGGATATACGTGCTATTCGTAAGGCTGTGAACAACAGCAGCCGGCTTCCCGTCGATTTTGGTAAATTTCGTGGGTACCGGACGGATGCCCAGCTTGTCGTCCCAGACCATGACGGTCGAAGCCGTTCCGTCAGAGGCATCCGGCAAATACATAACTCGTTCAACGTATCGATTGAATCGGGAAATCTCTTTCTTCTCACCTTGGCGTGTCATATAGACATGATAATTTATCGGGTCCGACACCAATCCAAGTCCACTCTCTCCAGCTGCAGCCTTCAATCCAGGTAGGGTCCCAAGCTCACCACGTTCAATGGTTAACTGGAGCTCGGTATCTTTGGACCAATTAGAATCCTGCTTGACGACTTCATCCACGGGCAGCCTATACTGGCCATGATTCGTTATCAATGTAACGGCAGCGGACTTCTCAGCCAACAGCTTGGCAACGTCTCCGGAAAGCCTTAACACGCTCCGATCAGCTTTCGCTTCTACCGTAAACGTGAGGGTCGTACTCTGTGAAGCCGACAGCGAATCCAGCACTTTTCTCAGCTCATCCATCTTCAATTCAATATCGATGAACTTCGTACCATTCGCATCCTTCGCCATCTTGGCCAGCCCTGGCATTTCAATTCCGTTCACCCGGACCTTCAGTGAATTGTCATCTGCCGGCTTATCTGTTGCGGTGGTAACATTCGAAGAGCCTGTAGATCCAGTTGAACCTGAAGAACTACCCGGATCTGGAGTCGGGGTTGGACTGGAACGCACGATTAGAAGCTTATATGTCTTCACCGAACCATTTTGTGCTTTGACACGGATTTCAAAGGTGTTATTGCCTGTGACCAGAGAATACACGTCGGTGACCGTGCCGCTCTTGATCTCCGACCCGTTGACGTAGATCACAGCGTGACTGTCTACGGGGGTCAGCAGCATTTTCAATCCATTCACCGCAGAATTGGCAGCTATGGAATAACTCGTCCTCTCCGGATCAAAAGCAAAACCAAGCGTTCCCCCCACGCCCGTAACCTGCCAGCCGCTTAAGTTGTTATTGATGCTCTTGGGAACAATATTATTAATCTCAATTACCCGGACATTGGCGTTACCCGCCGTATCTGCCACATAGACAGAATAGACCCCGTTCTCCTGAACGGTAAACCGGTCTGTAAATGCCGTACCTTCCTTCTCAAAATACGATACCTGCTGATTGCCCGGCGCCCACTTCACCACGGCAACCTTGTTCAATTGTCCATAGACCAAAGCTGTTACAGTGATGCCCACGCCTTCAAAGGTTGACGTGATTGGATCCTGGGTTATTCCAATCGTGGGTGGCTGATCGTAAGTAAACGTAATCTTCACCGATTGATCGACCGCAATCCCGCTGATCTCGTCCTTGGCAGTATAGGTTACTTCCTCTGCAGCTGTATTGATCACCAAGAACTTGGCCGTCCCATTCTCATCGGTAATTGCAGACACGGCTTCAATGTAAGACTGTCCGCCGCTGGCTTCAAGCTTCACCTTCTTCCCGACAAGGGGATGGTCATAGTCATCCTTCAGCGTTACGAGGATGTCCGCCTTGCTGCTTCCATCAGCCCGCACAACGAGATCACTCGCGGTAAGGGTCGAGTGCGAGCCGCTGACGTTCCCGGGAAGGAACTCCACAGAAGTCGTGGCTGTCATCGGCTTCTCATCCACCATTGCCCTCACTACAGCGGTCCCAACAGCCGTTGGCGCTGTCAGCTTCGCCGTGTAGTTGCCGTCCCCCTTATCCAATACGGAGCTGACCGTCCCTGACGTCGAGCTAATCGCTACTGCGGCTCCTCCAACCGTCAACGCCCGGCCCTGCGCGTCCTTCAGCTTGACGGTGATCTCCGTCTGGCTCTTTCCGTCTGCGGGAAGCGATGTATCTGCCACTTCGATCGTACTCGTCTCCGTTGACGGGGCTCCGATCACGAACTGCACACTGGCCGTAGACGTTAGCGGTACACCGCTGATACTTGCGCTCACCGTCGCTGTGCCAATTTCCGTTGGTGCCGTCAGATCAGCCGTATACGTGCCGTCCCCCTTATCCGTTACAGAGCTCACCGTCCCTGACGTCGAGGTAATCGCTAACAAGGCTCCTCCGTTCTTCACCTCATTGCCGTACGTATCCTTCAGCTTGACTGTTACCAGGGTTTTACTCGTTCCATCAGCAGGCAGCGTCGCTGCTGCCGTTTCTACCGTGCTTGTCCCTGTCGATGGGTCTCCGGCTACCAGCCGTACCGCAGCCGTCTTCGTCAGCGGCTTACCGCCAACACTTGCACTCACCGTTGCTGTCCCTACTGCCGTTGGCGCCGTCAGCACCGCTGTATACGTGCCGTCCCCGTTGTCGGTCACAGGACCAACCGTCCCTAGTGTCGAGGTGACCGCCACCGTCTCTCCCCCACTTGTGATCTCATTGCCCTGGACATCCCTCAGCTTTACCGTAATCGGTGTCTGGCTTGAGCCATCTGCCACAAGGCTGGAAGCCGCCATGATTTCGCTCTCTGTCTCAGAAAGGGAATGATCGGCAATCATGTACGTTCGGAAAGCATAATCATAGCCGGGTACCATTGCGTCGCTATGCCCTCTTTTGTATACATCACCACTACTAATGAACCAGTTTAAGCCGGAAAGATCTCCGTTTTCAGTGGACACGACCATTTTGTACATCGTCTCCTTCTTTAGATAAGGCGGTGCCCCGGAGAAGTCCACCGTCACCCAGCTCTCATCGGTGTACCCCGAAGCCGACCGTCCTTGTGCAAGGAGGGTCGGATCTCCTTCCTTATACAGGTCTATATGGATAGCCCCTGGCGAGCTAATCACACCAAATATATGTAAATCAATTTTATCCAAAGTACCCGTAACGGCAGGCGTAAAAGTCTGGAAACGCGGATAGTCTTTATTCGCCCAGACACTTCCGCTGTGCTGCGCCTGTTCCTGATCCGGCAAGGCCGCGTCTGCCGCAAGAGCAGAGCTGTTTATCGTCCCGAATATAAGGGCAATTACAAGAGCAATGGACATCCATCGCCTGCTTCTTTTAAATTTTTTCATTTATAATCCAATCCTCCATCCTTGTACTCCGATACCATATTGCCTGGTGTAAGGCCTGTAAGTGATGCCCGTTTCTCTTCTTGCCTCTGCCCGTCAAATCATCAAGCTGTAACATAGAAATATCCCCCAACAATCACCGCCCCGATCAAGAACAGACCAAAGTACCATTTCGTAAACCGGAGGCTCATTCCGCTGCCGTCCCACCATAGCTTGGCATAGATCACTATGCCTAGTAGAAGAACACTGACCAGTGCGATCAAGCCATCTTCCATGTTGTTCACCCCTTTCTATCATCAGAAAATTACGAACTCATGCCATTTAAAATAATCTAAAAGCTCTCTCTACCTCCATACCTACAAAGGAGTATTTTTGATTCCTAACCTCCGTCTGCAAGCTATATCCTGGGTACATCGTTCCATGAAATTCCATTTTGCATCTGTAACAAGACCGGCCCTTCCATTACAATAGGAGGTATGAAGGTTAGATGAAATCAGAGGTGTTCGGAAATTGGAAACCAATCATCCTATTGAGAAATCCATGGGCGGGACTGTGAATGAAACAGATTCTCCCAGTGGGCAAGTGTATGAAGCAGATATGACATTATTAAGAGAATGTATCCATGGACCTAGAGGAATGGACCCGGATAGATTCCTCCCTCTTGCGAGATCTATGGCGGCCAGCGTCGGCAGGCTGCATCAGCAGATGATGATTCATTTGGACCTTCGGCCGGAACGGATAGGTATTTCTTCTGGGGGAAATGAGGCTTATTTAGTAGATTCGGGCTATGCCGTTCACCGCATGGCAGAAGGCTACCCGTATCTTGCTGGCGGGGTACTGGAATCAGGCTTGCCGTATTGCTCACCTGAGAATACAGGGCGAATGCATCGGAGTGTGGATGAGCGAAGCGATTTATATTCATTAGGTGTGATTTTCTATGAAATGCTCGCGGGTCGACCGCCTTTTCTAACGGATCAGCCGCTGGAGTGGGTATATATGCATCTGGCTCAAAGCCCCCCGTCTCTGGCGAACCTTACGCAATCTTTACCCGAAGGCCTGGAGGCTGTAATCATGAAGCTATTAGAGAAAAATCCGGATAGGCGCTATCCCAGTGTGGGAGTTCTGCTGGCTGATTTGGACAAAATCGGGAATCCCCGCGATATCCACCTGCTGGAGCAGGGGCTTCACGGGCGGGAATCTGAAATGTCCATGCTGACCCAGGCCTTCTATTCCGCGTGCCTTGGATCAACAGAAATGGTCTATGTCTCAGGCGACGCCGGTATCGGCAAAACAAGCCTGATTGAAGAGGTGCTCCGAAAGCAGCAGCATGACAGGGATTTCTACTATATCACCGGAAAATTCGAGCAGCTCTCCAAAGAAAGCCCATATCACCCCATTATTCAGGCCTTTCGCGGATTGATGCGGCATTTGCTGGGACAGCGGAAGGACCAGTCCATTCTATGGAAACAGAAGCTTCAAGAGGCCCTAGGGCCAAATGTTCATGTCATCGCGGACATTATTCCTGAAGCCGGACTAATTCTGGTCAATGACCATGCGCCTGCGTTAGAGGAACTGCAAGCGAATGAATCGAAGAAACGGTTCATTTATGCTTTTCGCAAATTTGTTCAAGCCCTCGCATCGAAGGAGCATCCGCTTGTTCTGTTCATTGATGATCTGCAGTGGGCCGATGCTTCCTCACTCCAGTTGATTCATGCATTGTTATCCGATCCCGAATGCCAGTATTTGATGATTGTCTGTGCATATCGCCCTACGGAGACAGACCGGGCCAAACTGCCGGGATACGAGGCGGACGGGAGCATGACCGCTCAGGCCGTTGTCCGTCACATTCATCTGAGTCATCTGGAACTAGCGCAAATGAATCAAATTGTGATCGAGACGCTTCATAGCCCTGCCGATACGACACGTTCTCTTACAGAACTCTTATATCATCAATCAAAGGGCAACCCGTTTCATTTCAAGCAAATTCTTCTCCGCCTACAAGATGACCATATCCTGATCTACAACCATGAGGAACGCTGCTGGCAGTGGAATCTGGGGAAGATTCTTGAGCAGGTTCCCCGTTATGCCATCCATGAGCTGATGGAGTACAAATTACATCGTCTGCCCACTGATGCGCAGGAACTCCTGAAGGTGGCTGCTTGTGTAGGGAGCACCTTCCATCCTTCATTAATCGCTTCCGTCTCTTATCAAGGTAGTGAGAATGCGGGTATAGATTGGTCCGCCATCGAAGCAGAGGGGTTGATTGTACCGTTCGAGGCAGAGATGTACCGCTTTACACACGATAATATCCAGAAGCTTATCTATAACGGGATTGATGACGAATCGAAGCAGGATATCCATATCCGTATCGGCCAGATCTTGTACGGCAATGACAACGTATATGGAGAGAACTCTCTCTTTGATGCGGTCAACCATCTGAACCGGGGATCGGCAAGGATGAAGGACGCGCAAGAAATTCTGCAGCTCGTCAAGCTGAATCTGGATGCGGGACACCGGGCCAAATCTTCTACGGCTTATGACATTGCCTTGGGTTATTTCAGAAAAGGCGTGGAGCTGCTATCACCGGAAGACTGGGACCGTGAGTTCGAGCTGATCTTCGAGCTGCATGCCCAGAAAGCGGAATGTGAATACTTGTGCGGCAATTCAGCCAATTCAGAGCGGGACATCGACTTCCTGCTTGGCAGGGCGCGCAGCCTGATCGAACGGAGCCGTGTGCAGATGATCCGGATCATGCAGTACATTAATCAGGGCAGATATCATGAGAGCACAGCTCTCGGTCTTGAGAGTCTGAAGGAGCATCAAATCTATATCTCACCACATCCAAGCAAATACCTGTTACTCATGGAAGGGAAGCGAATTGAAGCTAATCTCGGCAAAGAGTACGGCCGGCTTGCGCATCTGGAGGAAATGTCAGATCCAGAGCGGATCAGTGCGATGAATCTTATTTTTGCGATCATTCCCTCCACCTTCTTCACCAATAAAGAAGTGTTCTTCCTGCTGATTTGCAGATCCATTCAACTATCACTGAAGCATGGGAACACCCCTGTCTCCGCGGCGGTCTATACTGCAATTGGCATGCAGCTCGGTATCGCATTAGGCAAATTCGAGAAAGGCTATGCTATTGCCAAGCTGGGTGTGGATCTCTCCGAGCGCTACAATGTCACTTCAATTAAAAGCAATACCTATACCATGTTCGGCAGTGTACTCTGCCAATTTGCCGGGAATGCGCGTGAAGGGGATGCTTATTTAATCAAGGCGCTTCGGTGCGGTATGGATTCGGGGGATTACGTGTTTGCCAGTTATGCCATGGGCGCTCATGTCAATTCCTTATACACCAGAGCATCGCTAAGTGAATTGGCTAGAACCATTGCCGAATACATGGATGTGCTCGATACAACTAAGGATGAGTTCGTGAGGAAGAACTTTTACCTGTATCAGCAGGTTATTCTTGCCCTTCAAGGAAGAATGTCCTCACCCGGATCGCTCAGCAGCCCGGATTTCGACGAAGAACAATTTCTGGAACAGATTCGCCGGGAAGAGACTTCAGCCACCACCTTATTTCAGTTCAGCACGTACAAGACTCAGCTCAGCTACCTGACAGGCCATTATGAGGAGGCCATCCAGTGGGCCAAACAAGCAGAGAACTATGAGGCTTATGCCACTCATTTGCCTCACCTGCCGGAATGCTTGTTCTATGCCTCGCTCGCCATCATGGCTGCCCCTGTCCAGTCACGGGCAGATAACCAAAAGTTACACCGCCATCTCCAGCGTTTTAGACGATGGGCACAGTGCAGCCTGGAGAATCATCAGTCCCGGTATGATCTGCTTCAAGCGGAATTTGCCCGTATCTCAGGAGAATTGCGAGAGGCAGAAGCCATGTACGATCAGGCCATCCGTACCGCGAGAGAGCTGGAGGACTTCCATGTGACAAGTATTGCTGGTGAAGCTGCGGCCAACTACTATTTGGGATGCGACAAGAGTAAGACGGCAATGTACTATCTGCAGTTAGCGGTTGAAGGGTACAAACAGTGGGGAGTTCAGCTGAAGGTATCGCAATTGGAGGAACTCATCGGGCGGGTGCAAAGTCAGGTGGATCTGGGTCGCCTTCCAACATCTGATCGCCCTATGGCGCTTGTGAACCAGAGAATTACAGCTGCGGATCAGGCCGCAGGTGATATCTCAGCCCTACGAAGCGCTCCCCAATCCGTGGACAGTATAGATCTTGCAGCGCTTCTGAAGACAACGCAGGCCATCACCCATCAGATGACTTTGGACACCGTGCTGGCTGAAATCATGAACACCATTATGAAACATGCGGGAGCCAGCAAGGGTGCGCTGCTTACAGGCACCGAGGATTCGCTTGTGATTCAGGTCTATGCGGATTCGGAAACCTCCACCCTTACGTCTCCTTCCGAATTAAGCGACAGCTCTCTGCTGCCGGAAGGAATCATCCGCTATGTGTTTCGTAGCCAGGAGGATATTTATTATAACGGGGGCGAAGTAAGCTGGCTGATTCATAATCCTTACATCGCTCAGCACCAGCCCCAGTCGGCGCTCTGTATTCCCGTAACCGTTCATGGCACGATGATGGGCGTTCTCTATCTTGAGAACAAGCTTGCCCAGCATGTGTTCATGCCCGGCCGCACCGCTGTTCTTCAGGCCATGGCGTCCCACGGAATCTTTATGTGTGTGCTTCAAAGTGCGCCTGAGCCTTCCTACGCGCAGCCGGATACCGGGGAGGCCCTGGAAGAAGAACATCCGGCGCCTGACACCATCGAAGAACCGTTAACTGAACGGGAGCTTGAGGTGCTCGCCCTATTAGCCGCAGGGTTAACCAATAAGGAAATCGCCGAACGTTTGGTTATCGCTATTGGTACCGTGAAGGTTCATGTGAAGAATATTTTTGCCAAGCTGAAGGTCAACCGGCGTATCAATGCCATCGCACAAGCCAAAGAACTGAAGCTGATCAGCGACAATACCCGGCGGTCCGTGTGAGCAAGCATTAGCGCAACCCAAAAAGTCCACAACCTGTTGGTGGTGGGCTTTTTGGCTTTTGACTTTTTTTCCTAGTGTAAGCCTACCTCATAACAAAGCCGAGAATATCACCACACCCCATCCTATAAAAGCAGTCATCAGTACACCGGGAATCCCGCGCTGGCTATGACATTTGAATTATGGCTTCCGTTTGCCGATAACTGCATATCTTACAGTTCTTGTGAAATTTGTTGGATTCCATGCAGTAAAGAACCATTGGTCTTCAGCCGAGGAAAAGTTGTCGAGAAGAAATCCTTGATCATTTCCAGAGAAAATCCAGGAACCGCTAATCAGATTGAAGTCATTGCCGTTAATCGTAGTGCTTCTAAAGCTGTTCGGAGGCAGAGTAACCGGAGAGAAAGTAAAACGTGCGAATCCATCTCCAAGTTGTGTTACCCGAATGGCTTTTCTAACATTCTTAATCACGTGACTGCGTTTTTTGAATTTTCGTCCAAGCTTTGCTTCCGCATTTTTGATTTTCATTAAAGTTGCTTTTCTCAAGACATCATCTCCTTAACTGGTTTACTATAGTTAATGAAGGACTGGACGCTTTTGAATGGACAAAACCTCCGGTAAATTGGTTGGATTTTCTGGGCTGCAAAACAAAAAGCCCTTCCTTAAATTGGTCAAGACCCCATTTAGTGGACTGTGAAAAAAATACCCTAGGCTGCAAGCTGG
>RCUN01000811.1_pt1 | contig 13252 bp, 9 predicted proteins | sample 2166181 | NCBI WGS metagenome assembly RCUN01 (sample SAMN09932603, study PRJNA488358) | compost metagenome | feature: garden; material: soil; isolation source: compost soil in crotononitrile-enriched culture | place: Germany: Experimental Botanical Garden Goettingen | collected 2016-01-27 | reverse complement strand
GCCATCGGCGCCTGAAAATCATGGACCTGTCGGACGGCTCGGCGCAGCCGATGATCGACCCGCAACTGGGCTTGTCCCTGGCCTTCAACGGGGCGATCTACAACTTTCCGGAACTGCGCGCGGAACTTGAAAGCCTGGGTTACGCCTTCTATTCCGGTGGCGACACCGAAGTGTTGCTCAAGGGTTATCACGCCTGGGGCGAAGCCTTGCTGCCGAAACTCAACGGCATGTTTGCCTTTGCCGTTTGGGAGCGCGATGCCCAACGCCTGTTCATCGCCCGCGACCGTCTCGGCGTGAAACCGCTGTACCTGTCGCGCACCGGCCAGCGCCTGCGCTTCGCCTCGGCGCTGCCGGCATTGCTCAAGGGCGGCGACATCAACCCGATCCTCGATCCCGTGGCGCTCAATCACTATCTGAACTTCCACTCCGTGGTCCCGGCACCGCGCACTTTGCTGGCGGGCATTGAAAAACTGCCGCCGGCCACCTGGATGCGCATCGAAGCCGATGGTCGCACCGAGCAGAAAACCTGGTGGACCCTGGCCTACGGCCCCCACGACGACGAGAAGAACCTGACCCTCGAAGACTGGCGCGACCGGGTGCTCGACAGCACCCGCGAAGCCGTCGCGATTCGTCAGCGTGCGGCGGTCGATGTTGGCGTGCTGCTGTCCGGTGGTGTCGACTCGAGTTTGCTGGTGGGCCTGTTGCGGGAAGTCGGCGTGGACAATCTGTCGACCTTCTCCATCGGTTTCCAGGATGCCGGCGGCGAGCGCGGTGACGAGTTCCAGTACTCCGACCTGATCGCCCGGCACTACGGCACGCACCATCACCAATTGCGCATCGATGAAAAAGAGATCATCGAACAACTGCCCGCCGCGTTCCGCGCCATGAGCGAACCGATGGTCAGTCATGACTGCATCGCGTTCTACCTGTTGTCCCGCGAAGTGGCCAAACACTGCAAGGTCGTCCAGAGCGGCCAGGGCGCCGACGAACTGTTCGCCGGCTACCACTGGTACCCGCAAGTGGACGGTGCGAGCGATCCCTATGCCGCGTACCGCGACGCGTTTTTCGACCGCAGCTACGACGACTACGCGGCGACCGTGCAGCCCAAATGGCTGACCGCCAATGACGCCGCCGGTGACTTCGTCAAAGCCCATTTCGCCCAGCCCGGTGCCGATGCGGCGGTGGACAAGGCCTTGCGTCTGGACAGCACGGTGATGCTGGTGGACGACCCGGTCAAACGCGTCGACAACATGACCATGGCCTGGGGCCTGGAAGCGCGCACGCCGTTTCTCGACTACCGCCTGGTGGAGCTGTCGGCCCGGATTCCGGGGCGTTTCAAACTGCCGGACGGCGGCAAGCAAGTCTTGAAAGAAGCCGCGCGACAAGTGATTCCCAGTGAAGTGATCGACCGCAAGAAAGGTTACTTCCCGGTGCCGGGCCTCAAGCATTTGCAGGGCGATACGCTGGAATGGGTGCGCGAGCTGCTGCTTGATCCCAGCCAGGATCGCGGCCTGTTCAACCCCGCGATGCTCGACCGTCTGCTGACTGATCCACAGGGGCAATTGACACCGTTGCGCGGCTCGAAGCTGTGGCAACTGGCGGCCCTCAACCTGTGGCTCAGCGAACAAGGAATCTGACCGATGAAACCTCACGCCACGGCTTTCAGCCAACGCCTGTTGCGCGGCCAGTCGCCTTCCTACGAACGTTTGCAGGCACGCCTGGCCGAGGATGGCAGTGAACTCGGCGCCGCACCGATTGCGGTGCATTGCGGTTGGGGCCGCTTGTTGATCGGCCACACCTTTGCCGATGCGGCGAGCCTGGCCGCGGAGTTGCTCAACGAGCAGCCCGGCGAACGGGACATCGCGCTGTACGTCGCCGCGCCCCAGCAGGTGCTGGGGCTGGAGCCGGCGCAGCTGTTCCTCGACCCGTCCGATACCTTGCGCCTGTGGTTCAGCGACTACCGCCAGGCGACCCGGGTGTTTCGTGGATTTCGCATTCGACGCGCGCAGAGCGACGCCGACTGGCAGGCCATCAACCAGCTGTATCAGGCGCGCGGCATGCTGCCGATCGATGCCACCCTGCTCACTGCGCGCCACCTGGGCGGCCCGGTGTACTGGCTGGCGGAAGACGATGACAGCGGCGCGGTCATCGGCAGCGTCATGGGCCTCAATCATGCTAAAGCCTTCAACGATCCGGAACACGGCAGCAGTCTCTGGTGCCTGGCGGTCGACCCGCATTGTGCGCGGCCGGGCGTCGGCGAAGTGCTGGTGCGGCATCTGATCGAACACTTCATGAGTCGCGGTCTCGCTTACCTCGACCTGTCCGTGCTGCACGACAACCGCCAGGCGAAAAGCCTGTACGCCAAGCTCGGCTTTCGCAACCTGTCGACCTTCGCCATCAAGCGCAAGAACGGTATCAACCAGTCGCTGTTTCTCGGGCCGGGCCCCGAAGCCGCCTTTAATCCGTACGCCCGGATCATCGTCGAAGAAGCACACCGTCGCGGCATCGATGTGCAAGTCGATGACGCCGATGCCGGAATGTTCACCCTCAGCCATGGCGGGCGCCGGGTACGCTGCCGCGAATCACTGAGTGACCTGACCAGCGCCATCAGCATGACCCTGTGCCAGGACAAGAGCCTGACCCACAAGGTGCTCAAGGCTGCCGGGCTGAACCTGCCCGTGCAGCAACTGGCGGGCAATGCCGATGACAATCTGGCGTTCCTGGATGAGCACCGGCGCGTGGTGGTCAAACCGCTGGACGGCGAACAGGGCCAAGGCGTGGCGGTCGACTTGCAGACCATCGAAGAGGTGCAGCACGCCATCGAGGCGGCCCGCCAGTTTGATAGTCGCGTGCTGCTGGAAAGCTTCCACCAAGGCCTCGACCTGCGAATCCTGGTGATCGGTTTTGAAGTGGTCGCGGCCGCAATTCGCCGGCCGGCCGAAGTGATCGGCGATGGCCAGCACTCCATCGGCCAGTTGATCGAAGCCCAGAGCCGGCGCCGACAAGCGGCCACGGGTGGCGAAAGCAAGATCCCGCAGGACGCGGAAACCCTTCGCACCTTGCAGGCGGCCGGATACGACTACGGCAGCATTCTGCCGGCCGGTGAGCATCTGTTTGTACGGCGTACGGCGAATCTTCATACCGGCGGCATTCTCGAGGACGTCACGGCGATCCTGCATCCGACGCTGCTGGATGCGGCTGTACGGGCCGCTCGGGCGCTGGACATTCCCGTGGTCGGCCTCGACCTGATGGTGTCCGCCGCTGACCAGCCGGACTACGTGTTTATCGAAGCCAACGAACGGGCCGGGCTGGCCAACCACGAACCACAGCCGACGGCGGAGCGATTTGTGGATTTGTTGTTTCCGCACAGCCAGCCGGTGGTTTCTTAGTGATGTGTTGTCTGGACCGGCCCCTTCGCGAGCAAGCCCGCTCCCACAGGGGAATGCAATTAAATGTGGGAGCGGGCTTGCTCGCGAAGACGGACTGACAAACAACACAAATCCCTCATCGAAACCATCGATGCGCTCAACTCATCAGGAGTTTCCATGACCAGCAAAATCCCCGAACCGGACCTCGGTTACCTGCAAAAAGTCCTGCTGGAAATGCTCGCCATTCCCAGCCCCACCGGGTTCACCGACACCATCGTGCGCTACGTCGCCGAACGTCTTGAAGAACTGGGCATTCCCTTCGAGCTGACCCGTCGCGGCACCATCCGCGCCACGCTCAAGGGCAAGAAGAACAGCCCCGACCGCGCCGTTTCCGCCCACCTGGACACCATCGGCGCGGCAGTGCGTGCGGTGAAGGACAACGGCCGCCTGACCCTCGCGCCGGTCGGTTGCTGGTCCAGCCGCTTTGCCGAAGGCAGCCGGGTCAGCCTGTTTACCGACAACGGCGTGATCCGTGGCAGCGTCTTGCCGTTGATGGCGTCCGGGCACGCGTTCAATACCGCCGTGGATGAAATGCCGATCAGTTGGGATCACATCGAATTGCGCCTGGACGCCTACTGCGCCACCCGCGCCGACTGCGAATCGCTGGGCATCAGCGTCGGCGATTTCGTCGCCTTCGACCCGTTGCCGGAGTTCACCGAAAGCGGCCATATCAGCGCCCGCCACCTCGATGACAAGGCTGGAGTGGCCGCGCTGCTGGCGGCCCTCAAAGCCATCGTCGACAGTGGCGAAGAACTGATGATCGACTGCCATCCGCTGTTCACCATCACCGAGGAAACCGGCAGCGGCGCCGCGGCGGCGCTGCCCTGGGACGTCAGTGAATTCGTCGGCATCGACATCGCTCCGGTCGCGCCAGGCCAGCACTCCAGCGAGCATGCGGTAAGCATCGCGATGCAGGACTCCGGCGGGCCGTATGACTATCACCTATCGCGTCACCTCCTGCGCCTGGCCAGCGACAACGACCTGCCGGCACGCCGCGACCTGTTCCGCTACTACTTCAGCGACGCGCATTCGGCGGTCACCGCCGGCCACGACATTCGCACGGCCCTGCTGGCCTTCGGCTGCGACGCCACCCACGGTTACGAACGCACCCACATCGACAGCCTCGCCGCCCTGAGCCGCCTGCTCGGTGCCTACATCCTCAGCCCGCCGGTGTTTGCCAGCGATGCGCAACCGGCCAAGGGCTCACTGGACCGGTTCAGTCATCAGCTCGAACATGACACCCAGATGGAAAGCGATACGCGGGTGCCTTCGGTGGACAGCCTGGTGGGGCAGCGGTCGGAGAGCTGATCCAGGATCTTCATCGCCAGGTATACCGCTATCGCGAGCAAGCTCGTTCCCACACTCGACCGCATTCCCATGAAAGAACCCGGTCGCCTGTGGGAACGAGCTTGCTCGCGATGGCGTCAGAGCAAACGACATCAAACCCCAGGCTAGCCGATACCGGTCATTCGCCGTAGCATCGCGCCATTGATCCAACCGAGGTGCCTATGCTGATCCCCCACGACCAACTTGAAGTCGACACCCTCACCCGCCTGATCGAGGATTTCGTGACCCGCGACGGCACCGACAATGGTGACGACACGCCGCTGGAAACCCGCGTACTGCGCGTGCGCCAGGCGCTGACCAAGGGCCAGGCACTGATTGTCTTCGACCCGGAAAGCGAGCAATGCCAACTGATGCTCAAGCATGACGTGCCCAAGCACCTGTTTGACTGAAGCTTCAGCGTTCCTTGGTTTTCGCCAGTTTGTTCTGAATGCGTTCATAGATTTCGGCGCGGTGCACATTGACGTCCTGAGGCGCCTCGACGCCAAAGCGAACGTGGTTTCCGTTGATCGCGAGAACGCGCACGCAAATGTTGTCACCGATGGAAATGGTTTCGCCCACAACGCGACTGAGTACGAGCATAAGGAGTGTCCTTCAGGGATTACTGGCCCCTGAAGATGCCCGGCCCGCCGTACGCCTACAATGCTCCGACAGCAAACCGGACCGGACTGACAGCCCCTGAACCACCCCGCTGACGGAAAAGTCCGACAAGCCGGGTGATTGTAGGGACGAGCTGTCAGGACGCGGAGAATCGCGGCCCGAACAGGATGATACTCGCGCCAATCACACACAGCGCCACGCCGAGCCAGTCCGAACCCAGCGGACGAATCCGCTCGACCACGGCCAGCCAGCCAATCGAGGCAATGATGTAGATGCCACCGTAGGCAGCGTAGGCGCGGCCGGCGTAGGTGGCCTCGATACGGGTCAGTAGCAGGGCGAACAGGGTCAGGCTGAGGAGCGCCGGCACCACCCACCACATGCTTTTACCCTGGCGCAGCCACATCCAGAAGGCGAAGCAACCGGCAATTTCGAACAGCGCGGCGAGGAAAAACCACAGGTAATTGAGCATGCAAGCGTCTCGCAAGGATGGCCGATGGCGGCCACCCTAACCACAGCGTTGCCTGCGGGCAAGATCAGCTTGCGGATTGCCTGGCCTTGGCGCGCATTTTGTCGGCCATGGCGGTCATTTCGTTGTAGAGCAATTGCGGGTTCTTCTGCTTGATCGCCCAGGCCATGCGGCCCTGTTCGTGGGGCAGGATCATGAACTCGCCGGCAGCGACCTGCTGGTAGATGTAGTCGGCGATGTCGGCGGCGCTGATCGGCGAGCTTTCCAGCAGCTTGCCGACCTGGGCCTTCATGGCCGGGGTCGGACCGCGGAAGGAGTCCAGCAGGTTGGTCTGGAAGAAGGATGGGCACACCACATGTACGCCGACTTCCTGATGCGCCAGCTCGATCAGCAGGCTTTCGGACAACGCCACCACGCCCGCCTTGGCCACGTTGTAGTTGCTCATCGCCGGGCCTTGCATCAGCGCGGCCATGGAGGCGATGTTGATGATCTTGCCTTTGCTTTGTTCCAGCAGCGGCAGGAAAGCCTTGCAGCCCTTGACCACGCCCATCAGGTTGATTGCTATCTGCCAGTCCCAGTCCTCCAGGGACAACTCACTGAAGAAGCCGCCAGAGGCCACACCCGCGTTATTGACGATGACATCGATGCCGCCGAGCTTGACCTCACAGGCCTGGGCAAACGCCGTCAGTTGGCTGTAGTCGCGCACGTCGCAGCGCTGGATAAAACCATCGCCACCGGCTTCACGGACCAACTTCAGGGTTTCCTGCAAACCGGGCTCGCTGACGTCCGACAAGGCCAGTTGCCAGCCTTCACGCGCCCAGCGCAGCGCGATTTCGCGACCCAGGCCAGAGCCTGCACCAGTGATCATCATGCGATTTTGCATAGCAAACAGCCTTGTTGTTCTCGGAAGATGCATCGAGTGTAGCGAAGGAAGTTGCCCGACCCACGCTCCATCAGATTGCTGAATGGCCCGAGCAAACCGCGGGCGCGCCACAAGCAACTAAGGCAATCACAAAAGAAATAAGAACCTGTCCGAAATACTTCAAAAAAACTTGGAATTTTCCTGCAGTCGCATGAGTCGGAATTTTTAAGCAGCTCGAATTTACTTCATTCCCGCTGACCTGATTGGCACGGTCATTTCACTGCATTTTCGACAAGGAAAAAGACATGGGCACAATACTGATCATCATTCTGATCCTGTTACTGATCGGGGGTTTACCGGTCTTCCCGCACTCCAGAAGTTGGGGTTACGGCCCATCCGGAATCATCGGCGTCGTATTGGTGGTGCTGTTGATCCTGCTCTTGCTCGGCAAGATATGAAAGTCTGACAAGCAGATAGAAACCAGCGAAAAAGACGATGCCAGTCCATCTGACTGGCATCGTTGTTCGGATTCACACGTTAGTGAATATCCCGCTGAGGGGATTGATATTGCCGCCGTAAGGCACGCTGGTTCCGGCTGCCTTGGCTACGGTTGCCCAGATACGCTGCATGTCGACGAAATGCTGGCCGATCACCGGGTTCCCCGCGTGGTGCTTTTGATCGGCTTGCGACGTAATGTTGAAGTACCGTCCCGAACCGTCCCCGCTTTTCAACAATCCGCTCGCCCCCCCCATTAACAACATCGGCATATCGATCATGTGTTCAGGGGATCCATCGGCCATCTCGCTGGTGAGTACGACGAGTGTATGTTGGAGCAGATTGTCGCTGGGCACGTGCGGGTCCTGGTACCGGGCCAGTTCATCCATAAACAGTTTGACCTGCCGAACGTACCATTGCCGCGTTCCCTTCCAGAGTTCTTGCCCGGAGCGACGGTGAGCACAATCGTGGGGATTTCTCTCGGGACTGACATCAACGATATTGAGCGACTCCGCCGAGCGCCCGATCTGAAGAGTGGCGACCCGGGTTATCCCGCAACCCAAGGCGGTGGCCACCACTTTGTGGTGATCCGCCTGAATGCGGGTGCGGTGCGCTGCCGATCTGTAATCCAGAGGCTCGAGTGTCACCGGCTCACATGCCCCCACGGGCGGCCGTGTTTCCTCCAGGTCCTTGATGACCTGCTCCACCGAGTCGAGATGGGTATCAAGCTTTTGCCGCTCTGCGGTAGAAAGCCTGGCTCTGAGTTCCCGGATATCCACCAGGGATGCCTCCAGCAGCGCACCGGCACCAGGCTGTAGTGCGCGCCGAGTCCGAGCGGGCGACTTGAACAATGATTCAGCCATCAGCATTGGGTCACGGTAGGGGGTACGAATCGAACGTCCCTGAAACGACACAAACCAGGGCGTTCCATCGATTCCGGCGTGGGGGCCGGCAAACAGACTTCGGTGGGACGGCTCAGTGCCCGGCAGCGCTTGCCCCAGCAACACGTCAATAGACGATTGACTCTTTTGACTATCACGCAATACCCAGTTCCAGCCATTATGACCCACGTTCCCCGGCCCCAGAATAATCCCGCGCAGGTACAACGACTGGTTGCGATAGGCGGCCAGCTCTGAACTGACTTCATTGAGCGTAAAGGCCGTGGTATCCATCCCCTGTGCAGTGGGGTGCCACAATCCGCGCCCATCACCAAAAGCACCGCCATTGTAGGAGTCCACCGCCAGTCCGTCGGGGACCACCACAAACACAACCTTCAACCTGGCTTGCTGTGTTTGCCCGGCCAAAGCCATGCGCGCCAAACCGAATTGAGTCAGAGGACCGTAGACACCTGCCGCAGCCATGCCCGCGAGAAAACGCCGACGACTTTTCAAAATGCCCATGATCAATTCCTCTCGGTTTTGTAGATGAACGCCTTGGAAGTCCCCAGGGTTCGCAACATTTCTGCCAGGGAGCCTGAAGTTTTCAAGCCATCGGCAATCGCCTTCACTGTCCCGGAGGTCGATTCATCCGATTTGTTGCCGAACACAAAGCGGAAGTAACTGTCGGCCATGCAGAACTGTGATGCCGGGTTACGCGAGACAATTCTTGCGACATCCCGGACATCATCGACCTGCTCGGTGCCGGCCAGACTGATGAACGGACCGGAGGCCTTGATCGGCAACATCTGCGGATACTGGTTATAGTTGTGGGCCTTTTCCTGAGTGCGATAACGACCAGCCGCGTCGTAATGCTCCATCGACGACCCTGTGTCATTCATGTATTGATGGCACTGCCAGCAGCGTCCACCTGAAGCTTGCTCGCCGTTGACCAGGTCCCAATGCTCACGGGTGGTAATGGCGCGAGGCGGATAAACCGGTTCTGTCGGATCGGCCTCCACCGGGGCACCGAACTCACGGCAGAACATCTGCTCACGAATCATGATTCCACGCTTGACCAATGAGGTGCTCACCAAGTCTGACGTGGCAGCTTGAGTCAGCCCCAGATGCAACAACCCTCCCCGTTTTTCGTCCACCACGACCTTTTGCATCGTGCTGCCTGTGACACCGCTGATGCCATAATGCGCGGCCAGGTCCTGATTCAAATAGGTGTAGCCGGGGTTGAACAACTCGTTCAGGGTGCCGGAACCCAGCAGCATGTTTTTGCTCAGCAGATACTGCTCCTGCGTCATGAGCTCAATCATGTGCCTGGTCAGTCCCGGTTTTTCCTGGACGCCTCGAACCGTTTTGACGTAATAGCTGACGAAGCGGTTGAACTGCTCGATGCCGCGATCGGTTTGCATCATTCGCTGAATTTCTGCAGCGATCTGTTGCGAGGTCTGCAGTTCGTTACGCTGCGCCTTGGCCAGCAGCTCAACATCCGGCGTCGTGCCCAGGAACCCGTAAGAGAGCGCAGTGGCTACCTCGAACGGTGTGAGCTGATACACCTTGCTTGCCGATGCTGACTCCACTCCCAACTCCGAGCGATAGAGAAAGTTCGGCGACATCATCAGAGCGGTGATTGCAGCCGGCGCCCCTTGCTCGTCGAGGATTTTCTGGTACCGCAACCGCTCGGCGTCAGTGACAGGCCGTCGGAACAACTGATAGCCCAGGGAGGTGACCAGATCGGTGCCTGCCCGGGAGGTTGCCAACGCGCTCAACCGCGACGGCGAAACCTTTTCTGCCACCGACAATGCCATGTCGTAAAACAGTTTGACGTCCTCTGCCTGCAGAACGCCCATGTTCGCTTCCCCAGGGTACTTGAAGTCTTTTTCGGACTTGTCGGCCGGCAGCTTCTCGGGATTGACTTCAACACCCAGAATGTCCAGGACGGTGGCGGCATACTCATGTGGCGTCAGCAATCGCAACTGCCGCGCGCCATAGGATTCGTCCTGATCCAGGTAAGGTTTCCAGACGACGTCGAACAAGTGATTACTGATTTCAGTCGCACAGGTGGTGTCGCAATGCCCTGAAACCGGCATGGTCTTGATTTGTTTGACCAACGCGTCCCGACCCGCCACGCTCCAGAGCAAGGCCTTACTCGCGCTGTTGAAGTACTCGACCGCATGGCACTTGGTACAGGCTCCCGCCAGGACCGTTTCGCCCAGGTTCTCGACATGCTGGTAAGTGACGAGTGGCAGCTGCCGGTCCTGGCTGGACTCATCAATCATCACCGGCTCCAGTTCCGGCTCCGGTTTTTCCTTCGAGTAAAACGGGTAGATCACCTTGTACTTGCCATAGTCGAGGAGCTGTTCCGTAGTCCCGCCCCATGGAATGTTTATGACCTTCGGCTCAGCATGACTCTGATCCTCGTTAATCAGGCTGACGTGCCATTGGGCATCGGTGACAGAAACAGGCCTGGCCGGTGCCTTGATCGTCACCTTGACCTCAAGCTTGACCGGCCGCTCGCGATAACGCAGGTTGATCGTATGAGTCTTGCTGGTTTCCGATAGCGTTAACGCTGTGTTGCGCACCTCGGGAATCCAGTTTTTCACATCATTGAGGCGCAACTGATACTCACCATACGCCAACCCATTGAGAACCAGCGCGGACTCATTGTTTAACGGATTCCATGAAATTTGCACCAGTCGACTATTGCCGTCGGGGGCAATCAGATAACCACTGATCATTTCGTTTTCCAGGCCGGGAGGTGACAGCATTGGACGTAATGCCAACTGCGTCTGCGGCAACCCGGTCGCGTCATAGCGCACGCGATAGATGACCCCGGCGACGTCGTCGCTGATCAGCAGGCTGCCATCCGCCAGTTCAAGAAACTCGACGGGGCGCCCAATGCACGAGCTGTCCAGGCAATAGACATCAAATCGTTCCGGGTCCTGCACAAATCCATTGATCAGCGGGATCTGGTTGACCACGCGCGTACCGTCCTGGATGGTCAGCATTTGTATGTCCATGCCTGGACGGGCAGTGGAGCCCGCACCATGCACGGCAACCAGCAAACGCTGGGTCCTTTCAGTGGCCGGGTAACCTGACCAGAACTTGACCCCGAGCGGCGCCGTGTTGGTGCCCGACTCAAAAGCTGCCGGCACATAATCAGCGGGGTTGATCTGCTCGAGCGACTTGTCGGACACAATGGCACCGGGCACCAGCGGCGGCTGGATCACACCCGGGTTGAGGTACTCCTCCTGGGTGAATCCGGGCGTGTCCTTGCCAAACCGATAAGGCACGCCGAAATGCAACCCGGGGCTGCGGATAAAGTTGACCTCGTCAGGGTTGGGGAAGCCTTGGCGATTATTGTCACTGAACCATATTTTGCCGTCCTTGGGGTTCCAGTCGAAGCCGACAGAGTTACGCACCCCCGAGGCCAGAATCTCGGACGCCCCCGTTTCCGGGGAGTAGCGCAAGACCGTCCCATAGCGCTTGTCGGCAGGAATCATGCACAAGTTGCACGGAATGCCGACCGCTGTATAAAGCCACTTGTCTGATGGATCGAGTGGATTGAAGCGCAAGGGGTGCTTCATGTGCCAGATGCGAGTGTTGGAACCGGACGACAGAGGGGGCAAGGGAAACAGGTTGTCGTCTGCCGGAAAGCTGAAGACCCGTTCGGGTTTCGGGTCTTTGTAATGATCGTCCGCGTTACGCAAGCGATACAGACCCCCCGTGGTCGAGTAATACAGATCACCGTCGCGATACGCCACGCCGTGAGGCTCTTCCAGACCGCTGGCAATGACATGAATGCCCGTCGGTTTACCCGCCCCATCCAGTGGCAACGCGTAGATCATGTCGCCGATTTTTCCGCCATAGACGTACGAAGGGATTGCGCTGGAGCCGACATACAATACGTTCTTGCCCATGGCCATCTGCCTGGGTTGTACAAGCCCCTGGGCAAACAGCTCGATTTTCACCCCCGGCAAACCACTGAGCTTGCTCACATCCACCGGTGGGCGATACGTCACCGTCACGGCTTGCTCTGCCCCTTGCGCCTCCTTGAACGTGACAATGCGCGGCGTGTTCAGCGGGATGTATCCATCGGCGCTGTTCATCACCAATTGGTAGTCGCAGGCTTTCAGATTATCGAGGTGGATCGTTTCGCTGGCCTTCGCCCTGATCGAAATTTCTTCGGCCTTGCAGCGCAAGGTTCCGGTGACGATCTGATCAGCGCGAGCGACACCGGGCACCGCCGGTTTCAGGGGTGCTTTGCCGCTGAGGGTGGCAAAGCTCAGCGTCAGGCGATTGCCCTCGAAGCCACCGCATTCACCGAGGTCCTTCCATGCGTCTTTCCAGTGGTTGGTTGGAAGGAGCGGCTCATAGGCCGGTTGCCTGCACCATTGCCAACTACCGATACCAAGCGGTGCCTCGTCGTCTTTCCAGCATTCAAACTGTCGGCCGGCGTGCTGTACCTGTTGTCCTTGTTCATAGGGCGTGTTCTTCGCATAAGCGGGTGCGGTACAGGACTGAGGTGAGGGCGTGGACTCTGATGTTCTGGTGAACGCCACCCAAGCGATGACAGCGGCGAGCGCCACCAGACACGCGAGCCACAGCAAACGAAGCACACCGACAGACTTGTTCATGAAGCGAGCCTCACTCGTTAGACAAGTGCTTCAACCCACTGGACAAATCTGTTGATTCGATGTCCTGCGGCGAACCACCTGAACCGAAGCGGCAGGCCAGAAAAACGCCAAAGCCAACCCCGGCGATCCTATTGGAATGTCTTCCAGTGCGGTTCCACAGCATCACCAAGACATGGCACGAAAGCCAAAGAGACAGGAACAGACAGACACTCATCCTTGCGACACTGCCCGCTCTCAACGTCGCTGTTACAAACGTTGGATCAGGTACCCGAAGCACCTGTATGAAATCCCCAAACCCCAAGGGTGTCTACTGTCAGAGTTGACAGGTATTGCCCGTGGGTGCGGCTCTTCGCCACCCGGCAAACATAAAAAAATCCGATGCCTGTGCAGGCATCGGATTCTGATTTTTTGTTGCCTGAAGTCAGGCAACAAGACCTGACTGAATACTTAGTCCGGCGTGCCGTCAACGACTCCTGCTGTGTTGTCCAGCAGGCTCTTGGTCGCTGTTTGCAGGAACGCTTCGAGCTTGAGTT
>RCUN01000810.1_pt1 | contig 13261 bp, 12 predicted proteins | sample 2166181 | NCBI WGS metagenome assembly RCUN01 (sample SAMN09932603, study PRJNA488358) | compost metagenome | feature: garden; material: soil; isolation source: compost soil in crotononitrile-enriched culture | place: Germany: Experimental Botanical Garden Goettingen | collected 2016-01-27 | reverse complement strand
ATCCAGACATCATGTCGTCGCTTTTAGACGAATCAGCTTTGGATGTACTGCAACCAATCTTGAACGGGGCATTTGGCTGGCCATTTTAAGGGGCCGCTTTTGGCTGTAGATTCAACCGGTCGCCGCAGCCAGCTTTGGATTGGCCTTACGTGGCTGTGTCGGTACACGGAGAACCTAATCCTTCAGCCGTGGTGGCCATCAACGCCAACGCCATTCGCAAGTGGCTGCCGCTGTATCGGGATCAGTCAGCAGTGGAGTTGCCGGCGTTTGTTCCTTTGAGGGCTTCGCCTAAACGACCGACTGAGGCGTTGGCGATCATTGAGCTGTCCGTTGGTGAGCAAACGGTCACGGTGAAATGGCCAACCTCCGATCCTGAAGACTGCGCACGCTTTGTCCGTGAGCTTGCCCAGTGATCCGCATCGACGCTATCTGGCTCTCCACTGAACCGATGGACATGCGCGCCGGTACCGAGACAGCGTTGGGCCGAACAGTCCATGCAGCTGCTGTCCCAGGTCGACTCGATGGGCCAGAAAATCCACCGCCTCGAAACGGTCAACGAACAACTTTCACACGAAATTGCGCTGCTCAAACGGCACAACTTCGCCAAGCGCAGCGAACAATTGAGTCCTGGCCGAACAGGCACTGCATTCGATTGGCGGCTTGTACGAAGTTGAACGCCAAGCGCGGGAGATGAGCGTTGAGGATCGCTGGCGAATACGACAGGAAAAGGCAGTACCGATCATTGAAACTCTGCATGACTGGATGCAGGCCCAGCGCGACCTTGTGCCCAACGGATCAGCAACAGCCAGAGCCCTGGATTACAGCCTTAAACGCTGGGTAGTGCTGACGCGCTACCTGGAAGATGGGGCGGTGCCCATCGATAACAACCAGATCGAGAACCAGATCCGGCCGTGGGCACTTGGACGCTCGAACTGGTTTTTCGCAGGGTCGCTGCGCAGCGGCAAGCGCGCGGTGGCGATTATGAGCCTGATCCAGTCAGCGCGCATGAATGGGCATGATCCGTATGCCTATCTGAAGGATGTGCTGACGCGGCTGCCGACGCAGCGAGCAAGTGAGATCGGGCAACTGCTGCCGCATCAGTGGATTCCGGTCTAGCTTACCTCCCAGGCTTACGAAAGGAGCCCCCGGCAGACGCTTATTGTCCACGGGCATTCGCACGAGTAATACCCTGAAAACAAACAAGGCCGCAAATGCGGCCTTGTTTTCTATTCTCACTCTTTACGCAACAGCACCTTCGTCACTCGCCGCTCTTCGACCTCGACAACGGTCATGCTCCACTCCTGCCAATTGAGCTTGTCTCCAATGATCGGCAAGCGATCCAACAGGCTCATAACCAACCCCGCGAGCGTCTGATAGTCATCGGTCGCTTTCGCTTGGAAACCGATGTGTTCGCGAATCTGGCTGAGATTCAGCGCACCGCTGACGAGGAAACCGCCATCCTCAGCAACGATGTTCGGGCCTTCAATTTCACTGGCATCCGGCAACTCACCTGCGATGGATTCAAGAATGTCGGTCATGGTAAGAATACCGATGAAGTCACCGAACTCGTTCACCACGAAAGCGATGTGAGTCGACTCTTTACGCATCTGTTCCAGCGAGTTGAGAATCGTGAAGTTGTCCAGCAAGTTGATAGCCTTGCGCGCCATGGCTTCCAGATTCGGCTCATTACCTGCCAACAGCTCCTTGAGCAGCTCCTTCTTGTGGATGAACCCCAACGGCTCATCAACGCGCCCCTCCCGGATCAACGGCAACCTGGAGTACGACGAGTGCATCAGCTTTGTGCGAATTTCTTCTGGAGAGTCGGCTAAGTCAATTTGGTCGATTTCTGCACGAGGGGTCATGACACCGCGTATAGGGCGTTCCGCCAACTGAAGTACGCCACTGATCATGACGCGTTCCCGTCGGTGGAAAACCTGTTCTGCTTCATCGCCTGACAGCATGTCAGCGATTTCTTCACCGACTTCATCGGCCCCCAACTTGTGACCACCCAGCAAACGCATCACTGCATGCGCGGTACGCTCACGCATGGGGCGAAGACCATGCAGGCTCTTCTTGCGACGTGAGCGAGCCAACTGGTTGAACAGTTCGATCAGGATCGAGAAACCAATCGCCGCGTACAGATAGCCTTTCGGAATGTGAAAGCCCAGGCCCTCAGCGGTGAGGCTGAAGCCGATCATCATCAAGAAGCCCAGGCAGAGCATGATGACGGTTGGGTGCCCGTTGACGAAGTTAGTCAGCGGCTTACTTGCGATGATCATCAGGCCAATGGAAAAAATCACAGCGATCATCATGACCGACAGGTGTTCCACCATGCCCACAGCAGTGATCACAGCGTCCAGCGAGAAGACCGCATCCAACACCACAATCTGCGCAACGATAGGCCAGAACATCGCATAGGCCGCATTACCTGAACGTTCTGTCACATGTCCTTCGAGTCGCTCATGCAACTCCATGGTCGCCTTGAACAACAGGAACACACCACCGAACAGCATGATTAAGTCTCGGCCCGAGAACGTCTTATCGAAGACCTCGAACAAAGGTTCGGTAAGGGTGACCATCCAGGAGATGCTGGCCAGCAAGCCAAGACGCATCAACAACGCAAGGGATAGGCCGATGACACGTGCACGATCTCGCTGCTCCGGCGGTAGCTTGTCAGCCAAGATGGCAATGAACACAAGGTTATCGATGCCGAGCACCAGCTCCAGCACGATCAGGGTCAGCAGGCCAAGCCATGCAGTGGGATCAGCAATCCATTCCATAGGGACTATTCAATCTCTCGTAGAGTTAGGGCTAATGAGTGAACTGCACGAAAACACGAACTCCTGCTCGACGGAGCGGATTTGATGTTCAGTGCGAAAGGCGCCAGAGAGAAAGACTTCCCCAAGCGTAAGCAAGGAGGTAAAGCTTTGGAGATGACACAGTTCGACTTGGGGAAAGTAATCGCTGAGAAACCTACAGACGAGATTTCGAGGTTAAGCGATCTTAAAAAACGAGATCTACGCCTAACAGCGGAGAGCGAACTGATACAAGGTGTGGATTGAAAAAAGCTACTGGGAGGCTCCAGGAGGGTGCTCATAAAGACCTGAAAAAAATTGGGGATGAAATCCTACAATGTTTCGGAGCGCCTTATACGAGACTAATTATTACAGAATCTGACAAAGCGGCAGTAGATATTGGGAATGGCTGTGCACCGAATTTTGCCCCTAGTGACTCCTAACATCATCCGGACAACACATCTTTCTGACCCCATCGCTTCAATAATCGACGTCAGGAAGATGTGTTGGCCGGACGGTTACGTTTGTGTCGTGAGCAAGCTCCGTTAAGAAATCATGAACTTGGGCGACAGCCCTAGTCCGTTCAAACGGCATCGTCATTCAGTCTCCGCACGTTGAGATTGTCGGTTCAATTAAGGAGACCAAATCCGGTCACCTATTTTCGAAAGCCCAGTTCAGCTAATGAAATTTCTATAGCTTTCGCTTTATTCAATAGGCCGTAGTGAGCCTTCGTTGCATCGTCGTGATTAACGCATTTACTTTTCCTGTGCCTCGCAGCCATCGGGCTCTGAGTTATCTCCGACGATCGATATCCCATCCAGAAATCGACTCGCGCGAGCTGAACGCCTTTCAAGCAATTGACGTGCTTCTCGAGTGATTTTGATGGCCATCAACGCCTTGATGCACCGCGCCTTCTTACGTCTGTTTTTCTGTTTTCGCACAAGAGATTTCTCGCATTGGCACCAACGCAGTGCTGCCACTACCAAAATTAACTTTGGGGAGCCGGCATTTTGTGTCCGCTGGGTCGGTGAACTGTGAAGCCGAAGCTGAACCTTTCCAACCACAACCACGCTAATGAGCTCATGCTCTCAATACACGCTCAGAAGCTGAGTTCGGTAGTGCTGTGAAAAATTGAGTTCATACAATGCAGGCTCAGATGAGCCGAGAATCGAAATTGCGTGATCGCTCCCCATTCGGGAAAAGGCTCCGTCCATTGAGCCTCCTAAGATGGAGATTTCAATGCCGCTAGGATCTTCTGGATGGTCGTCAATCTTGTCGTCGCACTCAAACTCCGAAGCTCGCACGACACTCAATACGGCATGATCATCGGGCAGATCATCGGCCAAACGCTCCGAGTACTGCTGGAGCGCAGGTTCCGCGAGAACGTACAGCCAAGCTTTTTCATCCGCATCACTTGAGCGCCTGAGGATTCTGCCCAAGACCTGGCGATAGTGCAGTTCGGTACGTATACGACTTAGATGACAGCAAACCTGCAGCCTGGGTATGTCCGTCCCCTCGCTGATCATGCCAACCGCAATAATCCAGGTGCAGCCACCATGTCGAAAATCATTGATGAGCTGCTGCGCGTTTGGCGTCTTATTAGTCACGACCTGACAAACCTCCCCCTGGGTACGCATAAGGTCAGCTATGCGGTGAGCGTGCTCAATGTTTGTCGCAACCACCAGGCCCCCGGCTTCCGGATGGCGCTCACGGATTTCGTGAAGCTTTGTGCACCCTAATAACAGAATCTGCCGCAGGATATCGTCATGGAACAGAAGATCTTCATAAGACACGGGTGACTCAGAAAGTAGCCTGGCTATACTCGGATACGTCGTGACGGTGCCTTCTGTGGATAGCGTTTCAGTTAACCTCACCATGTTGTTATCCAATACGACGATGCGCGGCGACCGACATACACCGTCAGCGATTGCCTCCTGCAGGCCATATCGGTAATCACAGATCAGCACCCCGTCTGGCTGAGAATATCGAGCAAGCGCTATTGCCTTCTGGTCAGACCTCCAGGGTGTCCCCGAGAGGGCAAGAGTGAAGGTGGCGCGATCTTGAATCCTTTGCACAATCTGCTGACCCCATGCATTGCTTAACAGCAAGTCATGGCCAGCGCAGTGATGGATTTCATCGAAAACTGCGAACACCCTATAGTCGTCGAACAGTTTCCAGAATGCTGCGTCTCGATATTCCATTCCTTGATACGTGCAAGCAGCACCGACGGCACCTATCAATCCATCCAGGCGCTTCCCTAGAACGGCTGAAAATGTTCTCTGAAATCCATCCATTGTTTGCCGTGACGGAGCAAAGCAGAGAATCAAATCTATCTTGTCTTGCTGCAGCAACTGCCTGGCCAACTCCGCTGCCATTTTCGTCTTGCCGGCACCGGGAGTTGCTTGGCAAAAAAAATGAGGTTGCTTGGTGTAGTGCTGCATAGCCAACTTAATGCAGTCGTGTTGCCATACCCTGAGAGTAGAGTTCATGCGGCAGAAATCGCCTTAAGCGTATTCTCGATTGCACGAACGTGACCAAGAAGCTTTGAGCTCCTGTCACGGACTTCCAGATATAGCCCTTCAAAACGCCCCTTCAGATGAGGAATTTCCTCAAACAACTGCTTGTACCGCTCGGTCTCGCCCAAGGATGAAAGCAGATCAAGCTGGGTCTCCTTAAGCATCGCTTGAAGGCGGGCCTGATCGTCTTGCCCTTCCTTTGAGCTAGGCACAGGGCATGGTGTTTCTCTTCCCTCATCTGCTGGAGCTTCCAGAGGATCGACGGCCAGGGAGAAGTTCGCATCTACCAGTACGAGCTGCAGCCGTTGGGGCATCTCCAGCATACGAAACACCTGTCCGCGCTTCTGGCGCTGCACTGCCATCTCCGCCCAGCCAACGCGAATTAACCTTCGGATCTGTTCATAAACATAAACGCGCACATCCGCGAGCCGAAAGCTTGAGGGAGGAAGGAGTGCCGCGTACGCGTCTCTCAACTGCCGGGTCGTGAACTCCCTAGAAAAATGGTCGCAAAGCAGAGAATGGAGCTGCCTGTCGAATTCGAATAAATCTTGTTTCATGCAGGCGCCTCAACGATCTTTAAACAAAAATACGGATTATAGTCCGTGGCCGATTCGTCCGCAAACGCTCGATAGTCCTTCCTCATGTGTGTCGAGGCGGCTATGGGGAATCTGGCGAAAGAATTGGGGAAAAAGATCAGGCAAGCGAGGAAAGCGAAAGGTCTATCGCAAGACGTCTTTGCTCTGATTTGCCAAGTAGACCGTAGCTATATGGGGCGAATTGAACGGGGCGAAGTCAACATCACGGTAGAAAAGCTGTACCAGATTGCCGAAAGCCTTGAATGTGGTCCAGCAGAGCTATTACCGTAGAAATTTTTTAAAGATGATGCGATAGACAATACTTAATTTTCGCATGCCAATTTAACCACCCGAGCTTTCTAAAATAAAAATCCGCCACACTCTAAAAATCACAAAAAACAGATGTGAAACAATTTAATACGTTACATATCAGTCTTTTTGTATTTCCTCAGGCCTCCTCTTAACTAACGCATAAAGGTCAAGATTGGGGATGAAACTAGCATTCAAAAGCATCCTTTCAATCATTCGAAGTTGCTCTGCATTGTTTCTTTTCAACACTTCAACCTCAGCTTTCAGGTGCTCAATCTGCTCAACCAGCTTCACATCAGAAGCCGTGATCCTTGTGTAAAGCGAGGGGGTAACACCTCGAAGTTGCGCTTTTCTATTTTTATATGAAGTGCTGATACCAATATAAGTGCATAGAGTTTGCCTTGTGATTTTAATACCGAGTTCAAGGTGAACTTTTGCCACAAGCGCGTCCCACGTGAGTTTACCTGTCCACCTGGTTAGGATAACCTCAATTTTCCGTTGTTCTTGTGTGGTTATTTTTGGCACCACCATATCACACATCCATATCAAACAGCCCAAAAGACGATAGCAGCGAGCTCAACTCTGCGTTATTATCAGACTTTGCGGTCGCTAGCTTACTTTCAATGATCCCGTTTAGACATGCTTCAAAATCAGGTAGAGCGGAAGCAATTTTTTTTATAACCATAGAATTTAAATCGATCAGACTGAACTCAGCATTTTTGCTAGAGTAACGAATTGTCATGCCAGCAGGACTACTTTTCATCAAATCAATAAGCAATGAAAGTACATGAGAGTTTCTAGAATGAATAATATACCACTTCCTCATTGCCGAAGAAGTGGGTAAGCGAGAATCACTTGCCACCGACTCAAGTCGCGCAACTTGATAAGCTAAATCCTTCTCAAATAACTCTATTGCATTTTCGTCACCCGCAACATGACATGCCTCGGGACACATAAAGCAATGCGACACGAAGTCGTTTAAATAGTTACAAGGAGTCACATTCAGATTTTGAGTGCAAAGCCCCGTTGAGGTGAGCGAGGCTGGAAGATTAGTAGCTATCGTAAGCTTCTCTTGGGTAAAGACCCTAATAGAACGCTTGTCGATTTCGGGTGGATTCATGATCGCACTTACTCGACTCGCTTTTTCGTCATCACTGGTATGGATATATGTATGCGTTTGCTCAGAACTCTTCCTGCCTGACCAAGCAGTTATTATTTCTACAGGTATATGACTTAAATCCGCTAGGGTATCAGTTAAGTGACGTAGACTATGTGGCGACAAGTTCAGATCTGTCGAAAACCCATAACTTGAAAATATTGACGCCATGTTACTCTGGCCAAGCCGATAATGAATCGAGTGCCCTAGGGATGCTAGCGGAACCACCGAATAGTTTGATCTTTGAAATGTTTTCCCACCGCTTCCTTTTCTTTTTGACATCCCATAAAACCAGCTTCCCAAGAAGCAGAACATTGCGCTATTTAATTTAATGCTTGATTCACCAGTGGAAAATGAAAGGGGAAACTCGGGGAGAATGTTTTTTTTATAAAATGATATCCACCAGTCTTGCACCTCTCCAACTGTAGCGGTGACTCTATCTGTAAACATTTTCGGCGGATTGGAGTATCCAAATAAAAAAGGTAACGCAGACAAATTAGCCTTTCCAAGGTTTGATACTGACAATCGATCTTCAGACCGTAAAGAATAAATTGGCTTTTCCTCAAAGCACCGGCCTCTTTGAGTGCGGGGAACAGAAGTCGGATCAACACCTTCTTTTAGTACTGGAACGCGATCACCCACCTCATAGAACCCTAACGCGTACCCTAAAGTAAAAAGGTTGGGTCGCTGGCTTAAGGATAGGTTTTTCTTAAGCTCCAGCGCTATTTCGTACGTTCCGAGCAGCGCTCGTAAACTTAAATTCGGTTTTTCGTAAAATCTACATAACACTCTTGCCGGTTCACATGCCCTGAAGAAGAAGCTTGTGGCTTTCGTGATCGGCTCAGCTAACGCCGAAAGCACATGATTTTTATTGTTATGGTATCCTTTGCTCCCGATCCAATCGAGGTAATAGACTGGCGCACCGTTCCCTTCGGAATGAGATTGCAGTTTTTGTTTAGGAAGTAGTGGTATTTCAGCAGAAGTACGATTAGGTGATGCCAGAGACAATAGAGTAAAGGTAACAATCAAGGCATCATGCATTTTTATCTCCTCACCTAAGAGAAGATTGCCATTTTCATCCACATGTTCAAAAACACTTGAGAAAATAGCGCCAAGAGCGAGAACTGTCGTGATATCCGGGAGTTTCTCTAGCACATTGTCAACGTATGCATGCCCCGTCCTGTCTCTGTTGTCACTCCCCGTCAAGTCGATCCTTCTCATCAGCCCGTTCTTAGCGCAAAAATCGAAAAACGAGCGCAGCCGATCGACAGACCGTATTCCTAAATTAAGGCTGCGGATGGAGGACTCAGATTGTGCAAAGAGATCCCCATCCATCAATGACAAAACTTTTCTCGCTGATGACGCCCGAGCTTGTTTTTCGCTGGCAGATAAATTTGTATTTGCTACTTCTATGATCCACACTTTTATCAGATGATTATATGGATAAGGAAGAGAGTCGCTAGGCAGGTTACCGGCGTTACCCTTTCCTCTACGTCCGTGAATTCCGCAGAGATATCTAACTTGGCGGCCTGTATTAGGATCGATGTGGTACCAGATACGATCATCAAACTCAGCCTGTTTGTTACCAGGCCCCTCAAATTGTTTTAGCTCTGCGTCACGATATTCACCGATGAGCGACTCCATTCGATCGTAATATTTATTAATTTTCAATTGCGTGCTGCCTCGAAAGGTTTTCATCGCAAACTTCAATTGTTAGCTTTACCCAATCGATCTGTCGCTCCAATTTTTCAATGCTACGGGCGTACAGAGGATTGATTAGGGAACTGCGATTCACTGCAAGCTTATCCTCCGCGGCTGCCAGCACAGATCTGTGGTCGGCCTCAAGTATGGGGCGAAAATTCGGGCACCCATAGCATCCTAATGGCCGACCTAATATTGTTGAGCAGGTACTGCATGAATGGTTGTCGAGGGCGGCACCAACAGGGTTAAAATTGTTATCGAATATTGCTTCTTCTCCTTCCAAAACTACAGACAAAGTGCTGCTAAATGCTTTCTTTAAAAACTCATTGCCGATATATTTTGAATCTATCTCAAGCCTAGACTCATAATTCAAGTCTATGTAATGCCGCACAGCAGGTACAGTAACTCCCGTAATTTTCGCCAATTGTGGGGCGGGAAGCCCATCTTGAGCGCCACGAGTTAATACAGTATGTCGAATCCTATTGGAAGTAGGTAAGCAATCAGCTGCCCGATCAGAAGTAATTTTAACATTTCTCATAGCGTGTGTAACTGCAGCCTCCGATACGTGATAGGCAGTAGAACGCGATGTAAACAGGCTACTAAACAATTCCAAAGATTCAAATTCATGTTCAAAAAGACTAACATCTGGAAACATTGGCATATAAGTCATCAAAGTTAAAAGTTCTGAATGAGAAACCTCAATACCCGATGACCGCATCAGCATTGTGAGACCTTCCAACATTACCAACTTGTATTCTATGAGCGTTTTTGAAAGATTTTCCGAGATTGGTATTGGATAACGCTCGGGCCGCTCTCTCGAAAAAATCACACCCGTTGATTTAGCAATGTAAACTCGAAGTTGCAGGGTTTGGCCACCCACTGCGCCAATTTCGTCCGCAGGGCGGATGCCTGTATCGTGAAAGCTTGCACCTGAGGGGATTAGGTCAGACCACTTCACAAGTGAAATCTGAATTGGCCGCCTTACAATGGATAACAATAGTTTATTCGTAACAAAATTTCTAAGACGGCCAAAGAAACTTTGTGCTTGAAAGAATGATAAATCTCGTTCGTCTCCCCAATTAAACTCCTGAAGATTGAGATTAATCCTCCTAGCCAATGAATCAAACTCGCTATCATTCAATGCTCCACTTGTCGGATCAAGAGGATTAGCCTGCCACTTATCTAAATGCGAGGATGTGAATTTATGATACTCCGAGTACTTCTCATAACCTTGCTTCGAAAGAGTTCCAAAAAATTGATTTAGCCCTTTCTTTTGATTGGTTTTAAGACCGCTCCATATGGCCTTAACTTTGGCTAACGAGGGGATGCCTGCATGTAAAAAGGGCTTTACATTGGCAACTATACCGGACGCCGTGCTAGCAGCCTTGGTTCGGACATAGTATGCCAAAACATCCAGAATCAGACACTTTTCATTATCTAACATGGTAGATGAGTACACCCAACCCACCGAAAGCTGACGACCTTTTCCATTATTAGGGAGTATTATCCATATATCATCTGCAGTGTTCACACTCAGACCAGATCTAGCTGTAATCAATAAATCTTCTCTTTCTCTTCTAACCACCCCCGATTTTTTATTTTTAATCATTTTTTTTGATCCAGGGAGTTTTGATAAGCAAGCGACAACTCTCTTGCTTTCAACGCAAGTCGCTTGTCATTATAAACGCAATTCATAGTTGAATCTTGCGACCAGCCCATAGCATACTTTCTGATATCTTCGAGAAGAGCTGGATTAATTCCAACCCGCTCTCCTTGCTTATCGAAGATCTCATTCCATTTGTGACGTAGCATATGAGGATGAATATGAAATCCCAGCTCCGCAGAAATTTTCTGGAAGACTGTGTTTATTGATTTCAAAGAAAGAGGTAGACCCGCTGAACCTTTAGAATCATTTTCACTGATAAGCAAAAAGTCGTGATATTGAGAGCGAACAAAATCTGTACGAATGTGATCAATATAGAACTTAACATCAGACATCAAACTTTTATTAACCGTAGCCAAGTGAGCCTTTGTCTTTTGGTTGGGTTTTTCAGCACGAGGATCTGTCGGTTCATTTCCCGACCGATAAATAGAAACCTGATCAAAAGTTCCGTAAAAATTGAAATCAGAAATTTTTAACTTTGCAAGCGCGCCTCTTCTGATTCCGCCAAATGCCAGCAGATGGACAATCAAATAATTCCTAACCCTCGCTCCCTTGAATGGGTTATTGGGAGAAGAAGGCATTGTGATCTCCAATAATTTCAAGAATACCTCATCGGGAATCACCGATTCTTCAACACCGCGTACTTCTTGCCCTTCATTTCCACCACAACTATCTTCATCCAGTTTCATTTTGGCAATCAGCCTAGCGAATCTTTCTTTTGATTCACCGTCAACTCCATGTGCACCGTGGAACTGTTCAAACAACCAATCAAGAAAACTTCGAAGTCGCCTAATGCGACCTTCCAAAGTCTCATTAGATACTTTTGCCATACCCTTCTGATTGGCGACAATAACATTCCTGAGGTGCTTATCATTTATTCGAAAAACCTTGATATTAGAACCAACATCACGAGAACCCTTATTCAAACAACATTCATCATAAAACTGCATGTACTCTTTTTGTGAAATAAACTCACCTGAAGCAACCCGTGCTGGTAAGTCTATTTTATTTTCATAAAAGTACTGGAGCGCGAATAGCAGCTCGTTTGAATATCTAAATCTCGTATTGGGTGATTTAGAAGACAATGGGCCATTCAGATAGCACGAAACATAGGGATCAATAGGGCAATCCGCGTCATCCACTATGGACACGAAAGGCAGCGAATTGAATTGGTACCGTCTAACTTTCATGTTGACAAAATACCTAGTCCAATAACCAATCATTTTAGATTAGCCTGGAACCACGTTTTGTCAAACGAACAGAATAGTTGGTTGAGGTATAGCGGCGCTTAAACGCAAAGATGACTGATTTAGAGTCTTTACAAAAAATTTGTTGCTTATAACTTGCCACCGGACAGGCAGACCATGACCTTGTCGCCGTCTTCAATCATGTTGAAATCGGCAACCGCCTCACCGGCCTGTCGGCGAAGGCGCTTTTGCAGTTTGTTCTGGTTGACCGTGAGAGTGCCCATGACGCGAAATCCGTGAGGTGTGACGAAAGGCCGGCATTTTACGCAAAAACGCCTCAGGGGCGAAGTGCCTCGCCAAAAGGGCTGTTCGCCACAGACCCTGCGGCGATTAACAACTGCGTTTACAGCGCGATTTGCTCTAAAGCCCTTACTCCCTCTGGGGAAACTCCTCCCTATACTGCGACATAAGGTCACATACAAATTCAGACCTATGACTTGCTTGGCCGCATTGGCCCGTAGGCGCTCCACTGGGGGGCGACGGTAAAAACAAGAGGAGTGACTGGCATGATCCATCACGTAGTGGGGCTCTTCACCCACCCTGACCAAGAATGGAAAGAAATCCGTGGCGACCAGGAGGAAAGCATCAGCCACATGTACCTGACCCATACGCTGATCCTGGCGGCGATCCCCGCCGTGTCTGCCTTTATTGGCACCACACAGGTCGGCTGGGTCATCGGCAATCGACCTCCCGTAATGCTGACCGTAGAAAGCGCGATATGGATGACGGTCATGTCGTACCTGGCGATGCTCGGTGGTGTGGCCGTAATGGGCGCCTTCATCCACTGGATGGCCCGCACCTATGACGCCAACCCAAGCCTGGCCCGCTGCATTGCGTTTGCCACCTACACCGCTACACCGCTGTTCATCGGCGGCCTCGCCGCCTTGTACCCGCACCTGTGGCTGGGGATGATCGTCGGTACCGCAGCGATCTGCTACACGGTGTACTTGCTGTATGTGGGCTTGCCGACATTCATGAACATTCCATCTGACGAGGGCTTCCTGTTTTCAAGTTCGGTGCTCGCCGTAGGCCTGGTGGTGCTGGTCGCCATCATGGCGTTCACCGTGATTGTCTGGGGACTCGGCGTGGGGCCGGTCTATACGAACTGACTGCACAGAATAACTAGAGTCTGCCGACACAGGCCGCCGCAAGGCGGCCTTTTACTGCTTGAGCAACAGAAACGGTCGCGACCATTCGGCGCCTTGGCGATTCGCAAGGCCCCGGGGTTGCGGCATACTCGACGTCTCTGGAGATCCATCAAGCATGCCCGAGCAACTCAATACCCGCGTCGAAGACTGT
>RCUN01000805.1_pt1 | contig 13327 bp, 10 predicted proteins | sample 2166181 | NCBI WGS metagenome assembly RCUN01 (sample SAMN09932603, study PRJNA488358) | compost metagenome | feature: garden; material: soil; isolation source: compost soil in crotononitrile-enriched culture | place: Germany: Experimental Botanical Garden Goettingen | collected 2016-01-27 | reverse complement strand
AATAATTTAATCAATAAATCTATCCAATTCTTAACATTTTTAGCATGATTTAAAAAGGGCTTCTAGCGTACTACAAATTTATTTTCTATTGGAATTATTTATTTCTGCCGAAGATTTATTTAACCAGTATTTCCTCCAGTTTTGGAAGTCCATTTGGGAAATGAGTTTTGATCAATTTTTGCCAATCCAGTGCTTTATTGTCTTTTTCACTTGTCCCAACTCCGGCAATATGAGACCACTGTCCGTAAACAGTTGCTGGAGAATAATCTAATAGATGCTCTTCATACCAGGAGGCGCCACGAAGCCAGTTTACCTGATACTCATGAACTAAATAGCTGGCTGCGATTAAGCGTGCCTGATAAGGGATATAGCCGGTCTTCTGTAACTGGACCATCACACTGTTTATAAAATCGTGTTCTGTATGGCCCGATTTCCATTTTTCAAATAATTCTTCATTCCCCTCTAAGTTCGGATGATTCTGATGGGAGCTGTTTTTAGTGCCCTGTGGCTTAAAAAATATATTTGGATATTTTTTAAGCATAAACCTAAAATAATCGCGCCAGAGAAGAATGTCGACAATCTTTTCAAATCGTTTGTCCTTCTTACCTTCACCAAGTTTTTTGATATTGTTATAGAGTAAAATAGGTGACAAGGCACCTGAAGCTATAAAAGGCCCTAGAATCAAGGGGTCCTGGTCCGTTTCCGGATAGGTTGACAATACCGCATGCATAATACTAAGCGCCGTGTCTTCGCCACCGAGAATATAGATGTCATCAACAGATTTGATCTCCTCCTCTGAATAGCCTAAATCTTTTAATGACGGAATTTTGGTGTCCTCGAGATGGGGAGGGGTAAGGAAATTGGTCGGAAATGGGATTGGTTGTCGAACTAGACTTTCCCGCTCAACTTTTTTCTTGAAAATAGAAAAACCATTGGGTATATCTTTAATAGGGAAAGGAAGGTCTTCCTTGTGGTAAAGGGTATGGCCAATGAAATGACGCAAATTTATTTTACTGCTCCAAAGCTCACTTTCTACTTTTTCCGATATAGAAGTTTCCCGAAGTGCCACTTCGCGGTGATGATAAACTTCGTTGACTTGGTATTTTTGTGCTATTCTTGGAATAATATCTTCAGGCTTGCCAATATAAGTCAATAAATCGCTACCATGGCTCTTTAATTTTTCTTTTAAAGCGGTCACGGCTTCGATGACAAAAGCCGCCCGTAAAACACCGGTATTTAAGGTGCCAAATTGATTGCGGTCGAAATATCGGGGATCAAAACAGTATACCGGGATGATAAATGAACTTTTTTCAGAAGCTTGATAAAAGACTTCATTGTCATGAAGTCTTAAATCATTTCTAAACCAGATCATTGTAGCCCTTTTGTCCATAGAGGTGAAGATAAATACTTTTTAGTGCAGCCTATTTTCAGAAGATTTACAAATATATAAGGATATTGTGTTCTTGAAAGTATTTATGCGCGAATTGACAAAAAAAGGACAATGACGGTACTTGTTTGGATGGTTTACTCCATTTTGGTTAGGAAAAAATAAAAATAGTGTTAAACTTATTTGATGTTTCTCTGTTCTAAAATCAAAGAATTATGATATTTGTAGGTCATTGCCGTTGCTCTTGAGACGATCGGAGTAACATATTAAAAGCGTAAGAAAAACATGGAAAAGATAGCTGCATCACCAATGAAACCATCCTAGGGATTTTGTTCGTTTAAGAGATTGAAAGGGTAATACATAAATACAGCGTACTAGGAAGAAACGATCCTATTTAATGGCTCACGATTGTGAGAACGAATCATTAAATCGTGGTGGTTTCATTGCCATAAAAATAGAGAATTCGAATGAAAAAGGTTTTAATCAGTGGGCTAAATACCTATTTGGGACGACGGGCATCCTGTTATTTGCAATCCAGCGATTTTGATGTGACGGGATTAGTGCGCAACTTATCCCTTTTTAATAAAATAGTGAAGGAAAAGGTGACGGCAAAGCTTTTTGAATTGGATCTGCTGCGGAAAGGGGAAGCTTTCGAGCGTTTTCAAATTACTGATCTCAATTTTGGGATTTATTTTACACAGGTTCCTTCACTTGATAATGATATACAGCTTCAGCTTGAATTGCTTGGTCTGCGCAATTTCGTGGAAATTTGTAAACGTGCCGGAAATAATCGTGTCATTTATGTCGCAAGGCTAATGGATGAACATTTCTTGGAGCCTGTACGTGACCTGCTGGAGAACTTACGTGTCCAATATACCATTGTGATTAAAAGTAGTGTGATCGGGAAAGAGAGTGTTTTAAACCGGATATTTGCGAAACTCGCCAAACGGCAGACCATATTTTATTGGAACTGGGTGGCTTCACTGAAGTTTCGGCCGCTGCCTTTGCTTGATGTATACCGCTGGCTACGGGAAATGCCTTGGGAAAATAATTTTATATCAGAAATTATTTACCTCGGCGGCAATGAAGAAATGACATTTAGGGGCTTATTTTACCATTTCCTCAAGTGCACTTCCGAGAGTCAAAAGAGAGAAATAAGCGTCAATAAATGCTTTGCTAAACTCTTGCTGACAAGGTTGAATGATATCAATAAAGAAGATATCGACGAATTTAGAAGAGTACTTTATTATGAGAAAAATGTAGATAATTCAACTTGGCAGCGGGTACAGGCATTTGAATTTACTCCTTTGAAATCCTATGTCTGCATGGATACCTAGGTAATGGTTGAGGTTGTTATACCGATGATAGGAGAGGCAGATCGAAGATCGCTAAAGGTTTTTTCTTTATATCCTGTTTAATAAATTATTCTGTTAAATTTGTGGATTAACGTGTTGAAGCAGATTTAATATATGGGATACAATAGTTTAGAAGCATGTGTTGCGGATCTTGAAAAACATGGTCATTTAATCCGGATCAAAGAAGAGGTCGATCCTTATCTGGAAATGGCTGCAATTCATATGCGGGTATTTGATGCTGAAGGACCAGCATTGTATTTTGAAAATATCAAAGGTTCGGAGTTTCCAGCTGTGTCTAATTTATTTGGAACGCTGGATCGTTCGAAGTTTATGTTTCGGGATTCGTTAGATCACCTGAAAAAATTGGTGGATGTTAAGATGAATCCTGCCGCAGTGCTGAAAAATCCCTTTCAATATATTGGTTCATCGATGACCGCCCTCGGAGCTTTACCCTGGAAAAAGAAGTCGGGGGCTCCCATACTTCACGGAAAAACATCAATTAGTAAACTTCCGCAGATTGTCAACTGGCCAATGGACGGTGGCGCTTTTGTGACGATGCCGCAGGTGTATACCGAAGATGTTGCCAAACCTGGTATTATGCAGGCTAATTTGGGGATGTACCGGATTCAGCTTTCCGGGAATGATTATCTGCCCGATCAGGAGATTGGTTTACATTATCAATTGCATCGTGGTATAGGAGTTCATCAAACTAAGGCAAATGCGCTCGGTAAACCTCTAAAGGTTAGCATTTTTGTCGGCGGACCTCCAGCCCATCCCTTGTCTGCAGTAATGCCGCTGCCGGAAGGACTCTCTGAGATGATCTTTGCCGGAGCATTGGGAAATAGAAGATTTCGCTATTTTTATGATGATGAAGGCTTTTGTATCTCTGCGGATGCGGACTTCGTTATTACAGGTACCGTTTATCCCAACGAAAATAAACCAGAAGGTCCTTTTGGGGACCATATCGGCTATTATAGCTTAACTCATCCGTTTCCTTTGATGAAGGTGCATAATGTGTACCACAAGAAAAATCCAATTTGGTCTTTTACAGTTGTGGGACGACCGCCGCAGGAAGATACTAGTTTTGGTGCTTTAATCCACGAAATTACGGGTGCTGCTATTCCAAAGGAGATTTCAGGTCTCCATGCAGTTAATGCTGTTGATGCCGCTGGTGTACATCCCTTGCTTTTTGCAATAGGGTCTGAACGATATACGCCTTATCAGCGTGTCGATCGACCGCAGGAAATTTTAACAATAGCCAATCAGATACTGGGTAAAAATCAGCTCAGCCTTGCTAAATATTTGTTTATTTCAGCACATGAAGATAATCCGCAATTGGATATTTACGATATTCCGGCTTTTTTGGGGCATATCCTTGAACGCATAGACCTCACTCGAGATGTTCATTTTCAGACCAATACGACTATTGATACCTTGGATTATTCCGGAGATGGATTAAATGCGGGTTCAAAGGTGGTTTTTGCTGCCGCTGGTACAAAGAAAAGAACATTGGGTCGTGAATTGCCTGCCAATTTTGAGCTGCCACGACCTTTCAATCAGGCAAAATTTGTCATACCTGGTGTTATTGCGATAGATGGACAGGCATTCTCCACATACGAGCATGAATCGGAAATTATGGCGGAATGGTGCCGCGCTGCCGCTGCAAGCTCCTTGGAAGGTTTTCCATTGATCGTTTTATGTGATGACGCCAATTTTACCGCTGCTACTGTCAATAACTTTGTTTGGACAACGTTTACCAGAAGTAACCCTGCGTATGATATTTATGGAATAAATAGTTTTACAGCATTTAAACATTGGGGTTGTGAAGGTCCCCTGATTATTGATGCGCGAACAAAACCCCACCATGCCCCGGCTTTGATTAAAGATGAAGCGGTGGAAAGACGTGTGGATCAGCTTGCTGCAAAGGGAGGTTCGCTGCATGGAGTTATTTAAGAGCGCTTAATGCCTGTTCATTCAGGTTTATGGTTGAGAAATTAAATTAGAATAGATTTTAAAAGGTATAACATCAAGATGAATACAGCAGAATTATTGATTAAATCAAAAGGAAGCGAATTACAGTTTCAGGAAGTATTGGCTCATATTGCCGATCATTACAGCTATAGTCCCAGTGCATTTCAGAATGGGACGTTGAAAAATTCGAAAGAAGAAAATCAAGGCAGTGCAAAAGTTTTCTATTTTGCACAGTTGAATGGTCTTTCGCAGGAGGATACTTTGCGTCTTTTTGCCGAGCATTATCAGAATGTACTCGATAATCCTGAGGGAGAGGGACATCAGAACATTCGTCAATTTAGGACAAATGGCTGGGATGGGATCCTGTTTGAGCAAGAGGTATTGGTAAAGAAATAATACGTTCAGCTTTAGGGGTAGCTTACGGTGGAATAGAGATGCACTTCCTCTAGCGATAGTTTCGATTGAGATCGCATAAAATAGGTAGAAGTCAACGAAAATAGAAAGGGCGGTAAACTGTTGTTACCGCCCTTTTTTGCCAAATAGATTACTGATTGTTTCGCTGGCTTAAGGCTTACTTTCGCAATCTTCTTCTTTATTTCCGCCAAAATAAACCATCCAGCAAATGCCAAATTGATCCTGAAAAGCGCTGTATAGTTCGGCAAAGAATGTTTCGCCGAGCGGCATTTCAACAGCCTTTGCATTGGTACTCAGTGCATCGTACAATGTTTTTGCTTCTGTGGTGCTTTCACACATCAGCATGACGTAGCTGTTGTTTCCTTGAATGTATTGTTGACCAAAAGCAGGAATGACATCAGCACCCATCAGCATGCTGTCTCCATTGATCGAAATTGCTGTATGACAGATTTTGTTTTTTGCTTCGTCTGGAACAGGTGGCATTTGTGGATCAGCAGGGATATCTCCATAGCGCATGTAGCCGGGATTTTTTGTGTTGAAGACTGTTTCATAAAAATTGAATGCTTCTTCACAGTTTCCGTTGAAATTTAGATAAGCGTGTAATTTTGCCATGATTTCTAATTTTTGAATATAATGATTACTTCTTTTAGTTCTTTTTCTCACTGTATTATTCCCATGGGACTACAATAAATAGCGTGGGAGTACATTCATAAAATTAAACTGAAGTTTTCTTAAAAATCTTGCCTTAAGGCAAGATTTAAAAATTAGTCCTTTATTCATTAAAAAGGACTAATTTCCATGGACAATTTCTTTTCGAATACGGCTTAGGGAAGTGTCGGTAATACCCAAATAAGATGCGATATGTTTTAAGGGGGCTTGCTGTATCAATATTGGTTTTTCCTTAATCAGGCGTAGATAACGGGCAGTAGCAGGTTCTGTAATCATGGCAATAGCTCTATTTTTACTGTGAACAAGTTCTTTAGCCATCCAGGAACGCCCCCATTCCCTAAATTCAGGAATCTGATGAAAGAGTTCCTGAAAATCTTCAAATTTTATTTTCCAGAGACGGGTTTCCATGAGCGCCTGAATATTTTCCACCGTTGGATTTCGTTGAAAAAAAGAAGCCACTTCAATGACAACATCATTGTCACTGCAGAAGCCGATGGTAACTTCATTGCCTTCATAATCATGTAAAAAGGAGCGTGTAAGTCCGTACTCAATCAAGTAGTAAGCATTTGAAACCTGTCCTTTGGTCAATATAAAATCGCCCTTTTTGACGGTTATGGCTTCGTGTTTCTCCGTGATGGCCGTTAATTCCTGTGGTGTGAGCGCAAGCTCACTATAGAAGGTTCTAATTAGATCCATGTCCTGGTTATTTGATTACGACGTTAATTTAACGATAAATCCGCAGATCAATTGTTAATCTATTGTGTGATTATTGTAAATAAATAAGTGTTTCGTTGATAATTTCGCTTGTTTTGAAAGTTATTTTTAATAAAAACACAATAAAAATTAAAAAAAATTATGAATTTAATTTTTAATTGTTTTACTTTGTGTCAATAACATAATGTAAAAACGAAATATTTAAAATTTTCATAATATGTGTGGAATTATTGGCGCTTTTGAATTAAAGCAACCTGCAAGCTCATTGAGATCTCAAGTATTAGAAATGTCAAAACGTATTCGTCACCGTGGTCCCGATTGGTCGGGTATATTCACTGGAGAGAAAGCCTTGTTGGCACACGAGAGATTAGCTATCGTTGATCCCAAATCGGGAAGTCAACCTTTGTACAGTCCGGATGGTAAAGTTGTACTAGCAGTTAATGGCGAGATCTATAACCACCATGAATTAAGAAATAGCCTTCCTGATTATGAGTTTTCTACACAAAGTGACTCTGAAGTTGTTTTGGCTTTATATTTAGCAAAAGGTCCCTCATTTGTGGATGAATTAAATGGTATTTTTGGATTTGCACTATATGATTCGCGTGATGATTCCTTTTTTGTCGCACGTGACCATATGGGCATTATCCCCTTATATTATGGTGAAGATGAACAGGGACAGTTGTTTGTTGCATCTGAATTAAAATCACTGGAAGGTTTCTGTACGACGATTGAACAATTTCCTCCAGGACATTACTTGTATAGCAAAGCTGGGAAAGCTCCGCAGCGCTGGTACCAACGTGATTGGGAAAGTTACGATGTCGTAAAAGACAACGAGACCGATATTGCTGTTTTGCGCAAAGCTTTGGAAGATGCGGTACATCGTCAATTGATGTCAGATGTACCTTACGGTGTACTGCTGTCTGGTGGATTGGATTCATCCGTTATTGCCGCGGTAACGAAGAAGTTTGCATCCAAACGTATTGAAAGTGACGATAAAGAAGATGCTTGGTATCCTCAATTGCATTCATTTGCGGTGGGACTGAAGGGTGCACCGGATCTAATTGCAGCACAAAAAGCTGCAGATCATATCGGAACGATACACCACGAGATCAACTTTACAATCCAAGAAGGATTGGATGCTATTCGTGATGTGATCTATCACCTGGAAACTTATGACGTCACAACGGTACGTGCTTCTACACCAATGTACTTATTAGCTCGTGTAATCAAATCAATGGGCATCAAAATGGTGTTGTCGGGTGAAGGTTCAGACGAGCTTTTTGGCGGGTATCTTTATTTTCATAAAGCACCTAATGCGCAGGAATTTCATGAGGAAACTGTACGCAAGCTGAAAAAGCTTTATCTATACGATTGTCTGCGGGCAAATAAGTCACTTGCGGCCTGGGGAGTAGAAGGACGTGTACCTTTCCTAGATAAAGAATTTATGGATATTGCCATGCGTATCAATCCTTCCGATAAAATGATTCGCGAAGGAAGAATGGAGAAATGGGTTGTACGTAAGGCATTTGAAGACTACTTGCCGGAGAGCATCGCATGGCGCCAGAAAGAGCAATTTTCTGATGGTGTAGGCTATAGCTGGATCGATACCTTGAAAGAGCAGGCTGAAAATAAAGTTTCTGATCAGGAATTTGCAGAGGCTTCAACGCGCTTCCCGATAAACACACCGAAAAATAAGGAAGAGTTTTTATATCGGACAATTTTCGAGTCCCATTTTCCTTCAACAGCGGCGGCACAAACTGTTCCTTCGGTAAAATCTGTCGCATGCAGTACACCAGAGGCCTTGGCTTGGGATGCTTCTTTCCAGAATCTGAATGATCCATCTGGAAGAGCTGTGGCCTCAGTTCACCAAGAGAGCTATGAAAAATCCAAAGTGGAAGCAGTGTAACTAATCAACCCTCATATCTATATTTAGTAAAGCCTGGAAAGATTCTTTTCAGGCTTTTTTATGTTCTCTTTTTAACTAAATAAGGGCATATTATTTAATTGATTAAAAATGAATGTGTTTTTTTAAATATTCTTTAGTAATTTTCGGAAAAACCAATCACAGGAAACTTTGGGTTTCTGAATTAGCTATAGGTGAACAAAATAGGAAAGTGAATGTACAATTAAGTATACTCCCCGATAGCCGTGTTCGCTGGTTAACAATTAATTATAAATAATGATATACAGATGAAGATAGATTCAATGAAACACCGTGGAATGAAATCTTTGGCGCTGGCACTTCTATTGTTGAGCGCTCCAACTATTTTTGCTCAAAATAAAGACGCGATGGTTTCGTCAATTGTGCAGGAGGCAAATGCAAATTCACAATTGGAGAAGTATGCGTTTGAGCTTATCGATATGATTGGCCCCCGTCTTGTCGGGAGTCCACAAATGCAGCAGGCGCACGATTGGGTTGTCAAAAATTATAATGCGCTTGGAGCACAGGCTCGTAATGAGCCTTATGGTGAATGGCGTTCCTGGGAACGGGGGACTTCTCAAGTGACGATGACCTATCCGAGAATAAAGTCTTTAGAAGGTACACAGTTGGCTTTTAGCCCTATGACGAAGGAGAAAGGGATCGAGGCAGAAGTGGTCGCTATGCCCTTATTTAGCTCCCAATCTGATTTTCAGTCCTGGCTTAAAACAATTAAAGGCAAGATCGTATTGATTGGGATGAATCCACTGTCGGGAAGATCTGACGCCAACTGGAAGGAGTCTGCTTCCCCGAAAGGTTATGAAAAATATCAAACCCTAAAAAGTGATCAGTTGAAAAAATGGGAGGGCAGCATGTCCTACACGGGAAGCACCCGTCGGACATTGCCATTGGCCCTGGAGAATGCTGGAGCCGTTGGTGTTATTGATTCCTACTGGACGGAGCTGCCAGGTATCACGCGGATTTTTGATGCGAAATCTAAACAGATTCCGGTATTTAATGTCGGATTGGAAGATTATGGTCTGTTATACCGCATGGCAGAACATGGGGTCAAACCTCGGGTATCACTACACGGAAATTCAAAGGAGCTTGGGACATCAAAAACCTATAATAGTATTGCGGAGATCAAAGGAAAAGAAAAACCGGACGAATATGTTGTGCTTTCGGCACATCTAGATTCTTGGGACGGAGCTTCGGGTGCTACAGACAATGCTACAGGGGTGATTACAATGATGGAGGCAGTCCGTATTTTAAGAAAGGTTTATCCCGAAAATAAAAGAACGATTTTGGTCGGTAACTGGGGTAGTGAGGAACAGGGGCTGAACGGTTCTTCCGCATTTGTCGAGGACCATCCCGAGATCGCTAAAAATATACAGGTGGTATGGAATCAGGATAACGGGACGGGGCGAATTGTTCGTATCGGGGGGAGTGGTTTTGAAAAATCCTACGAATACATTAGCCGCTGGGTGCAATATTTGCCTGAAGAGTTCCGCAATGAAATCCAAACCAGTTTTCCGGGCATGCCGGGGACGGGAGGGAGTGATCACTCTTCTTTCGTTCAAAAAGGAATTCCAGCCTTTGGGCTCTCTTCCACTTCATGGGATTATGGTACAGTGACCTGGCATACCAATCGCGATACCTACGATAAGATTGTGTTTGATGAGGTGAAACAAAACGCCATTATCGTTGCGATTTTAACTTACCTAGCCTGTGAAGAACCGACTTTGGTCTCCCGGGAAAAGATCATATTGCCAATCGATAAAGATGGCAAGCAGACGGTATGGCCAACAAATCTACAGTCAAAAAGAACAAGTGGTAACTGATGATGAAACAGCTCATTTTTGTTTGTCTATTTTTGGTATGCGCCCTATTCTCTTATGGACAGGCTTCATTTGCTAATTTGGAAAACTACAGAACCGAGTGGTTGATCCTTCGTGAAAATAATAATTCCTTGGTGGGGATCCGTAGTTTCACGACAAATGCTGTAAAATATTATTTAACGGTAGATCCTACTACATTGCAAACGCGTGTAGTAGGAGATCGATCAGTAAGCGTTCTGTACAAAGATGCTGCTCAGGTTACGAGAAGTCTAAGTGGTTCGGTATATGAAAGTTGTTTTTCCTTGGTCAGAAAAACTGAAAATAACTTACAGGATGCGGGTTTGAATTTTAGACTTCCCAAAGAGGCTGGTATTAATTTGACGATCGATCTATGTCCTTCACACAAACCTTTGGACAAAGCTATTTTTGAGGATCTTCTCGTTGCGTTTAAGGGAATTGATAGCACCCTGCCACTGGCCGTTTCTGTTTCGGGTAAATGGATGCTAAATCATGCTGCAGATCTGGAATGGCTAAAGTCATTGGATACAAAGGGTGTAAAGATTACCTGGATCAATCATACGTACGACCATGTTTTTAATAATAATCCTTTAACGTCCAATTTTCTGCTTTCTAAAAATACGGATCTAAATTATGAGGTGTTGGAGAATGAAAAATTGATGCTAAAAAATGGCCTTATGCCTTCCGTTTTTTTTCGTTGTCCGGGCCTAGTTTCAGATCGAAATATTATTGAACGGCTGTTGTCTTATAGTCTTATTGCGGTTGGCTCGGATGCATGGTTGGCTAAAGGGCAGCAGGCCAAGAATGGAAGTATTGTTCTGATTCATGGTAATGGGAATGAGGAACTCGGTGTGCGTGATTTTATCCAATTGCTTCGGACAGAATCTCAGTCAATAAAAACAAAACATTGGACATTGTATAGTTTATCTGAAGGCTTGGATGAGGAGCCGCATTAACTATTGAACAACTTGTTTTTGAGGATCGCCTTTCCTTTGCGTAGCTGGATAGCGTGGTAGATACTTGGGATGTCGTTAGACCAGTTTTTGAGCGTCAGGATAATAGCGATAATTTCCAGGCGCGTAAGAAGGCCTAGCCAGACCGTTAACTGAAATAAGATTGTTGATTGGCAATGTAGCAGTAATTCGACTAAAAGGGCGAATAAAAACAGCGTCCAGATCTTCGCTCCAATGGAGTGTGTTGCAATTTCCTTTTTAAATTTTGCAAAGCTAATGATGTAGGTTAATATCTCTGATCCTACCAGGATCAAAATCAATGTAGCATTATCCTTAAAAAATTGGGGACAGCTCAGGTAACTTACCAATGAAACACAGGCAAAAAACAGGAGATCAACACTTGAGTCCCATCGACGTAACAACGTGGTAGAAACAGCTAGCTTACGGGCAATAATGCCGTCGAATATGTCGCTTAATAATCCGATTATAAGAAATGAAATTGCATACCATTTAAAATGATCCACTTTGAGCCAGTAAAAGAGCAACAGCAGCAGGCCTAAGACAAGGCGCAGTATAATCAGTGTAAAAGGAATATTCTTTTTCAAAGCCTGCGGATAATCGGTTAAAACGTTGCTATTAAAGATACGTATTGTACATTACAAAACCAAAAAGGCACCTTTCATATTGAAAGATGCCTTTTTGGTTTTTCTTGCTTCCCTAAGTTTTAGGAGGGGTTTTTGAGGTGTTGATTGAAGTAGTCTGCAATTTTTTCGTACATATGAATACGGTCTTTCCCCATTACATTGTGTTCATGAGTCGGGTATAGAAAATAATCTACTTGCTTTCCGGCTTTAATACACGCTTCTAAAAACTCCATGCTGTTTTGTTGTACAACGACAGGGTCTTGTGCACCATGAATAATCAATAGTCTTCCTTTCAGTTGATCGGCTTTATTGAGCAGAGATGTCAATTTGTAACCTTCGGGATTTTCTTGTGGAGTGTCCATGTAGCGTTCGCCGTACATAACCTCATAAAACTTCCAGTCGATTACCGGGCCTCCTGCTACAGCAGCCTTGAAAATATCGTTATGATGTAACATGAAGGAAGTTGTCATAAAACCACCGAAGCTCCACCCGAAAATACCCATGCGCTGTTGGTCAACAAAAGATTTTGATTTAAGGAATTCAATTCCTTTCATCTGGTCGGCCATTTCGTTTTGACCGAGGTTGCGGTGCGTAGCAGTATAGAAATCCCGGCCTCTGTAATTTGTGCCGCGATTGTCCATGGTGAACACTATATATCCTTGTTGGGCCATATACATGTCAAAATAACCAGCGCCTCCTAGCCATTTGTTGGAAACCAGCTGCGAATGTGATCCGCCGTATAAATAATACATGACGGGGTATTTTTTTGCAGGATCAAAATCGTTGGGATAAATGATACGTCCTGTCAATGGGTATTTTCCATCTGCGGATGTCAACTGTACAAATTCGATTTTAGGATCATTTATTTTTCCGGCAAAAGGGTTTTCTGCATTGACTAAGGTTGTTTCTTTAGCAGATTTCACTTCTTTGATCTGAACTTTATTTGGTGTTTTTAAATTACTATATTGATCGTAGATGTACTTGCCATCGCTGCTTAGCGCTGCATGGTGCATGCCCGATTCATTCGTTAATTGAACCGTTTTTCCTGATTTTAGATCGACTTCAAATAATTGGCGATCTAAACCATTGTTGGTGACTCCGGTGTAACTTACTTTGTTGCCATCAGCCGAAAAGTCAAGGAGTGCCTCCATCACAATGTCTTTATAGCCTAACTTTTTGATCAAATTACCTTCCGTGTTATAGAGGTAAAGTTGATTATAACCATCTTTATCGGATTGATAAAGGAATTGATCCGGTTTGTTTGGTAAAAATGTCAATGGGTTTTCTGGCTCAACCCAGGTTGTCGCAGTTTCTTCGAACAGGGTTTTGACTAAGGAACCGTTTTCTGCGTTGTATTTGTTGACTTTAAGATCATTTTGCCCACGGTTAAGTACTCCGACGTAGATGTATTTACCAGAAGGATCCCAGGTAACCATGGTTAAATAT
>RCUN01000801.1_pt1 | contig 13359 bp, 10 predicted proteins | sample 2166181 | NCBI WGS metagenome assembly RCUN01 (sample SAMN09932603, study PRJNA488358) | compost metagenome | feature: garden; material: soil; isolation source: compost soil in crotononitrile-enriched culture | place: Germany: Experimental Botanical Garden Goettingen | collected 2016-01-27 | reverse complement strand
GAATGAGGCTAGTGCCACAAGACCGGCAGCAAGCTGCGTTAGCTCCTTACGCTCTGTATTCCAGTAACGAACGGAGATGCCGACTACAGGCAGGCCCTGCTCGCTCTGTCCTACTGATTTATCTGTCATTCCGATGCCCTCCGGCAGCGGAAGACCCATAACCGGGTCCGGTACAACTTCTACCTTTTCCCGGCTTAGTCCCATCGTTCCGAGCAGCTGCGCAGATTCATTGTCACGAACGGAGATATAGCTGCATTTACGGAATATCCCTTTTATAAAAGGATGGAACATCCCATGGTTCACGGGTCCGATACCTTGAGCATAAATGAAAGTAGGCTTCCGGAGCCACTGCGCTATCTTTATGATGCCCAAATAATAGGGAATCGTGGTCATGCCCGTAGCATCTTGAAGCAGGCTGCCGCCGCCGCTGATCAGACCATCACTATCCTTCAAGGCCCGCCGAACCTCCCCGAGCTTCATGCGGTGTACAGCTTTTACACCGTACATCGATGTTGTCCATTCCGGGTCGATAGATAGAACGACGGGTTCAATTCTAATTCCTGCCCGTGCGCCTTCTTCTTCGAGCGCAGTCAGAATTGATTTGAGCACCGCCTCGTCCCCACTGTTGCGGAAGCCGTAATAACCGGAGATGACTAGTCTTTTAACAGACGGGGTGACCATTGTGTCCAGCACCTTTCAATGATAATCCATACTCCAACAGCAATAAGTCCGATGATAATACCAAAGCCCATACCCAGCAGCCCGCGGATCAAGGAGATCAGGACTGGGGAATGAATGTGAGCGAAGGTATCCACCATAGATAACTGACCAATGGAAGCAATAATCAGCACATAGATCAGCTTAGGGAAACGCAAAGCCGCGAATACGCCCATAATGAACAGCGGATGGAAAGCCAGGAACTCCTTGTTCCTAGGACGTACCCCGATCGTATTCTCCAGGAATGAACGGAATGCAGCTTCACCAGGCAGGAGGCTGCCTGAGTTCCCTGTCCGGGAAAGGTAGTAGTACCCTACTGCACCCACGATGACTGCACAGGCCACCCATAGCACGGTGATAGGCATACGAAGCCATCTGCGAACCTCACTGTACACTGATTTCCCCTGATACAAGAAGACATACAGAGCAACCAGGAATACTGGAACTACATGCAGCAGGCTTACCCCGCGGAACTGATTCAAGACCAGAGCATAAGTAATATTATTCAACAGCGCGATCACGAAAGGCACTGCACAAAGTGACAATAACGATGTCTTAATGAACAGCACAAGGCTGTGAGTCAACCGGCGGCCTGATGACATCAAGTAGTTCGCACGTTGAGTCTCCTGTACCTTCTTGATAGCCAGAAGCATGGCAATGGTTGGAGCACTAATAGCCACGAGCAGGGATAGCATTTGTTCCAGCAGCTCTTGTTTGTGAATGACGAACAGTCCGGCACAGCCAAGAAGGCCAATGATTAGAGCTGCCAGTGTTAGCGACGGCAGGAAATAGGAGACAAGGATGGAGACGAAAGCTACTCCGCCTAGTACTACCAGCGCTTTGACTAGCTTATCCCAAGTATGGGAATGAACTGTGAACGCCTCAGCCTGTCCAAGATGGTAACCGTCTTTCTCAATCCGCTTGATTGCATTTCCCGGTTCACCCAAAGTCTGAACGATGTTATCCACCGAGTCCGTGATTGTAGACTTCGACATATCCTTACTCGGCATACTGTTGATATAGATCATACGAATCTTACGGTCCTTGACTGCCAAAGCAAAGCGGTCAGCGAGTGTATCTGTATCCAGCTTGGCATCCTTATCGCTCAAGGAATATAGACGTACTACATTATAATCCAGATCGTAAGCCAGCTTGTTAAAGCCTGCCTGAGGCTTCTTGAGACCCTCAATAGTCACAATACCCAGTCCGTGGGCCTTAAGCGAGTCGGCAAAAGCCTTCAGGCTCTTCTTCTCCGGATCATCTGTGAATCCCTTAACGGCATCCCCTTCAAACAGGATGTGTCGTACATTGTTCTCCTGGAACATGGTAAGCAGCTTGTCTACAGCCGCCTGATCATAAGGCATACTGTCACTCATACGCGGAAGAATATTAAAGCCTTTGTCCCGCAGCATCTTCATCGCAATCGGGTCAGGGGCAAAAGATTTGATTACGGCATTGGCCGGAGACGTATTAATACGGATGGCTGTAGTACCTGGTTCCCAGCTCCACGGAGCCACATCGATATCAAACATTTTGAATGTTTCTTCAATTAAAGGCTGGAAAGTACGAGCGTTCTCCTCATTCGTAAACACGACATAAGTCTGATTCTCGGTTGCTGCATTTGATAGGGGCAGTTTCTTCATGTTGATCAAATCCTGTGTACTGTATACCATCACACGGTGGGATCTGGACAACTCGTCGAGATTGCTTTCAAACATCGCGATCGTGCCGACACCGGCTCCTTTTAGCTTATCAAGCTGCTCATTCAAATACGCTTCAGGGTTAGGTTGATAATAGGAACTTTCCAGCAAACTGCGATAATTGAAAATAAGCTCCACGTTCTTGGCTGTCTGTTCGGTCTGAATACGGCCATAGATTAATGGCAATGAAGCTACCATACCTACTACGACCAGAATCCATAGCCACTTGCGGGACACTTTGTTCCACTTCTGCCATCTTTGATACACGAAGGTACCTCCTCATGAATAAACTCCGAAGTCCCTAAGCCCAGCCCATAAGCGAGAGCATCCAGAGACTTCGGAATATTAAGTAAAAACGTTATATCATTATTACATTTAAATGTGAATTAAGCGTCAACTCTAGCCATAACTTCATCCTGCAATTTACCAAGTGTGCTCAGTGATTCCTCATTTGAAGATCCCCGCACGGCAAAATACACTTTGATCTTAGGCTCTGTGCCCGATGGCCGCAAGCAGAACCATGATCCGTCTTCAAGAATGAACTTAAGTACATTCTCTTTAGGGAAACCGTAAAGGCCCTTAGAATAGTCCTCAACTTCCCTGACCTTAATGCCCGCTACTTCCTGAGGAGCATTATCCCGCCAGTCCGTCATTAGAGACTGAATCTTGGCTACGCCATCCTTACCCTTAAGCGTGCGGGAGACAAGAGACTCGCGGTAGTAACCAAACTGCTGATACAACTCTTCAAGGACATCAAACAGGGTCTTCCCTTGTGTCTTATAGTATGCCGCAGCCTCAGCAATTAAAGTCGATGCCACAATCGCGTCTTTATCGCGGGCATAGTTGCCAGCCAGATAGCCATAGCTCTCCTCATATCCGAATAGGAAAGTATGATCACCGGTCTGCTCGAATTTATTCATCATTTCACCGATATATTTAAAGCCTGTCAGCGTGTTGAACACCGAAACTCCATAGTGACGAGCAATCACAGTACCAAGTTCGCTGGTTACAATTGTCTTAACTACAGCCCCATTAGCTGGGAGCTTGCCGCCAGACTTCAGCTGGCTAAGCAGATAATGCACCAGAATGGAACCCGACTGGTTACCGGTCAGGATCTGATATTCTCCATCGGCATCCTTGACCACGGCGCCCATACGGTCCGCATCCGGATCTGTTCCCATGAGCAGGTCTGCGCCTACTTTCTTCCCAAGCTCAATCGCCAGGGTAAAAGCCTCACGCTCCTCCGGGTTCGGAGATTTCACCGTAGAGAACTCAGCATCCGGCTGTTCCTGCTCTGCCACAATATGGACCTGTGTGAATCCAAGCTTATCAAGCACACGGCGAACCGGAAGATTGCCTGTTCCGTGAAGAGGAGTATAGACAATGACCACATCTGTACCAGCACCGGAGGCTAGCATTTCAGGGTTCACACTGGTAGCAGCCACTGTATTCGCGAATGCTTCATCTTCTGCATCACCCAGCCAGACTAGCAATCCTTTAGACTCTGCTTCTTCTTGGGTCAAGCGTTTCACTTGTGCAAAAGAAGACACTTCCTGAATCAAAGCAATGACTTCCTCGGCTTCATGAGGAACGAGCTGTCCGCCGGAAGCATTGTATACCTTATAACCATTATATTCAGGCGGATTATGACTCGCTGTGATTACGATGCCTCCAGTAGCTTTAAGTGAGCGCACGGAGAAGGACAACTGCGGAGTCGGACGAAGGGAATGGAACAGCTTCGCGGTAATTCCGTTTCCTGCAAGCACCAGGGCAGCTTCCAGGGCGAACTCCGGCGAGAAGTGCCGGGAATCATGAGCAATCACAACAGAAGGCTGACCCTCCGCTTGAGACTTGCTGTGTACATCCAGAATGTACTGTGCAAACCCTTGGGTTGCCTTGCCCACAGTATATCGGTTGATACGGTTGCTTCCTGCGCCAATCACACCGCGAAGTCCACCTGTACCAAATTCCAGGTCTCTATAGAAACGGTCTTCCAGCTCAGCCGGGCTGTTGTCCAGCGAGCGGAGCTCCTGTTTGGTCTCTTCATCAATCGAAGCATCCTGCAGCCAAGCCTGAACTTTCTCCTGAATTGTCTGATTGATATCGCTCATTTGTCTCTACTCCCATTCTCTTATTTAATTATTTCAATTCCCCATCCGAGAGGGCGAACATAATTTCGCCTTCTGCTACCACTTTATCTCCTACTTTAGCTGTAGCGCGGCCTTTGCCGATCGAACCCTTCATACGTGTAATCTCAACTTCAAGGCGTAAGGTATCGCCTGGAAACACCATATCACGGAAGCGGAATCCATCGAGTCCTGCAAGGAATCCAATCTTACCCTTATTGCTCTCCACGCTAAGCATGGCGGCTGCTCCGACTTGAGCCAAGGCCTCTGTAATGAGTACGCCAGGCATAACCGGGTAACCCGGGAAATGCCCCTGGAAGAAAGGCTCATTAATGGTTACATTCTTAATCCCTACTGCCCGCTTCCCCTCTTCCATCTCGATAATTCTGTCCACCAGTAGGAACGGGTAGCGGTGAGGAATAATGTTTTGAACCTGCCGATTGTCTAACATAATTATGTACTGCCCCTTTCTTATTTGCCCACTCTCCGGGTAATTGTATTTAAACGGATAATCCCGTATAAAAACAAATGGCCAAGGCCACACTGTAATTATCCTTCGTCTCTGCAGATACGAAGGTTCAGATAAGGGGTTTATTCGCAGGGCTGCTTTAGAGCCGCCTTACGGATAGAACCCTTTTGCTTTTTGGTGCTGGAAATATATCTGCCCAAAGCGGACATTCCTCCAACAATTATACCTTCTCCCTGCTCAAAAATAAAACTCCCGCATCTGTGGGAGTTTTTACTGCAATTCGGCGCAAGAACTCCCGCTTGTGCGGAAGCTCTTACGGTATTCTTACGTAATGACTCCCGCATCTGTGGGAGCTATTGCCATACTTTCACGTAATTATTTCCACATATGCGGGAGTTATTGCCATCGTGTGAATGAAATCTAACTCACTCTTAACGGATATATCATCCTTAAGGGGCAAAAATCAAATCATATACATGACGCCAAGTACTCCACTGGAAGACCCCGCTCAAGCTTTGCTTCCCGAGCACGACATATCCTACAATCATACCGCCAAAAAGCGCCAGGAAGAGGATAAAAAGGAGCAGAAGAATGAACAGGCTTCTACGTAGAGCAGGCCGCTTGGCTGCCGGTTTACTCTCTTGACTCATTGATGCTTCCACCTATCCACGCAAATTGTTCGCCAGATTAGTCATCGTATCACTTGATGTCAAGGCGCGTGCTGAAAGCTGATACGCCCGCTGCACCTGAAGCATTTCCGACATTTCTGTCGTCAAATCCACGTTAGACTGTTCCAGCGCACCTTGACGAAGAGATGCCTGCTGATTCTGTGGAAGCGTATCGTTACCCACAAGGACGTCAGTCTCTCTGGCGCCTGCTGTGAGGACAAATAAATTGTCCGCTCTTTGTTCAAGAGCCTCCGGCCGCTGAGGAGATACCAACTGAATGGTCTGTCCAAGGTTCGTTGTAGTCTTGCCCAGAGTTGCTTTAATATTGCCGTAAGCATCGATTTGGAGTTTGGAACCTGCCGGAACAGTGATGGGTGCATTATTCTTATCCAGTACATAGTATCCCTGGTTAGTAACCAAATATGCCAGTTTGTTATCCTTGGGGTCCGGCTGGATATGGAAGTCACCTTCTCTTGTCCAAGCCTTCTGGCCGTTCGCCTGTACCGCGAACAATCCGTTACCTTGAATCGCAAGATCGGTATCGTTCCCCGTATCCTTGATCGGTCCTTGGGAGTAGTCCCGGGAGACACTCGTCATTCTCGAGCCATATCCCACATTAACCCCTAGTGGAGTAGCTCTCCCCGTCCGGCCCATCCCGGCTTCCTGCTTCACAATACTGGTAAGGGTATCCTCAAAGGTCGCCCCCTTGCTCTTGTACCCGACCGTATTTACATTCGCAATATTATCCGCAAGCAGATCCAGACGCTGCTGGATTCCAGCCATGGAGACCGCGGAACTAATCATGGAGTTGTTCATTTAGCGCCTCCTACACGCGGCCGACGTCATTGACGGCTTTGTCCATACTTTTATCGTAAAACTGAATGACCTTCTGATTCGCCTCATATGCACGCTGAGCTGTCATTAAATCGACCATCGATTGGGCTGTATTCACATTTGAGCCTTCAAGAGAACCCTGACGTACTGTTACAGCGTCGGTAGCTGCCAAATTACGAAGACCCGCCTTCTGCGGATCAGCAGCTTCATACACACCGTTTCCGTTACGAACAAGCTCATAAGGGGAAGTGGCTACCGTAATTTGCAGCTGCTGATTGGTAGGTGTCCCGTTATATAGGAAGTTCCCCTTGCTATCCGTCTGCAGATCATTAATGGGCCGATTAAGAACCAGCGGCTGACCATTGCTGCCAAGTACCTTAGACCCTGTGGAACTAAGAAGCTCCCCTGCTCCATTCACATGAAAGCTGCCATCTCTCGTATAACGGATATTTCCGTTGTTATCCTGAACAGTAAAGAAAGCCTGAGGGCGATACACTACGCTGCCATCTGCCTTCACGAACTTGCCTGACTGATCAAAAGCATACGGCTGCCCCGTCGCCGGGTCAACAAGCTCAAGACTGGACTCCAGCCCAAAATCGGAGCTTTTGCCCGTCTCTCTGAGGTCTCCCTGCGTGTAAGTAGGTTGTGTCTCTTCGGCGAACACGCCGGTATTCAGCTTGCCAATTTGTGTAGTGCCGGGGCCGTTCCCGCCCACCAGAGAAATAAGCACCTCTGGAAATGAGCGGGCTGCTTCGTTCACCGACTTGTATCCTGGTGTATTAATGTTGGCTATATTCTGGGTCACCGTATCGTGCATCCGCTGCTGGGTCATCATGCCCGCGGCAGCCGTATAGAGTCCTCTTAGCAAATGGGAAACCTCCTAATCTTTTGAGAAAATCTTTTCACAACCCTCCCAAACCCTCCCTTGCCTAAGGTAGGGCCCCAAGGATTTCATCCTCTGGACACCTGAAAGGGTGGGGAGTGGGGCAGGGTTAGTTGGACTTAGTGCTTGGGTGCTCTGAGTCGCTTGTCGTCCCTACGGGACACGCTTTTGGGTTGAGGTGTTTTGAAATTAATTACTGCACATTAGCAAGTTGACTGAATTAGGTTAGTATTTATCGGCTTGCTATGGAAATCTTATAATCCCTAAAATGTTAGCTGAGTTGTCTTAATTGGATTGACGTCTTTTGGCTTGGAGAACCTTGGTAATTGCTGACATTTTAGCTAAGTTCTGAATTGATTCATCATTGACTGCTTGTATTACACTCATTAACTGCTAGTTACTTGCTAGGCCTCTCTTCTCAAGACTGTATTAAATACGGTCTAGTTAAATCGTTCCTGTTGTATCTATTACTTACTAGGTGTTGTTAGGTGTGGCTAGGGTATGCTAAGGAATCTTTTTTGCCTTCGTCTACAAACTAGTACAAGCTTATACATACTAATTTAACTTGCTCCTGTTAATGCTTGTGGTTGTTTTAGTTGCTTGTGAACCTGCTTGACTGGCCTAGTTACTTACTTGGTTTGCTTACTTGAGTTACCTGCTTGACCCGCTTGGTTGTTACTAGGTTTACTTGCTTGGTTAGTTACTTGATTTACTTGCTTGGTTTAGTTGCTTAAAGATTACTTGCGTGGTTGTCTTACTTGAATGTCTTTGGTTGGTTAATGTTCTACTTGCTTCGGCTAATTGCTAGGTAAAAATTTTGTGGTCAGCTCTCTTCGATACTGTGTACGAATTTTGCCACCACCGCTGTAATAAATTACCTGTTTATAACAACTCAAACATGGTTAGTTTTACTTTAAGCCTATATTCTGTTGGCTTATTTATGTCTGATTATTTTCGTCCAATGATGCTTAAAGTTAGGACAAATCATGATGTAAATGATCTATATTCCAATTGCCCATAGGGCAAGAAGGTTCTTAAGTTTATATCGGATGGTTAGAACTTTTTCTTAATGACTTTGTCCAAATTATCCAGCATGAGTCCTGTGCCCTTCACAACGCAGTGCATCGGATCTTCGGCAATGACTACGGGTACGCGGAGTTCTTCGGCCAAAAGCTCGTCCAATCCGTTCAGCAGAGCGCCCCCGCCAGTCAAAATCACCCCGCGGTCGATAATGTCCGCAGATAGTTCCGGCGGAGTGCGCTCCAAGACTGATTTTGCTGCCGCAACGATCGAAGACACGGGCTCCCATAGAGCTTCCTGTACTTCTGCAGAAGAAATCGTGATGGTAAGCGGAAGTCCCGATACCATATCTCTTCCCCGAATGTCGAGTTCAGCCTGACGGCCGCCAGGACGAACAGTTCCGATCCCGATCTTGATATCCTCAGCTGTACGCTCGCCAATTAACAGCTTGTACTTTGTTTTGATATAACGAATGATGGCCGCATCGAATTTGTCGCCCGCCATCTTAATTGAAGACGCGGTGACGATGTCTCCCATAGAGAGAACCGCTACGTCTGTCGTACCGCCTCCAATATCTACAACCATATTCCCGCTCGGTTCATAAATATCCATACCTGCACCGATGGCAGCTGCCTTCGGCTCTTCTTCCAAGTAGACTTCCTTGGCCCCGCTGCGCTCAGCGGCCTCACGGATCGCCTTTTGCTCAACCGAGGTAATGTTCGTTGGGGCACAGATGAGAATTCGGGGGTGACTATACCAGCTCTTGCCGCCAACACGGTTGATGAAATACTTCAGCATCGTTTCCGTAATTTCGAAATCCGCAATGACTCCATCCTTAAGCGGACGGATCGCTACAATGTTCCCTGGTGTTCTACCTACCATCCGTCTTGCATCTTCGCCGACAGCAAGCACACGCTTGGTATCGCTCTCAATGGTCACTACCGAAGGCTCGTCGAGCACTACACCTTTCCCTTTTACATGGATAAGCACATTCGCCGTGCCCAAGTCAATTCCGATATCCTTGCTCATCATTACAAAGCTCCCCCAAAGCGTATTTTAAATGGTAAAAGAAATCCTCATCTATGGTAACCCGTATTCGACAGAAAATCCGTTAGTTTTACAAAAAAGACCAGTAAAAACACATCTTAAGTCCGTTCTGTATAGCTAAATTTCGGGATGAATGGATAAATTACCCGCATTCTCGTACCATATTTAAAAATATCACACTTTGGGGGACGTATTCAATCACAATCCTGTCTTTTTTAGAAGGAAACCAGCTGTTATCTTGTCGATTCAATGAAATTAATGTCTCATGCAACCTGTGACGTTAGGAATACAAAATTAGGACTAATTTACTGCCGAGATTACCTCGCGTTTGGAGGGTGTTGTTTTTTTATACTTAATTTTGGTCGCCTCTCCCCCGCGCAGATGCCGAATAGACTTGTGGTACTCCAAAATATGCTTCACCTGGTCAGCCAGATCCGGGTTGATCTCCGGAAGCCGTTCGGTCAGGTCCTTATGCACCGTGCTCTTGGACACGCCAAATTCCTTGGCGATCGTTCTTACTGTATGCCTCGTCTCCACGATGCAGCGGCCTATCTTAATGGTACGTTCCTTGATGTAATCATGCACGCTCCCGCCTCCCAACTCGAGATAGTTTGGTACAGTATATGAGGGGCGTGCCCATATATTCTTTGTTTCCAAGCCTGACAAGCCTTACGATGGGCAATTTTTTATGCTAACACAGGAAAAAGACGAGGAATCTTACGATTCCCCGCCTGGGTGCGGACCTTATGCAATAAGGGTTTATCTCTTATGGACAGGTCCCTTTAGGATAAGGCAATTATTTTTGTGGAAGAAGTGTTGCCGGGTTCACCGGCGTACCGTTCTCATATACAGCAAAGTGAACATGATTGCCAAGATCCTTTTCCAGCTCACTACGTCCGGCGCTAGCCAGTGTATCGCCTTGTTTCACTTCGGCATCTTTCTTCACTTTGACATCCGCCAAGCTTTCATAAACGGTCTTCAGATTGCTCGCATTCGTGATCTCCACCACATAACCAGACAACGGAGTCTGCTCCACGCGAGTAACTTTACCGCTCAAGGCTGCTTTGACTTCAAAAGTCTTGTTGTCCCCGCGCGCCAGATCAATGCCTGTGTTCGGGATAAACGTATCGTTGTACTTCACGATCGCAGCAACATGGTCTTCGGCTGAAGCATCTTTGTCATAGAACGGCTTAACGACAGTGACATCGGCGGCGTTCGCCACCGGCCATACGAGATCTTCCGGCGTTGCAACAGTAGGTACGGATTTACTCTCCTCGGTCTTGCTTGAATCCACAACCGGTGTGTTGTCCACATTTGTGGCTACCCCCGCTGTTTCTTTGACCTGCGGCTTATGGCTGGCATCTTGGTATACCCACACTAAGGTTAGTATGATTGCCGCGGTGGCCATGTATGCTGCTGGGTATACCCACTTTCTTGACAACAGCCTTTTCCATGAGGACGCCTGTACTACTGGCTCTCCCAATCCAATTTTAGGAGATTCCTCACTCTTTTGATTCTTCTGATTTTGATCATTCATAGTTTATCACCTCAGTAACCAGTGTTACCGGGGACAACTCTTTTATACTTCGGCTATACTAATTTTTTGGAAAATATTTCAGGGTGGTCTATTATAAATGTTAAACCTTGATTTACTTGTAAGGCAGCCGTGTGAAATGTTCTTCCGATCGCTGTTGTTCCCAGATTTCTCAATTAAAATTGATTAGGTATAAATCCGGTCACAAAGGCGAACGCTTCGCTTCTCCAGAATCATTTCACACTCTTGCCTAATAGTAATTCATAATTTAAACCTATATAAAACCAACACTTACGTAAGGTTCACCTATCCCTTTGGCAATAGCCCGGAGGCTTGGTCCAAAGAGATTCCGGTGTAATAGTGTCTGAGAATCTGAGTTACCGTATAGCCTTCCCGGGCCATCCCATTGGCTCCCCACTGGCTCATTCCTACGCCATGCCCATACCCGAAGGTTGTAATCTTGACCTCATCTCCTACTATATCAAAACGAAATTGGCTTGAGCGCAGGCCCAGCTTCTCCCGGATCTCTCTCCCGCTAAACTTGCTCCCGCCTATCTCCGCTTCCTTAACTCTATGTCCCGTTGTGCTAGATAAGATCTTAAAAAGCCCCCCCGTATTCCCATTCTGTGCACTAACAGGTACGCTTGGTTGGCCAAGTCCGAGCTTGTGGAACACGCTGCTGAGCTTCAGGGTAACAGTCTCCTTATAAGTTGGGTCCAGCTTCGCATCCCACGGACTTGCCACACTGCGAAGATAAGGAATCTTCTGATTCCAGTATTCTTCCGAATTCTCGGTATACCCGCTGCTCGCGGAGAAAAAGGAAGCCGTGATGGGCTTGCCTTGATAGGTCATAATGGTACCGGTTGTATCCTGTACCGCCTTCTTGATCTTGGCTAACTTGTCAGCCTCGCCATCAGTCTTCCATTTCGCCAGTGCGGCCCGTGAGAGATAGGCCTGGTGAGCCACGGTATCCGTCACGTTGGCAGCCCCGCCCGGTACGCCGCTGACATCACCATCGGTCAGCCGGCGCACGATAAATGTCCGCGCGGCGATAGCCTGAGCCTTAAGCGCCTCCAGCTCGAAGGTGGCTGGCATTTCTGCTGCAAGCACGCCAGCCACATACTCCTCGAGCGGAATCGTCTCAACCATGCCGGTCTTCGAGAGATAGACTCGGACCGGCGTCTTGTCCGCCTGCGGCTGGCCGGCCGGCGCTGGCACCGGCTTCGCCGGAACCCGGACCGGCGCGGGCTGCGGCACCGCGCCGGGGAAGTGGCCCCCGCGCAGGAGCGTAACCAGCGCGGGCAGCACCAAGGCCGCCGCCGTCAGCACAGCCGCGGCGGCCAAGATCTGGCGGTCCTTTCTTCCGAATCTGCGGAAGATAGGACCGCGGGCCATGCCCCGCACGCGAATGCGAGTGCGGGACGGCTCGTCCGCGCCGGGCGGCGTAAGCACGCCCGGCGGGCGGAGCTGCAGCGGGCCCGCATCCTGCGGGGCCCGCGGTGGTGCCGCAGGCACCGCTGGCACAGCCGCGGTGCCGGGGCCCGTTCGCCCAGCTAGCGAAGCGCTGGGCGTTCCGGCCATAGAATGCCGGGACGGCTCATTTCTCTCCGTCCTTTGCTCAGCTAGTTCATACTCTATGCCACTTTGCCATGCTTGCTGACTCCCCGCTTCACTCCGCCGTGCCTGCTCATTCCCCACCGGGCTCTGCCGTAGTCGTTCACTCTTCGCTCCACTCCACCGCTCCTGCACATTCTTCGCCTTACTCGGCTTCACGTGTCCATCTTTCGCGGGATTCGAGTTTACCGACTCACTCCTTGCCGCATTCTGCTGTGCCTGCTCACTCTCTACTTCCCTCCGTCCAGCAAGCTCACCTCTAGCCGCTCCCGCTTTGGACGGGACACCAGCAGAACTTTGGCGCTGTCCAGCCGAGGGAATAGGCCGACTCTCTTCTCCGACTGCTGTGGGCAGATGCTCCTCGAGTTGAAGGCCGTTTTCACCTGCTTTTATATCATTTAGGAAAGTTTCCCTGAGTCCTGATTGGTAACCAGGCGTTAATGTTACTTTTATAGAAGCTCTCTTCTCCTTCATGCTGCTTATGACCTCCATCACCTAACTAGTAATTTACCCGGCCTGATCCGAATTGTTCGGTCAGGTCTTTCTAGCTTTTACTCGTTATATCTTTTCGCCAATATACTTATAGATATGAGTTTTGATCAGGAGGTAGAACCCGCATTATCCATCAAGAAGAATCGAATCACTAGGAACTTCAGTACCCTTATGCAAATAAAAAAGGACCCCTGCCCTTATGAAGTGCACCCCTTATAGTGGACATTGGAAAAACACCCTGTGTTTAAACCGATG
>RCUN01000800.1_pt1 | contig 13386 bp, 10 predicted proteins | sample 2166181 | NCBI WGS metagenome assembly RCUN01 (sample SAMN09932603, study PRJNA488358) | compost metagenome | feature: garden; material: soil; isolation source: compost soil in crotononitrile-enriched culture | place: Germany: Experimental Botanical Garden Goettingen | collected 2016-01-27 | reverse complement strand
CCGGCCGGCTGCGGCAAGACCTCGACCCTGATCGCCTGGCGCCAGGCGCTGTTGCCGTTGGGGTTCGACGTGGCGTGGCTGACGCTGTCGGCGGACGACAACGAACTGACGCGTGTTCTTGACTACCTGCTGGCAAGCCTCGGCCAAATCGACCCGGCGCTGGTGCGGGACGCGACTCAACTGGAAGGTCGCGGCATCGACAGCGAGGCCGTTGAGCGCACCGTCATCACCCTGGTGCGCAGCATTGCCAGCCGTGGCCGTGAACTGGTGCTGGTACTCGACGACCTGCACCACCTGACCGACGTGGGCATTCACCAGGCCCTGCAATGGCTGATCGACTACGCCCCGGCCAACCTGCACCTGGCGCTGGTATCGCGCAGTGCCGTGCCTTTGTCCCTGGCGCGGTTGCGCAGCCAGGAACTGGTACTCGAGTTGAACCTGCGGGACTTGCGCTTCACGGCGGTCGAGTCCGAACAGTTCCTCAAGGCGCAGTTGGGCGAGGTCAATGCCCGCGACGCCAGGATGATGCATGAGCTGACCGATGGCTGGGTCGCCGGCCTGCAACTGCTCGCCGTCAGCCGCAAAAAGAACCGCCCGCCTGCCACCCCTGACGCCACGTCAGTGCACACGCAACTGCGGGACGATCAAGCCTTCGCCAAATTTTTCGAAGTCGAAGTGCTGTCTCACCTGTCGCCGACCGACCTCGACCTGCTGCTGCTCATGGCCGTGTGCAATCGATTCTGCGCCTCGTTGTGCGCCGCTCTCAGCGGCCACCCCCAGGCGGTTGCCGAAGCGAATGCGCTACTGACGCGCATGGAGCGGGACAACCTGTTCCTGATCCCGGTGGACAGCGCCGAACGTGAAACCTGGTATCGCCTGCACCCGTTGTTGCGCGAAACCCTGCTCAAGTATTTCGACTCCCGCAGCCAGGCCGAGCAACATGCGGTGCACGTGCGGGCGTGGCACTGGTTCCGTGACCATAATCACCTGGATGAAGCGGTGCACCATGCGGTCATGGGCGGCGACCCGGCTGCCGCCGCCGACCTGGTGGAGCAACACGCCGAGGCGCTCTACGCCCATGGCGACCTGCGCATGTTGATCGAGCTGGTACGGCTGTTGCCGGTCGAACAGGTACAGGCCCGGGTCAAGCTGCGCATCCTCAAGGCGCGGATGCAGCTGTATGCCAGGGATTTCGTGGCCTGCAGCGCCAGTCTCGAACAGCTGTTTCGCGACGTTCCCGAGAGCGAAGTCCATGACCACTTCATGATCTCGCTGCTGCGCGCCTCCCTGGCCCTGCAACGGGATGACACCGACGCGGCCATGACGGTCCTGCCGCAACTGCTCAACCCGCCGCCGGGCAGCAACAGCGTGGCCATCGGCTCCTGCGCCAACATCCTGTCCTGGCTGTACATGCACCGCGGCGAATACGAAAAGGCCCGGCAGGTACAACTCGACCGGCCGAACCTGCTGATCAATGGCGAACCGCTGCTGGGGACCACGGCCGGCAGCCTTCAGGGTCGTTGCATGATTGGCTTGAGCCTGGCCCTTGAAGGCCAGATGACTCAGGCGGAAAGGGTTTACCGCGACGTGCTGCATGAGGCCGGCCAATGTGGCAAGGCCGGTGCCGACGCGACTTATCTCTCCGCCGCGCTGCTCGGTGAGGTGCTGTACGAAACCAACGATGTCGACGCCGCGTTCAAAATGCTCTCGGGCTGGATCGACATTCTCGAACGGATTTCGATTCCCGATTCCGTCCTGCGTGTGCTGCAAGTGTTATGGAATGTGCAATGGCTGGCAGGTAACCATCAAGAAGCCCTGGCGTTTGTCGAGCGGCTGGATGAGTACGCGATCAAACTCGGTCTGGAGCGCCTGCAAGCCTACTGCCTGACCTGGCAAGTGCGCTGGTTGCTGATTCTCGGGGAGACGGCACAAGCCCAGACCAAACTGGCGCGCCTGGAAGCCATCGACGCGCGTCACCCGGATGCCGGGCACACGGCCCTGAAGGAAATCCACATCCTGGCCGAGAATGCCCGCGCTCGCTGGCAATTGGTCCAGGGTGATCTGGACGGGGCTTGCGATCGCATAGAACGATTGATCGAAACCTGCGACCGGCATCGTCGCCAACTCGGGGCAACGCGCCTGCTGGTGCTCAGCGCCGTGATCGAGTCCGAACGCGGCAACCATGAACAGGCACGGATCAAAGTCATCGAAGCCTTGCGCCGAGGTCAACGCTTTGGCCTGGTGCGCAGCCTCCTCGACGCCCATCCGGATGGCTTGAAACTGATCTGCGATATCGCCGCCCGCGAAGTCCTGGACCCGGTGCAGGCGTTTTATGTCGAGCGCTTGCAGGCGGCCGAGGCCACGACCCCGGCGATCTCGAAGGCCAAACCTGCACCAACGGCCACCAGCAAACCGTTGACGGCCGGGATCGAGCCGTTGAGCGAGCGGGAAATCGAAGTCGTGCGCCTGCTGGCCCAGGCCCTGCCCAACAAGAAAATCGCCCGCGCCTTGGGGCTCTCGCCGGAAACCGTGAAATGGCACCTGAGCCATATCTACAGCAAGCTCGGCGTCAGCAGCCGCGATGAAGCGGTGGCCCGGGTGCGCGATCTGGAATCCCAGGATGACAGCAACGTCCACCCCTGAAATCCTGTAGGAGCTGCCGCAGGCTGCGATCTTTTGACTTTGTTTTTCAAGAACAAGATCAAAAGATCGCAGCCTGCGGCAGCTCCTACATGGATTATTTGGCACCTCCGCCGTCGTGTTTTTTTCCCTGCCACCCGGCTCGGGTGGCGTTCGTATCAGCCCCCCAACCTATCGTAACCCTCAGATCACAGGCGCAGTCCGCGCCTTGCGTAAGCGCTCGGCCCAAGGCCGGCCTGCCATGTTTGAGGAGTCTTGCGTGCACATCGCCCGAACCGTTTTCCGCGACGACCATGAGATGTTCCGCACCACCGTGCGGCGCTTTTTCGAACGCGAATGCCTGCCGCGCCAGGCCGCCTGGGACAAGGCCGGCCAGGTCGACCGCGAGACCTGGCTCAAGGCCGGCCGCGAAGGCTTGCTCGGCATCACCCTGCCCACCGAATACGGTGGCGGCGGCGGTGATTTCGGTCACTGCGCGGTGTTCAACGAGGAGTTCGCCCGGGCCGGCGTGAGTGGCGCCTACTTCGGCATGCATTCGGACGTCATCGCCCCGTACATCAATCGCTGCGGTAACGAAGAACAGAAACAGCAGTGGCTGCCGGGCATTTGCTCGGGCGAGATCATCCTGGCCATCGCCATGACCGAGCCCGGCACCGGCAGCGACCTCAAGGCCGTGCGCACCACCGCCGTGCGCGATGGCGACGAATACGTGATCAACGGCAGCAAGACCTTCATCAGCAACGGCCTGACCGCCGACCTGGTCATTGTCGTGTGCAAGACCGACCCGGCCGCCGGCGCCAAGGGCATCAGCCTGATCGCCGTGGAAGCCAGCCGCGCCGGCTTCAAGCGCGGGCGCAAACTGGAGAAAGTCGGCCAGGCCGCCGCCGACACCGCCGAGCTGTTCTTCGACAACGTCCGCGTGCCCGTCGGCAACCGCCTCGGCGAGGAAGGCCTGGGCTTTACCTACCTGATGGGCGAACTGCCCCAGGAGCGCTTCTCCATTGCCGTGTCCGCCGCCGCCAAGCTGGAGCGCCTGCTGGAGCAGACCCTCGAGTACGTGAAGGACCGCAAGGCTTTCAACCAGACCGTCTGGGACTTCCAGAACAGCAAATTCAAGCTCGCCGACATCAAGGCCCAGGCCACCGCCATGCGGGTGATGGTCGACTACTACCTGGGCGAGCACATGCGCCGGCGCCTGACCCTGGAAGAAGCGGCCATCGCCAAGCTCTTCACCACCGAGACCCTGTGGAAATGCATCGATGACATGGTCCAGCTGCACGGTGGCTACGGCTACATGATGGAGTACCCGATCGCCCGCGCTTTCGTCGACTCACGGGTCAATCGCATCTACGGCGGCACCAGTGAAGTCATGCGCGAAATGATCGCGCGCAAGCTCTGAACCTCTCAAACAACAAGGAAAACAACGATGAGCAATAAAGTGTTCGTTGCTGGCGTCGGCATGATCCAGTTCAAGAAACCGGGAACCAACGAGCCCTACGACGTCATGGGTGAACAGGCGATCCGCCAGGCCCTGGCCGATTCGGGTGTGGATTTCAATGACATCCAGCAGGCCTACGCCGGTTATGTCTACGGCGACTCCACCTGCGGCCAGAAAGCCTTGTACCGCGTGGGCATGACCGGCATCCCGCTGATCAACGTCAACAACAACTGCGCCACCGGCTCCAGCGCCCTGTTCCTCGCTCGCCAGGCGGTACAAAGCGGCGCGGTGGACTGTGCCCTGGCGTTTGGCTTCGAACACATGAACCCGGGCGCCTTGAAATCCGCCTGGACCGATCGCGCACCGGCCACCGAACGTGCCCTGGTGCTGGCCAACGAACTGATCGGCATGCCTGACCTGCCCAATGCCATCCGCCAGTTCGGCGGCGCCGGCTACGCGCACATGCACAAGTACGGCACCCGACTGGAAACCTTCGCCAAGATCCGCGCCAAGGCCAGCCGTCACGCCGCCAATAACCCGCTGGCGGTGTTCCGCAACGTGGTGAGCAGCGAAGAAGTCATGGCCGCCCCGATGTTGTGGGAAGGCGTGATGACGCGATTGATGGCCTGCCCGCCGACCTGTGGCGCTGCCGCGGCCATCGTGGTGTCCGAAGCGTTCGCGAAAAAGCACGGCCTGCGCACCGACGTATTGATGGCAGGCCAGGCGCTGACCACTGACCTGCCGAGCACCTACGACGCCAGGGACATGATCCGCGTGGTCGGATTCGACATGACGCGCATGGCGGCGGATATCGCCTACAACCAGGCCGGCATCGGCCCCCAGGACATCGACGTCATCGAACTGCACGACTGCTTCGCGCAGAACGAACTGTTGACCTATGAAGGCCTGGGCCTGTGCGCCGAAGGCGGCGGCGAGCGACTGGTCAACGATGGCGACAACACCTATGGCGGCAAATGGGTGACCAATCCGTCCGGCGGCCTGCTCTCCAAGGGCCACCCGCTGGGCGCCACCGGACTGGCCCAGTGCTTTGAACTGACCCACCAATTGCGCGGCACCGCCGAACAACGCCAGGTGCAGGACGCGCGTATTGCGGTGCAGCACAACCTCGGCCTGGGCGGCGCCTGCGTGGTCACCGTTTACCAGAAAAACTGACGCGCCCGCAGAGCTTAGGAGCCATGCAGATGATCGACAAGAAACACATCGGCAGACAACTGCCCACTTTCCTCGTGACCGCCGAAGCCGGGCAATTGCGCTTCTTCGCCAAGGCCACCGGTGAAACCAACCCGGTTTACTTTGACGAACAGGCCGCACGCGATGCCGGGTATCCCAACCTGCCGCTGCCGCCGACCTTTCTGTTCTCGCTGGAGTTCCAGATTCCTTCGAACGCCTGGCGTGACGAACTGGGCATCGTCACCGCGCGCATTTTGCACGGCGAAGAATCCTTCCGTTATCACCGCATGGCCCATGCCGGCGACACCTTGCGCTTCGATGTGCGCATCGCCGACATCTACGACAAGAAAGGCGGCGCCCTGGAATTCGTGGTGCGCGAAACCCGAGTCACCAATCAGCACGGTGAGCACGTTGCGGACCTGCGCAGCGTGCTTGTGCAGCGCAACAGCTGAAGCGGAGAACACTGATGAACGCGATTAGCCTGGAAAAAATCAACGTCGGCGACACCCTGCCAGCACTGGCCCTGCCGCCGATCAACCGCACCACCCTGGCCCTGTTCGCCGGTGCATCGGGTGATCACAACGCCATCCACATCGACACCGATTACGCCCGCCGGGCCGGCATGCCCGACGTGTTCGCCCACGGCATGCTGTCGATGGCCTACCTCGGTCGCCTGCTGACCCAGTGGGTCGATCAGCGCCAGTTGCGCGAGTTCGGCGTGCGCTTTCTCGGCATCACTCACCTGGGTCACCAAATCACCTGCACCGGCACGGTCGTCGAGCGCTTCGAGGTCGAGGGCGAGCAACGGATCAAGGTCGAAGTGCGCACCACCAATCAATACGGCGAGACCAAGATCGTTGGCGACGCCGTGATCGCTCTGTAAACAAAACTGATCACTGAGGAGCAACACCCCATGGCAAAACTCGAAGGCAAAGTCGCACTGGTCACCGGTTCCGGTCGTGGCATCGGTCAACAGATCGCCCTGAAACTGGCGAGCGAAGGCGCGCGCATCGTCATCAACGACCTGGACGCCGACCCGGCCCACGAGACCGCTGAAATGATCCGCAAGCTGGGTGGCGAAGCCGCCGTCTGCCACGGCAACGTCAGCGCCCCGGACTTCGGCGACCGCTACGTCAAGACCGCGATGGACAACTTCGGCGCCATCGACATCATCGTCAACAACGCCGGCTACACCTGGGACGACGTGATCCAGAAGATGAGCGACGAGCAGTGGTACGCCATTCTCGATTGCCACATGACCGCGCCCTTCCGCATCCTGCGGGCGGCCTACCCGATCATCAAGGCCCAGGCCCAGGCCGATGCGGCGGCAGAGCGCGAGGTGTTCCGCAAAGTGGTGAACATTTCTTCGGTGTCGGCCCTCAACGGCAACGCCGGGCAGATGAACTACTCCTCGGCCAAGGCCGGCGTCATCGGCATGACCCGTGCGCTGGCGCGTGAATGGGGTCGTTTCAAGGTCAACGTCAACGCCGTGGCCTTCGGTTTCATCGAAACCCGCATGACCAAGGCCGACGCCCATGCCGGCGCCACGGTGAACATCGAAGGTCGTGACATCCGTGTCGGCATCAGCCCGGAAGCCGCCAAGTCGTTCGCCCAACGCAACCCGTTGGGTCGTCCGGGCACCGTGCAGGAAGCGGCCGATGCGGTGTACCTGTTCTGCTCGCCGGAGTCGAACTACATCACGGCGCAGACCATCGCGGTGGCCGGCAATCTGCAATAAGCACAAAGCGATAAGCAGCAGGTAAAAACCACTGTGGCGAGGGAGCTTGCTCCCGCTGGGGCGCGAAGCGGCCCCGAAAAAACGGGCCTGCTTCGCAGCCCAACGGGACGGTGCGGCGATCCGACAAGCTCCCTCGCCACAAAAAGCTCCTGCGCCACAACTTCGCTTGAGTTTTGATGACCGCAGGATCACTCCCATGAACATGACTGAAAGCAACATCCGCCTGGCCGCCATCAAACTGATCTCGCGCAACGGCTTCGGCTCGATGAGCCTGCGCCAGCTCGCCACTGAAGCCGGCATCAACGCCTCGACGCTGTACCTCTACTACAAAGGCAAAAACGAACTGCTGCTGGAGCTGATTCTCGAGTATTTCCAGGGGGTGTCCCGGGAGTGGGCACGACATCGCCCCAAAAAGTCCGTGACCGCCGATATCAAACTGCTCGCCTTTATCGCCTGCCACGTGCGTTATCACCTGGAACACCAGGACGAGGCCATGCTCGGCAATCTGGAGTTCAGAAGCCTCGCCGAGGATGATCTGGAGCAGGTCCGCCAGGCCCGGCGCCAGTATCTGAACGCCCTGCAGGAACTGCTGGAACAAGGGGTCAAGGAAGGTTCGCTGAGCTGCGCCGAACCCAAATTGATGGCCCGCACCCTGTTCAACATGCTCACCCATGCCTGCGTCTGGTACCAGGCCGATGGCCGCTGGAGCACCGATGCCGTCATCGGCCATTACTCGGAACTGGTGTTGAAAATGCTCGGCGCCGCGCCTGTTCCATCGCCCGGGATACCTGTCCCACGAGCCCTGATCACCCGTCGCCCGATGCCCGCGCAGGTACGTCCATGAGCGATCTCATGCAACCGTTTTCCATGGCCGGCAAGACCGTCCTGGTGGCCGATGCCACCACCCGCCTGGGCGCGCATTTCGCCCGTCTGATCAGCCGCGCCGGCGCCCGTGTCGCCCTCGGTGGCCAGCACCCTTCGCAGTTGGAGCAACTGGCCGCCGACCTGCACTGGGAAGGCGGTGAAGTCCTGGTCGTCAGCCTCGACAGCGCCCGCAGACCGAGCATCGAAGCGGCACTGAACACCATGCAGGAGCGATTCGGCAGCGTCGATGTGCTGATCAACAACAGCGCCGAGCGCGAACATGTTGCCCTGAACAATCACATCGTCCACTGCACCAGCCTGCACATGATCCGGGCCGAACGCGGTGGCAGCATCGTCAACATCGACCCGCCGCCGCGCCCCATCAGCGAGCCGAACCCGTGCCTGCGCGCCAATAGCAGCCTGATCCGCATGAGCCGCGCCATGGCCCAGTCACTGACACCGCACCGCATTCGCGTCAACGTCATCGCGGCCGGTCGAGGCAAGGACGCCGTCCTGCAAGAACTCAACGGCCCCTTGTTGCTGCTGGCCAGCGGTGCCGGCGCCAGCGTCACCGGCGCGGTGCTGCATATCGACGGCCACGCCACCTGATACGGGTGGCGTGTTGTTTCTGGCACCCCTTGAATATCGGAACCTGTCGCCCTGCGCGACGCCCGTCAACAAGGAGCCAGTCAGATGACTCGCATAAAAAAGTGGCTGCCGAAACTCGCCCTGGTGGCGACAACGGTCATGGCAATGGCGGCGAATGCCGCTGACAAACCCAACATTCTGGTGATTTTCGGCGATGACATCGGCCAGACCAACATCAGCGCCTATTCCATGGGCGTGGTCGGCTACAAGACGCCGAACATCGACCGCATCGCCCACGAAGGCATGCTGTTCACCGACTACTACGCGGAGAACAGCTGCACCGCCGGGCGCTCGTCGTTCATCACCGGCCAGTCACCGCTGCGCACCGGCCTGACCAAGGTGGGCGTGCCGGGCGCGCCGATCGGCCTGCAAAAACGCGACATCACCATCGCCCAGGCGCTCAAGTCCCAGGGTTATGCCACCGGCCAGTTCGGCAAGAACCACCTGGGCGACAAGGACGAGTTCCTGCCGACCAACCACGGTTTCGACGAGTTCTTCGGCAACCTCTATCACCTCAACGCCGAAGAGGAACCCGAGCGCCCTTACTGGCCCAAGGATGACCCGGACTTCGTCAAGTCCAGGACGCCACGCGGCGTGATCCACAGCTACGCCGACGGCAAGATCCAAGACACTGGCGCGCTGACCGCCAAGCGCATGGAAACCATCGACGACGAAACCACGGCGGCGGCGCAGGCGTTCATCGAGAAACAGGCCAAGGCCGACAAACCGTTCTTCGTCTGGATGAACACCACGCGCATGCATCTGTTCACCCACGTACGCGACTCGATGAAGGGCCAGAGCGGCATGCCCGGCAACGATTACGCCGATGGCATGCTGGAACACGACGGCGACGTCGGCAAACTGCTGAAGACCCTCGACGACCTGAAAATCGCCGACAACACCATCGTCGTCTACACCACCGACAACGGCCCGAACCAGTTCTCCTGGCCGGACGCGGCGACCACGCCGTTCCGTAACGAGAAGAACTCCAACTGGGAAGGCGCCTACCGCGTGCCGGCGATAGTCCGCTGGCCGGGCAAGATCAAGCCGGGCGAAGTGTCCAACGAGATGTTCTCGGGCATGGACTGGTTCCCGACCCTGCTGGCAGCCGCGGGCGAAACCGATGTGAAGGAAAAGCTGCTCAAGGGCTGGGCACCGACCTCAGGCGGTACGCCTTTCAAGGTGCACCTGGACGGCTACAACCAGCTGCCCTACCTGACCGGCCAACAGCCTAAAGGTCAGCGCCGCGAGTTCTACTACTTCAACGACGACGGCGTGCTGGTGTCCATGCGCTTCGACAACTGGAAAGTGGTCTTCGCCGAACAGCGCGAACCCGGTGGCTTTGCGGTGTGGAGCAGCCCGTTCGTGCCACTGCGCGTGCCGAAGCTGTTCAACCTGCGCATGGACCCGTATGAACGGGCTGACCTGGTCTCGGACCAGTACAACGACTGGCTGGTGAAAAACTCCTACCTGATGGCCGCGGCTGTGGCCAAGGCGGCGCGCTTCCTGCAGACCTTCATCGAGTACCCGCCGAGCCAGAAGCCTGCCAGTTTCAGCGTTGACCAGATTCGCGCGGCAGTCGATGCGAAAATCGAAGAGAAGCTGAAAAACCAGGCCAAACCCTAGGCGTATCGAGACCGCCTGAATGCCAACGGCCAACCCGCCCAGGTGAAATTAAGCTTGGGCTAAGGTTGCTTGTTTAGTCTTCGAAGCTTTCAGGTAGTCGAGCATTTCGAAGATGGCCCGTGTCGATACAAGCGCCAAACCGCCGTTCAGCATCGTGCTGGTGAATTACAAAACCCTCGATCTGACCAGGATCTGCCTGGACCTTTTGCGTGAGCCTGCACGCAAAGCCGGCATACCCGTCTGGGTGGTGGACAACGATTCGGCGGACGCCAGCGTCGAGTATCTGCGCTCACTGGACTGGATCAACCTGATCGAACGCGATGCCCCCACCAAAGAACCCGGCCACATCGCCCATGGCAAGGCACTGGACATGGCGCTGGCCAGGATCAATACCGACCATCTGTTCCTGATGCACACCGACACCTTCGTCTTCGATGCCAGCATCTTTACGATGATGATGGATCACTGCACCAGGGACCGAAATGTCATCGCGGTCGGTTGCACCGAACAACTCAATCGCGGGTTGCCAAGGACTGTCTGGCGCTTCACCTCACGCTTCGCAAAGCACCATTTTCGCCGCCTGAAACTCTCCCTGGGCCTGCGCTCAAGAGAACCGAAGCCCTACACCGAGACTTACCTGAAAAGCTTTTGCACCCTGTGGAATTGCAGGCTGATGAAGCAGCAGGGTCTGCATTTCCAGATCGATGACCGGGTGCCCGGTTATGAGCTGCAAGACCGCGCGATCGGCCTCGGCTACAAGGTGGTGTTTCTGTCGCCCGGCAAAATCTTCAAGTACCTGGACCACGTCCAGGCCGGCACCGTCGCCGCTGCGGGGGGATATGGCCGCAATCACCGGCGGACCAAGATGTACCAGGACATTCTCAGGCGCTTCAGTGCCGTCAACCCCTCGATGGATTGAACAAATCGCACTCACCCAAAAGCCCACTGAACCGGCGATGGTCAGTGGGCTTTTTTGCGTCAGGCTCACTGGCTCATGATGAACGTCGCCAGGCTTTTCAGGTCGTCCGGGCTCAACTGCGCGAAGGGCGGCATGGGCACCTCCCCCCACTTCCCGCTGCCGCCGTGCTGAATGCTGGACATGATCCGAACCAGCGCCTGCGGGTCATTGGCATATTTGGCCGCCACATCGTGATAGGCCGGGCCAACGACCTTATGGTCGATTGCATGACAGGACAGGCACGCGTTGTCCTTGAGCAAAACCGAAGCCTCTTTTGCCACCGGCACCTTCGGCGGCTCCATCGGCGGATTCGAGGCCGCCTGGACATCGGCGTCGCTGGCCTTGGCACTGCCGTAGGTGGCCGCCAGGTAGGCACCGATCACACTCACGTCCTGGTCGCTGATTGGAGCACCGTAGACGTGCTGCATCTTGCCCGCTTCGGCGGTCCACTGCGCCAGGCTCATGCCGGGCGGCTGGAAGCTGACGTAGTCGGCCGAATGGCAGATGGAGCACTTCTGCTGCGCCAAAGGGTAGCCAGGCAGCGAACTGGGCTTGAACGCTGCCGTTTCGGGCGGCAAGGTGATCGAGAGTGGCGCGGCGTCAGCCAGGGTCATCAGGCAAACCTGGGCGGCGCACAGCAGGGAGGTCAAAAATTTCATGCAGCCCTCCTCAGGCGACGGTCACGTGGCGGGTTTCGACGACGTGGCGGCGGTAGCCACCGGGGTTCCAGTCCGCTTGCAGCGGCTGCGTCTCGCCGGCCCTGTTGCTGGCTCGCACCATCAACTGAGTGGCGCCCTTGTTGGTAAAGGTGATCGGAATCGTCCACTCACGAAAGGAGAAACGGCCCAGGTCCTGCCCGAGGGTGGATTCGCGCCATGTGGCTGCGCCGTCGATCGACACCTCGACCTTGTTGACTCCGACGCCGCCATCGAACGCGATGCCCTTGAGCACCAGGCTTTGGTTCAGCGGCAATACATCGCCGTGTTTGACGCTGGTGATGAAACTGCGCACCGGCAATCTGGAAATCGGTTGGGTGTTCGCCGCCGTGGTGCCGGGGGCAATGCACAGGCAATCGTTATCCGGAACCCGATACCCCTTGGCCATGAAGAAGCCGTCATAGGTATGGTCGACGACTTCGATCTCACTCAGGTGCTTGACCCAGTACGTGCCGAAATAACCGGGCACCACCAGACGAATCGGGTAACCGTTGAGAAATGGCAGGTCGGTGCCATTCATCGACCAGGCGATCATCGGCTCGCCGTCCATGGCATGGCTGATGTCCAGCGCCTTGATGAACTCCGGCGTGCTCGGCAGCACGGGTTTATCGAGTCCACGGAAGGTCACTTGCATGGCACCGGCCTTCACCCCCGCCTTTTCCAATACCGCCTTGAGCGGCACCCCCAGCCACCGCGCATTACCCATCGAGCCATTGCCCAACTGAGCGCCGAACACCCGCGGCATCGAGAAGCCACGGCTGTTGCCCGAACACTGATTGACGGCCACCACCTCCACCGGCTCGGCAAGCGCCTTGAGTTCGGCAAGGGAAAGCGACAGCGGCGTGTCGACCAGGCCCTTGATCGTCAGGCGGTAGCTGTCCGGATCGATGCTGGTCGGAAAATTGGCCAGGTGGTAACGCACGAAAAACGCGTCATTGGGCGTGATGGCCCCTTCATTGAAGACAGAGAACGGCGTCTCCAGGTGCGGCGGGCGCGTGGTCACCAGGGTCAACGGGCGTTTTTGCGGGTATTGCACCAATGGTCGCGGGCCCGCGGCAAAGGTCACTTCTTCAGTGTTTTCCTCGGCGGCCCTGGCGAGACTTGCCAACGGCGAAGCCGCCAACGCCAACGTCAACGCATCGCGTAAAACCCGCCGGCGGCTCGGCTGGCGGCTGTCTATAAAACTGAACTTCATTCTGCGCTCTCTATGATTGTTTTATCGAGATGCAACTGACTACTGTGGGAGCTCGCTCCTGCAAATTCCCGCCAGGGCGAAGAGATATCAGGCTTACGGTTTCGCGTTACCCAGGTCGGTAAACAAACCAGTATCCTCAGGGCCAAACTGCCTGCTTCTCATTGAGCGTCAGCGACTTGACAATTGATGACAGAAAACCCCCGTAAAGGCCGACGTAGACACTCCGGACTCAAAGCATTGCCTGTACCATCGCCCACAAAAAAACCCACTGACCGTCGCCGGTTCAGTGGGCTTTTTTTGATCCGGCGTCTAATTACAGAGCCATATCACTCGCAGCACTAGCTTTCGGCGCTTTCGCATCCGTATCGACAG
>RCUN01000797.1_pt1 | contig 13411 bp, 13 predicted proteins | sample 2166181 | NCBI WGS metagenome assembly RCUN01 (sample SAMN09932603, study PRJNA488358) | compost metagenome | feature: garden; material: soil; isolation source: compost soil in crotononitrile-enriched culture | place: Germany: Experimental Botanical Garden Goettingen | collected 2016-01-27 | reverse complement strand
ATCCGAGTCGCTGTCAGAATCAGAGTCGCTTTCTAAACTATTATTTTTATCACTGTCATGAGCCCACCACAAAATTCCTGCTGCGGTTAGCGGTACAGATAGCCATGCCCATGGAGATGCAGCTCCATCATGATAAAGCAGTGGTTCTATACTATCGATATAACTATAAGTAATATTTTCTAATAATGCCCCATTGGCATCAGTAAATTGTACCCAAATTAACTTATGATTATTATCCTCAAAAACTAGACTATTATCAGTTGAATAATTACTCCCGTTAAAAAAATCAACTATTACTATTTGTTCACCATTTTTTAAAGTAACAATTGCGTTTCGACCATCTTGTCTAATTTCAGAAACATCATCTTTATTTACCTTTATTAAAATAACTGATGCTTCGGAAAGAGAGACTGTATCCTTTGTTGTAATTTCTAAGGTTTCATGACTCTCCTTAGAAATTACTCTTATCTCAGACATATTTCTTCCCCTTCACAGGATTATTTAATTAAACCAATCCAATTTAGAGCTCTTAAATTCCATTAAATAAGAAGAGCCCAAATTAAGGAATAAATTAGATAAAACAAAGGTCAACCTCAACGCATAAAGTAATTGTAAACATGAATTGCGTCACAAAAAAATCAGTAGCAATCAGTTTATTTATTAACCAAATAAAACTTTAAAATAATAAATATTGTTTTTCAAAAACTTACTAACAAATAATAGTCAAAATATGCTTTTAATATTTTTATGTTTTAAAACACAAACAATAAAAACCACACATTTAAAACAAGATCTTATCTTTATTAATATCTATATAGCTTTTAAATATTTAAAAACCATATAGATATACATTTATTATCTTTCTCGTAATGCTTCTTTGGCTTTATTGAATGGTTTAAGCAAGTAATCCAGTACCGTTTTTTGACCAGTACGAATATCTACAGTTGCCACCATACCCGGTGTAATACCGTATGCCTTACCTTGTTTATTATAAAGTTTGTCTGAATCGGTTCGAATATAAACACGATAATAGAACTGGTCCTGTTTAACTTCATCACGAATCGTGTCTGGTGAAATAACCGTAACCTTACCTTTTAAACCACCATAAATTGAGTAATCATAGGCAGTAATCTTAACCAGCGCTTCTTGTCCCGGTCGAATAAATGCAATGTCACGCGGTAAAATACGCGCTTCAATCAACAGTTGTTCATCAATCGGTACAATGGTCATCAGCTTGCCATTTTGCGGAATAACACCACCATGGGTGGTAACTGCAATTTCTTTTATGACACCACGTACCGGTGCTTTAAAGACTGCACGATCTAAACTGTCACTACGACCAAGTACCACTTGTTGCTGCGTTTCAATATCTGTATTGGCTTTCGATAACTCTTCACGAGCCTCCACAAAATACTGGTTCTGCACATCATTCATTTTATTTCTAAGGTCGTTTGCTTCACGACGTAAACGTAAAACTTCAACCTCACTGGCCGCACCTTTAGCAACCAAAGGCTCCGTCATTGCCAGTTCTTGTTGTACCAGTTGTAAAGCTTGTTTTAAGCCTGCAATGGTCTGTTCTAAATCTGCACGACGAGACCGATATAATGCCGTTTCTTCATGTACAAGTTTTGGCTCTTTCAGCACAATTTCAGGAAAAGCTAATGGTGTGCCATTCACCTCTGCACGTAAGCGTGCTGAGGTTGCCTGAGCAGAAATCAGTAAAGATCTTGATTCACCGACATTCGATGCAAAACGGGTTGGATCTAATTGCGCAAGAATTTCACCTTTTTGAACAATGTCGCCTTCTTGTACATTCAGCTTGGTTAAAATACCGCCTTCTAACGACTGGATGACCTGCTCTTTAGACGATGGAACCACTTTACCTGTGCCTGTAGACACTTCTTCAAGTTTAAATACCCATGCCCAGATAAAGAAAATAACTAAACCAATCCCCACAATCCAGATCACTAAACTGGCACGTGGTAATGGTGGCTCACTATAAGAGACATTCATTGAACGGGTGAGTTCTTGTTGTGGTTCGCTCATGAATTATCCCCTTGCACTTGTTTTTGTTGGGCTGTTGATTGATTAAGGACCTGATCTCTTGGGCCATCCATCACGATTTTGCCTTCGTTAACGACAATAATACGGTCCACCAGTTCTAAAACAGCGCGGCGGTGAGTCGCAACCACCAAGGTTCGATGGGCCAGCCAGCCTTTTAAATGATCAATCAGTTGCTTCTCTGCCACATCATCAATCGCTGCTGTCGGTTCATCGAGTAATAAAATATTAGGTTGACGAATCAATAAACGAGCCAATAACAAGGCTTGTTTCTGACCACCTGAGAAACCAACGCCACCCTCTAAAATCAGGTGATCTAGTCCTTCTTTTTTCTCTTGCACAAAAGGTAATGCACCTGTCACCACTAAAGCCCGAAGAATATCTTCATCCGTTGCAAGCGGAGCACCCAAAGTCAGGTTTTCACGAATCGTACCGTAGAAAAGACAAGCGTTCTGGTTAAGTAAGCCCATATCACGACGTACATCAGATGGGTCAATTAAAGACAGATCCAGACCATCTAAATGCACTGCACCTTGAGTTGGAACCTGCATGCCAGATAGAAGCTGAAGCAGGGTCGATTTACCAGCACCATTGCGCCCTAAAATTGCAATTTTTTCACCAGCACGAATTTTTAAATGGCGAATTGCTAAACTTGGTTTCGGGTCTTCTTCTCCATATTGGAACAAGACATTTTTTAATTCATAGTCGCCATTTAAAGCAGCCTTGTGTACCAGATGTGAACGGTCAGCCTGATCAATCGGGCGTTGCATGAGTTCATCCAGACTTTGTTTAGCAACCTTCGCCTGCTGTAAACGTCCTAAAACGCCAGTAATTTGTGCAATCGGCGCCAACATGCGTGAAGATAAAATTGAACAGGCAACTAAAGCACCCGTGGTCATTTCACCCTCCATCACTGCAAAACATCCTACCAAAACCACAATTGCATAGGTTAAGCCCTGAATCTTTTGGGTCCATGCCATTAAGGTACCGACAATTTTACGTTGTTTCATACCAATATCGGCTGAAACTTCATTCATGTGGTTCCATTGGTTTTGGAAACGCGATTCGGCACGTAATAGCTTGATATCTTCAATACCCTGCACCGCTTCAACCAGAATGGCATTACGGATTGAAGATTCTCTCATGCCTTCCTGTGCCAATTGCGCTAACTTTTTCTGCACCAGAAGACCCGGCAAAATCATAAGCGGTACAACCAGCAACATCACCCAAAACAGCTTTCCGCCAATAATGGCAAAGATGGTCAGGAACAGGAAAAAGAATGGGAAATCGGCAATTGCACTAATGGTGGTAGAGGTTACCAGTTCACGAACGCCTTCGAGCTCACGAATCTGCGAAATAAAACTACCGGTAGACTTTGAACGATCTTTATTTTTGATGCGTAAGGCATGGCCGAATACACGGTCAGAAACAAGTAAATCTGCTCGTTTACCAATAATATCGGATAGATAAACTCGGGACACACGTAAGATAAACTCAAAAATAGCGGCAATCAGTACACCACCAGCCAGCACCCATAAGGTTGGAACAGACTGTGATGGAACAACGCGGTCATAGACCTGCATTGAGAAAACAATGGTTGCCAATGCCAAAATATTGGCAATGAGTGAGGCAAACATAATATCAACGTAGCGCTTCCAGTCTCTTAGAACAATTGACCAGAACCAGCTTGCTTCATAGGGTTTGATATATTCATCAATACGTGCATCGGGAATAGAGCTTTCAGGACGCAGAATATAGACATTCTTAATGGTATTTTTTAAAACATCTAGGCTTAAATTCTGAGAAAGTCCCTGATCCCCACTAAACTGGATACTGACATTCCCTTGGGTATCGGCTTTATCAATAATACCGACCTGCCCGTCATGAAACTCGACCATAACAGGTAGCCGCCACGGGTTCAGCAGCTCTAAAGAAAACGGTACTTTACGTAAATTTAGTCCAACCTGACGTGTAATGAGCTGTAAAACATCATCCAGGTTTTGATTCTGGTTCCAGTCAAGTTGTAAACGGATTCTTTCTTCGGAAGGCTCAATTCGATAATGTTTAGCAATCGTTAAGACCGCCTGTAACCAGGGCTGGTAATTTATTTTTGTCATCATGGTTGTACTTCGAACCCCTGAATTGAAATATTATTTAAGTCATAAGCTTGGCGGGAACGTCCTGTTGCCGAGATGTATTGCACAATACTGTTGTAGATGTCATAACGTGCAGTTTCGAGTTCTGAATTGGCACTATGAATAGCCTGCTCTGCATTCAATAAATCGACCAATGAACGTGTACCAAGTTTGTACTGCTCTTGATAAAGTTCACGTGTACGAACCGTAGTGGCTTGGCGATTGGTCAGCACCTGCATTTGACGTTGTTTATTTTCAATTTGCTCACGGCTGGTTCTGATCTGATCGAGAACATCCAGATAAACTGAATTGACTTTAGACTTTGCAGCTTCTTCTGCATAGCTTGCCATTTTGACCTGAGAAGAAACGGCTCCACCTTGATAAAACTGACTGGTTGCTTCAAGCATGACCGAACTGTACAGACCGTCATCTTTATCATTGTTTGGGTTTCTGCCGTTAATGGCCTGACTTAAAGAACCTTTTACCGCCAAAGTCGGATAACGACTCAGTCGGGTCTGTTCTTTTTGTGCTTTGGCAACTTCAACACCCGCTTGCGCTGCAATCATTTTTGGAATGGTATTAAACTCAGGCTCATTATAGAGGCCAGATTGCTTTACCAAATCATCAGGAATGACCCATGCCTTATTAAAAACATCTACTCCTACCAGAGTTCTTAGATGTTGCTGGTACTGACGTAATAAAGATTGTTGAGCAATGAGTGTCGACTGTGCAGACTCTAAATATGTTTGTGCCTGAACTGGATCAGCTTGGCTACTAATACCGGCATTTGCACGTAAATTGGCAATTTCCTGAATACGTTGAATCCCAGCAATTTGCTGCTCGGCGATTTTATTTAATTGAAGGTAACGCTGAATATTGACAATCGACTGTGCCACATCAAGTGCAATATCATCAATGCTGACCAGCACATTGGCCTGCTCGACTTGAACTTTGGCACGCTCAACCGATACACCTGATTTTACTTTGCCAAAATCAAAAACCATTTGAGTCGCAGATAACGTGAGTAACTGTCTCCCCCGCTCACCACTACCCAAATCACCTGTGCTAATACCACCTGAAAGCTGTGGATAATAACCCGCCTTGGCATAATCAATACCCGCATTTTGGCCAGCTAAAGTTGAAATGGCTTGAGAAATATTAGGGTTTCGTTGAACTGCATATTGAATCGCATCAATTAAACTGACTTGATTGCTCCACATCGCAGTAGACGTCGGTAAATAGTTCCCATCATTTCCTAGTCGTTGAAATTGGCTCTGATCAAACCCTAAATTGCTTAATTTTTGGAAATCGACAGATCGGTAGCTTTCATCTGGCGTGGGTTTAAAGAGTTGAGAAACTTTTTTTGTTAAGCTTTTTCCCGAGTTAACAGACGCGGTCTCTGCCTTTGTAATTGATATCGATACACTAGAAGCAATACAAAAATATAAAAAAAACTTCGTACCTGATCTGATTATAAGTTGGAAATCATTGTGGGAAAAATGCAATTTACTCATTAGAAGATCTAATCTCTTGAAATATTGTAAAACAATCCAAAACTCAGTTAAAAATTATCAAAAATATTAAATTCCATACTTTAAATAAATAATTTTCAGAATAATTCTCTTTGCGAAAAAATAAAGTAAAAAATGATTAATTTTCAACAGCGGCAACTAAACATCTAATTTACTTATAATTTAAATTATAAAAATGAGTTTTAAACACATATATTTAAAACTAATTAAACACCTACAAAAACTATAAAATTCAATTATTAGAATAAATAATTTTCATAAAAAAAAACCTACCTCTTGGGGAAGTGGTAGGCTATAAACTCTAAAAAATCATATTAGTAAAAATATATTATTTATTTAAATTCATCAATAATGATTTATTTAAAATAAAATTAAAACACATGATTAAAAACATATTAAACAAATAAAATATTTTCTATTTATTTTAGAGCACAACACATGTGCTTTAAAAAGTTGCCAATAGTAGCCCTTTTACATTTACATCTTTATAAAAATATATGATCTTTATGTGAGATCCAAATAAGCAAATACAGCCTTTTCAACTCACTGCTGTAAAGAAAAGAACTTCTTTTAAACTAACAAGATGTCATAATTTCTTAAATATAATCAATCTTTTCCCGAGTACAAAACTGAGCCAACTAAAACCGCTTGTCCTGCAATGCTGACATGTAATATTGAATCTATTTTCTCAACTGTCACTAGAACTCGCCCTGGTTTTTCTATTGCAAGGCCTTGATACCCCCAATAAGTTACTTTCTGGTCACATTCAATTAAATCGTGGTGAACAAGGTACGCTCCTGCTGGACCATTTGCATTACCAGTTACAGGATCTTCATTAATACCGATTGCAGGTGCGAACATTCGACCATAAGTAATAGGTTCTTGCTTACTACCTTCCAAGACAAATGGGAAAAAACCATTGCAACCTATTTCAGCGCTAATAGCTTTTAGTTTTTCATTGTTTGGAATTAATCCATCAAGCTTACTTCTACTCAGCATTGGCACCATCACCTTGGAATGCCCCGTCGTGACAACTTGTATTGGCAAGTCAGCAAAATCACCTTCACTCACACCCAGTGCGCTTGCAAGTTCACTCCGTTGACTCGCACTAAAAGGTGGTAAAAACTCTACACGACCTTGAGTCATTTTCACCAATAACTCTTCTGGACTTCCAAATATTGAAACGGGTAAATGACCTGCCCCCGTTTTTGCGATTAATGGATAGTCTGATTGGTGGCCTGTAGTTGCACGTAAAAAATGAGTAGCGATCGTCGCATGTCCACAGATCGGGACTTCATTTGTAGGGGTAAAATATCGAACATGTATGTCATGGCTTTGATCTTTTGGTGACAAAACAAAGGCAGTTTCTGAATACCCTGCGAATGCAGCAATATCTTGCATCTCTTGAGTTGTAAGATGGTCTGCATCTAGAACAACCCCCGCTCGATTTCCTGTATTTGGTTTGGTGGTAAATGCATCAACCACATAAATGGTCGTCATGGCACAACTCCTTTGTTATTAACATTGTGATCTCAGAAATAGCTCCCGCCATAACCAGAAAATCTTATTTAATTGCAGCGACACATATCACAGCTCTAAAAGGTTAATAGTCGCCCCATATAATGAGTTTTGGGTCCCTGTAGTAGTAGTTTGAATTGTATAAATCTAAACATCGGAGATACTATAGTTTTTATTGCAAACGCATTTTCTAAATATGGAAAGGTATGAACTGGGACGATACTAAAATTTTGTTAGCTATTGGCCGAACTGGCGGGTTGAGCCGCAGTGCAAAATTGCTTGGTATCAGTGTTTCTACCGTACATCGTAGAGCCGTTGAACTCGAGAAAAGTCTCAATGCGATTCTTTTTTCTCGAGACAGTGATGGCTATACACTCACCCACGTTGGAAAACATTTTTTTGCTTTGGCTGAAAAAGCAGAAGAGCATTTAATAGCGATGGAGCGTTACAACGATCAAGGACAGCAATCATTGTTCCGCATTGCTTTACCTGAGTTAATTGGGCAGCAGTTGCTCCAATCAAAGCTAACGGTATTACAACTGAAGCATCCAGATTTACAATTAGAGATATTAACGAGTGTCGTTCCTGTTGATTTTTCCCGACGGGAAGCTGACATTATTCTTCGACTTGTCCGGCCAGAAAGCGGGCGTTACATTATTCGCCGACTTGGCCAACTAGAGTATGGGCTTTATTGCAGTAAAGATTATCTTGCCAGTTTCACAGAGCATGCTGAAACGGCTGATGATTTACTGAATCATCGTATAATCGGTTGGGACCGAAGCCTGCAATATACTTTCTTAGCACAATGGATGCGTGAACTCACTCAAGATGCAGCACCTGCCTTGTCTTTTGATAACATGCACTCGCAACTACGAGCAGTCATTGAAGGACAAGGAATTACAGCTCTGCCTTGTTTTGTTGCAAAGGCTTCTGGCTTAGTACCCATACTACCTAAGCAAACTTTAAAACAAGATGTGTGGTTAATGCGTCATTTAGATACTAAGGATAGTGACTATTCAACGTTGATTAGTGAAACGATTGAAAAAGAGCTTCAAGAATATCTGTTATGATAAAAATTAGCTTTTATTCTGATATTTAAAACCTTTTAAAAGTAATATTGAAACAACTACTACTAACCAGATTAAAATTAAATACCTTATCAATAAGGTGGGGAACATAATCCAATTCCACCAAGAAGCAATTTTTTCTTCACTTGTTGAAAAATTAATTACACTACCTTTTTCATCTTCAAAACGCATTCTAGTAACTACAATATACTTATTTTTAAAAAACAATGATGAATTAGGAAAAAAACCTCCCTCAACTTTAAGCAATTTTCTAGGCTTATATAATTCACAAAATGAACCACGCTCATTTTTAAAATATGCACAATTAATAATATTTTTTTTATAATTATCTTTTATTATCAACGATGTCATACGTCCATGTTTGATATGAAATTCAGGTTCATAAACAACAAAACCCTCTTTTTTAGGAGTGAAAACTATACTTGGGTTAAGAGTACAAAGCAGAACGATCAGACAAAAACTTAAGGTCAAGACAAAAGCAAAATTTTTATAAACATAAGAATATAATGAAAAAAATGGATCAACCACCTCAGCAGAGATCCACATTTTAAGTTTATAAATCACATCTACCCCCCTATAAAACAACAATAAAGAACATCACAGATAAAAGAATCCCTATTAAAAGTGGCATAAAATTAGCTATATACTTATTTTCCTTAAAAACTTTGCTAAATATAAAAATGAGAAAACAAATTAAATATGAAACGTTATAATTAAAAGAAGATAAATCATCAAAGTAATTTATTCCTTTACTTCTTTTAGCAAGGAGATAAAACATAAAAATAGAGTAACCTACTAAACCTAAAAAAAGCGAAGTAAATGCACTTACCTCTACTTTACTCATAATTTCATCTTTCATAAATTCCCCAATAAAAAAATAATTATTTAATAAAATAAAAAATACTATTTTATAGCAAAATTAATAATTTTTAATATAGCTTTAAATAACCAAATACAGCTTTTTCAACTCGCTGCTGTAAATAACTTAAATCACTTTCCCCTGCTATGCCTGCCGCGTTAATCATTCCCTTGTTTAAAGCAATTACATCTTGTGCGGCTGTCTGGGCATGTGAAATACCAGAGCGTATAAACAGATCAGAAATTATGGTTTCAAGTTCGTATTGAAGTTCACTTTCCTCAGTGTCTTTACCAATGATTTCAGAAGCGAATTCTAGAGTCCGTGCCAACTGCGGACGGCTCAATTGATGTTGCACCGCAGCATGTATGATGAGTTTTAGTTTTTCTTTTAGGTCTGTGGTTTCATGTTGCTGTATGGCTTCAACTATACGATTTGAAAGTTCAGCTCGCTCACGTCGAATTAACTCGACAATTAGGGCATCTTTTGACGGAAAGTATTGATATAGGCTGCCAATGCTTACTCCAGCAAGCTCAGCCACTGCATTTGTGTTAAATCCAGCAAAGCCTGAAGACTCTAAAATGCGAGCAGCCGCCTCTAAAATAGCTTCAAATGTTGCCACAGAGCGTGCTTGGCGCGGGCGTTTACGTGGGTCTGGAAGTGTCTCTGACATGGGTCGAAATACGAGTATGTAATGTGAGCAATCACTCATATACTGACTGAGTCATATTGATATGACAAGTAAATGCTGTCTTTTCAATTGAGCTACAACTCGGCTCAGTCATGGAGTGGTTATGTCTAGAACCTATACTTTTTTTATTCATTTAAGAGCTTTACCCGCTTGGTTAACTTTACCTCGTGAAAAGCGGGCTGAGTTTAGTGCACAGAAACTCGAACCTATTTTTGAGAAGTACCCAACTGTAAAAGTTCGATGGTATGACGTTGAAGCGTTTAGCACTAAAGCGAGTGATATTGCTGTGTTTGAGACCACATCTCTACAAGATTATTATTTTGTGATTGATGCGATTCGAGACTCTGAATTTTGTACGGTTCCCTACTTTGATTTTGTAGAGATTATTCCTGCAATTGAAGATGGGTATGTGGAATATGAAAGTTCTTTATAAAATACGTGTAACTTTTTATCAAACCAGTGATGCTTTAAGCCAGTAATTTTATGGCTATGCCTAAGGTAATAGCCATCGTAAAATCTAGCTTTATTTCGATTTTTTTATATCTATTTAATATAGCTATTCTTTTTAAAAACTTGTTGAAAACTTAAAGGAATATTTTGTGTATTAGGAATATGCCCAAAGAAATGCTCATCTTTTGTTTGAAAAAAGATATCAAAGCTTTGACTCATAAATGGATCGACTTCACTTTGTTTTTGATAAATTGGTGTAAGCCTATTGATATAATAATTGATCCAATCAACTTGTGTTGAAAATAGAGAATAATCTCTGAGATCAGAATAGAGCCTCTTCAAATTATCTGCAATCAAGTCTACATTTGGGTGAAACAACCAAATAATAATCTCCATGGGAGAAACTTTTTTCAGTGTATGCTGAGATGTTTTATCAAATCTTTCAATTTTATATAATTGTGCGCCAGATTGACTATAACTAGAACAAAGTAGTTTTCCATTATGAACTTGATCAAGGTCTTGACCTAATTCTAAGGTACGTATTCTCTTAGAAATATCTAGACATTCAGGTAAAGTTATTAATTTAGATTTTGCTATATTTTTAAATATATCAACTGATTGCTGAACCACTCTTGATTCGCCAGTACCAGTAATAATACCTTGCTCCCAAGCGTATAACTTCGAGTAATGTGTAGTAGAAAGCTCCACATCTAAGGTTTCATTTACAGTTACTCTTTTATTGTCAACTGCAACAATAATGCTATCGTTTAATTGAATAGCTAAGATGAAAGTCATATTTTACGTAAAATAACGAGACATTTGATATACATTTATTTTAGGCTATATCAGTGCAAAATTCTGAATATTTTTATAAAATTGAGGTTATTAATGGCTGGTGGTTCTCAAATCATTATTAATAAAGATGGTATTACCCTGATTACACCAGGAAAATTTGAGCCAAAAGCTGGACAACACCTTTTTAAAAGTGGTGAAAAGGCTAATTTTTCTTTGCCAGAAATCCCTAATGTTCAATCTCCTTTTAGTAATAAATTAGATATTTATAATATATTTAAGGAAACATCTAATATTAAATATTCTGTTTTACATTCAAATGGACAAGTAAAAACTGGCTTCCTTGACCAGTATGGCAGGACTGGACGTATCAGATCACAGGAACAGGAAAAAGTTAAAGTTTTGATTGGTGGCGATGAATGGCACTATTATATTAGCCGTTTCGGTGGAACTATTGAGGATAATACTTATATTAAATTCCTAGATTTTGTAGGAGATCCTATACCAAATTTAGAATTTAACTTAAGCGATGATAATAATAAAACTCTTATGGAATGTAGAACAAATAATGATGGTGAAGCCGTATTTGTATGTCCTAAAGATGACTTTCCAATCCTATCCGTTAAAAGTTTAATTACTAATGAATTTAAGCCAATACTAAGAATAGAAAATAACTTAGTAAGAGAGATAATTTTAGTAAGCCCTAAAATTTTGAAAGAAATTGATTTATTACAAGAAACAGATGAGAAAGGCGACTATTTAAGAAGTAACTATCATAAATAATTGAATATTCAAAAAGTATTGTGAGTGATAAAGATGGCAAATGAACAGAAAGATTTACAACAGAAAGTAAATCAAAATGGAAGACCTGTTTCAGTTTTTACTAAAGAACATCTTGAAACTGCGGGTAATGTAGCTGCAAAAACTTCAGATGTATTAGGTTATTTAAAAGATGGAACATCAGTTATAGACAATTACAATTTTAGATGGGGTCTTGTTCATTCAAAAAATACGCCTTTGTTTAGTAAAGAAAGGTTGGAAAAAGCTAAGGAATTCCGATTTTATAAAGAAAATCCCCAGACAGGACGAATTTTCAAAGGTAATCAGCATACAAAAGTATTTGATACTAAAAAATTCGGTAACAAGGTTGATAAATTAGGATCAAAAGCAGGAAATTTTGCAGATGGAGTAGAGTTAACATTAGCTATAGTTGACAGAAACCCAGAAGCACTTGCAACAAAATCTTCTACATTAGTTTTATCTAAAGCTGGTGAAAAGACAGGTGAAATAGCTGGGCTTGCTGCTGTAGGGAAATGTACTAAAGTAGCAATAAAACGGCTTGATCCTAGAAAAGCTACAGTTGTTGGTCTCACCTGTGCTGGTGCAGCAATAGGTGTGAAATACTGGTTAAAAGGCAAAGGAGAAGAGTTAGGAAATACGGTTGGAAAAACAAATACTGCCATCCAGACAGCTCAAGGCGTTCTTGATGCAATAGATATGGTAGATGAACTTGAAACAAAAGCAGCTGAAAAAGAAAAGCAAGAGGCGATCAAAAGAGATCCAATGCTAGAATGGCATATAGTTGGAGCAGATTAATTTAAAAGAGATATATTATGAATTTAAAGTATTTAATGATTTCTAGCCTCATAAGTATATTTTTATTAGGTAGTGCAGGCTGCTCAGAACCTATTCCCCCACAAAATAAGACTCAAAGTGAAGCAAGCCAATTATATGAACAAGGCGGTAAATATTTCTTAGGTAAAGATGCTCCTAAAGATTATCAAAAAGCTTTTTCTTATTTCCAAATGGCAGCTGAAAAAGGCTTACCTATTGCACAAAATGATTTAGCAGGAATGTATTCCAAAGGAATAGGCACCCCGAAAAATGAAGAAAAAGCTTACTATTGGTATGAGAAAGCTGCTAAAAACAACTTTCCGGAAGCTCAATATAATTTGGGTTTGATGTACGATAATGGCTATTATGTAAATAAAGATAGATCAAAAGCTTTAGAATTTTATAAATTATCTTCTGATCAAGGATATGCTAAAGCTCAATATAATTTAGCAAATGCTTATCTTTCAGGAAATGGAATAAAAAAAGATATTAATTTAGCTTTGGAATTATATAAAAAAGCTGCAGATCAAGATTTTTCTGAAGCTCAATATAATTTAGCAAATATTTATTCTGATGGCAGCCTTGTTAAACAAGATAATGAAAAAGCTCTAGAGTTATATACAAAGGTAGCAGAAAAAGGCGTACCTGAGGCTCAAAATAACCTCGCCTATATG
>RCUN01000796.1_pt1 | contig 13423 bp, 9 predicted proteins | sample 2166181 | NCBI WGS metagenome assembly RCUN01 (sample SAMN09932603, study PRJNA488358) | compost metagenome | feature: garden; material: soil; isolation source: compost soil in crotononitrile-enriched culture | place: Germany: Experimental Botanical Garden Goettingen | collected 2016-01-27 | reverse complement strand
CGCGCGCGAGCGAGGCGAACCGACCGTGCCGACCACCGTGGGCGTCGAGCGCCGCTTCAACCCCTTCCTGCGCGCCCGCGACGCCGCCGACTTCGCCGCCCGCCGCGCGGCCAAGGACGGGTTCAAGGGATAGGCGGGCTCAGTAGCCGACCGCATAGCCCATGCGGCGCGGGTCGCCGCCGGCCATCATCTGGCCGTCGGCGCCGACCAGGATGCCCTGGACGCTGCCGATGGCGTAGGGGCCGACGCGCTCGACCTTGTGGCCCATGGCCGCCAGGCCGGCGGCGGCCTCGGCCGGGACGCGCGATTCCAGCTGCAGGGTGATGGCGGCGCCGGGGGTGTAGAAGCCCGGCTCGGCGTCCAGGGCGATACGCGGGGCCTCGATGGCCTCCTGGATCGACATGCCCCGGTCGATCACATTGACCAGGGTCTGGAACTGGGTCTGGCCGATGGTCTCGCCGCCCGGCGTGCCGAAGATCATCCGCAGCCGCCCGTTGTCGAGCACGATGGTCGGGCAGTTGCCGAGCAGGGGAATCCGGCCGGGCGCAACAAAGTTCGGGTGGTCGCGATAGGGGGCGGTCGAGCCGATGCGCAGGCCGTTGTTGCAGATCAGTCCGGTGTCGCCCATCGCCACCATGGCGCCGAAGCCGCCGCCCAGGGTGGTGGTGCAGGCCACGGCATTGCCGTCGCTGTCGACGACCGACAGGCTGGTGGTGTGGCCCGCCTCGCTGGGCGTCGCCGGGCGCCGGCGCAGGCTTGAGCGGTTCAGGGCCAGGTCGGCCCCGACTGGGAAGGCGATGGCCGCCTTGGGATTAATCAGCCGCCGCCGCTGTTCGGCGAAGGCCTTGGAGATCAGGGTCTCGGTCGGGACGGGGGTGAAGGCGGGATCGGCGGCGTAGCGATAGACGTCGGCCTTGGCGACCTTGATCGTCTCGGCCAGCAGGTGGAGGGCCTGGGGGCTGTCGGCGGGCAGGGCGGCGAAGTCGAAGCCCTCAAGCAGGTTGAGCTGTTCGCACATCTCCAGCCCCGTGCGCGAGGTGACCGGGCTGCAATAGACGTCGACGCCGCGATAGCGGGTGCTGACCGGCGCCTTCCACTGCGGGCGATAGTCGCGCAGGTCGTTCAGGCGCAGCCAGCCGCCTCCGGCCTCGGAAAAGCGCGTCATCTCCTGGGCGATCGGGCCGGCGTAGAAATAGTCGTAGGCGGCGCTCAGGGCGCGGTCGCGGTCCGCCCCGGCCTGCAGGGCGGCCGTCTCGGCGTCGGCCAGGGCCTGGAAGGTGCGGGCCAGCGGCAGGTTGCGGAACAGGGCGCGCGGCTCGGGCGCCTGGCCGCCGGGCAGGAAGATCGCCGCCGTGGTCGGGAAGCGGGCCAGGGCCGCCTGCTGGCGCCGGATGGTGGCTGCGATCGAGGCGTCCATCGGGTGGCCGTCGCGGGCATAGCCGATCGCCGGCTCCAGCAGGACGGACAGGGGCAGGCGGCCGAAGCGGCGGGCCAGCTCGATCCAGCCGCCGAAGGCGCCGGGCGTGACTACGGCCTTGTGTCCGGACGCGAGCTCGGCCGGGTCGATCTTGTCGTCCAGCAGCTTGGGCGCCGCGCCGGCGAAGGACAGGGAGACGACCTCGCCGGTCTTCTTGTCCAGGCAGGTGGCGAAGCCGTTGCCCGCCGCCCCCGAGGCCCAGGGCTCGACCACGTTCAGAACGGCCATGGCGGCGACGGCGGCGTCGGCGGCCGAGCCGCCCTGCATCAGCATGCGCACCCCCGCCATGGAGGCCAGGGGGTGTCCGGCGGCGACCCCGCCGTGGGGCATGGGCACCTCGACCCGGTGCGCCGAGACGGTCGCGGCGCCGCTGCGGGGCGCGTCGGGCGCTTGACGACCGATGCCCGCCTGGGCCTGGGCCAGCGCGGCCTGCGCCGGCGCGGCCGAGAGGGCGGCCCCGGCCATCGTCCCCAGCAACATCTGACGCCGTCCGATCAGCGCCTTGGCCTGACGTTGCGCCGTGGAATTCCCCGGAATCTTCTTCATGGCTGGACTATCTGCTCTCGACTGTCCCCGATCACGACCGACGCCGTCGGGGGATTGAAAACACAAGGCCTGCCGGGCTGAGGCCAGCCCGGCAGGCGAGGACTAGGTTCAGAAGGACTTTCTGATGTTGAGGTACCAGTACCTGGGCTGGGGCTGGTACAGCGCCGCCAGATAGCCGTTGGGGGCGAAGGGCGGATCATCGTTGAATAGGTTGCGCACCCCGACCTGGACCGAGGCGTCCCGGATGAAGCCGGCGCCCTCCTCGAAGCGGTAGGAGCCGAACAGGTTCACCGAGGTCTGCGACTTGACGACGAAGGGGTTGTTGTTCGCGTCGACCACGTCGATCACGTCGACCGCATCCGTGTACTTGATGAAGGCGCCGACCCGGGCCGGGCCATAGGCCCAGGTCAGGTTCAGCGAGTGGCGCCAGCGCGGACGGCCGCTCTTGCCGACGAAGTCGCCGCCGGCGGTGATCGGCAGGCCGGCGTTGATCTCGCCGTTCCTCTGACCCTCGGCCAACTCCTCGCCGACGCTGTTGGGCGCCATGTAGTAGCGCAGCATCTGGGCCGAGTTCAGATTGACGCTGAAGTCGCCGAGCGGCGTGTCGCGCAGGCGGTAGTCGACGTTGACGTCCAGGCCCTCGACGGTGATCGGCAGGAAGTTCTCGAACGTCAGCTGCATGTTCAGCAACTGGCCCGCCGGGGCCAGGCCGGTGCCGGCGTAGAGGGCGATCTCGTCCGCCGTCGGATCCAGCCGCTGGACGTTGGGGTTGCGGCTGCCGCGCACGCGGAGCAGGTAGTCGAGATTGACCGCGTCCTGGGCGTTGATCAGGCCGACGGCGTTCTCCTGCTCGATCCGCCAGCGGTCGACGGTGATGGTCAGGGCGCCGAAGCCTTCCGGCAGCGGCGGGGTCAGCACGGCGCCGTAGCTGAAGCTTTCGGACTCCTCGGGCTTCAGATTGGGGTTGCCGATCATCTCCCGCACCAGGGCCGCGGGGCGGTTGCACTGCGAGAAGTTGGCGATGCGGCCGGCGCGCAGGTCGGCCTCGCACAGCACATAGTCGCGGCCGGGCTGACTGCGGCTCAGCATGGTCAGGTTGATGACCTCCAGGTTCGGCGCGCGGAAGCCCTGCGACCAGGAGGAGCGCAGTCGCAGCCCGTCGAACACGTCCCAGGAGGCGGCGACCTTGGGCTTGGCGATGTCGCCGACGTCGCTGTAGCTCTCGAATCGTCCGGCGACCTGCACATCGAGCGCGTGGACCAGGGGGATGCCGTTCTCGGGCCGCACGAGCGGGGCGGCCAGTTCGGCGTAGGCCGAGAAGACATTGCGCTCGCCGCTGACGTCGGGGCTGATGCTCTGGCCGGTGTCGTTGTAGGTCAGGCCGGTCACGGCGTTGGTGTAGGTGATGGTGCCGTCCTGGCGCGGGTCGCGGTCGTCCTCGAAGGTCTCGCGGCGCAGCTCGATGCCCGCGGCCATGCCGACGTCGCCGCCGCCCGGCAGGGTGAACAGGCCGGCGTTCGACAGCTTCAGGTCCCACAGGCTCAGGGAGGTGCGGCTCTTGCGCACGCTCTTGATCAGGAAGGTGTCGATGATCGCTTGGCTGTTGGGCGTGCTGTCGCCGACCGAGGGGTTAGCCGGATCGCCCCCGGTGAAGGGATTGTAGGCGTCAGCCGTCGTGCCCGACAGCGCCTTCTGGAACAGGGTGTTGCTGACGTTGTCCGACACGTCCTTGGCGGTGGCCCAGCTGTGCAGCAAAGCCGATTCCCAGTCCCACGATCCGAACGAGCCGCGCAGGCCGCCGAGGAAGCGGTACTGGGCGTTGGTGACCTCCACCTCGCGCGGGCCGGCGTCGATGATGTTGTAGGCGTTGATCGTCAGCGGCACGCCCTCGACCGGGCTGTTCAGCCCCGGCAGGCGGTTCGGCGAGCCGACGGGGCCGAACGGGTTCCAATAAGCGTTGGCCGGAATGGTGATCGGATTGGCCGTGCCGACCCCGCCGGGGGCGCCGATGTCGCTGGTCTGGGCATGGTAGAAGCCGACCTCGCCGAAGAAGGCGAGATTGTCGCTCAGCTCATAGTTGACGAAGCTGAACAGGTTGACGCGCTCGGCGCTGCCCAGGGTGGAGATTTCACTGAAGCTCCTGGCGGTGTCGAAGCGGGTGTTCCGGTCGGCCACCGCCGTGGTGAGGTTGCCGTCGTCGAAGCAGACGCCGGGCGTGGCGCTCGCCAGCTGGCAGCCCGGATTGGTGGAAGGCTGCATGTGGAACAGGCCGCTGGCGTTGGTGATCGCCACGCCGTTGCTGCGGATCACGCCCAGGCTGGCGGGAGACTGAAACACGCCCCAGGGAGAGCTGGTGCTGCGGCTGTCGAAGGCGGCCACCCCCTCGAAGGGCGTGCCGACCACGAAGGCCGAGCGGTCGGAACTGGCCAGATAGTCCAGGTCGCGCGCGTAGAGGCGCGAGCGGTCCGAATAGCCGCCGAACAGGGAGATGTTGCCGCGCCCGTTGGCGAAGTCGGTCCCCATGATGCCGCTGACCTCCAGCTCGCGCTGGCTGGTCCCTTCGGCGCCGCCGTACTGGACGCTGATCTCGCGGCCCTGGAAGTCGGCGTCGAGCACATTGTTGACCACCCCGGCCACGGCGTCCGAGCCGTAGAGGGCGGCGGCGCCGTCGCGCAGCACCTCCAGCCGCGCCAAGCCCGCCACCGGGATGGCGTTGGCGTTGTAGCCGAAGACCGGCACCTGGGAATCGACGATGCCGGTGACCGCCTGCGACGTTGGATGCAGCACGACCCGGCGGCCGTTGATCAGCAGCAGGGTGTTGCCCAGGCCCAGGCCACGCAGGCTGACCGAGGACACGTCGCCGCGCGTCGAGTTGGCCCCGCCCGTGGCCTGTTCGTTGAAGGCCACGTCGCCGACCTGGGGAATGGTGCGGAACAGGTCGCCGCTGGAAACCGGCGCCACGGCGGCCATGGATTCCTGGGTGACGACGCTCACGGGCAGGGCGCCGGTCGTCTTGGCTCCGCGAATTTGGGAGCCGATGACGATGATGTCCTCGACGGTCGTCGGTTCTCCGACGGCGGCCGCTTCGTCGGACGCTTGCTGCGCCTGGGCCGCGCCGGCCCAGGCCAGGGCCGCCAGGGCGGACAGGCTCGCCTGCGCCAGCCATTGCCTCCGCTTACCGCCCCGCAGCCCCCCAGCTCCGAGATCACGCGCTTCAAATGCACTCATGTTGCCCTCCCTTTTGTCAGATAAATTTACGCGCTACTCGAAACCCAGCTTGAAAGTGTTGGTGGTGGTGGTGCGGGGTTCGCCGTCTGCGACCAGGGGCGAACGGTGCTCTGTTTGGCGGCGATCTAGTCTTCGTTGATCGCCGTATCGTCGCCTGGTCCGGCGGCGAGGTCGGGGGCGGCGGCCAGGGGCTGCGGCCCGCCATCCAGCGCCGCTTTCAGGGCGTCGCGGTCCAGTTCGCCCTCCCAGCGGGCGACGACGATGGTGGCCACGGCGTTGCCGATGAAGTTGGTCAGGGCCCGGCACTCGCTCATGAAGCGGTCGATGCCCGCCTGGGCGATGAACAGGGCCGCCATCGTCATGTAGATGTTGGTGCCGTCCAGGTTGAACGAATAGCCGGTCGGCACGACCAGGCCGACCACCGACTTGGCGGCGCCCGCGCGCTCCATCTTGGAGATCAGGCTGGGCAGGGCGGCCTCGGAGCTGGAGGTGCCCAGCACCAGCAGCAGCTCCTCCTTCAGGTAGCGGATCAGCTTCAGGATGTTGAAGCCGTTGGCGACGGCGACCAAGCCCAGCACCCCGACCACGAAGATGATCGAGGTCAGGTAGAAGGTGGCGATCAGGGCGAACAGGTTGGCCACCGAGGCGATGCCATAGGCGCCGATGGTGAAGGCGAAGGCCCCGAAGGCGCCGATCGGCGCGGCCTTCATCAGCACGCCCACCATCTTGAAGAAGGCCGCGCTGATCGACTCCAGGACCGTCAGCACCGGCCTGCCCAGGTCGCCGATCATGGCCAGCGAGATTCCGAACAGGATGGAGACGAACAGCACCTGCAGGATGTTGCCGGTCGAGAAGGCGCTGACCACGGTGTCGGGGATGACCTCCATCAGGAAGCCGACGATGGTGCTCTCGTGCGCGGCCTGGGCGTAGCGGGAGACGGCGCCCGTATCCAGGCTGGCGGGATCGATGTTCAGCCCGCGGCCCGGCTGGACCAGGTTGGCCACGACTAGGCCGACGATCAGGGCCAGGGTCGAGAAGACCAGGAAGTAGCCGAAGGCCTTGGCCGCCACCCGGCCGACCCGGCCGATGTCGCGCATCCCGGCGATGCCGGTGACGATGGTCAGGAAGATCACCGGGGCGATGATCATCTTCACCAGCTTGATGAAGCCGTCGCCCAGCGGCTTGAGGCTTTCGCCGAAGCTCGGCCAGAAGTGGCCGATGGCTCCGCCCAGCACGATGGCGACCAGCACCTGGAAATAGAGGTGCCGATAGAAGGGCCGACGCAAGGGGGCGACAGCCGACGCGGTGTCCGGGTGAATCAACGACAGCTCCTGGTAGGCGAGTCGCAACCCGCCGGTCCTCCCACGGCGCTCTGCGGCGCCTGAGCCTCAAGAGTGCGCAGGGAAATCGAGCCGTCCAACAGGCGAGAGTTTTGCAGTCATCCCTATGATTTTCGGTCATAATCCATCGAGGCGGCGAGGCCGGGAGCGTAATTTCGTGCGTGAGTCCGCGCGCCGTTGTGGGCTCTAGTGCGAATTTCCGCACATCGCCGCGCGGTCGCGGCGGCGGCCGCAGGGCGTCTGCGAAAGCCCTTGCGCTTCGGTGCAAACATGGTTGGATGTTCGCTGTCGGGGCTTGCGGCCATGCTTTTCACATCTCATCGCCTGCGCCAGCATCGGCCCTGGGTTTTGCTGGCCGCGGCCTGGGTCGTGGTCTCGGTCGTGACGGCTTTGGCGGCGGGCTCCGTGGCGCGTCGAGAGGCCGAGGCGGAACTGGCCCGGCAGGCGGATGCGGCCGCGGCCCTGCACGCCGCGGTCCTGCGCAGCGAGCTGGAGAAGCACCGCTCCCTGCCCATCGCCCTGGCCGGCGATCCAGACATCGTCCGCCTGTTGAGCGCGCCCGACCGGCCGCATCTCGACCGCGTCAACCGCAAGCTTGAGGGGCTGGCGACCCATTCGCGGGCGGCCGTTATCTACGCCATTGACCTTAACGGCGTCGGCCGGGCGGCCAGCAACTGGATGCTGCCGACCAGCTTCATCGGCTCGAACTACAACTTTCGGCCCTATTTCCTGAACGCCCTGAAACACGGCCAGGCCGAGTTCTTCGCCCTCGGCACGGTCAGCGGCCGGCCGGGCCTCTATCTGGCGCGGCGGGTGAACGATGCGGCGGGACGGGCGCTGGGGGTGGTCGTGGTCAAGGTCGAGTTCGACGCGCTGGAGGCGGAATGGCGGGCTTCGGGCGAGCCGGCCTATGTGGTGGATTCCAACGGCGTCACCCTGATCACCAGCGCTCCCGAATGGCGCTTCCGCAAGAGCCGCCTGTTGGACGAGCGCGGCGGCCTTCCGACGGCCGCCGAACCGGCCGGGGCGTCGCGTAGCCTGCCTTTCGCCACCCCGGCCGAGGGGCCTCCGCGTCTGATCGAGGCGCGGATCGCCGGAGCCGACGAGCGCCTGTGGATGCACGCCCAGGTCGCCACTTCCACGCCGGGCTGGACCCTGCACCTGCTGGCGCCCAGCCGCGGCGCCGTTGACACGGCGACCGCCACGGCGCGCGCGCTGGGCGTGATGATCGTCACCCTGATGGCGGGGCTCGTCGGCCTGGTGCTGCGGCGTCGGCAACAGGCGGGCCTGCGGGCGCAGCAGGAGGTGGAGATGCGGCTGCAGCTGGAGCGGAGCATCGACGCGCGCACCCGCGAACTGCAGCAGGCCAACGCCGCCCTCAGCCGCCAGGTCGAGGAGCGCCAGCGCGCCGAGGCCTCGCGCGAACTGCTGCGCGACCAACTGGTGCAGGCCAGCAAGCTGGCCGCCCTGGGCCAGATCGCCGCCGGGGTGGCGCATGAGATCAACCAGCCCGTCGCCGCCATCCAGACCCAGGCCGAGACGGCGACCGTCTATCTGGATCGGGCCGAGGCGGACGCCGCCCACCTGCCCAATGTGCGGCAGTCCCTGACCCGCATCGCCGATCTCACCCAGCGCATCGGCGCCATCACCCACGAGCTGCGCGGCTTCTCGCGCAAGGCCGAGACGCGGCTGGAGGCGGTGCGCATCGGCGATGCGATCGACGGCGCCCTGCTGCTGGTCGGCGGACGTCTGCGCCAGGGCGGGGTGCGGCTGGTCCGGTCGGGCGGCGACGACCTGATCGCCTATGCCGACTGCGTGCGGCTGGAGCAGGTGATCATCAACTTGCTGCAGAACGCCGCCGAGGCGCTCGATCAGACCGAGGACCCGACCATCACCGTGAAGGTCGCCGTCCAGGGTCGGCGCGTGATCCTGACGGTGTCGGACAACGGCCCCGGCATCGCGCCCGAGATTCGCGAGTCCCTATTCATCCCCTTCACCACCTCGCGGCCCCAGGGTCTGGGGCTGGGGCTGATCATCTGCCGCGACATCGTCGCCGGCTTCGGCGGCGAGCTGAGGCTGGGCGCGTCCAGGCGCGGCGCCGCCTTCGTGGTCTCGCTGAGGAACGCCGCATGAGCTTCGCCCCGGCCGCGGCCGTCGTCCTGGTCGAGGACGACGACGACTTCCGCGCCTCCCTGGCCGAACGCCTGGCGCTGGAGGGGTTCGAGGTCCAGGCCTTCCGCGCCGCCGAGCCGGCGCTGCGGGCTCTGGAAGCGGACTTTCCCGGCGTCGTGGTGGCCGATCTGCGCATGCCGGGCCTGGACGGGCGGCAACTGCTGTCGCGGCTGCAGACGCTGGATCCGGCTCTGCCGGTGGTGTTGATGACCGGCCATGGCGACATTACCGACGCCGTGGCCGCCATGCGCGACGGAGCCTATGATTTCGTGGCCAAGCCCTTTCCCTTCAAGAGCCTGCACGACAGCCTGAATCGGGCCCTGGAGAAGCGCGCCCTGGTGCTGGAGAACCGGCGCCTGGCGGCCATGGCGACGGAGGCGGGCCAGGAACTGCCCCTGATCGGCGGCAGCCGCGCCATCACGGCGCTGCGCGCCATGATCGCCCAGATCGCCGACGTGCGGATGGACGTGTTGATCGAGGGGGAGACGGGCGTGGGCAAGGAGGCCGTGGCCCGCGCCCTGCACAACGGCGGGCGTCGCCGCCTGGCGCCCTTCGTCGCGGTCAACTGCGGCGCCCTGCCGGACGGGCTGATCGAGAGCGAGCTGTTCGGCCACGAACTGGGCGCCTTCGCCGGGGCGCTGCGCCGCCGCGTCGGCCATATCGAACGCGCACACAACGGAACCCTGTTCCTCGACGCGATCGAGAGCATGCCGCTGAACGTCCAGGTCAAGCTGCTGCGCGTGCTGGAGGAGCGCGAGATCCAGCCGATCGGCGCCAATGAGACCCGCGCCCTCGACCTGCGGATTCTCACCTCCTCCAAGGAGGATCTGGGCGAGGCCGCGCGCCAGGGCCGCTTCCGCGAGGACCTCTATTACCGGCTCAACGTCGTGCGGGTGAGGGTGCCGCCCCTGCGGGAGCGGCGCGAGGACATTCCGTTGCTCTACGCCAGCTTCATGCGCCGGGCCGCCGACCGCCACGGGGTCGAGCCGACGCCGATCAGCGACGGCGTGCGGCGCCGCCTGCTGGAATCGGACTGGCCCGGCAACATCCGCGAACTGGCCCATTTCGCCGAAAGGGTGGTGCTGGGCCTGGAGGGCGGCGCGACGACGTCGGAGGCGGACGTGGCCCTGCCTGAACGCCTGCATCGGTTCGAGGCCCTGCTGCTGCGCGACGCGCTGGAACGGCACGGCGGCGACATCGGCGCCATGCTCCACGAACTGCGCATCCCCCGCAAAACGCTCTACGACAAGCTGGCCCGCCACCGGCTGCGCCCGGCGGACTTCCGGCCTGACGGGGCGGGCGCCTAGCGCAATTGTTAAAGGGCGCGCCCGCCGAAGCGATGCGCGCCCTTTGATGACTTCGGCGTTCGCCGTTCTTACAGGCCCGGCAGCTTGAAGCGGCCGTCGCGGCGCGGGGCGATGGTGATGCCTTCGCGGCCGCCGGTCAGGGCCTGCAGGCGAGCCTGCTCGCTGGCGGCGTCGATGGTCTTGGCGCCCTCCGCCGTCTGGGTGACGGTCGCAGCCTGGCTGGCCGGATCGTTCTTGCGCCAGAACAGGATGCGGTTGGCCCAGCTCTCTTCCTTGTGCGCCAGGTTGCCGAACTCGTCGTCGACGACATAGCGGGCCAGGGGATCGGCGCGTTCGGCGCCCGCTTCGGCGACGAGGACCTGCTCGCCGGGCGTGCGGGTCACGGCCTGGCGCTGGCCGAGCAGAATCTGGCGCGCGGCGCTTTCGGGCGCCAGCTCCTGCGGGCGGGGCTGGCCCGGCGCGGGCGGCGTCAGGCCGTATTCGGGCGGCACCACCAGCGGTGCGCTGGCCACGGTGACGAATTCGTCCGGCACGACCTTGGTCAGGCCGATGCTCTGCTTCATGCCGCCGCAGGCGGTCAGGCCGAGCGCCGCGCCGGCGGCCAGGGTCACGGTCAGGACGGGACGGATACGCATGGGTCGTTCGGCTCCGGGAGGCGCGCCGCGCGGGCGCAGGCTCGGGTCGATAGTTAAGGGGAGGTGATTACGACTTTTCGTGGGCCGCGCCAACTGTAGAGCGGCGTTCCGACAGGAAGCTGTCGAGGATCAGCAACCCGACCCCGACGGTGATGCCGCTGTCGGCCACGTTGAAGATCCAGGGAAACAGGCCGGTGCCCGAAAAGTCGAGGAAGTCGACGACCCCGCCGAAGCGGATGCGGTCGATCACGTTGCCGATCGCCCCGCCCATGACCAGGCCGATGGCGGCGACCAGCAGACGTCGATCCGCCCGCGTCGCCCACCAGGCCAGCATGCCGGCCACCACGACGGAGAAGACGCTCAGGATCCAGCGGCCCGCGCCGCCGCCGAACAGGCCGAAGCTGACGCCCGTGTTCAGCACATAGGTCAGATTGAACACCGGCGGGGCGACCTCGGCGATGCGATAGCCGTCGGGAATGAGCGAGATATGGGCGGCGTCGATGGCTCCCAGCACCCAGGCCTTGGTCAGTTGGTCCAGGATGACGACGGCCAGGGCGATGCCGTAGGCGCCCAGCGCGAGACGGGAAATCTTCATGGCAAGCCGGTTAGCAGGAAGCGCCCCGGCGGCGAAGAGGGAAAAACGCAAGCGCTGACCGGCGCCCGACGGCCTTTCCCCTGCCATTTCGGCCGCTATAAGCGGCGCATGACCCTGCCTCATCCCTTGCCCCGCCTGTCCGCCGTCGCCGACGATTACGACATCCTGCTCTGCGACGTCTGGGGCGTGATCCACAACGGCCGCGAAAGCTGGGCCGCGGCCTGCGAGGCCCTGACCCGGTTCAACGAGAAGGGCGGCCATGTCGTCCTGATTTCCAACTCGCCGCGTCCGTCGTCGGACGTGGTGGCGCAGCTGGACGGCCTCGGCGTGCCGCGCAGCGCGTGGAAGGCCTTTGTCACCTCGGGCGACGCCACCCGCGCCGAACTGGCCCGCCGCGCGCCCGGCCCGGCCTGGATCATCGGGCCGGAGCGTGACTTCGCCCTGTATGAAGGCCTGGACCTGACCAGCGCCCGCGACGCCGAAGACGCCGCCTTCATCTCCGTCACCGGCCCCTATGACGACACCACCGAAACGCCCGAGGACTATCGCGAGCGACTGATTCCCGCCGCCGAGCGGGGACTGGAGCTGATCTGCGCCAACCCCGACCGCGTGGTGCAGCGCGGCGACACGATCATCTACTGCGGCGGCGCCATCGCCGACCTCTATGAGTCCATGGGCGGACGGGTGATCATGGCCGGCAAGCCGTTCGGCCCCATCTACGCCCTGGCGCTGAAGGAGGCGGAGAAGCTGCTGGGCCGCCCGGCCGACCGCTCGCGCGTGCTGTGCATCGGCGACGGGGTGGTGACCGACGTCCTGGGCGCGGCCGAGCAGGCGCTGGATTGTCTGTTCATCGCCCAAGGCATCCACGGCGACGCGGCCAAGGCGGACGACGGAACCCTGGACCCCGCCCGCGCGGCCGAACTGCTCCGGGCCGAGACGACCTTCGCCCGCTACGCCGCGTTGGAACTGACGTGGTGAAGGCTCGCCATTTGGTCGCGCCTGCCTTAAAGGCCGCTCATGGTTGATCTGGTCCAAGCGCACCCCTCGGGCGGCTATATTCTCGACGAACTGCACGTCGGCATGGCCGCCGAGAAGACGGTTCACGTCACCGAAGAGCGAATTCGCCTGTTCGCCGAGGCGTCCGACGACTTCAATCCGGTGCACCTGGACGAAGCCTTCGCGGCCAAGACGGCCTATCGCGGCCGCATCGCCCACGGCCTGCTGTCGGCCGCTTTCGGCTCGGCCGTGGTGGGGACCATCCTGCCAGGCGCCGGCTCGATCTATATCTCGCAGACCCTGGCCTTCCACTTTCCGGTGCGGATCGGCGACACGGTGCGGATCGTCATCACCGTCATCGCGCTTGATCACGACAGCGCGCGCGGCGAACTGCGCTGCGAAGGCTTTGTCGAGGACAAGCTGATCATGGACGGCGTGGCCGTCGTGCGCGTGCCGCGTCGGCGCAAGCCTTCGGCCCGCTGAAGGCCGCCTTCAATGGTTGAGGTCATTCGCGGTTGGCGCGGCCTGACGGGCCCGCAGAAGGGGGCGGCCGTGGCGGTCGGCGCCTTCGACGGCGTGCATCGCGGCCACCAGGCGGTCATCGCCTCGGCGCGCGAGGCGGCGAACCGCCTAAACGCGCCCCTGGGCGTCGTCAGCTTCGACCCCCACCCCCGCCGCCTGTTCCAGCCCGAGGCCGCGCCCTTTCGCCTGATGACGCCGGAGCAGATGGCCCGCGCCCTGGCGCCGCTTGGCGTCGATCGCCTCTATCTGATCCCGTTCGACCGCGAGATGGCGGCCATGTCGGACGAGGAGTTCGCCCGTCGCGTGTTGTCGGAAGGCTTGGGCATCGTCCATGCCGCCGTCGGCTTCGACTTCACCTTCGGCAAGGGCCGTTCCGGCTCGCCCGAGGCGCTGCGGACCTATGGCGAGACCCTGGGCTTCACCGTCTCGGTCACCGAGCGCGTCGACGACGCCTCGGGCCTGAAGCTGTCATCCAGCGCCGTGCGCGAGGCCTTGAAGGCCGGCGACATGACCCGCGCCGCCGCCATCCTGGGCCGGCCCTTCGCCATCGCGGGCGAGGTGATCCACGGCGACAAGCGCGGCCGCACCATCGGCGTGCCGACCGC
>RCUN01000793.1_pt1 | contig 13469 bp, 6 predicted proteins | sample 2166181 | NCBI WGS metagenome assembly RCUN01 (sample SAMN09932603, study PRJNA488358) | compost metagenome | feature: garden; material: soil; isolation source: compost soil in crotononitrile-enriched culture | place: Germany: Experimental Botanical Garden Goettingen | collected 2016-01-27 | reverse complement strand
GGATTAATTTCGCTACGAGTGCAAAAATTTGTTCCCGCAGAACAGATTCGTACTGATGTTTCAGTAGATTTCGCAGGTATTGGCGGGCAGATGCAACAGGTGGTCTGGTCAGCAGGCAATCGCCTTCAGATAGGAGGCATTGTACTCAATGGATTGGAGGCTCCAGTTTCTGAAATGGACGATATGCAACTGGAAGATGGCAGTCCTATCTTCGGTTTGCTGGGCATCGGCGTATTGAAAAACTACCAGTTTACATTAGATTATGGACGGCAGGAGTTATTGCTCGAAAAATTGGACGAACGTGGTGAGCTGCTTGCAAAGTCAATCGAGAAAGGGCCTCTGCTTGCGCAATATCCTTTACGTTTGAAACGGCATATTCCGATTGTGGATATTGCTATTGGCGGAAAGATGTATCCAATGGGAATAGATTGTGGTGCAAATGCCAATGTATTGAAAAAGACATTGGAAACTGAACTAAAACCTTATATTGATTTCGAGGAAGGTGAGGTGGATATCAAAAAGGTGAATGGAACAAGTCAAGGCAATCGTATAGCGTTTCTAACGCATGCAAAAGTAGGTGAGCTGGCTCTGCAGGATATGTATACTGTGATTACAGATCAGGCTATCGGTGGCGGAACAGGTAACGATGCCTTACCGATAGAAGGCTTATTGGGAACTCCGTTTTTAAATCAGTACAAGATGACAGTAAACTTTCATAAGAATATAATCAGTTTTTATTGATATGACCGAATTTTAAGGACAATTATTATTCAATTCTAATCCTAAAGGTGGCCGATTTTATCGGCCACCTTTTTTTACGAGGTGAGGCTGCTTGGAGAATTAAGCGACTTTTAAAATCTTTATCGATAATTTCCTTCTGGATAAGGTTGGTCCGATAGGGCTGACCTTTTTAGCTTGTAGGCTGATCGAGATAAATAGGGTAGCCACAACCCTGATATGTACTGTTACAGGATGTTGAAAATAATTTGTCGCTATAAGGTTAGTTATTTTGAGAATACATACGCTTTGTTACAGTTTTTTTTGACAGTGGATTAAGCGTGGAATTTTCCGATAGCCAATCAATAGGCCAATAAAGCGAGTTGAGCACCGTATTATTTAACCTGTAGGTTAACAGTTAATTGGATTATTATTTATAATTAGTCTAATTAGTTTTAATTAAACATCAAATAGTATTATATTCGGCTCCATAAATTTTTTATGGAATGAAATCTATACATATTGCTGTAGCGATGTTATCGCTTACCGGTGTCGCCAATGCACAGACAGCCAGTATCTTTGGAAAGATTACGACTTTGGATGGCAATCCAGCGGAATCTGTCAACCTAACCATTAAGGGAACGAACAGACAGACACAGACAGATAAAAATGGTCACTACAAATTTGAACGCCTAAAACCGGGCAGCTATCAGCTCGTCACCAGTTTTACGGGTTTAAATTCAATTGAAAAAACATTAACCGTTGAAGGCAATAAGCCAACTGTGCTTGATTTTGTCCTCAATGAAAACTATGCGCAGTTGCAGGAGGTACTCGTATCTGCATTCAAATCCAACCGGACGCTAAGCTCTGTCGCCAAAATGCCGCTGAGCAATCTCGAAAACCCACAGGTGTACAGTACAGTCTCTCATGAAGTAATGAAGCAGCAGGCCATTACCAATTTTGATGATGCTTTGCTGCGCAATGTATCGGGTATAAGCCGTACCTGGGAATCGACAGGACGGGGTGGCGATGGTGGTGCTTATTTTTCGCTGCGAGGTTTTGAGGCGCAAAGCAACCTGGTCAACGGGCTTCCGGGTTTGTCGAGCGGTATCCTTGATCCAGCGGGTGTAGAGGAAATACAGGTGCTTAAAGGGCCTTCGGGAACGCTTTTTGGCGCTAGTTTTTACGGTTACGGGGGCGTGATCAACACCATCACCAAAAAACCTTATTTTGATTTTGGTGGTGAAGTGGCCTACAACTATGGTAGCAACGACCTGCATCGTGCAACCTTAGATCTCAACTCACCGCTAAATAAAAATAAGACGATCGCACTCCGGATCAATTCGGCTTTCCACCGCGAGCATAGTTTTCAGGATGCGGGTTTTAAAAACTCATTCTACTTTGCGCCTTCACTGACCTATAAGGTCAATGACAGGCTGACGATCAACCTGATGGCCGAGCTGCTCGATATGAAACGAGCTGTAGCACCGGTTTTCTTCCATTCGGACCGTGTGGCTCCGCTGACCTTTAAAAATATTGCCGAACTCAACCTCAACCCCGAACTTTCCTTTACCAGCAACGATCTGGCCATTAAAAATCCGCGGTCCAATGTACAGGGCGAGGTGCTGTACAAGATCAATGAGCAGTGGAATTCACAGACTGTGGTTTCCATGGGCAACGTGAAGTCTGATGGGATCTATAGCTATATATGGGGAAATCAGCCTGGTGATAGCTTTTTTGACCAGTACTTTCACAATGAAAACCAGAAGACCCGAACCTTTGATATACAGCAGAATTTTAACGGCGACTTTAAGCTGGCTGGTCTGAGAAACAGGCTCTTGGTCGGGGTCGACTATTTTGCCCGCGACGTGAAGGACCATGGTTCGGGCTGGGGACTGGGACGTCGGGTAAATCCGCAGGGACTGATCAAGGGGCCACTGGATGGCGATGGTAAGGAGCTGACGCCGGTTCCGCTCACCAGTCAGGCGATTGATCAGCTGTTGGCAAATACCGAAGCTGGCGATCCTTCGCATATCAAAAACAGTTCGTTCAGTGTATATGCCTCAGACTTATTGGATCTGACCGACCGCCTTTCGTTGATGGCGAGTTTGCGTGCCGATTACTTTGATTCAAAAGGGGAGGTTTCCAATGCGGACGACAATTATAGCCAATGGGCACTTTCGCCCAAATTGGGCTTAGTTTACCAGGTAGTAAAAGACCGCGTTTCGCTCTTTGCCAATTATATGAATGCATTCTACAATGTTGCGCCAAGTATTGTATACGATGCCAATAATGTCAAGACCGGGGTACAATCCTTTAAGCCGGAGCGGGCCAACCAATGGGAGCTCGGCACCAAGGCGAGCCTGATCAAGGACAGATTGTGGACAACACTGGCCCTGTATGATATTAGGGTTGCCAATCGGGTGTATAGCACTCCCACAGGTTCCATACAGGGTGGAAAGGTCGAGAGTAAGGGATTTGATTTTGATGTCGAAGCAATACCATACGCCGGTTTTTCGGTCAAAGCTGGATTCAGTTACAACCATATTGCCATCATTGCCGGAAACGGAAATGATTTCTACAACGAAAAGGGACGTGCTCCGGGTGGACAAGGACCGAGTACACTGGGCAATCTCTGGGGATCGTACCAGATTCAGAACGGTAAACTCAAAAATCTGGGCTTTGGTCTTGGTGGTAACTATGGTGGCAAATACAAGGTCATCGACAATAGCGTAACCGGTGTATTTGAGCTCCCGAGCTATGCGCTTTTAAATGGCAGCGTATACTACTCGTTTAACAAATTCAGGGTCAATTTCAATCTCAATAATATAAACAACAAGCAGTATTACATTGGCTACTGGTCTGTGAATCCACAGCAGCGCAGAAACTTTGTGGCGACGGTTTCTTACCGATTGTAAACAATTTGACTTCTATTTGGAATTGTTCTAAATAATATGTAATTTTAGATTATACTTAAAATTTGTTGTTTCGTAAAATCAAAGACTAGTCGTGAGACTAGTCTTTTTTGTCTCCTGCAGAAAGACCTTTCTGTCAAAATTCTTATGTTTGTATAACCTGTCATGCTGGCTTTAGTTGGGCTCAGATGATACTTATGAAAAAAAAATCTTAATTGACAATCTATCCTATGAAAAAACGAATTCTCTCTTTGATTTTATTGTTATTTGCACTGAAAACAATCGCTAGTGGTAGCAGAGAAAAAGAGATTGATTCCATCTTAAACCAAACGAAAGAGCTCCATGTGGCCGCAAAAATGGCTCCCCAACTGGAATCAGCTATGAAAGCTCTTGATTTGTCCATTGAATATGGTTATGATGAAGGAAAAGCAAAAGCTCATTTTTGGGCAGCAGACGCACTTTCGAATATTGGATTGTTTAAGGAGGCATTTAGCCACCTCCAACAGATTCAAACGACAGATTATTACAAGAAAGAGAACTCCTTGCAATCCGAAACGCATCGCTTAAAAGGACGGGTGTATTTGGGACTAAGGTTATTGCGCCAAGCGATTCGAGAATTTCATCTCCAAATAGCATCTACCGGTAGCTTGAAGGGTGAAATACAAATAAAATCCTATTTACATGCATACGGAAATTTAAGTACAGCATATGATTGGCTGGGACAGGCGGATTCTGTATTGAAATATAGCCAATTTCAGTTGGATATATTACCCAAGTTGCATGGAAAAGATTCAGCGATGATCGGTTTAGGCGTTTATGATGATCTTGGGACATTGTATACCAAGAAAGGGGATTTTGCAAAAGCAAAATTTTATCTTGAAAAGTCGCTGGAATTGATTGAGCAGAATAAAATTCCCATATACTTTAATACATATACTTACCTGGGCAACTTAGAGCAAGAGAAAGGGAATATTAAAGAAGCATTGCCTTATTTTTATAAAAGCCTGGCCAACATGCAGGCAGTTGGCGATCGAAATGCCATGCGAAACCAATACAAGTTTCTAGCGGAGTATTATCAATACTACAAGTTGGGCGCCAATAAAGCCAGTGAATATAATATTCATTATAATCAGCTCAATGATTCGCTAGAGAACGAAAATAAACAAGTATTGGATATTGTGCTCAACCAGATCTTGAAATCAAAAGATGTAGAGTCTGCTACAAAGGTTTCAAAATCAGTAGCCTTTTCAATCATGGCCTTCGTGTTGCTCGTTATCGCAATTGCATTTTTTATAAGACGCTCTAGACACAACCGAAAGGTCCTGGCCGAGAAAGAAGGGGCCTTACAGGAAACGGAGAATACAAATAGAGCGCTGACCGAACAGATTGGAGAAAATAAATTCAATAACCTGGTCGATCTGGCCAAAAGTAATAATCCCGAATTTTTGATCTTGTTTACCGATTTGTACCCCGAGTTTATTCAAGCTTTAAAAACACTTGACGCAAATCTTAGAAGTACCGAATTGGAGTTTTGCGCAATGGCCTTTCTCAACTTTTCGACAAAAAATATTTCGGAATATACCTTTGTGACAATACGGGCGGTGCAGGTCCGTAAAAATAGGCTGCGTAAGAAATTCGATATCCCTTCGGAGGTGGATTTCAATAATTGGATGCGTGAGCTGGTGGATAAGATCGATCAGCCAGAGGTACTCGAGTAACTCTCGGGCTTGCATTACCGATTTCACGACGCCGTTAGCTTGGATGGATTGCTTTTAATTTAAAATATTATTTAAATTAGAGGGTAAATAACCCGGTAAACTATATAAATCCTGAGCTATGCTAAAAAAGATGAGCTGTGTCTTTTTCTTGTGCATCCTGTCACTGAGCTGTACTTTTGCACAAAGCCCTTCGCTTTCAAGTGGTTTTGTAACCTTGGTCGTTAAGGTTAGGGGCGATAAGAATGTGAAAGATCTCGATCTGCCTATTCCGTTTATGAGCAATCCCTTCCAACAGGATAAACCATTGCCATTTAAACAAGTAAATGATTCTACATTAATGGCATCAGCCTATTCCTTTGGACCTTCTGCGGTCTATATGCGGCTAAATGGACAATACCTTGCTTTTATGCTAGTACCAAAACAGGTAGGCACGTTAACCGTTGATATTCAGAATGGTGAAAACAGCGGTTTACATTATCAGGGGCCGTTTAAGGAGATTTTTGACAATTCGGCAAAGCAGGAAAAATTGCTGATGGGCTTGTTTACTTATCCAAGCGATAAAAAAAATATAAAAACACCATTTAAATCAGCCAATGATTTTAAAAGATATCTTTTGGGCCAGACGGAAGAGATGACAAAGAAACTGATCGCAGATACAACTTCGGGATTCCTCAGGGAATACTATACCCGACTCGTTGAAGGTTTTCAGGTACCAAGCTTTCTTTTAAATTATGCAGCTACTGTGTATGAGCACAATAAAAATGCTGGACTGGATTCTACCAAGTTTCCGATGGTACCAACACGGGATATTTCGTTTTACAGCGATATCCTTAACCCCAGGTATCAGGATACGATGAGTCTCTATTATTCTGTGTATTCGAATGTTCAGGCTGCTATCCTACAAGATACGCTATTACATCTTCCAGATATTACAGCGGTTGGGCCTAGAGCCTTCAGAACACAGTTGCAGCAGCGCTTTGATCCTATATTTAAAGGGCAGGGCAACCTGTTTTATGAGATGACAACAGCAAGTGCCTTTGTTCAAAAGATGAACAAGGGTTATCTGTTAAGTCCACAAGATAAATACGATATAACAAATAGTTTTACAATTAAAGACCTGGGCGAATATCTTCTTTATCAGGATGAACAAAATGTGCTCCTAAAACAGCAATCTAATTCAAAGGTCTCGATGTTTCCTTTCGCAGTCGACAAAGAGGAGGTTATTGAAGAGTTGATCAAACCCTATCGGGGGAAAGTGGTGCTGGTCGATTTGTGGGCGACCTGGTGTGGTCCCTGCATTGCATCTTTTCCTGAAATGGAAAAGGTAAAGAAACAGTATAGCGATCGCGATGATGTGGTATTTGTGTATGTGACGGATGAAAGCTCCGATCGCAAAAAATTCCAGGAGTTTACAAATCTGCTGGAAGGCGATCATTATTACCTCTATAAAAAACAATTTGCAGCAGTTATCAAACAGTTTGACTATGCTATTCCGAGCTATCTGGTTTTTGATAAAGCAGGTAACTTATCTGATCGTGCTGTCTCCCCCGAGAACAAGACTGAGGCTGCCAAATCCTGGATAGAAAAGGCGCTGAATAAATAGGGAATACAACACTACTTTCCGTTGCGGGAGTCATCATCATGGCTCCCTTCAAATTGTCTGTTCTTTATAAACAGCTGATAGGGTCCATGGTTATTGACACACCACCATCGACCTTTGTCTGATAGGGCACCTATTCCAACTTATTTTGCATTTGGTGTAAAACAAAGGCAAGCCTTCGACAAAAAATAAACTGGGTACGCCGATATTGGCTGAAGTTACAATTCAGGGAAATAAAGTGCCAAGCCTTAAGATAAGTAATTCGGATAAACTTATCCTGTTTTCATTCCTTTCTGATAATATTTTGTCGATATTTGTTTTCGAATAAACCAAAAACTTTCATAGTATCAATGAACCATATAGGGGTATCGGATGATATAGGGTTGATTTAAATAATGATATTTTCCAAGCTACGATTTATGTTCACAAAGAAATATATAAGACAATTATTGTACTTATTAGGCTTGTTTTTGTTGAGTATTGGAGTTCATGCTCAATCTACCTCAAAATCATTTATTAATATTTCTGTCGATAAGGGCTTGTCACAGAGTACAGTATTTGCTATTACACAAGATACACTTGGGTTTATTTGGGTCGGTACGCAGGATGGGCTCAATCGTTACGACGGCAAAACTTTCACCATCTATAAACCATCAAAAGACGATAAGTCAAGTATAGGCTCATATTATATATTTTCTTTATTTGTAGATCGCAGCGGAAAGCTCTGGGTAGGAGGCAATGGAGGTGTTAGTGTGTACAATTCGAATACAAATAGTTTTAAGAATTATACCCTAAATCCCGAGCCTGGCGAATGGTATGTTACCAACATCATCCAGGATAAGTCGGGAGATATCTGGGCCTCCACCAACACAGGCGAAATTTATCGATATGATCCTAAAAATGACCTGTTCAAAGCGTTAAAACCCAATGTGCATGCCTATGGAGCCAAAGGAATATACAGCATTGCGATGGTGGGTAAAGAATTGCTGCTCGGTACTGAAAATGGTCTCTTCTTTTATGACGTGCAATCGGGAAAGACAAGACCTCTGGCAACTCCATTCGGAAATCTTTGGGTGAATTATTTTTATAGCGATGGCCCTTTCCTATGGATCGGAACCGAGGGCAAAGGACTCTTGCGATTAGATACCCGAAATCTTCAATTCCTGAATTTTCTCCGAATTCCTATGAACGGCCATAGTATTGCAGATAATAATATCCGTGGTATAACGAAAGATGTAAGTGGAAAACTGTGGATCGGAACTTTTGGGGGACTGTCCATTTTTGATGGAATCGGCAATTTTGAAAATTATTATCATCATGCCAATTCACCCCTAACATTAAGCCAAAACTCTGTACGTTGTATCTTCCGCGACAGACAGGGAGGCATGTGGCTGGGTACGTATTATGGAGGCTTGAATTATTTTCATAACGATCACATTAGCTTTAATCTACTTTCTCAGAATACCGGTAATGCGGTATTGAACGATAAGGTAGTGAATGTCATTAAAGAGGATAAAACTGGAAACTTTTGGATTGGAACAAATGACAAAGGTGTCGATTACTGGCAACCGAAAGAAAATGTCATTCGCCATTTTGCATATCAAGAAACCGGGGGATCCATTAGTTCCAATAATATCAAAGCGATAGAATTTGGTACCGATGGTAAAATTCTATTGGGTACGCATAATAGTGGTCTCAATATACTGGATCCAAAAACCGGCTACTGCCGTGTGTTTAAACACAGTCCGAATAATTCTCAAAGTATCTCGGGTGATATGGTCTATGCACTGCTGAAGGATCATAGCGGTAAAATTTGGGTTGGAACGAAGACCGGCCTTGATCTATTTGACGAGAACAGTGCTGAATTTAATGAATTTAAGGCGGATAAATCTGGGGTTCAATTGAGTTCGACAGAAATTAACTTTCTGATGGAAGACAGTAAAAAGAGGCTTTGGATTGGTACCAATAACGGAGTGAATCGCTATAATCTGGTGAGCAATAGGTTCGAACAGCTCGCTAATAGCACACTGAGCAATGACGTGGTTAACTGTATCGCTGAAGATAAAAAAGGACGGATTTGGATCGGTACCCGGGATGGTCTAAATCTTTTTGATGAAGTAAAACATTCCTTCATCAACTATAAAGCCAGACCGGACTTTGCAAAAGGGACCATTAATAGTATACTCCCTGATGAAGGGGGAGACCTTTGGCTGGGACTTAGTAGTGGCTTGATCAAATATAATACTGATGCAAGACAGCGTGTTTACTTCGATGGCCTGCATACTCTACAAAATACACAGCTCAATTTGAATGCGGCCTGTAGGGCCAAAACGGGGATGATGTTGTTTGGAGGAATTAATGGTATTACCTATTTCTATCCTAAATCCATCAGTCATGCACCTTTAAAGTTAAGAATAGCGTTTACAGGCCTGGAGTTGTTTAATAAAACAATTTCAGTCGGAGATGGGAGCAATATTTTGGTTCAGCAGCTCGATGCTGTTCATACGTTGGAATTTAGTCATGAACAGAAACAATTTACAATTTTCTTCAATACATTCAATTTTATAGCTCCGAATAGTACTAAATATAACTATAAGCTAGAGGGGTATGATCTGGAATGGCAGCAAGCTGAAAATATTCCGAAGGCCAGCTACGCCAATCTACCGGCTGGTAAATATGTCTTTCACGTGAAAGCCACCGGCTCGCAGGGGGAGCAGAGCCCGGAGCGCTCCTTAGAAATTATAATAAAACCAATCTGGTACAAAACAAGTTGGTTTTACTTATTCGTCACAATTGCGGTGGCAGCAGCGGGTTATATTATCTATCGTATCCTTATTGAACGGGTACAGGCTAAGCATCAGCTTAAATTGGAACGGATACAACGGGAAAAAAACAATTACCTGAACAAGGTGAAAATGGATTTCTTTACCAATGTTTCTCACGAACTTAGGACACCACTTTCCTTGATTATGGCACCCTTGGAAGAAATACTTGCACGACCGACGCTGGATAGGAAGATGAGACAAAGTCATGAGCTGATTATGCGCAATACAAAAAGGCTTTTTGATATGGTGAATCAATTGCTCGATTTTCGGAAAACAGAACTGGGAACGCGAAAACTACAGGTGGCCAAATTGGATGTCGTTGCTTTGACGGCACAGGTTTGCCATTCTTTTACTCCGCTATCGGCTAAACAACATATTGACTTTACATTTGACACAGCTCTTGATTCTTTGGTCTGTTATATCGATCGTATTGCGGTAGAGAGTATGCTCTATAACTTATTGTCTAATGGATTTAAATATTCGGCTGCTGGGGATTCTGTTCGTGTCGAGCTGGAAGCAGATGACGCACAGGTTATTATCCGGGTGAAAGATACAGGAAGGGGAATGGCGAATGAACATCTGCACAAGATATTTGAAAGTTTCTATCAGATTGATCAGAAGGAAATGAATTTGGGTTCAGGTGTAGGTTTGGCTTTCACCAAAAGTCTGGTCGATTTGCATCACGGGGAGATCAAAGTTAGTAGCGAATTGGGCAAGGGCAGCGTGTTTATCATTAGCTTACCCTTGGCCGACGAATGCTATGCGCAGGATATACATGGCATCGACCCACAGGAAACGAATCGGGATCAACCTCACTACAGATCAACAGAAGAGGAAGGTAGACCGGATGAGGATGTTTCTACCATAGCGACAGATACAAAGGAAAAAGAGGTCTTGATGATTGTCGACGACAATCGTGAAATTGTGACTTATCTAGCGGAGTATTTTGGGCAAGAATATACGGTCATAACGGCATTTGATGGTAAAGAGGCATTGGCGCTATTGGCCGATAGACATCCTGATGCAATTATCAGTGATGTTATGATGCCCGAAATGGATGGCTTGCATTTTTGTAAAAAAATTAAACAGAATATTCAGACAAGTCATATACCGATCATCCTACTTACTGCAAAATCGGAAATTTCGCAGCAGCTTAAAGGTTTTGAGATGGGAGCCGATGATTATGTTTTAAAACCTTTCTCTATCGCCTTGTTGGACGCAAAAGTGAGAACATTGTTGCGTACACGTGACCGTTTAAGGGAATATTATAAAAACACAGGGGAAATAGAACCAGAGAAGTTGACGTTCAATTATTTGGACCAGGAGTTTTTGGAAAAGGTAATTGCGATTGTCGAATCTAATCTGGATGAGTATAATTTTTCTGTCGAAATACTCAGTCAACAATTGGGGATGAGTCGCACAAATCTATATTTGAAGATCAAAGCCATTACTGGCGATACGGTGACAGCAATGATTAAACGAATACGCTTGAAGAAGGCCGTGGAACTGCTGCAGGAAAGGAAGTATACATTATCGGAAATCGCGTATAAATGTGGATTTAATACACCATCTTATTTTTCTACGACATTTAAGCAGTACTATGGTTGTATGCCTTCGGAATACCTGGAAAAGCAAGGGGTGGATAGGGCGAATTCCTAATAAAAAAGCCGCTTCGAACCATTCGGTACTGAAGCGGCTTTTTTATTTTACTGCTGCTAATGCAGACGATATATCTTTATATCATCGTGATAAATAATGCGAGTGGGAACTTCCGGAGGTGTGCTGTTGGGCTGTGACGCCGGTAAGTAAAGCCCCCATTTGAGGTATCCTGATGGATTAGGGCCGGTTACAGCTTGATTAAACGTAGCGATATTATTAATCTCCCATTTTAAAGTATAATCAGGCTCGCCCTGCAGTCTACAATAGACTTTATAGTAACCTGTTGTGTCGGTGGTCATCTTTGCATCAATACGGATATCGATCCATTGGTTGATATAAGTACGAAAATCGTTTATAATCTTTGGTTCAATATTGGCATAAGGGAGACGGAAAGTGATTGTATTCCGCTTTACATTGAGGTACCAAGCGGGATTTCCACCACCGTTTTGCTTGCCTTGAAAGATAATGGCGCCGTTTGCAGCCCAGGCTGTGGTGTAAGGGACCCAATCTTTTAACAGAAAACTTGCTTCAAAACGGCGTTCGTCGCCATTGTAATATTTTCCGTCATCAAATAACTGTGAGGTCGCGGCTTCACTGCGCCAATGATTATCAGAAAAGTAGCTGCTATCACCAACAACGACTTTATGGGCTATGGCATAATTCCCTGTTCGGCTGGAGCCAACTACGTATTCGGCACTGTCAGCAGTAGCGTGGGTGGTGGTTAGGTTGGGGATGTCTGAGTTTTTGGTTCCTGATTCATAATTGACGTCCACGAGCAGCGTGGCAGAATCTGCTACAGCAGTAAGGTTGTTTCGTGCGCTAAGTTTTGACGTTGTGGCGGGTTGGTCTAGCGTGGCGACAGATTTTGAACAAGAGCTGAGAATCAGCAACATGATCGATAATTTGCTCATGTTGTTTAAATTTAGGAATTGATTTTTCATGCGTTACACAATTTATCGTTTATTTTAGGGGTTATTTTAGTTTTTTAAGTTCAGCATAACGTTTCATGGCTTCTAAGTAATAGTAATCGGCATAATCTAATGGGGTATCAATTTCTGAATTGTAGAGAAATGCTCCTACGCTATGTTTAAGGAGGAAAAAGTGGTTGTCGCCAGGTTTTGCGAGGTATTTTTCGGAGGAGAGGGTTTTTAGAAGATCTTCGGCATAATCGAAATATTTCGCTCCATTTTTGACTTCGGTACTCAATTCAAGAAGACCGCATGCGATAACAGCGGCGGCTGAGGCATCGCGCGGAGCTCTGCCGTCTTCGTCTAGGTCATAAGCATTATGTACATCGAGATCCCAAGCTGGTATTTTATCGACTTGTAATGTCGGGTGGTTCATGATAAATGCAGCTATATCTTCGGCCTGTTTTAAAAATTCGCTTTTCTTGCTAAAGCGATAACACATGGCGTAACCGTATAGCCCCCAAGCTTGCCCACGAGCCCAGGATGACTCATCTGTTAGCCCCTGATGGGTCTTTTTACTAATAACATGGCCCGTTGTGGCATCGTAATCCACCACATGGTAACTACTGTGGTTAGGTCTGTAATGATTTTTCAGGGTAGTCAGAGCATGCGTATCTGCAATGCTGCTGTATGTGGGTTTATGAAATTGTCCTGCTCCCCAATAAAGATATTCCAGATTCATCATGTTGTCGATGATAACGGGATAATGAAGCCATGCAAAGTCCCACGAACGGATGGCTCCCACTTTGGGATTGAATCGCGCAGCCAAATTTTTGGCTCCATCTTCCAATACGGGGAGGTATGTTTTGTCTTTTGTAATGCGATAGGCATTTCCATAGGAACAAAACAGCATAAATCCAAGGTCATGGGTATTGGTGATGTAACGGATAGAATCGAGCGCTAATGTAAACCGTTTGGCTTGGTTTGCCAATTTCGAATCCTGGGTGAGTTCATAAGCATACCACAGTGATCCTGGAAAGAAACCTGTCGTCCAATCTTTGTAATTCGCCAAACGGACAGATCCATCCGGATTGACCGAACGAGGATTTTGACCGGGAGTATATCGT
>RCUN01000786.1_pt1 | contig 13556 bp, 28 predicted proteins | sample 2166181 | NCBI WGS metagenome assembly RCUN01 (sample SAMN09932603, study PRJNA488358) | compost metagenome | feature: garden; material: soil; isolation source: compost soil in crotononitrile-enriched culture | place: Germany: Experimental Botanical Garden Goettingen | collected 2016-01-27 | reverse complement strand
TTCCCAATCAATCATATATATGAAAAATAGTTTATAAAAAGGCCCATTCAATTTCTGGGTCAGTTCCTTTCTTGTTTAAAGTGATTGATTTGACCAGTTTCCGAATAGCAACCTTTTGTTCATCTTCAGTAAAGTAATCCCATGCCTTACTGAGTTGATCCACTACAGCTCTAACTTCTTGTTCGTTAGCTTTCACGTTAACTCCATAGTTGATTTCATCCAAATCGTTCTCCAATATGTCGCGTTGGGCTTCAAGTTTCTTGATTCTATCGCTTACTGCAGAAGCTTTGATATCACCGGATTGAATTGCATCATAGAGATTTTCAAGGTTAGTTGTTATCTTTTTGAGTTGTTCGTTAAGATTTTCGATAGTCACTTCATTCTCATTCTCATATTCATTTTGTCGCGCCATTAACTCGCTTACTTTATTGGGGAAAATATGGAATGATTTAATTTGCCCAATTACAAACTTCTCAATTAATTCCCTGCGAGTGTAGCCTAAAGAGCAATTATTCGTTCGATCTTTCTTTCTTACATGCTGTTCCTTACACGCATAAAGCTCATATACATAGTCCTTATGGTCGCTCTTAACCTTTCTTCTTACATGAACAATATTGCCTCCGCATATACCGCATTTTAATAATCCTGTTAAAAGATATTCCCCTAACGGCGTTGCTCCCTCTTTGCGTTTTAAAGTTTCACGTTGAGCTGCCTCCCACGTTTCCATATCAATAATAGCTTCATGCTTACCAGGAGTTAAACTGCCGCCATTCAATAGCATACCAGCGTAAATAGGACGACAAAGCATGTCACGCACAGTGCTATGGTCAATCGTCCTCGCATTGGTTCTATCAGCAGCCCATTCAGCTATTGATAGTCTTGAATGACCTTGTAAATATCTCTTAAAAATTTCTCTAACAATACGAGACTCCTCAGCATTTATCAAGAGCATTTTAGAAACCAAATCATAATCATATCCAAAGGGGATCCTACCACCATACCAATTTCCTTGACTAGTTTTTTGCCTGCGGCCAGTAGTCGTCCGCTCAATAATCATATCTCTATCAAGTTGAGCAAAAACAGCCAATACACCAAGCATAGCTTTACCAAATGGGGTAGAGGTATCAAAGGGCTCGCTAGCTGATTTAAATTTAACATCATGCTTTTCGAATACATCTTCTAGAAGTTCAAGAACATCTTTTTGCCTACGGCTTAATCGATCTAATTTATAGACAACTACAGTATGGATTTTATGAGCCTCGATGTGTTTTACCATTCGCTTTAGTGCCGGTCTATCCATTTTTGTACCGGTAAATCCATCATCTATGTAAATTTTGTAGTCTTCCCATCCCTGTGACTTGCAGAAAGCTATCAATCGTTCTTTCTGTGCATCTAATGAAAATCCATGTTCGGCTTGTTCATCAGTTGAAACACGGACATAAAGAGCCGCATACATTAAGGTCCCTCCCTTACATGTTTATAACGATCTTTTTCAGCTTACCTAGAATTTTAATTGTTTCGAAATTACTTTCATTTTGATGAATTGGACCATAGGTAGGGTTTTCAGAATATAAAGACAAATTCCCATCGTTTTTAAAGACTCGTTTTAAATATATAGTCTCACCTATCAGAACAGCCGCAATTTCACCGTCCTCAACATCGTCCTGGCGTCTAATAAGTAGTAAATCCCCATCATGAATACGGGCATTGATCATGCTATCACCCTGAGCACGAACATAAAAGTGATCGCCCCCTCTAACCCACTCGCGAGGTGTATCTTCATGGCCTTCAATTTCTTCAATTGCAGTAACTCCGTCACCACAGGACACTCGGCCGACAATAGGCACTTTGACAGTATCAAGCTCTTCTAGATCAACACCAAGGAATGATTCAGCGCCTTCAATTAATTGAGACATATCAACTGTTAAGGCTTCAGCAATATCAGCAAGTCTATCCATATCAACTTTAATTTCACCGTTTTCGTAACGTTGAATAGTCTTCTTAGTTAATCCTACCCGTTCAGCTAAATCTTGTAGACTGAAATTTCTTATTGCACGAAACTTTTTAATGTTATTTCCCACCGCTAAATAAAATAACCTTGAATCTGGCTTGTTAGACACTTCACTTCCGCCTTCCTTTTAAAATATATACTCATTGAAACATAAAAAGACACGAAAAGCAACTATTTTATTATTTCGTGTCTTTTTATGGTTGACTCTATTTGATTTGAATGATATATTCAGAGTGTCTTAAAAAGACACGACGAGAGGAGGTGCAGCTTATGCCCCTTACTATCAAGGCCGCTCGCGTCAATGCTGGGTTCTCCAGAAAAGAAGTAGCAGAGAGACTCGACTTATCTGTAAATGGTTATGCCAAAAAGGAAAATGGTGTATCCAAGTTTTACATTGATGAGGTTGTTGTCTTGAGCGACCTGTTCAAGGTGGATATTCAAAATTTTTTTGAAGTAGAGTGTCTTAAAAAGACACGAGTACATGTAAATCAGTAAGGGTCGTCCACCACCGGGCAAGGCATAAACATATAACAGGGAGGGTTGCTGCGATGCACATTAAACAGTTTTCCCAAGAAACACAGGACTTTATACATGAACTTTGTGCCAACGCAATATTACGTGCGATCAAGAACGGCACCTACAAAGAACCAGCCCCTGTAGTAGATGCCGAGCAGGAGAATGGCGACTCTTAGGAGTTGTCACGGTGGACAAGCCCCTTTATGAGAAAGGAGTTAAGCAATGAACCAAATAGTAAAGATCCAAACAAACCAATCCACCAAGTCCCTAAGCATCAAAGAGGTATATGGTAAAAGGGTTGTAACGTTCAAGGAAATTGACGATCTCCACCAACGCCCGGAAGGAACGGCGAAGCGGAACTTCAACGAGAATAGAAAGCGTCTTGTCCAGGGTGAGGACTACTTTTACTTAACTCATGATCAAAAGTACGAATTTCGTACTTTAGACATCCCAAACCGAGGACTGGTCCTGATCACTGAATCTGGTTATCTGATGCTTGTGAAGTCTTTCAATGATGAGTTAGCTTGGGAAGTTCAACGCCAACTGGTTAACTCCTATTTCCGGGTCCAAGAATCAAGTCGTGACACGGTCAAAGGGCTACTGGCAGCAACAAGGAATATCTTGGCTGCTCAAGAGATCATGGAGGAACGGGTTGAGGATATCGAACATAGACTTGAAACTCAGATCACCTTGGACAGCGGACAACAGCGCCGATTACAGCAGGCCATTAATCAAAAGGTCTGCACAATCGAGCCGGACAAGCAGGAGCGCAGCGAACTATTCCGGCAGCTGCACAAAGAGATCAAGGATCGCTGGCAGGTACCCAGTTACAAAGACATACTTCGTCAGGACCTTCAGGGAGTGTTGCAGTACGTAGCAGCCTGGGTCCCGGTAAGACGAGCTGGATAGTCAACAAAGACTTAAAAGAGAAGAAAAAGGAGTGCATAACATGAAGAAAATTTCACTTTTATCAGTTTTACTTAGCTTGGCAGTCACCCTAACTGCTTGTACGGATGCTGACGTGGCATCGTCCAACTTATCCAAAGCGGCGGATAACTTCGAGATCAACCGGAGGATCGTATTCTACAACGGGATCACAGACAAGTACCTGCTGACCATTGAGGGCCGTTGTTCCCTTGGTAATGCAGACAACCGAGACCAACAGCTCACGGTCACGTGCAAGGTAGGCGACGACCAGTACAAGAAGAGCTTCCTAGGATTGTCGGACAACGTGACCTACTTTGCTGAGCAATTGGAACCATCAAGTGTGAGCACCTATAACTACCGCGTAACGTTCAAGCCTCAAGCTATAGTTCCTGATATTGACCTGCGATAACCAAAATAAGGAGGGGACAAGCCATGGGATATGAAACGAAGTTCAAAGGTAAATTCAAACAGAACCTGTTTAGTAGCTCTTTGGAAAAGGTAGCTCCGGGAGTAACGTTCTCAACGGACTACATGTCTGAAGAGGAGATAGCAGCCCTATCTGGTCCAGTCCATGAATACACCATTAAAACCTTGAAAGGAGCATGACCATGTTTATAACCGGAAAAGGATGGAACGCTTTAACCCTTGGAGAGAAATTGGCTGTACTAAGTAACGCAGTAGCAACTAACAAAAAACGCAAGGTGACTAAAAATGTGGGTTGAAGAAATGACAGACGAGCAGAAACGAGAATATGGTTTTTTTAAGCTGAGTATGGCAGAAATGAGTCGCTTAGGATATAAGCCGGTACTTAGCGGCTGGAAGAAGGTGAACAAGCGTGGTGAAGTGCGAGTGTGGCAGGGAGGCCATATACGAAGTATACGAATTCAACCAACCTCATTGCCTGGAGTGTCTAAAAGAAGCAATTAACTGTTCGGTATATGTACATGTAAGGAGGATTGACGAGTTTGCAAATAAGGATCAAAGCAAGCAAAGAGTACGCGGACCTATTCGCACTCAGTAAAGCTGGAGGCTGGTTTGTCCCAGGTAAGCATCCCAAGTTCGCATTCAACACCGAGCAGCAGCGCCAAGCCTATGAACGAATCAGGAAAGGAGAGATAACGGATGGAAATGTACCTGAAGAGAGTCATAAAAAGACTGGAGAAGTTGCAAGACGACACTACGGGCGTGGCTCCTTACGCAGCCTTGATTGATGTGGGGTATTTCTTAAGCTCTGATCTTGCAACGGCTATAGATGAACTGAAGACAGTTCTGAACCAAATGAAAAATGACCCCGGTTGCACCCGAAGTCATTGAGTAATGCGCTTTATAAAACATCTACGGTCAAAATAACACAATTTTTAGGAGGTTGTCAATTTGTCAGACAAATTAGTCACCATTCATAGCAATCTGGAAAAGCTGCTTGATACGAAACGTGAGGCTATGCCTACCAACTTTAATAAGACTCGGTTTCTTCAGAACTGCATGACGGTGTTGCAGGATACCAAAGGGATCGAACAGTGTGACGCTACCAGTGTAGCCAGAACGATGCTGAAAGGAGCTTTCCTTGGTCTGGACTTCTTCAACAAGGAATGCTATGCGATCGTATACGGCGGCAGTGTGCAGTTTCAAACGGACTATAAAGGCGAAAAGAAGCTTGCCAAGAAGTACAGTGTTCGGCCCGTGATGGATATTTACGCCAAGCTCGTGCGTGAAGGTGATGACTTCCGAGAAGAGGTGAAAGACGGGCAACAAACAATCCAATTCGTGCCTAAACCGTTTAATGACGGTCAGATCCTTGGAGCTTTTGCAGTGGCGTTATTTACGGATGGCGGCATGGTATACGAAGTCATGACTACAGCAGAGATCGAAAAGACACGTAAGGACTATTCTAAACAAGCGAATGGACAAGCCTGGACCAAGAGCCCGGGGGAAATGTACAAAAAGACTGTCCTTCGCCGCTTATGTAAAAACATTGAACTTGACTTTGACACGATCGAACAGGCTCAAGCCTTTGAAGAGTCCAGTGATTTTGATATGAACAAAGAGGCGAAGCCTGCTCAACAAAGCCCACTTAACCCAACGGTTATTGATGCTGAGTACGAAGAAGTTGAAGAGGATCCGGCTCATGAAGCTGAACAAGAATAATTATTTCAGTGACGAAGCCAACCGGCATTACATGTCGGTGAGCCAATTCAAGAGCTTCCTGCCCTCATATGGGGGCTGCGAGGCTCAGGCTATGGCAACGATCAAGGGAGAATTCAGACCGTATGCTATTGATGCCTTTATGGAGGGCCACTATGTACACGCCTGGAATGAGGGCACATTGGAAGAATTCAAGGCAAATAACCCCGAGTTGTACAGCAGCCGCGGAGCTACTGCAGGACAGTTAAAGTCTAATTTCAAGCATTGCGAGAAAATGATCCATGTCTTGGCTAATGACCCGTTAGTTATGAAGGCATTAGCTGGAGAAAAGGAAGTCATTCTTACAGCTGAACTGTTTGGGATACCGTGGAAGATCATGCTGGATAGTTACCAGTCAAGGCTATTTGCAGACCTAAAGACCATGAAAGAAATGAACGGCAAGTTTTGGAACAGTGAGGTCGGTGTCTACGAAAACTTTATAGACCACTATGGCTATAACCTTCAAATGGCCGTATACGCCGAGGTTGAGAAGAGAGCAACCGGCCGTGCGGAGTGGCTTTTACCACACATGGTAATCATCACGAAACAGGACCCACCAGACCATGAAATTATCTATTTTGATTATGACGTAATAGAACAGAGCCTGCATATCGTAGGCAAGCATATAGAGCGCGTAAAGGCCGTTAAATCCGGCACGGTTGATCCGGTTCGTTGTGAGAAGTGTGATTATTGCCGCGCTACCAAGAAGATTCAAACGATTAAGCATTTTTCAGAATTGAGTTTGTACTAGAAGGAGGAATTACATTGTTAAACCGAGTTATCCTTATCGGGCGCCTCACACGCGATCCAGAATTGCGATATTCGCCAAGCGGAACGGCTGTTACTAAATTTACTGTAGCCTGTGACCGACGCGGCGGTGATGAAGCGGACTTTATCCAGGTTGTGACGTTCAAACAGAGTGCTGAAGCTTGTGCGAACTATCTTCGAAAAGGGCGGCTTGTTGCTGTGGAAGGAAGATGGCAGACTGGGAGCTTTGAAAATAACGAGGGCAAGAAAGTGTATACCAATGATTGCGTTGCTGAGAATGTACGATTCCTCGAAAAGTCTGATAACGAGCAGGCCGGCAGCGGACAAAGCCAGGGAAACCGAGATCCATTCGCAGACGATGGAAAGCCGATAGACATTTCAAACGATGAGTTGCCCTTCTAGGAGGCGATCCTATGGAATTTGGTTTTAACCCAGTACAGAAGCCTAACTATCGCCGCAGAAAGCCTACAAGTAAGATGCGCGGACGAATCAAGCCGGAAGTATATGATGCCGCTCTGGAACGCTCAGAGGGCCGCTGTGAACGCTGTAAGCAGTACAGAGAATTACAGTGTGCCCATCTGATCCGGCGCTGGAAAATAGACGTTGAGACGACAGTTAATGATGTTGCTATGTTATGTGGTCCCTCGGTTAATACGGGGACCTGCCATAACTGGATTGATTATACGCAAGAAGGCCGGGAGTGGGCGGAAGAGTACCGGCAGTTATTGTACGTAAATGCAAAAGCAGAATAAGCGGGTGGTGAAATGGACGGTTGGATTAAGCTTCACCGCAAATTAATGGAGAGTGAAACATTCTCCAGGCTGACAGCAATTCAAAAAGTAATAGCAATCTATATTGTTTTAAATGCAAACCATAGTGACGGTGTTTGGTTCGACAAATACAAAGGTATTGAGGTGGAAGTTAAGCGCGGTCAGCTAATTACATCTAGGAACAAGATCGTCAAAGAGTGGTTCAAAAATGACAAGGACGTAACTGAACAGAAAGTTAGGACTTGTTTAGACAAATTAGAGAAACTCGATTTTTTAACCAAGTCTTCAGCCAACGACTATACCGTCATAACAGTGCTAAACTACGGGGTTTATCAGGGTTCGGAGACAGACGATAACCAAGAGGTTAACCAAGTCTTAACCAAGCCTCAACCAAGCGGTAACCAAGCAATAACCACAAACAAGAATGATAAGAAAGATAAGAATGAAAAGAATGATAAGAAGAAAGATATTATCCCTAAAATTCAATTCGCTGAATTCGTAAATCTGACCCAAGAGGAATATGACAAGCTCATATCCTCTCATGGGGAAGACAAGGTAAAACGAATGATCGAAATCTTGGACAACTACAAAGGATCCAACAACAAGAAATACGCCAGCGATTATAGAGCCATTTTAAACTGGGTTGTCAAAAGAGTAGAAGAGGAGGCTGCTAAAGGTGGAAAGTATCAAGGACGCTCTGAAGCAGTTCGATCTGGATTCGATTCGGAAAAGAGCAAGTTTGCTTCAGCAGACAAAAACAAACCATTCAAACCAGAACCAATCGACCTCCAAGCCCTCGGACTCTTTTAATTGCCCGAAGTGCAGGGATGAAGAGGGAGAGTTTTACAAGCTGGAAGGGATCGAGTATTGGAGAGATTGCGAGTGTGTATTGCGGCGTAGACAAGAACGCCTCATGAGAGCCAGCCAGATCACCGAGAGTTTTCGAGATATGAGCTTCGCAAACTTTGAAACGAACGATAGACCGGATATCATCCAACAGGCGTTTATGACCGCTGTGAGCTATGCAAAAGACTATCAGCATATTAAGAAAGGCCGGAGCAATGGAATGTGTCTGATAGGCAGGCCGGGCTCGGGTAAGACGCACTTGCTCATGGCGACATCAAACAATCTTCTCTCCCGGGGAATTGAAGTATTGTACTTTCCCTGGGTTGAGGGATGCGCGGACTTAAAAGCAGACTTCGATAAGTTGGCTGAAAAGATGCATCGGCTCCAGGCTGTTGAAGTGCTGTTTATCGATGATCTCTTTAAGGGCAGACAAAAGCCAACCGATTTCCAACTTGAACAAATCTTCGCAATTATAAATTATCGATACTTGAACAAGCTCCCGGTGCTGATCAGTAGCGAATGGACCATTGCCCGGATGTGCGAATTTGACGAAGCAACCGGAAGCCGGATCAACGAAATGTGCAAGGGACACAAAGTTATCTTGGATGAAGATGGCCTTAATTATCGGCTTCGTGATGAGGAGTGATTGATATGAAACCTATTGATGATTACGAACTGTACGATAAAGACCCTGAAAGATGGATACAGATCGGACAAGCTGCCTTTGCTGCTGATGCTGCGGAAGTCGCAAACGATACCAGCAGAGATTGGCCAGAGCGGATCCGGGCAGCAGCTGAGGTTCAATACAAGCAGATGAATGGCCTATGACAAAATACAACCTGCAGAACAGATATAGAAATGAAATGACAAGTATCTTCGAATCTCTGGAATATCGGCTCTATGAAAAATTGGAACAAGCAGATTTCATTCTCTCGCGGATATCAGCTGAAGCTTCAAGTTGTCAGATTCCAGCGGAGTTCAGAGAAAAATTTGTTCGAGAAAAGCTTATAGATATGTTTGATCAAATCGCAGAACGAAGGGAGGCACCTAAAGGTGGCAATGCCCAAAAAAGCGCCATATGAGCTAGTTAGTAAACGAAAGAACAGAGACGTATATATCGCATGTGAAGAACTGGACTTTACCTGGAGCAGGGAAGAGGTCAAGCGCTTTGATAAATACATGAAGGACGGCATGACACTTGAAGAAATTTCGGGGCTCCTTGAAAGGCACTTAGACGAGGTCAGAATATTGCACATTGACTGGTGTAGAAGACGGAGACCAAGAAAGAAAAGGAGGAATCTGATCGATGCGATTTGTGGGAATTGACCCAAGCACTAAGACGGGAATCGTCATTTTGGACAAGGACGGTAATTTGCTAGATGGATTTGAAGTAACAGCAAAAGGAACGGATCCTGGGCGCATGGCAAGCATCATAACTGATGTCTATGGCAATGTTGAGCCAGGTGATGTTATAGCCATTGAGGGGTTTGCTTACGGAGCCAAGGGTAACGCTGTAGGGATTCAATATGGATTAGGATTTGGAATTCGGATTGAGTTCTATAACAGTGGCATTGATTACTTGGAAGTTTCGCCAGGATCACTAAAGAAATTCGCCAGCGGCAAAGGCAATACCAAAAAGGATGAGCTCGCCGTACACATTTTTAAACACTGGGGCTTCGAACACAAATCAGATAACGTACGTGATGCTTTCGTATTGGCTCACATAGCCCGAGCAATCCGAATGGGTACAGCAAGCACCAAATACCAGCAGGAAGTCATACATGCCATCCTAGAGCCTCCAGCGAAGCAAAAGAAACGAGCATAGGGAGTAATAGAGATCGGTCACGGAATATTCACACCCTTAAATAGAACTGGTGTTTGATCAAATACAAAATATGGAGGAATGAACCGTGGATATCGTCAAGCTTTATGAAATGCAGAAAGAACTGGACGGATTAACGAATGGCGCGGCTTCAAACATTGGAGTACGGATCAGGAACCGCGCCGGGCGAAGATGGTTACAGAAGCTTCAGACTGCTTGCATTTCTTCTTGTCGATTGCACGACAATTAGGAATTAATTCAGATGAATTACACACATACGATGATCATATTGAGGGCGGCACTGCATTAGTTCTTACCGAATTAATTTGGGCAGTCGGAAAGATCAGTCTTTCTAACGAACACGCATATAAAGTTAAAGCATTTCGGGGCGCTTGGTTCATTTTTTGGAATTTACTTGAGCAGCGATTGCAAATCTACCAGGATGATCTCTATCAAGCTTACCTCGACAAAAACGCTGAGAATCACAAACGTCAATCTACCGGCTATTAACCCCTATAAGGGATAACCCCGGTATACAGGGGGCCGAAGAGGGTCTAGGTACCCTATAAGCACACAGGAGGGAAGAGAGACATGGACTATCAGCAAAAAAGAATGATAGCGATCGGTGAGACGCTAAAGGCATACACCGATGAAGATAAGCCTGGTCCCTGGGTTATCGCATACAGCGGAGGTAAGGATTCAACGGTGGCTCTGGATATCGTGATTCGGTCGTTGTTGCAGCTCAAGCAATACAATCCCGGGGCCTTAAAAAGGGATGTGTACCTTACAACAGCACAGACGCATCTGGACTTCGTAACGGATCCACTGAAGCAATCGGAAATGACTAAGATACGGAAGCTTATAAGAGAACAAGGACTGCCCGTGAAGATCGCAGAGGTTGCAGCGCCTATTGAAAAGAGTTTCATGTACTTGACTATAGGCCGAGGTTATCCCTTACCGAAAAGCCGTATGAACCGTTGGTGCACAGAGCGATTGAAGATAGAGCCATCCCAAAAGGAACATAAAGCAATCAGTCCTGTAATAACGGTAACTGGTGTGCGAATGAGTGAATCGGCAGAGCGAAGGGCCAACATTGAAAACAGACAAGTATCTGAATTTTTCGGAGAAAAGGAATTCATGCCAATCGTCAATTTCACACTGGACGATATCTGGAGCTACTTGGTCCGTGAAGGTATGGCCTGGGGTAATGCAGATGAACTCGGACAGATGTACAAGGATGCCACTGGTGAATGCGGGCTGCGGCAGCGAAAGGCTGGTGCTGACGAGAAGACTGACGATCCATGCGGCGCGAGAACTGGATGCATCATTTGCCCAGTCGTCAAAATAGATAAAAGCTCTCAAGAATTTGCGAAAACACATCCATGGCTGCAGCCTTATGTCGGCCTCCGTAATTTGATCATCGATATGTACAAAGATCCACGAAATAAGGCAGGCAGAATGCGCGATGGAACCGTTTTGGAATACGGGAAGGGTACTTTTACTGTCAAAGCCAGAATGAAGCTATATGAGGCCGTGAGGCAGGCTGAACGCGAGAATGAAGAACTGGCAGCAATGTATGGTGCCAAACCACAAAAGCTGATTTACTCCAGGCAGCTTGATGAACTGATCCATAAACAGTGGGAAGAGGATTTAAAGGAATGCCCTTGGGTTGAGGATGCGGCCGAGGTTGGAAGATTCTACGAAACCAAGATCAAGGGCATTACAAGTGGCTTTCAACTGGTTTGGAACCACTTTTACGACATGCCGACAAGTATATAGGATTTGGCCGAAGGCCTCCGATCCGACCGAATCACCCAGTGAAACGGGGGCCGATACAGGGCTTTATCTATCCATACAGGGGAGGGAAACACATGAGTAAAGAGCCAACAACATTCGGCGAGTTGAAAATATACGATAAATTCACCCTTGAGGAAGAACCACAATCTGTATTTTCCAAACATGAAAATCGTTATGACGGTGCGATAAATGCTTACCAGAAAAAAAGCAAATATAAAGATGAGATGTTCAAGCCAGTTACTTTTTCAAAAGGCTATGGAGTAATCCTGCTAAATAGGGAGGTAGAGAGTAAATGAGAGAGTACCAATGGAGGCTAAGTAAATGCCAGTAAGAATAGGAGGCAAGAGAGTTATGGATAAACCTGGACGAAGTGATTTAACCGGCATGAAGTTTGGGATGCTTACAGCAATAAAGAGATCCGGAAAAACAAAATACGGCAATGCTAAGTGGTTGTGTGTATGTGATTGTGGCGGAGAAGGCGTGTTTGTAAGTAGTAATCTTAAGAACGGAAATACAAAGTCGTGTGGCTGCAACAAGCATTTATTCAAACAGACTCACGGCCTTAATGGGACGAGACTAGCACATTGTTACGACAGCATGAAGTCAAGATGTTACAACGAAAATTACTACAGATTTGATAGGTACGGTGGAAGAGGAATCAAAGTGTGTGATGAATGGCTTGACGATATAGAGAACTTCTTTAAATGGTCTTACGAAAATGGATATGACGATACTTTAACGCTCGACAGAATCGATAATGATGGGGATTATGAGCCGAACAATTGCCGATGGTCAACCAAAAAGGAGCAAGCCAATAACACCAAGAGAACCATAATGATTGAGATAGATGGAGTTACTAAGCCGTTACAGGAATGGTGTGAATTCTATGGCATTGATCAATTTGCTGTGTATTCGCGAAGAAGAAGAGGGATTAGAGGTAAGGCTCTATTCAAACCAGCAAGAAGGAGGAAAAAGAATGTCGGGTAAACTCATAGATGCAGATAAGCTGCTGGAATACTTGAACGGGAATCCGGACGGATATATCTCGGATGTATGTTACGAAGGGTTGAAAGAACGAATTGAACGTGGGGATTTCGCTTCTGATCCCATCCCCTTACCAACCATTAAGCCAGGAGATAAGGTGAGACATAAGGATTCACCAAGCTGGGGTATGGGCGTTGTCACACACACTCAGCATAAGGCTTCCGTAATGTTTGATGATCTTTATGTTGATCTGCCTATTAAGGGCTTGGAGGTAGTGGAATGAGTAGAGACTGGCAGAAGGAAGCTATGAAACTTGAAGACGAAAGATCAAAAGTACTTGCTGAGTTAAGAGATCAGGTTTCTCAGCTGCTCCAACAATACGCAGCAGAGAAAGAACGGGCAGATATAGCGGAAGCAAAATCAGATTACTGGGAACGAAACTATTATGCATTGCAACGGGAATACAACGAATACCGAACTATTTACCCCTTACCAGAGAGGGAGGGGGATGCAAAGTGACAGAATGGAAGTGTTTTGTATGCGGAGCGGACGTTACAGACTATAAGCCAGAGTATTGTTGCTATGGAAACACTTATGGTACTGAGTACCCTTGTGGGTGTATGGGTCTGCCAATTGTGCCACCACTATGTTCATTAGCTTGTACGGAAAAGGTATTTGGAAAGGCAGTTGAGGAGTTTCCAGTAATGGATAAGGAGGGAGGAGCATGAAAACAATCATCTATACATTGTTATCGAAATGGCATTTATACTTCGGCGTAAAGTTTCGCCATCCAGTAAAAAGGTACCACTTTGAGAGATTCGAGCATTATAACCAGTTGAGACGAGGCGAAGCGCCAAGGATTCCAAGAGACAAGCTTTATAGACGCCTATAAACCTACCTACAGAGGATTAACCCCTATACAACCTTATACGGC
>RCUN01000781.1_pt1 | contig 13657 bp, 12 predicted proteins | sample 2166181 | NCBI WGS metagenome assembly RCUN01 (sample SAMN09932603, study PRJNA488358) | compost metagenome | feature: garden; material: soil; isolation source: compost soil in crotononitrile-enriched culture | place: Germany: Experimental Botanical Garden Goettingen | collected 2016-01-27 | reverse complement strand
GAGCGAAGCCGAGGCAAGTGAGCTGACGGCTCAGGTGGAGATATGGGGGGTTGAGCTTGAGAATGGTCAGCGAGTGACCGTGGCAAGTGAGGCTCAGGCCCAGGCCTTTGCCCGCCAGGCAGGTAGCCCTGCCCGTCTGATTGAACAACGTACCCGTTCGCTGATCAAAGGCACCCCCGCAACCGTCCATGCAGAGCTTTCCGCCTTGCAGCAGGAGTTTGGAATCGACGAATTCATCATTGATACCCCGATCGCCGAGGGAGCGGCGCGGATCGCTTCATTGCACCTGCTCGCAGAAGGTATTGCGAGCTACGCCACCGGAAATGAATCCGCCTAAAGGGTAAAAGATGACATTTGCACAGCAACTCATTGACTGGCGGCGCGAGCTGCATCGCAACCCGGAACTTTCCGGGCAGGAAATAGCCACCACCGCACGGCTGCGCCACTGGCTCGAATCCGCTGGGCTGCGTTTACTGCCGTATGATCTGACCACGGGCGTTGTCGCCGAGGTCGGCCAAGGTGAAAAAGTCATAGCCTTACGTGCTGATATTGATGCATTGCCGATTGAAGAAGCCACCGGCGCCCCCTTTAGTTCACGACATAAAGGCGTCATGCATGCTTGCGGACATGATGTTCACAGCAGTGTGATCCTGGGAGCGGCATTGCTGCTGAAAGCACGTGAAACACAACTGACTGGCCGGGTGCGGTTGCTGTTTCAACCTGCGGAAGAAAACTTCACCGGAGCCAGGATGTTGATAGAGGCTGGCGTTCTGCATGGCGTAAGCGCCATTTTTGGTATGCATAATGAACCCGGTCTGCCGGTGAGAACCTTTGCCTCCAGAGGAGGCCCCTTTTATGCCAACGTCGATCGCTTCGTGATTGGCGTAAAAGGCAAGGGAGCCCATGCGGCACGCCCGCATGAGGGCGTGGATGCGATCGTGCTGGCCAGCCAACTGGTGACGGCGTTCCAGAACATCACCAGCCGCAACATTGATACGCTGGAGTCCGCCATTGTCAGCGTTACCCGTATTCAAGGTGGTAATACCTGGAACGTGTTACCCGAAAAGGTTGAGCTAGAGGGTACGATACGCACGCACTCTGCCGATGTACGGCGCCAGGTTGAAGGGCATATCCGCCAGATCGCAGCCGGGTTGGCTGCCGCCTTCGGTGCAGAGATTGAGGTGACGTGGTTTGCCGGGCCGACCATGCTGATCAACGACGAAAAATGGGCAGCCTTTGCGACCGAAGTTGCCCAGGCAGAAGGCTATCAAACCCAGACCGCCGCCTTGCATATGGGGGGCGAGGATTTTGCCGCCTATCTGCAGCAGATCCCCGGTGCGTTTGTCAGCATCGGCAGCGCCAGTGAATACGGCCTGCATCATCCGGCATTTAGCCCTGATGAAGCCATGATTGAAGACGCCGCACGCTATTTTTCGGCGTTGGCCGAAAAAGCACTGCAAGCTATCTGACAGAGTTAATCAATTCCTTGGGAATATATCCCTAGAGATATCCATTGTCTGAAAATGAGGGTTAAACATGTCTTTAAACCGACAATTGCGCTTGGGATCAATATTACACGGCGCATCTGGCAATATGTCCGCATGGCGACACCCGGCAGCACAGGCAGATGCCAGCATTAATTTTGACTTCGTCAAAAACACGGCCATCAAGGCCGAAGAGGGAAAGCTTGATTTCCTGTTTGTGGCTGACGGCTTATATATTAATGAGAAATCCATACCGCACTTTCTGAATCGCTTTGAGCCACTGACGGTATTATCTGCGCTCGCCGTGATTACCAGCCGTTTGGGGTTAGTGGGCACCGTATCGACGTCCTACAGTGAACCCTTCACCGTGGCACGTCAGTTTGCCAGCCTTGACCATCTCAGCAACGGCAGAGCTGGCTGGAACGTGGTGACCTCACCGCTGGAGGGATCGGCGAAGAACTTTTCCCGCGAAAAACACCCTGAGCATGCATTGCGTTACCGCATCGCCGATGAATATCTGGATGTAGTAAAAGGGCTTTGGGATTCTTGGGAAGAAGATGCATTTACTCGCGATAAAGCCACCGGCCAATATTTTGATCCCGCCAAATTACATACGCTGGATCATCACGGCGACTTTTTCCAGGTGGCTGGCCCGCTGAATATTAGCCGCACGCCACAAGGTCGACCCATTATATTTCAGGCTGGCGCTTCGGATGATGGGAAGAAATTAGCGGCACACCATGCCGATGCTATTTTCACCCACCATGAAACGCTGGAGGCGGCACAGGAGTTTTATCGTGACGTAAAAAGCCAGCTTGAGCGCTTTGGCCGCCGCTCTGAGGAACTGCATATTTTTCAGGGTGTCAGCCTGATTGTCGGAAAAGATGCCGAGGATGTTGAACGCCAGTATCAGGTGACCGCTGCCCTGGTTTCGATCAAAGACGCACTCAACTACCTTGGCCGTTATTTTGAGCACCACGATTTCAGCCAATACCCGCTGGATGCACCCTTCCCCGATGTGGGTGAGCTCGGGCAAAACAGCTTTCGCAGCACCACCGATGAAATCAAACGTAATGCCCGCGAACGTGGCCTGACGTTGCGCCAGGTAGCGCTGGAAGCCGCAACTCCCCGCCCACGCTTTCACGGTACGGCACAACAGGTTGCCGATGATCTGCAACACTGGTTCGACACCTTTGCGGCAGACGGTTTCATTATCCAGGGCGGTACGCCAGATACCTTCCCGCGTTTTGTCGATGAAGTGGTGCCCGTTCTACAAGCTCGCGGTCTTTTCCGTACGGAATACCCGGGCACGACACTGCGTGAAAGTCTGGGTCTGACATCGCCAGCTAATCAGTTCGCACCGCAATAAACCCATAACGATAAAAGAGACAACGCTATGCAGAAAACCCTATTACTCCTGGTGCTGGTGCTTAGCCCTGCCGCCTGGGCACAAAGTGTGACGATTAATGGTACGGGCGTTAGCCTGGAAGCGAACAAAGCGCCGATCAATACCAAGATCAATCCTCAGGCGGTGGCCCAATTGCCGAAAGGTTATCACTTTGCCGTGCCCGGTAAATTCACCGTCGCGGTGTCGGCACTCAATTCACCACCGCTGACCGTATTTGCCGAAGATAACAAAACGCTGTTGGGCAGCGAGGTCGATATCGCCCGCCTGGTAGCGGATAGCCTGGGGCTGGAACTTAACGTCGTTCCGACTTCCTGGGAGGATTGGCCACTTGGCGTTTATTCCGGCAAATATGATGCCGCTATCAGCAATATTACCGTTACCAAGGAGCGCAAAGAGAAATTCGACTTCGCCACTTACCGTAAAGACTCACTCGGGTTTTACGTAAAGTCCGACAGCCCGATCAAAGCCATAGAGAAAGCAGAAGACATTGCCGGGCTGCGCATTATCGTCGGTTCTGGCACCAATCAGGAAGCCATTCTGCTGGCCTGGAACCAGGCAAATCAGCAAAAAGGGCTAAAACCTTTTACCCCGATTTATACCAAAGATGACGCAGCCCAAACGCTGGCACTGCAGTCTGGCCGCGCCGATGCCTTCTTTGGCCCGAACGTGACGGGAGCCTGGAAGGCGGCACTCACCGGCAAAACCCGTCTGGCCGGTAGCGTGGACGGTGGCTGGCCAAAAGCAGCACATATCGCAGTGACGTTGAAAAAAGACGGTGGCCTGGTCGCACCAGTACAAACCGCGCTGAATGGCGTTATCAACAATGGGGATTATGAAAAAGTGCTTAACCGCTGGGGTGAAGGCATTGAGCGCCTTTCTGCCTCTGAGATCAACCCGGCTGGATTAGGCGATTAAGGGGGGCCACATGAGTGACGTATTTCGTGATGTTTCGCCTGAAGCCAAAGAGTTGCAACCGATTATCAACGGGTTATTCGGCGAATATGCCGCCCGCTATGGCGACTATTTCTCCCGCGACGCCGAAGTCGAGCTGGTGCAATGGTATCTGCCGCCGCAGGGGCTATTTCTGGTGCTGGAGCGTGATGGCGAAATCATTGCGACCGGTGCTTACAAACCTTTTGACCCGCATACCGCAGAGCTGAAACGTATCTGGACACATCCGGCACTGCGCCAACAGGGCCTGGCAGGCCGTGTGGTACGGGAACTGGAGCGTCGCGCATTGCTGGCGGGTTATAGCCGCGTCTATCTCACCACCGGATTTCGCCAGCCGGAAGCCGTGCAGCTTTATCTGGGGCAAGGATACGAACCACAGTTCGACATTTACCGCGACCATGAAGAGTACAGTGTACCGCCCTATGACGGCCGCCTGCGTTTTATCAAAACGCTGACCTTCGCCAGTCAAAGCAATATTGCCTGAGGAACCCACTGATGAATTCATCTTCGAGCATTAAAGTGGTTCCGGCGCGTTATCCGCTACGCACCGCTGGGGCCATCGTGGCGCTGTTTGTATTGGCGATCGTCGTCCAGTCGATCGCCTTCAATCCTCGCTGGGAGTGGGCGGTTTTTGCCCGCTGGTTCTTTGATCCGGTGATCCTCTCGGGGGTAGCGCAGACCTTGCTGCTGACGCTGCTCGGCACCGTACTCAGCCTGATCATCGGTGGTGCGCTCGCGCTGTCCAGACTATCGTCCTCCTGGCTGTTAAACAGCCTGGCATGGGGCTATATCTGGCTGTTCCGTTCGCTGCCGCTGATCGTGGTGCTGATTATTCTGTACAACTTTTCCTACCTGTACGAACGGCTTTCCATTGGCATTCCCTTTACCGATATTGCTTTCGGCAGCTTTGCCACCATCAACGTGCTCGGTCAATTTTCCACCGCGGTGGTGGGATTAACGCTGGTACAAAGTGCCTATACGGCAGAGATCATTCGCGGTGGTTTTCTAGGTGTCGATCACGGTCAATATGAGGCCGCAGCTGCGCTAGGCTTACCCGCCTGGCGGCGTACCCTGCGTATTATTCTACCTCAGGCGCTGCGTACCATTCTGCCTGCTGGTTTCAACGAAATTATCAGCCTCGCCAAAGGCACCGCGATGGTTTACGTCTTAGCCATGCCTGAGCTGTTTTATACCATCCAGATGATTTACAACCGCACTCAGGAAGTGATCCCCCTATTGATGGTGGGTGCCGTCTGGTATCTGGCAATCACCAGCGTGTTATCGCTGCTGCAACACATTGTGGAACACTGGTTGGCACGCAGCGAACGCCGCTCTGCCGTTAATCAGGAAGCGGGCAAACAGAGCCAATCGCATCAGCCAGCCCCATCTGCACCGGAGGTGATCCATGTCCCTATCTCATAACACCCAAGGCCACATCTCCATTACCGGCGTCAGCAAGGTTTTTGGCCGTCATAGGGCGCTGGATAACGTTTCTCTGGAAATTCCACCCGGCTCGGTAACGGTGATCCTCGGGCCGTCCGGATCAGGAAAGTCGACGCTGTTACGCACCATTAACCACCTGGAGCGCGTTGATGAAGGCTTTATTCAGATTGATGGCGACTACATTGGCTACCGTCTGTCGGGCGACAAGCTTTACGAACTGAAGGAGAAAGAGATCCTGCGTCAGCGCATCAACGTGGGGTATGTGTTTCAGAACTTCAATCTGTTCCCGCACCTCACCGTGCTGGAAAACCTGATTGAAGCCCCTATCGCCCATGGTCATCTGAATCGCCAGGACGCCATTAAGCAAGCGCTTGAACTGCTGGATGTGGTGGGCCTGCGCGATAAAGCCGATTCCTGGCCACGTCATCTGTCTGGCGGCCAACAGCAACGCATTGCGATTGCACGTGCACTGGCACTGCGCCCGCGCGTCATGCTGTTTGACGAACCCACCTCTGCACTGGACCCAGAACTGGTGGGGGAAGTGCTGGACGTTATCAAGAAGCTTGCCCGCTCCGGTACCACGCTGGTGGTGGTAACACACGAGATTGGTTTTGCCCGGGAGGTGGCCGATCAGGTGGTGTTTATGGTGGATGGCAAGATCGTTGAACAGGGCCACAGCGAGGCGGTGCTCAAACGCCCGCAGCACCCACGCACCCGTCAATTCTTATCTAAAGTCCTTTAAGGGAAACAATGAAATATACATTTCTGGTGCTGGCATGGTTCAGCTCCGTAGCCTTTGCACAAGGGAATATCGATCTGGCTGCCAATGAGCAACCGCTGCACACGGCTAAAAATCCGCAGGCCGTCAGTAAAATCCCGGCAGATTACCGCTTCGTTGAACCAGGGACGCTAACGGTGGCCATCTCCGCGCTTAATTCACCACCGCTTGCGCTATTGGCCAGCGACAATAAAACGCGCATCGGTAGCGATCCTGACATCGCGCGGCTGCTCGCCGACAGTCTGGGGTTGAAGCTGAAACTGGTGCCAACCGCCTGGGAAGACTGGCCACTAGGGATCACTTCTGGCCGCTATGACGTTGCGTTGGTTAACATTGCCGTCACGGAACAGCGCAAGACCAAATTTGATTTTGCCACTTATCGCGCTGACTCACTGGCGTTCTCGGTAAAGTCGGCCAGCGAAATTCAATCCATCAGTAAGCCCGCGGATGTGGCAGGGCTGCGGGTGATTGTCGGTTCAGGTACCAACCAGGAGAGAATTCTGCTGGGCTGGAATGAGCAAAATCAGCGTGAGGGCCTGAAACCCGCACAGCCGATCTATCTGACCGATGACGCATCCGGCAATCTTTATATTCAGTCCGGGCGGGCAGATGTCATGTTCGGCCCGCAGTCGGTAGCCGCCTACAAAGCGGCACTGACGGGCCAAACCCGCGTGGTAGGGCTGGGGCCGAAGAAAGCCTATGTAGCCACCACCACCAAAAAGGGCAACGGACTGGTTTATGCGCTGCAAGCTGCGCTAGACGCGGCGATCGTACAGGGTGAGTATCAACAGGTGCTGGCGCGCTGGGGTGAGCAAGGGGAAGGCGTTGCGGCATCTGAGGTCAATCCGCCGGGGATCTCCTACTAAGCTAAGCGGGCGCCGCAGGCGGCGCCCCTATAAATTAGCATTACCACGTTGTCCACCCCCCTCCACCAGCCCAACCCCGCACTTGACTTATTTTGTCTAATTTGTATTTTAAGGACATGCACACTTTTTTGATTATCGTCCCCGAAGGGGGCATGTTATTCGAGCCTACGGGCATTGCCGATATCCTGATGCAAGCCAACCGCTTGAGGCCGACGGATGCCGCGCATCCACCGTATCAGGTGTCGATTGCCACGACCCAGACGCACCGCGTGATCCATGGGGGCTCGGGGTTAAATCTGCTGGCCGATCACCGTCTCACTGACCTCGATCCCACCCTGCCGCGTGACACCATTATGATCACCGGCAGAGGTATGAGCGCTGAGGAAAGCGATATCGTCGTCAATTGGCTGCGTCAGGCTGCGCCGTATGCACGGCGGATCGTATCGATTTGCGGCGGTGCGTGGCTATTGGCTCAGGCCGGTCTGCTTGATGGGCGCCGTGCCACCACGCACTGGCGGTTACTGGAAGCGATGCAAGCTCAATTCCCCAGAGTCCACGTAGAGAAAGGCCCGATTTATCTTCAGGACGGCAATATCTGGACCTCCGCTGGCGTCAGTTCGGGCTTCGACCTCACCCTGGCTTTAGTGGAAGACGATCACAGCTACACGTTAGCGCGCGATGTCGCCCAAGACTTGGTGATGTTCCTGCGGCGTCCCGGGGGACAATCACAGTTCAGCCGTTTTCTGCTCAGCCAAGCCAGCTCGCCTGGCCCAATCCGTGACCTGCAAACGTGGATATTGCAAAATCTGTCCGGCGATTTATCCGTTGAAAGGCTGGCGGAGCACGTGGCCATGAGCCCAAGGAATTTTACCCGCGTTTTCACCCGTGAAACCGGGATCAGCCCCGCCAAGTATGTGGAAGAAGTCCGTCTCGACGTAGCACGGCAACACCTGGAACAGAGCTCGGATAAGCTCGAACAAATCGCCACCGCCACGGGTTTTGGTAACAGCCTCAACCTGCGTCGCGTGTTTGAAAGAAATTTACAACTCACACCCTCAGATTATCGAGAGCGTTTTCACGCTCGCACTATGTCCTAAATTGATTGTTATTTGTCATTTACGCCAAATCATCCACGCACTATTTTGGAACCAGATAACTCACCTAGGAGCACATCATGGTCAAAGTAGGCATTAATGGGTTTGGTCGCATTGGCAGAAACGTACTGCGCGCCGCGCTGGGTCGCAATGACTTTCAGGTGGTGGCAATCAATGACCTGACCGACAGCAAAACCCTGGCTCATCTTCTGAAATACGACTCGCTGCAAGGCACATTGGCCGCCAGTGTTGAAGCCTCTGAAGGGCAGTTGCTGGTAGATGGCCAAACCATCCACGTCTTCTCCGAACGCGATCCAGGCGCAATTGCGTGGAGCAGCGTGGGGGTTGATCTAGTTATTGAAGCCACCGGATTCTTCACCGACAAAGCCAAAGCCGAAGTGCACATCACCAAAGGCGGCGCAAAACGGGTGATTTTATCTGCACCCGGTAAAGACGATGACATCACGGTGGTGATGGGCGTCAACCATGAGAAATACGATCCTGCCTTGCATAAAGTGGTCAGTAACGGCAGCTGTACGACTAACGGTTTAGCACCGGCAGCGCAGGTCTTACACCAAAGCTTCGGCATTGAACATGGTTTGATGAACACCACCCATGCCTATACCAACAGCCAGGCCCTGCACGATCAACCGGAAAAAGATCTGCGCGGAGCCCGTGCCGCTGCGCTTTCTATCGTGCCTTATTCTAGCGGTGCGGCTAAAGCGCTCGGTAAAGTGATCCCGGAATTGGACGGACGCCTGACCGGCTATTCATTGCGCGTACCAGTGCCTGTGGTATCTATTGTTGATCTGACCGTCACGCTCAAACGTGATGTAACGGTAGAAGAAGTGAACGCGGCATTTCGCAAAGCGGCAACCTCAGGACCGCTGCAAGATATCTTGGGCTACAGCGATGAACCTTTGGTATCGAGCGACTATCAGGGTGACCCGCGGTCATCAATTATCGACGGGCTGTCTACGCTGGTCATCGGCGGCAATCTGGTGAAGATCCTCGCCTGGTATGACAACGAATGGGCTTTCTCTAACCGTCTGGTTGATCTGGCGGTTTTGATGGACCAACGCGGTTTGTAATTTCTCTAAGCGGGCGCTTTGTGCAGCGCCCTAAGTTGTGAGCCCCCTCTCCCCCCTCTCCATACCCTCCACAAGCCAACCAATGAATTTTAGCGATTACCAGAAAAGCGCCAGCCATCGGCTAGACTCTAACTTATCAGTGCAGTACTGCTGGTGTGATACCTATAAAGAGAAAAATTGCGTCGTAGACAGAATAATATGGGTCATTACTCATCAAAGGAGCACGCTATGCGGATGTTTCTTGCAGTGGTCTGGACGGGGCTGTTGTTGCTAACCACGCCAACTCGTGCAGCAGAACCTGAACCCAGCACCGGGCGGGTCTCGGGTTGGTGGAACTCTTTAACCAGCGGTGTCGCGCAAACCTGGGAGGACCCGCAATACCACGATCTTTATCTGCCGTTTATCAGTTGGCACGCCCGTTTTATGTACGACGAGACGGATCATTACAATGAGATGCCGTGGGGCGGTGGCTTTGGGATTTCCCGCTATAACGAAGAAGGCGACTGGAGTGCCCTGTACGCGATGATGTTTAAAGACTCCCACAATGAGTGGCAGCCGATTATCGGCTATGGCTGGGAAAAGGGCTGGTATCTGGATCAGAACCAAGATTTCCGCCTTGGGTTTGGTGTGACGGCGGGGATCACCGCACGTGAAGATTTCGGCAACTACATTCCATTGCCGATCATTCTGCCGCTGTTCTCCGCTGGCTATAAGCAGGCGACCGTTCAGTTCACCTATATCCCTGGTACCTACAACAACGGCAACGTGCTGTTTGCCTGGTTACGCTTTAGTTTTTAGTTCGGAGCCATCATATGGGCGGGCGCACATGCTGCGCCCCTACTCCACGCAAGTCCAGCAGCAGATAGATGCATTCGGTCAACGCTTTACGCTATGCTGAGGTATCGCAAGAACCGAGGAAAAACAATGAATACCCCTGAAAAAAAGTCGCTGACTGCCCTGCAAGCCCTCGACCAACTCGAAGTACTGTACGACGCATCGGTCAACGCCTTACGCGCGGCGATCAAACAATTTATCGCGGATGGCACCCTGCCAGAGGCGCAGGCCCGTGCCTCGGGGCTGTTTTCCTACCCGGAACTGCGCGTGCGCTGGGATGGCGAGCACCCAGACCATCCAAGAACCCGCGCCTATGGCCGTTTTACCCGGCCTGGCAACTACACCACCACCATCACCCGGCCGCAGCTGTTCCGCCCTTATCTTGCCGAACAGCTAGCAATGCTGGCCAGTGAATATGCCGCCGTGATCGAAGTGGTTCCCTCTCAACAGGAGATCCCCTTCCCTTATGTGATCGACGGATCCGATCTGGCCTTGGACCGAACCATGAGTGCCGGGCTTACCAAGCATTTCCCCACCACCGAACTGGCGCAGATTGGCGATGAAAATGCAGACGGGCTGTCTCCTTTTGCCAACCATTTTCCACTTTCCCATTTTGACGCGCTGCGGACCGATTTCTCACTGGCACGCCTGCGGCACTACACCGGCACGCCGGTGGAACATTTTCAGCACTTTGTGTTGTTTACCAATTACACGCGCTATGTCGATGAGTTTGTCCGCTGGGCGTGTAGCCAGATCGCCGATCCGGCCAGCCCCTATATCGCGCTTTCTTGCGCCGGTGGGAACTTTGTGACGGCAGAAACGCCAAATCCAGAGCAGACGGTGTCCGATCTGGCCTGGAAGAACCATCAGATGCCCGCCTATCACCTGATCGCCAACGATGGTCAGGGGATCACGCTGGTCAATATCGGTGTCGGCCCTTCCAACGCCAAAACCATCTGCGATCACCTGGCAGTGCTGCGGCCCCATGCCTGGCTGATGATTGGCCACTGCGGCGGCCTGCGGGAAAGCCAGTCAATTGGTGATTACGTGTTGGCCCACGCCTACCTGCGTGACGATCATGTATTAGATTCGGTGCTACCGCCTGATATCCCAATCCCAAGCATCGCGGAAGTTCAGCGCGCGCTGTATGACGCCACCAAAACGGTAAGCGGTATGCCTGGGGAAGCGGTAAAACAGCGGTTACGCACCGGCACTGTGGTCACCACCGACGATCGCAACTGGGAGCTGCGCTATTCGGCTTCCGCACTGCGCTTTAACCTCAGCCGCGCCGTCGCCGTCGATATGGAAAGTGCCACCATCGCGGCGCAAGGTTATCGCTTCCGGGTGCCTTATGGCACGCTGCTGTGCGTGTCTGATAAACCGCTACACGGCGAGATTAAACTGCCAGGCCAGGCCAACCGTTTCTACGAAGGCGCGATTTCAGAGCACTTGCAGATTGGCATCTGTGCCATCGATCTGCTGCGGGCTGAGGGTGAACACCTGCATTCACGCAAACTGCGCACCTTCAACGAGCCGCCGTTCCGCTAATCCAAAGGCTGGGCGCCGCATACGGCGCCCCTACAGCGCCAAAGCCAGCACTCGCGTCGGCTGATGATGGCTGGCGGTAATTTCCAGCAGGATCTCTCTCACCGCTCCCGCCGCCGCAGTGAGCGGCTTTTGGCCGCAAACCACTAACGCCAGCGGTACCGAAAGCGCCGGAGCATTGAGGCGGATCATCCAGGCCTTGGCCGGGCCGATCGTCGCCCTGGCAAGCGACTCTGGCAGGATCGTCGCCCCCATTCCGCTAGCGATAGCGGCGCAAAGCATGCTGTGTGATTCGATCTCACCAATCACATTCGGCGTGAGTTGGCGCAGCGCCATAGCCTCATCAACCAGGTCGCGCACCACATCCCCCTCACGTGGCAAGAACAGATTAAACCGGCTCACCGCCGATAAATCGATGCTGTTGCCCGGATGAGGGATGCTTCTTGCCGCGACCAGATACAAATCCTCTTTCGCCAACGCCGTAACGTTCAGGTTCGGTGGCATGTTCTGCCCGTACATCACCGCCATATCCAGAGCCTGCGTCGCCACCTGCTGGCTTAACGTATTGCCGATATTTTCATTCAGGCTCAGCAAAATCCCAGGATGCCGATCGCGTACCGCTTGCAACAGCGGCAGCGCCAACTGCGAGGCCGCACTGCCTTGCACCAGGCCGACGGCCACCTGCCCAGCAAGCGTTTCCCCACTGCTGATCACCGCTTGCTGGGCCTGCTCGCACTGTTGAAGAATGGTTTGCGCATGCGCATAAAGAATATTGCCAGCCTCCGTGGGCATCACTCCGCGTTTGGTACGGATCAGCAATTGCTGTTTCAGTTCCCCTTCCAGGGTGGCAACTTGCTGGCTCAGCGCAGGCTGCGCAATATGCAACACCTCCGCCGCCTGAGTCAGGCTGCCGATATCGACGATCTTTACGAAATACTTCAAGCGTCTGAAATTCATCGTGGCTCCTAGCTGCGGTTAACTGCATTCAATATCAACTACTGCAACTACAGCAAGAAACGGGCCAGGCAGAACAAGCGGTGTATTATCAGCCTAAGTGATTAAAAAATAATGAAAGGTAACGATAAGGCGGGATTGGATGAAGAGGTAAAACCGGGTTCTGCACCACGCTGGGGCATTGCCAGTCCCCAGCGTGGTTCAGATAAAAAAACCCGCCAATCGTCTGGCGGGTTTGTTAGAGGGTTACTGAGCTTTTTGCTCGGAGGCCGGTATCACATCCAGGATGCGTACGTTGTAGACCATGGTCGCGCCCGGTGGGATATCCGGTGCCATGCCCTTCTCGCCATAGGCCAGTTCAGGCGGCACCACCAGCGTCATGTTACCGTGGTTCTTCAACTTACCTAGCGCTTCGCGGAACAGTGGTGGATAGGCGCTCAGCGGCTGCGAAATTGAAGTACCAGCCAGATCCATATCCTTGATCACTTTACCGTCGGTCAAGCTCTCTTTAACCACTACGGCGACGGTATCACCCTCACCAATCACGCTATCGCCAACATAATCGATGCGGTAATAGAAGCCTTGCTTAGACTGAACGACGCGTGGCTGCTTCTTGAACTTATCGATATAGCTGCTGCCTTGCTTTTCGTTCTGCTGTTTGATCTTTTTATGCTGATCGTTCAGCTCCAACTCGCTTTCATACAAGGCTTTGGCAATCTGTTCTTTGGCCAGTTTGGTCTGGCCATTGATCACATCGGTCACACCTGCCAGCGCCAGTTGGCGGTTCACGTCTACACCCTGCGTCTTTTTGCTGTTGAGCAAATCCAGGATGTCATTACCCAACGCGGTACCGATCGCATAATCGCGTTTTTCCACCTGCGTTTTCGGCTCCGTGACCACGGACGTACCAGCCGTTTGCTTTTTCTCGGCTGCAGTCAGCTTTTGCTGTAGCTGGGCAAGTTCCTGCGCCTTCTGCTCATTGTCTTTGGTTTGTGCCGCCAACTGCTCTTGCAGCTTGGCACTCTCCTGCTGACTCGTCTGCTGCAACTGAGCGATCTGCTGGGCTTTTTGCTCGCTGTCTTTGGTCTGAGCAGCTAACTGCTCCTGCAGCTTCGCACTCTCCTGCTGACTAGCCTGCTGCAACTGGGCTATCTGCTGGGCTTTTTGCTCGCTGTCTTTGGTCTGAGCAGCTAACTGCTCCTGCAGCTT
>RCUN01000780.1_pt1 | contig 13663 bp, 11 predicted proteins | sample 2166181 | NCBI WGS metagenome assembly RCUN01 (sample SAMN09932603, study PRJNA488358) | compost metagenome | feature: garden; material: soil; isolation source: compost soil in crotononitrile-enriched culture | place: Germany: Experimental Botanical Garden Goettingen | collected 2016-01-27 | reverse complement strand
GTTTCGAGATCAGTGAGTTGGCACTGATGTTCGGGATTTTTTGGCGGTTGCCAAGCCTGGTTTTCTGTGTTCATTATTATTAGGCCAGCTATGTTTTTGTTGATGGGCACAGATTGTTGAATGCGGCGCCAGAGGTAAATAAGCATTATGGAAACCCCACTTTCCAATTCCGGAAACCCGCCGCCGAAAACGCTGCAACGGGCCCCGTTGGCCCTGAGCGGGCTGGACTTCAAATTGCTCAAGGTGTTCAAGGCCGTGGTCGAAGCGGGCGGTTTCAGTGCGGCGCAGAACGAGCTGAATGTGGGGCTGGCCGCCATCAGCAAACAGATCTCCGACCTGGAAATCCGCATCGGCATGCGCTTGTGCACCCGAGGTCGCGAGGGGTTTCACCTGACCGAAGAAGGGCGCCTGGTGTACCAGGCGTCGATTGATCTGTTTGCTTCGGTGGACAACTTTCGTGACCGGCTTAGTTCAGCGCAGAACGAACTTATTGGCGATCTGGGTGTGGGGGTTATCGATAACACGATATCCGACGTTAATTCACCTTTAGTTGCTGCGCTTAGAAGGATTAACGAGCAATCACCGAAGGTCAGATTTCAACTTCAGGCCACTCAGTTGGATGAAGTGGAAAGAGGGGTGGTAGAGGGCCGGTTAGTGGCTGGAATCGTGCCGGTTTATCAGAAACGTGAAGAGTTTGACTACTACGCATTATATGAAGAACGTTCGGAGGTTTATTGCGCGGTCGGCCACCCTTTGTTCACCATGGCCGACACGGAAATGGGCAGCAACGTGCTCAAGGATCACGAGTGCATCAATCACCGTTACGCGATTCATCGCGACAAGCTCAACTTTGCCCACTACGACAGTTTTTCCGCCTCGGCGACCCAGGTCGAAGCCGTGGCCCTATTGATCAAGACCGGCCGTTTCGTGGGTTTCCTACCGCAGCACTATGCAGCGCCGATGGTGGAGCGGGGCGAGTTTCGCGCGGTGCGCCCGGATCTGATCAACATCGTCACGCCGTTCAATCTGATCCTTCGGCATAACACCGTCCGCAGTCCGTTGGTGAAGGCATTTGCCCAGGCGTTGGGGGTTGATTTGAAGGCGTTGGTTTAATCCTTTTCAAATACTTGCAAGCAAATAACAGAAAACCCCTATCCAGTAGGAGCTGCCGCAGGCTGCGATCTTTTGATCTTGTTCTTTACCAGACATAAGGCTGCCGAAGATCAAAAGATCGCAGCCTTCGGCAGCTCCTACAAAAGGCGGGTAGTTGTTATGCCACCACCTGAGCAGCAGGCCATTGCTGATATGGAATCGGCAACTTGCGTGATTCGCCCCGGCCCATCGGGAAGTACATGAAACCATTACGCGCCAGGCGTTCGGCGTCGTACAGGTTGCGGCCGTCGAAGATCACCGGTGCATTGAGCCGTTGGCGAATAAGCTCGAAATCCGGGGCCTTGAACTGTTGCCACTCGGTGCAGATGATCAGCGCGTCGGCGCCGTTCAACACCGATTCCGGCGTGCCCATCAGCATCAGTTTCGCTTCCTCGGGATACAGGTTCTGGGTTTCCTGCATAGCTTCCGGGTCGAATGCGCGCACATTGGCGCCAGCGGCCCACAGCGCTTCGAGTAGCACGCGGCTCGGTGCATCGCGCATGTCGTCGGTGTTCGGCTTGAACGCCAGGCCCCACACGGCAAAGGTCTTGCCGCGTAAATCGCCCTTGTAGAACGCCTTGATGCGTTCGAACAGTTTGTGTTTCTGCCGCTGGTTGATGGCTTCCACCGCTTGCAGCAGGTCGCTGGAGCAGTGCGCCTCTTCGGCGCTGTGGATCAGGGCGCGCATGTCCTTGGGAAAGCACGAACCGCCATAACCGCAACCGGGGTAGATGAAGTGGTAGCCGATGCGCGAATCGGCGCCAATGCCCAGGCGTACCGATTCGATGTCGGCGCCCAGGTGCTCGGCCAGTTCGGCGATCTGGTTGATGAAGCTGATCTTGGTCGCCAGCATGCAGTTGGCGGCGTACTTGGTCAGCTCGGCGCTGCGCAGGTCCATGAACATGATGCGCTCATGATTGCGGTTGAACGGCGAGTACAGATCGCGCATCACGTCACGCACCTCTTCGCGTTCGCAGCCGATGACGATGCGGTCCGGGCGCCGGCAATCGGCCACGGCCGAGCCTTCTTTCAGAAATTCGGGATTGGAGACGATATCGAATTGCAGCAAACGGCCGACCTTGATCAGGCACTTGTCGATGTGCGCACGCAAGGTGTCGCCGGTGCCCACCGGTACTGTGGATTTTTCCACCAGGATCACCGGTTGTTCACGATGCCGCGCCACCGCTTCACCCACCGACAGCACGTAACGCAAATCCGCCGAGCCATCCTCACGGGATGGCGTGCCGACCGCGATGAACAACACCTGGCCGTGTTGCACGGCGAACTTTTCGTCGGTGGTGAACTGCAACCGTTTGGCATCCAGGCTTTCGCGCACCAGGCTGGCCAGCCCCGGTTCGAAAATGCTCACGTGGCCCTGTTGCAGTAACTCGACTTTTTTCTCGTCAATGTCCATGCACACCACGTCATGCCCGACTTCAGCCAGGACGGCGGCTTGCACCAGGCCAACGTAACCGCTACCAAATACACTGATTTTCATGGCTTGCTCCTGCCGCGATCGACTGCGTTCGAGGATTGCATCACCATGTTTCAATTCATCTATCAGCAGAGCGGTGGCCCCTGTCGGCGACATTTGACTTTATCGGCCATGACCGGCAGCGTAACGACCCTCTTTGTCTGCACACCGTTTGTTGCTACTTCTTTTTCAAGGCCGTTTCGTTTGATTGACCTACCCGATGTTGATTCAAGTACCCCCAGGACCAACCCGCTGACCGTGTATCTGGCGCGATTGGCACCGTCCAGCCAACTGACCATGCGTTATGTATTGCAGGACGCCGCCGACCGCCTGGGCTTCGAAGACGTGAACATGGAGGAGATTCCCTGGCATGAGTTGCAGCCCGAGGACGTGATTGCGCTGGTGGCAACGTTGCGCACGGACGGCTATGCGCCGAATACCTCGTCGCTGTACGTCAACGCAGTGCGCGGGGTGATGAACGAAGCGTGGCGCATGAGCCTGATCAGCCAGGAACACTTGCTGAAAATGCGCTCGGTCAAGGGCATTGCCGGCACGCGTTTGTCCCAAGGGCGCAATCTGCGACGTACGTTGATTCAGGAGCTGATGGAAGTCTGCGCCGCCGATCCACGGCCACAGGGCCTGCGCGATGCGGCCATCATCGGGATTCTGTACGGTTCGGGGATGCGCAAATCGGAATCGGTGAACCTGGACCTCAACCAGGTGGATTTCACCGAACGCAGCCTGCGGGTCACGGCCAAAGGCAACAAGCAGTTGATCAAGTACGCCCCGGCCTGGGCTTTCGCCAAACTTGATGCCTGGCTGGAGTTGCGCCGTTCACAGCTCAAGGAAGGCGAAGCGGACGATACGTTCCTGTTCAATCGCATTCGCCGGGGCAGCCACATCACCCGCGAGCGCATCACCAAGCATGCGATCTACTACATCGCCCGGCAGCGCGGGGCGCAGGTGGGGGTGAAAATCATGCCCCATGATTTCCGCCGTTCGTTCATTACCCGGGTGATCGAGGAACACGACCTGTCGATCGCGCAGAAACTGGCCCACCACAGCAACATCCAGACCACCGCCAATTACGACGTGCGCGATGACAACGAGCGGCGCCGGGCGGTGGATCGCTTCGATCTTTGATCGGAAGGGCGCATCCTCCTGTAGGAGCTGTCGAGTGCAACGAGGCTGCGATCTTTTGATTTTTAAAGACAAGTCACGGCTCGCTGAGCACATGAGCATGGCCAATGGTCGAGACATGCACGGCGCTGCCGGCCGGTGGCGCGTACATGCCCGAGCTGCGTACCAGCAGTGAGCGTCCGGTGTCTTCGCCGGGGGCCATGGCCTGCAATTCCACGGTCAGGGTGCAGGTGTTGCCGCTGAAATCGCGGTCAGTCACCACCGCGCGGCAACCGGCGACTTCCGCGCTGTTGGGCAGGACGCTGGCGACCTGCAGTTGCTCGGGCCGCAGCATGATTTGCGCCGCACTGTTATTGCGGTGGTTGTTGACCGGTATCCGGCCCAGATCGCAATGGGCCCAGCCGGCTTCGATGCGGGCTGGCATGACCACCGCATCGCCGAGAAACAGCGCAGTCTGGACATCGTCGGGATAACGGTAAAGGTCCAGCGGATGCCCCGACTGCACCAGTCGACCGTGGCGCATCACCGCCAGTTGATCGGCGAAGGACAGCGCTTCGCTCTGATCATGGGTGACCAGGATGGTGGTGACCCCCGCTTCCGCCAGCAAACGCGCGACCAGTTTGCGCATGCTCGCGCGCAGGCCGGTATCGAGCGCGGAGAACGGTTCATCCAGCAGCATCAGCCGTGGCTGCTGGGCCAGGGCTCGTGCCAGCGCCACCCGTTGTTGCTGACCGCCGGACAGTTCGTGTGGCCAGCGTTCGGCCATGTTCGAATCCAGCGCCACGCTGTCCATCAGTTCCTCGACACGCTGTTGCTTTTCGCTGCCCTTGGTCGCCAGGCCGAAGCCGATGTTGGCGGCCACCGTCATGTGCGGGAACAGCGCGCCGTCCTGCGGCACATAACCAATCAGGCGTTGATGCGCCGGCACTTCATGGGTGCTGTCAACCAGCGTCTGGCCGTTGAGTGACAGACGCCCGGAGTCGGGAAACTCGAAACCGGCGATCATCCGCAGCAAGGTGGTTTTGCCCGACCCGGAAGGGCCGACAATCACCGTGCGGCTGCCGCTGGGCACGGACAGGCTGACATCGTCCAGCGCTCGGTGGGCGCCGTAGGATTTGTTCAGCGAATGCAGTTCTAGAGCGTTCATCGGCCAGCCGTTTTTTTGGATTGGTGATAAAGGATTCCGGTCAACGGAAGCGACAGCACAATCATCAGCAGCGCGTAGGGTGCCGCGGCGGCGTAGTCGATTTCGCTGGTCAGCGCCCAGAACCCGGTGGCCAGCGTGCGCGTACCGTTGGGAGCGAGCAGCAGGGTGGCGGTCAGTTCGTTGGTGATCGCCAGGAACACCAGCGCAGCGCCGGCAGCGGCGCCCGGTGCAGCCAGTCGCAGGGTAATCAGCCACAACGCCCGGACCGGCGAACGGCCAAGGCTGCGGGCGATGTTTTCCAGTTCCACCGGCGCCTGGGCGATGCCGGCGCGCAGGCTCACCAGCGCGCGGGGCAGAAACATCAGCAGATACGCCAGCAGCACGGTGATGGTGGTCTGGTAGATCGGCCGGGCAAAGTGAATGGTCACGGTGACCAGGGCCAACGCCACGACGATTCCCGGTAACGAGCTGGTGATGTAGTTGCAGCTTTCCAGTACCCGTTGCAATCGCCCCGGATAGCGAATTGACAGCCAGGCAATCGGGATCGCCGCGCAGGTGGTCAGGGCTGCACCGGCCACGCCGAACAACAGCGTCTGTTCCAGGGCCGGCAACAGTTCGCTCAAATCCCAGACCTGCACGCCACCGGCAATCAGCCATTGGCTCAGGGTGATCAGCGGCACGCCCAGCGCGAGGGCGCAGGTGGTGATCTGTAACGCAAGCCCGAGTGCGGTCGATGGGGTACGCAGGATCACGATTCGCTGTTCACGGGCGCTGCCCGAACCGACACGGGCATAGCGCGCCGTACCACGCGCGGCCGATTCAGCGGTCAGCATCGCCAGGCAGCACAGGGCGAGCACGCTGGCCAGCATGTGCGCGGCCGCGCCGTTGAAGGTGGATTTGAACTGATCGAAGATCGCCGTGGTGAAGGTATCGAAGCGAATCATCGCGTACAGGCCATATTCGGCCAGCAGATGCAGGCCCACCAGCAGCGCGCCGCCGCAGATCGCCAGGCGCAGTTGCGGCAACACCACCCGGAAAAACACCGCCCAGGGCTTGAGCCCGAGCGATTCGGCAACGTCTTCGATGGCCGGATCCAGTCGGCGCAACGTGGCGGCAACCGGCAAGTACAAAAACGGAAAATAGGCGATGACTGAAACCAGTACCCCGGCAAACAACCCGTGAATCGGCGGCACCAGGCTGACCCAGGCGTAACTGTGCACGAACGCCGGTACCGCCAGCGGTGCCGTCGCCAGCAAAGACCACCAGCGCCGTCCCGGCAGATCGGTGCGTTCGGTCAGCCAGGCCAACGTCACCCCGAGGGCGATGCACAGGGGCACGGTGATGACCACCAGCAACACGGTGTTGACCAGCAACTCGCCAACCCGTGGCCGGAACACCAGCGTGACCACCGTCGACCAACCTGTCTGCAAGGAAACGCCGATGACATAGGCAATCGGCAGCAGCGCCAATAACGAAACCAGCACCGACAAACCGACCACCCACGCGCCGCCACGGCTCGCGAACATGCCGCGTGATCGTCGGCGCAGGTTGGCGGGTATTGCGTCTGTAACACCCGCCGGCAGGATTTCAGGCATCAATTAAAGCAGTCCGGCCTGAGTCATCAGCTCCACGGCTTTTTTGCTGTCGAGTTTCGAGGCATCGACGGTTGGCGCGTCGAGCTGCTGCAAAGGCACCAGTTTTGGATTGGATTGAGCGTTCTTGCCCACGGCGTATTCAAACGATTTGCCGTCCTTGAGGATGGCCTGGCCGTCCTTGCCGGTAATCCATTTCAGGAACGCCTGGGCTTGTTCCTTGTGTTTGCTGGAGGCCAGAACGCCGCCACCGGAAATGCTGACGAACGCACCCGGGTCCTTGTGCTTGAAGTAATGCAGGGCAGTGTTCTTGCTGTTTTCGCCGGTCTTGGACTGATCGACGAAGCTGTAATAGTGATAGATCACGCCGCTGTCGATCTGCCCGGCATTCACCGCTTTGAGCACCGAGCTGTTGCCACGGTAGGCGGTGAAGTTGGTTTTCATGGCTTTCAACCAGTCAAGCGTCGCGGCTTCGCCTTTCTGTTCGAGAATGGCAGCGACGATGGCCTGGAAGTCGGCACCGCCCGGCGATGCGCCCCAGCGACCTTTCCAGCTCGGGTCGGCGAGGTCCATGATCGATTTCGGCAGTTGAGCTTCAGGCAGTTTGCTCGGGTTGTAGACGAACACCGTGGAGCGTGCGGCGATGCCCACCCACTTGCCGTGGGCCGGACGGTAGGCGGAATCGACTTGCTCCAGGGTGGTTTTGTCGACCGGCGCAAATAGCCCCGCATTATCGACCAGCACCATGGCCGGTGAGTTTTCGGTCAGGAACACATCGGCCGGCGAGGCGTCACCTTCCTGGACGATCTGGTTGCCCATTTCGGTGTCATCACCGTTGCGCATGGTGACCGGAATCCCGGTTTCCTGAGTGAAACCTTCAACCCAGGCCTTGGTCAGGCCTTCGTGCTGCGCGTTGTAGACCACTATGCCGACGCCATCGGCTGCGTACACATGGCCGGCGCTCACCAACGCGGTGGCCAGCAGGGCTTTTTTCAGGAAAGACGGGATACGGGAAATCATGCTGTGGCAGCTCCTGGCTTTTTAATCGAGCAAGCAGATTTGACGGGGAAGACGTCGATTATTGTAGATCAATAGGAATCATTTGCATGTTTGCGGCGCGGCAAATGTAAAGGGCCAAATGAGAAAAATTCGTCAAATCATTGGGTCGACGGACAACCTTTTTGCGAGCCGCTTGCCGCCTGGCTGATCACCGCTGCCAGACGCTTGACGTTGTTCTGCTGGGCCGCCACCAATTCATCAATGGACGGCCCAGAAGGTGTCTGCAAAGTGCTGCGACAGGTCAGCAGGGTGTTTTCATCGCCATTCGCACCGCGCAAGCGCCATTTGACGTCGATCAAGCCATATTGACCGGGAATCGAATCGAAGCGCTGCACTTCAAGACGCACCGAAACCCGACGTTGCGGATTGCTGTTGATCATCTGGTCGAGCAGGGCACTGCGCAGCTCATCCACCAGACTGGCGCCCCACCATTGGGTTTCGAGGATCGCCATGCCTGTATTGCCCTCGCGCACCACAATCTGCGGCCGGTCGACCTGCGGCGGAACGGTCAGGCCTTCGATCTGGATATCCGTCGTGGGCCTTGCGTTGCCGGTCAATTGGGCCGGGGTCAGGGTGTGGAACTGAATCGGGTCGCTGCGGCAAGCGGCAAGCAGCAACACAGCGGTCATCAGGGTCAGCTTGTGCGAAAAAGCCATGGGTGTTGCTCCTGTGGTCAATTGCGCGGTGGCGCTTGCAGGTCCATCGGCGCGGCATTGTTGGGCCGACCGCGAATCAGCGATTCCGGATGCCGCCCGAGGTAATCCGAAAGGTCACGCAAAGACCGCGACGTGCGTCCCAACTCGTCCAGCGTCTGTCCCAGTTTTTCCCGTTGCGGCGAATCTTCGGCCAGGGTCGAGTTGGCCGATTGCAACGTGGTATTGGCCGATTCCAGGGTCTTGCTCACGTTCGACAGGGTATTTTGTACCCCTGGCAGCGTCTTGCCGTTGAACTGGCTCAGGGTTTTGCGCATTTCCACGAGGTTGCTGTCAAGATTGCCGGCAATGCGTTCAACTGGCAGTTTGTTGATCTTGTCGACCATGGCTTCGAGTTTTTCCTGCAATTGCTCCAGGCTACCCGGAACGGTCGGAATCATGACCGGACGCGCCGTGGCATCGAAGGCGACTTTTTCGGCTTTCGGGTAGAAATCCAGCGCGATGTACAACTGGCCAGTCAACAGGTTTCCGGTGCGGGCCTGAGCGCGCAGACCGTTCTCGATGAACGTGCCGATCAGGCGCACGCCGCCGGCCTCGTCATTGGGATCATGATTGAGCGCGGCGAGCATTTTCGTATGGGCCTGCCCCAAACGTTGCGGGTAGATCACGATGCCGACGTTGAGCGGGAAGCTGCGTTTTTTTGCATCGAAATCGAGATTGATCGAAACGACCCTGCCGATTTCCATGCCGAGAAACTCCACCGGCGCATCGACCTTGAGCCCGCGCAGTGCCTGATCGAAGCGCAAGGCCAGGTATTGCGGTTTGCCATTGGGCGGGGCGAGGGCGGTTTGCTGGTCGTCGAACAGTTCGTAGGCGTATTCCTCAGGCGCCGGTTTGTCGTTGGGGCTGTACTCAGGCGCGCGGAATGCGATGCCGCCGACCAGGATCGAGGACAAGGACTCGGTCTTGACCGCGAAACCGTTGGCGCCGACGTTTACGTCAATACCGCTGGCGTTCCAGAACCGGGTGTTTTCGGTAACGTATTGATCGTTGGGCGCGTGGATGAACAATTCGATGTTCACGCCTTTGCCGTCCGGGTCCAGTTCATACGCCACGACTTGCCCAACCGGGATTTTGCGGTAGTAGACCGGGGAACCGATATCCAGCGAACCCAGGTCTTGGGTATGCAGGGTGAAACGTTTACCCGGCTCGCCATAGGTGATCGGTGGCGGGTTTTCCAGGCCCTTGAAATTCTTCGCGCGGCCATTGGCCTGGCCGATGTCGGCGCCGATGTAATCGCCGGACAGCAGTGTGTCGATGCCGGACACTCCACCCGCACCGATACGCGGACGCACCACCCAGAACTGCGAGTCTTCGCGGGTGAAGCTTTCAGCCTGCTTGGCCAGTTTGATGGTGGCGTTGACGCTTTTCTGGTCGTTGCTCAGATCCACATCCGTGACATGGCCGATCACCACGTTGCGGTACTTGACCTCGGTCTTGTTGGCGGTCAGGCCGTCACCAGTCTTGAAGGTGACCGTGATGGTCGGACCTTCCTTCAAGATGCTGTTGACCACCAGCGAAATCCCCACGAGTACCGCGACAATTGGCACGATCCATACCAATGAAACGCCGAAACGGCGGGTCTTGATCGGGGCCTGACCGGGGGCCTGTGGCCCGTCAGTGGCTTGAGACTGCATCCTTGACCTCCTCGTTTGGTTTATCCCGCTCTGCCTCTTTATCCCAGATCAGGCGCGGATCGAAACTCATGGCCGATAGCATGGTGAACACCACCACCAGTCCAAAAAACAGAATGCCCGCACGCGGCTCGATGTCGGCCAGGGCTTGAAACTTCACCAGTGAGGCCACCAGCGCGACCACGATCACGTCGAGCATCGACCAGTAGCCGATCACCTCGACGAAGCGGTACAGCTTCGAGCGCTCCTTGCGCGCCCACTCGCTGTCGCGTTGCACGGTGACCAGCAGCAACGTGATCGCCACGAACTTGATGCCCGGCACCGCGATACTGGCGATGAAAATGATCAGGGCGATGTCCCAGGCGCCAGCCTCCCAGAACTCCAGTACGCCGCTGATGATCGTGCTATCGGCACCGTTGCCGACCATTTTGGTGTTCATCACCGGCAGCAGATTGGCCGGAACATAGAACACCAGGGCGGTGATCATGTAGGCCCAGGTCCGGGTCAGCGAATTGGTCTTGCGTCGATGCAGCGGCGCGCCGCAGCGCTCACATTCGTGAGGCTGGCGGGTCATGTCACAGGCCAGGCCACAGCTGTGGCACAGGCACAGATTGAGGTCGTCGGCGACCGGAGGCGTATTCATGGGATGTCCCACAGATCACGGATGTCGCGGCCGGCGATACGGATCATCATCAGGCTGAGAACGGCCAGCGCGAACAAGCCGATGCCGGGCAGTACATCGAGCAATCCGGCAAGCTTGATCACCGCGACCATCGCCCCCAGCAGGCAGACTTCCAGCATGCTCCAGGGCCTCAACGTTTCCAGCCAGCGCATGCAGAACTTGAACCCCGGAGAGCGTCGATGGGCGAGGGCGTAGCTCAGGACCCAGATCAGCAGCGACAACTGGATAATCGGCGCGATGATCATGGCGATCGCGGCCACCATGGCGATGAACGTGATCGGCCCGAGGCTCAAGGCCAGCACCGAATCCCAAAGTGTTGCGCTGTTTTTCAGGCCTTTGAGGCTGATGCTCATGACCGGATAGAAATTGGCGAAGATCCACAGCATCAATGCGGTGAAGGTCAGCGCCAGGCGCTGCTCCACCGTCAGGCCGTTATAGCGCTGGAGCACGCCGCCGCAGCGCGTACACAGGGTTTTCTGATGCTTGGCGAGCGTCGCTTTTTTGTACACGCAGTCGCAGTGCTCGCAGATGATCAGTTGGGCATTCGTCGCCATGGGCCAGGCTCGACAGGAGGCAGGAATTGATGAGCACCCCCTCAATATAGAAGTGACTCGCAATTGAGCAAATCGAAAGGCGAAACAAGGGGATGGGTAGAAAGGGGAATACACAAAAACAATGTGGGAGCTAGCCTGCTGGCGATAGCGGTCTGGCATCAAACGAATTAATTGTCTGATACACCGCAATCGCTAGCAGGCTAGCTCCCACAGGGTGGTGCAAGGTAGCAGGGGGGGGTTAACCGAGGACTTCGCGCATCCGATACCACAACATGCCAAGGGCCAGCAGTGGCGAACGCAGGGCGCGGCCGCCGGGGAAGGTCATGTGCGGCACGGCGCTGAACACGTCGAAACCTTTGCTGTGGCCAGCATGGATCGCTTCGCCCAGCAACTTGGCGCACCAGTGGGTCACGTTCAGGCCATGACCGGAATAGCCTTGGGCGTAGAACACATTCGGGTGCTGGCTCAAGCGCCCGACCTGCGGGAAACGATTGGCCGTGATTCCGATCTTGCCGCCCCATTGATAGTCGATGCGCACGTTGGCCAGTTGCGGGAAGACCTTGAGCATCTGCGGGCGCATGTACGCGGTGATGTCCCGAGGATCGCGCCCGGAGTAATGGCAGGCGCCGCCAAACAACAGGCGTCGGTCCGCCGAGAGACGGTAGTAATCCAAACCGACTTTCTGGTCGCACAGCGCCACGTTGTGCGGGATCAACTCTGCCGCAAGCTCCGGCGACAACGGTTCGGTAGCGATGATGTAGCTACCGGCCGGCAGCACCTTGCCGCTGAGTTTCGGTTCGAGTTCTTCCAGGTGCGCGTTGCAACCGAGCACCAGACTGCCGGCGCGTACCGTGCCACCGGCACAACGCACCTGCACCGTGCTGCCATGGATCAGCTCCAGCACCGGGCTCTGTTCGAAGATATTCACGCCAAGGGATTGCGCAAGCTGCGCTTCGCCCAGGACCAGATTCAACGGATGCAAATGCCCCGAACCCATATCGATCAGGCCACCGGCATACACACCGGAATTCACCACTTGCTGACGAATCTGCTCAGGTTCGACCAAGCGGGTTTCGTGGGCGTAACCGGATTCCTTGAGCTCTGCGTATTCAGCTTTCAAACCGGCGAACTGCGCCGGGGTGTTGGCTAATTCGCAAAAGCCCCAGCGCAGGTCGCAATCGATCGCGTTTTCGCGAATGCGGTTACCCACTACTTGCACCGACTCCGTCCCGGCGTGCTCCAGATAGCGCACGCCTTCGGCACCAATGTGTTTGGCGAAACCGCTGACGTCGTGGCCGATCCCGCGTATCAATTGCCCGCCATTGCGCCCGCTGGCGCCCCAGCCAATTCGCCGCGCCTCCAGCAGGATCACCGAGAGCCCGCGCTGGGCCAGTTCGATGGCGGTGTTGACCCCGGTAAAACCGCCGCCGATCACGCAGACATCGGCCACGAGGTCTTCGCCCAGCGTTGGCCAGGGCCCAATGCCATGGGCCGACGCCGCGTAGTAGGAGTGGGTATGTTCCTGGGTGTACTGGTTCATTTGTTGGACTTCACTTTGCTCCACGAACGGGTCATCAGTCGCATGATCGACTGCGGCGGCGTGGTCGAGATGTAGAGCTTGTCGAGGACTTCCTGGGACGGGTAAACCTCGGGGTTGTTGACCAGTTCAGGGTCCATGTATTGCTTGGCGGCCGGGTTCGGGTTGGCGTAACCGACCGATGCGCTGACCTTGGCGATCACCTGCGGGTCGAGCAGGTAATTGATGAAGGCGTGGGCTTCTTTCGTGTTGCTGGCGTCGGCGGGAATGGCCAGCAGGTCGAACCACAAGTTCGCGCCTTCCTTGGGAATGGCGTAGGCGATGTTCACGCCGTTGCCGGCTTCCTTGGCGCGGTTGGCGGCCTGGAACACGTCGCCCGAGTAACCGAAGGCGACGCAGATATCGCCGTTGGCCAGGTCGGAGACGTACTTGGATGAGTGGAAATAGGTAATGTACGGACGGATGCTCAGCAGCTTGGCTTCGGCTTTCTTGAAGTCCTCGGGATTCTCGCTGCGCGGGTCCATGCCCATGTAGTTGAGCACCGCCGGGAACACTTCATCCGCCGAGTCCATCATCGACACGCCGCACGCGCTAAGTTTCTTGATGTTCTCCGGCTCGAACAGCACGGCCCAGGAATCGATGTGGTCGATGCCCAGCACTTGCTTGACCTTGTCGACGTTGTAACCGATGCCGTTGGTACCCCAAAGGTACGGCACCGAGTGCTCGTTGCCCGGATCGTTTTTCTCCAGCAGCGTCAGCAGTTTCGGATCGAGATTCTTGAAATTCGGCAGCTGTTCGCGATCCAGTTTGAGGAACGCGCCAGCCTTCACCTGACGGGCGAGGAAGTGGTTGGACGGCACCACCACGTCATACCCGGTGCGCCCGGCGAGCAGTTTGCCTTCCAGGGTTTCGTTGGAATCGAAGACGTCGTAGATCACCTTGATCCCGGTCTTGGCCTGGAAGTCGGCGAGGGTGGTTT
>RCUN01000768.1_pt1 | contig 13937 bp, 9 predicted proteins | sample 2166181 | NCBI WGS metagenome assembly RCUN01 (sample SAMN09932603, study PRJNA488358) | compost metagenome | feature: garden; material: soil; isolation source: compost soil in crotononitrile-enriched culture | place: Germany: Experimental Botanical Garden Goettingen | collected 2016-01-27 | reverse complement strand
GTGCTGCGCAGCCCGGCGCGGGCGCCGTAGAGCGCCCAGGCCGCACCGGCGTTGCCGTTGGTGGGCATGGCGAAGTGGGTGACGCCGAGTTCCCGGGCGCGGGAGACCCCGACTGCGGCGCCACGGGCCTTGAAGGAGCCGGTGGGGAGGACGCTCTCATCCTTCATCCAGAGATCCGGAATGCCAATCTGCTTGCCGAGGGTGGGCAGGGGCAGCAGGGGAGTGAAGCCTTCCCCCAGGGTGACCACCTGGGCGGGGTCGCGCACCGGCAGCAGCTCGTGGTAGCGCCACAGGCTGGCGGGGCGACCCAACAGGGCGGCCGGGTGCCAGGCCTGCTTCAGAGCCTCGAGATCGTAGCTGGCTAGCAGTGGCGCGCCGACCCGGCTCAGTTGCTGGGGCCGATCGGCATCATGGGTCTCGCCGGTCTTGCTGCACCTCAGATGTGATAGGTAGCTGTAGGGCATGCTTTATCCTGAATGGGTCACGTTGGCTGGTTTCTTATTCCATCCTGTGACTCAGGGGCCGGATAACAAACAAAATAAAGCGGCAAACCTAAGTGAAAAAATTCATATGACTCCGTCTTTGCCGGGGCGCCGCCCGTCGCCACCGGCCGGGGGGTTGGGCCGTACGGCACTCTTTGCTAACCTGCCCGCTTCACCGAAATTGCAGGGAGCCGCCTCGATGCGAGCCATTGTCAGCCTGCTGGCCCTGTCACTGCTGTGTGCGTGCAGTGGCCAGTCAACCGAAGAGGATGCCATGTCAGGGAAAACGCGCCTTCACTACCCCGTCACCCGCCAGGGGGATCAGGTGGATCACTACTTCGGCCAGGCCGTGGCCGACCCCTATCGCTGGCTGGAGGATGATCGCAGCCCCGAGACCGAGGCCTGGGTCAAGGCCCAGAACGCCGTGACCCAGGACTACCTGGCACAGATCCCGTATCGCGCCGTCATCAAGGAGAAGCTGGCCGCCTCCTGGAACTACGCCAAGGAGGGGGCGCCGTTTCGCGAGGGGCGCTACCACTACTTCTTCAAGAACGACGGCCTGCAGAACCAGAACGTGCTGTGGCGCCAGCTGGAGGGCAAACCGGCCGAGGTGTTCTTCGATCCCAATACCCTCAGCCCCGACGGCACCACGGCGCTGGATCAGCTGAGCTTCTCCCGCGATGGCCGCATCCTGGCCTACTCCTTGTCTCTGGCCGGCAGCGACTGGCGCGAGATCCACCTGATGGACGTAGAGAGCAAACAGCCGCTGGAGGCGCCCCTCAAGGATGTGAAGTTCAGCGGCATCAGCTGGCTCGGCAACGAGGGCTTCTTCTACTCGAGCTACGACAAGCCGGACGGCAGCGAGCTGTCGGCCAGGACAGATCAGCACAAGGTCTATTTCCACCGTCTCGGCACGGCGCAGGAGGATGACCGGCTGGTGTTTGGTGCCATCCCGGCCCAGCACCACCGCTACGTGGGGGCCAGTATCACCGAAGATGATCGCTTCCTGCTCATCTCGGCGGCGAACTCCACCTCCGGCAACCGCCTCTATGTGAAGGATCTGAGCCAGGAGAACGCGCCGCTGCTGACGGTGCAGGGAGATCTGGAGGCGGACGTGAGCCTGGTGGACAACAAGGGCGGCACGCTTTATTTGCTGACCAACCGTGATGCCCCCAACCGCCGTCTGGTGAGGGTGGAGGCCGACAACCCGGGCCCCGAGCACTGGCGCGACCTCATCCCCGAGCGCCAGCAGGTGCTGAGGGTGCACAGCGGCAGCGGCTACCTGTTCGCCGAGTACATGGTGGATGCCACCGCCCGGGTCGAGCAGTTCGACTATGAGGGCAAGCGGGTGCGCGAGGTGGCGCTGCCCGGCCTTGGCAGCGTCAGCGGCTTCAAGGGCAAGCACGACGATCCCGCCCTCTACTTCGGCTTCGAAAGCTATGCCCAGCCGCCCACCCTCTACCGGTTCGAGCCAAAGAGCGGCGCCATCAGCCTCTATCGCGCCTCGGCGGCGCCGTTCAAGCCAGAGGACTACGTCTCCGAGCAGCGTTTCTACCAGAGCAAGGACGGCACCCGGGTGCCGCTCATCATCAGCTACCGCAAGGGGCTCAAGCTCGATGGCAGCAACCCGACCATCCTCTACGGCTATGGCGGCTTCGACGTGAGCCTGACCCCGAGCTTCAGCGTGTCGGTGGCCAACTGGCTGGATCTGGGGGGCGTCTATGCGGTGGCGAACCTGCGCGGGGGCGGCGAGTACGGCCAGGCCTGGCACCTGGCGGGCACCAGGATGAACAAGCAGAACGTGTTCGACGACTTCATCGCGGCGGCCGAGTACCTCAAGGCCGAGGGCTACACCCGCACCAACCGGCTGGCGATCCGCGGTGGATCCAACGGCGGTCTGCTGGTGGGGGCTGTGATGACCCAGCGGCCGGATCTGATGCGGGTCGCCCTGCCGGCGGTGGGGGTGCTCGACATGCTGCGCTACCACAGCTTCACCGCCGGGGCGGGCTGGGCCTATGACTACGGTACCAGCGCCGACAGCGAGGCCATGTTCGACTATCTGAAGGGCTACTCGCCCCTGCACAAGGTCCGGCCCGGGGTCAGCTACCCCTCGACCCTGGTGACCACGGCGGATCACGACGATCGGGTGGTGCCGGCCCACTCCTTCAAGTTTGCCGCCACCCTGCAGGCCGATGATGCGGGCCCCCATCCCCAGCTCATCCGCATCGAGACCAATGCCGGGCACGGGGCGGGCACGCCGGTGGCGAAGCTTATCGAGCAGAGCGCGGACCTCTATGCCTTCACCCTCTACGAGATGGGCTACCGGCAACTGCCGACCATCCAGTGAGACCAGGGCCCTGCGGGGCCCTTTTTTGTGCTGGGACAGGCGGGAGCGACCATCCCTGTCTCGCCATTTGCCCGTTTTGGGATCGGTACAGCCTGCGCCTGGCCCCCGGTGGTATAGTCAGCCACAGGATCTGCATTGAGGAGTTCGTCGTGAAGAAGATCATCTACATCCTGCTGGGGTTGGCGCTGGCCGCCGTGGTGGTCATCGCCGCCCTGGTGTCCCTGATTGACCCCAATCAATTCAAGCCCCAACTGGCGGAGCAGGTGCGCAAGAGCACGGGCCGCGAGCTGGTGATGGAAGGGGATATCGGCTGGCGCTTCTGGCCAAGCCTTGGTCTCTCTCTCGAGAAGGTGCAGCTTCGCAACCCCGCCGGGTTTGCCGAGCCTGACCTGCTCCGCTTCGCGCAGGGTGACGCCTCTGTCGCCCTGCTGCCGCTGCTCTCCCACCGGCTGGAGATCGGCAAGGTGACGCTGAGCGGCGCTCATCTATTTATCCAGACTCGGGCCGATGGCAGCTCCAACCTGAATGGCCTGGTCAAGGACTCTGCTGCCGACAAACAACCCTCAGCCAGCGAGAGCCAGCCTGCCGCTGCTGCCGCCAGTGAAGAAAAAACCTGGCAGATCAGCCTGCAAGGGGTGGCATTGGTCGAGGCCAGCGCCCTGGTGCGGGACGATCGCAGCGGCGCCGCCTCCCGTCTCGACCGGCTCGACCTCGATCTGGGACAGCTGACCCCGGGGGGGTGGGTACCGGTGACCCTGGCCGCCAAGGGCGCACGCGGGGAGCTGACCTTTGATCTCAAGGGGCAGACCCAGCTCAAGCTGGCCCGGGAGGCCAAGGCCAGCGAGCTCAAGGAGCTCAGCCTGGACGGCAGCCTGAGCGAGCCTGGACAGCGACTGGACAATCTCTCCCTCAAGGCCGATCGGCTGGCGCTGGGGCAGTGGAGCAGCCTGACCCTTAACCTGAGCGGCGCCCAGGGGGCGGCGGACAAGCTGACTCTGGCAGGTACCCTGGAGGGGACCCTCAAGGCGCGGCTCGATCAGGGGCTGCAACTGGTGGAGGTGTCGGATGCGGTGCTGGCCGCCAAGCTCAGTGGCGATGGCCTGCCACGCCCGCAGATGCAACTGAAGCTGGCAGGCTTTGCCCGCGCGGAGCTCGACAAGCAGAGCGTCACCCTGAGCAACCTGGTGCTGGGGGCGGACGAGGCCCTGCTCAGCGGCAACGGCACCGTGCGGCTGGGGAGCGTGCCCAGAGGGGAGTTCGATCTCAAGGGGGAAAAACTCGATCTTGATGCCTGGCTCGGTCAGCCGGCCAAGGCTGCCCCGACTGCGGCGGCCTCAGGGGCTGTTGCTCCGGCAGGGGCGAAGGCGCAGGCTGCCGCCACCAAGGCGCTCTCCACCATGGAGCCCGATCTCGCCGCCCTCAAGACGGTGGATCTGGCCGGTCGGCTGCAACTGGGCAGCCTGCGGGTGAAGGGGCTGGATCTCAACGCCGTGGATCTGCAGCTCGCCCTGGCCGGTGGCCAGCTCAACCTCAAGCAGTTCGGCGCCGGGGTGGCCGGTGGTCTGGTGACGGCGAGCGGCGTGCTCGATGCCCGCCAGCAACCCGCCCGCTATCAGGTACACAAGCGGATACAGGGGGTGGATATTCGCCCGCTGCTGCAGACCCTGGCCCAGAACGATCGACTGGAAGGCAAGGGGGATCTTGAGGTGCAGGTGCAGGGCACCGGTCTCTCCGAGCAGGCGCTGCGCAGCCAGATGCAGGGCAAGGTGAGCCTCAGGCTGAGCGACGGTGCCCTGCACGGCATCAACCTGGCGGAGATGATCCGCGAGGCGCGGGCCACCCTGACCGGCAAGGGGGCGGATCAGGTGAAGGAGGCGCGCAAGACCGACTTCAGCGCCCTGACCGCCAGCTTCCAGATCGCCAATGGCGTGGCGCGTAGCGACGACATCCAGCTGCTCGCCCCCGCCCTGCGGGTGAAGGGCCAGGGCCAGACCGCCCTGGTGCCCGAGACCCTCGACTTCCTGTTCCTCACCTCAGTGGTGGAGAGCAGCAAGGGCCAGGGGGGCAAGAGCGTGGATGAGCTCAAGGACGTCACCATACCGGTGCGCATCGGCGGCCACTGGCAGGCCCCGAGCTACCGGCTCGACGTGAAGGAGCTGCTTAGCAACAACAAGGTGCTGGAGGAGAAGGCCCGCAAGGAGGCCGAGCGCGGCCTCAAGAAATTGCTGGGGGACAAGGCCGACGACGAAGGGGTGAAGGGGGTAGCCGACCAGCTGCTCAAGGGCCTGTTCAAATAGCCCGCCTCCCGCTGATGCCATCCAGAGCCCGCCCCGTGCGGGCTCTTTGTTGTGACGCAGGTCATCATGGGGCGAGGCCTGGTCAGGAACATGGGGTAATATCCGTGGCAGTCATCGAAACCGGGAACCAGGAGGGTTCATGAACAAACGGGTGCTGATCACCGGCGGCGGCAGAGGCATAGGGGCCGCGACGGCCCGTTATCTGGCGGGGCAGGGGTATCACCTCTGCCTCAACTATCGCCATGACAGGGCCAGTGCCGAGGCGCTGGTGGCCGAGATCCGGGCGCAGCATCCGGTCTCCTGCATAGCGGTGCAGGCGGATGTCAGCGTGGAGGCCGAGGTGGTGCGCCTGTTCGAGGAGATGGACGCGCGGCTCGGCACCATCACTCATCTGGTCAATAATGCTGGCATCTTGCTGCCCCAGATGAGAGTGCTGGAGATGAGCGCAGAGCGGATCAACAAGACCCTGACCACCAATGTCACCGGCTATTTTCTCTGTTGCCGCGAGGCGGTGCGCCGCATGACGGCAGGGGGCGCCATCGTCAACGTCTCTTCCGCCGCCGCCCGGCTGGGCTCCCCCGGGGAGTATGTGGACTATGCCGCCTCCAAGGGGGCCATAGACGTGCTGACCAGAGGGCTGTCTCTGGAGGTGGCGGCCCAGGGGATCCGGGTCAACGGCGTGCGTCCGGGTTTCATCTACACCGACATGCATGCCGACGGCGGTGAGCCCGGCCGGGTCGACCGGGTGAAGGGGCAGATCCCGCTGCAGCGGGGCGGCGAACCCCGTGAAGTGGCCGCCGCCATCGCCTGGCTGCTGTCGGACGAGGCTTCCTACGCCACAGGTACCTTTATCGATGTAGCTGGCGGGCGATAGGCGTCTTGCTGGAGGAAAAAGGGGGAGGCGTCGCTCCCCCTGGATCAGGATTATTCGTATACGGCTGTGGCAGTCAGCAACTGATCGGCAAAGGTAAATATCTCATCAACGGAGCCAATAGGATGTCGGGTTTCTTTCTTGTCAGCATCAAATAAACCAAGATATTTCTGCTTCGAATTGAAATGTAAGCGGCACAGAGGCTTGCGGTTATTGTCGTCGAGCAAGATACCAAAATAACTCTGGGTGTCCCTGGCCGCTATCCTGGTTACATCAAACCGCTGCCTCAGGATGGCTTTGACGACGTTGAAGCCTTCAACCTCCTCAATGCTGGTGTCGATCTTCGATTTTTCTTCATTATTATTCTCAGCCTCATTGCCATCGTTTGAGCCACTACTGTCAAAGACGGGCTGAATTGTTGAGGAATTGACGCTGCTACCTATCGCTGACTTCAATCTGGCATTGATGCTGTCATTGAGGAACTGGCTGAGAGCTTTCTTGGTGATGTCGGTAAAAGACTGTTTCACTCGTGCAGTAAGAACGCCGTCATAAATACGGGATGCAAAGAATTTCACAAAGTCTTCTTCTGGTGAGGAAAATTGCTCGGCGAGCAATTTCTTGATTTGACTGAGGTATTTCAGCTCTCCCGCCGCATCTACTACGGATTCAACATCGAAGGCGGTCTTGGTCAGCTTCAGCACCTCGGGTACTACGTGCTCATCGATATCTTCCAGATCCAGCGTTAGGAATGGTTTCTCGTCCATCTTGTTTGGGGCATCAAGGTCGGTATAGAACTCGTATTGAGCACCATTGGTCAGTATCCCGATCCGGGCATTGGTGACGGCAAAGTACCTGAATAGTTGTCCTGAATGCTTGGCAGAGAGCTTCTCACTGTATTTCTTACACTCCACCAATATTTGTACCTGACCATCTTTGAGAATGGCGTAGTCAACTTTTTCGCCTTTCTTGATACCCGTGTCTGCAGTGAATTCGGGGATTACTTCGGTGGGGTCGAACACATCATAACCGAGTACGCGGTTGAGAAATGGCATGACAAAGGCGTTCTTTGTTGCCTCTTCGGTTGCGATCATGGATGACTGCTGAGTGATTTTTTTGGCTAGGCTCTGTAGCTGTTCTGAAAAATCCATTATTTCCTCTCTGCATCGACGCGTTGTGTTGGTACTGCTCAGTTGGGGTTAGATGCTCCTCTCTGGATTAACGATATGCCTGTGACCCAGATTCCCACGTTTCTGCCCATATTCAGCAAAGCGCCATACGATGCCAAGATATGAATACCTGAAACAGGATCCAGCTCACCGCTATTGAGCTGTATATGAAATAAATCGAGGGATCTTGTTCGAGCGGGCCTTAATACAACAAGGGGCGCCATGGCGCCCCTTGTTGCTGATACGGTGGCAGCCTTACTCCCCCAGCAGCTGTTGCCAGACCGCCAGCACATGGCCCCGCTCGGTCAGCAGCTGATCGTCCCCCACCTTGCGGGAGATTTCCGAGAGGTTGAGGCGATGGCCCTGGTTGCGGATCTCCAGATAGGCGTGCTTGAGCCCCTCCGCCTGCTCCAGGGTCAATACCCCCGCCATCACGCACTCGTCGAAGATGCGCACGTTGTCCGACCAGCGGGTCAGGGCCTCCGGCTCGCCACAGGCGTGGGCCAGCACCAGGTACTGGGCGATGAACTCGATGTCCACCATGCCGCCCGGGGACTGCTTGAGATCGAACTCCCCCTCGCCGGCCTTGAGCAGGTGATCCCGCATCTTGTGGCGCATCTCGCGCACCTCGCGGGCCAGGGTCGGCAGGTCGCGATCCTTGGCCAGCACGGCGCGGCGGATGCGGGCAAATTCGGCGACCACGGCATCATCGCCATAGATGGGGCGCGCCCGCACCAGGGCCTGATGCTCCCAGGTCCAGGCTTCCTGCTGCTGGTACTGCTCATAGGCGGCGAGGGAGGAGACCAGCAGGCCGGCGTCGCCGGAGGGGCGCAACCGCATGTCGATCTCGTAGAGAATGCCGGACGGGGTGCGGGTGCTGAACAGGTGCAGGATCCGCTGGGCCAGGCGCAGGTAGAACTGGCGGCTGTCGATGGGCTTGCGCCCATCGGTGTAACTGTTGGGGTCGCCGCCGTGCAGGAACACCAGGTCGAGATCCGAGCCGTAGCCGAGCTCGATGCCACCGAGCTTGCCGTAGGCCACCACCGCGAAGCCGCGCTGGCCGCTCAGCGCCACCTCGGGGGGCACCCCGTAGCGTTCGCTCATCTGGGCCCATGCCTGATTGACCACCTCTTCGGTGATCGCCTCCGCCAGCCAGGTGAGGTGGTCGCTCACCTTCATCAGCGGCAGGGCGCCGGCGATGTCGGCCGCGACGATGCGCAGCAGCTGCACCTGCTTGAACTGGCGCAGCGCCTCCATCTGCTGCTCCACGTCCTCCTCGGGGATGCGCAGCAGGAACTGGCGCAACTGGGGCTTGTACTGATCCAGTGGGGTGGGGTGGTAGAGGTGCTGGGGATCCAGCAGCTCGTCCAGCAGTATGGGGTAGCGGGCGAGCTGTTCGCTCACCAGGTTGCTCTCGTCGCACAGACGCACCAGCTGGCGCAGGGCGGCGGGGTTCTCCGCCAGCAGCTGCAGGTAGGCGCTGCGGGTGAAGATGCGGGTCAGCAGTGTGCAGACCCGCTCGAACAGGCGGGCGGGCTCTCGGCTCGCCACCACCAGTCGCAGCAGCTCGGGCATCAGCCAGTCCAGGGCGATGCGCCCCTGGGGGCCGACCTGGCGGCGCTTGTACTCCTCCTTGAAGCGCAACAGAGCGGCGCAAAGCGGCGCAGGCTCGGTCACCCCCTGAGCGGTGAGCAGCTTCTCCAGCTCGGCGGCATCGAGCTCGGTGCGCCAGAGATCGAGCCAGAGCTGTTCCAGGTGGGCGGGGGCCTCCTTCTCTTCCCCCACCACGGCGACGAACTCCTGATGGACTATGGCCATCTCCTCGTCGAGGTGCGTCATGAAGCGCTCCCAGTCGGCGAAGCCGGTGGCGGCGATCAGTCGCTGACGATCCCGCTCCTCGGTGGGCAGGGTCTGGGTCTGCTGATCGCCGATCTCCTGCAATATGTTCTCGACCCGGCGCAGGAAGCGATAAGCCTGGAGCAGGCGCGCGCAGCGCTCGTCATCGAGGGCGCCACAGGCGGCGATGGCGGCCAGGGCCTCGGGCAGGTGGCGCACCCGCAGGGCGGGCTCACGACCGCCACGGATGAGCTGTAACGCCTGGACGATGAACTCCACCTCGCGGATGCCGCCAGCCCCCAGCTTGATGTTGCCCTCCAGCCCCTTGCGGCGCACCTCGGCGGCGATCATCGCCTTCATCTGGCGCAGGCCGTCGATGACGCCGAAGTCGATGTAGCGGCGGAACACGAAGGGGCGCAGCAGCTCGGTCAGGGCCTGGGCGTGTTCGCACTGGGGCCCCAACACCCGCGCCTTGACCATGGCGTAGCGCTCCCAGTTGCGGCCATGGTGCTGGTAGTAGTCCTCCATGGCGGCAAAGGAGATGGCGAGCGGCCCCGCCTCGCCAAAGGGGCGCAGCCGCATGTCGACCCGAAACACCTGACCATCCTGGGTGGGCTGGTGCAGGGCGTTGATGAGGCGCTGCCCCAGCTTGATGAAGAACTGCTGGTTCGCGAGCTCCCGCCGCCCGCCGACCGTGTAGCCGTTGTCGGGGAAGGTGAAGATGAGGTCGATGTCCGAGGAGAAATTCAGCTCGCCGCCACCCAGCTTGCCCATGCCGAGGATGAGCAGGGGTTGGGGGTCGCCGTTGCCGTCCATTGGCATGCCGAGCTCGGCGCACTGTTTGGCGTAGAGCCAGTCCCGGGCGCCGCAGATCAGCGCGTCCGCGAGCCTGGTGAGATGGATAAAGCTCTCTTCGACCTCTGACTCCCCGAGCAGCTCGCGCCAGGCGATTACCAGCATGCGGCTGCGCCTGAATTGGCGCAGCACCCGCTTGAGCGCCTCCTCGTCATGGACCTCGGCGAGCAGGGCTGCCAGATCGCCCTCGTAGGCGGGCCAGCGCTCGGACAGCACCAGATCCCCGGAGGCCAGGGTCTGCGCCAGCAGCTCGGGCTGCTTGATGAGGGAGTCGGCGACGAAATCGGAGAGGCCAAACAGGGTCCGCAGGGTCTGCTGCTCCATCGCTGGCAAATTGCCATATTCGGGGGCCAGCTCGACCAGCCGTTGCCACTGGCGCTCGGCCTGATCCTGCAGCAGGGGTGACAGCGCGGGGAGGAATGCCGGAGATGGGGGAAGAGAAGAGGAATGCTGGGCCACGGTTGCCGTCCTTGTGATTAACGGGTCTGCAGAGGGAATGAAAACACCGGCAGCCAATCTAGCATTGTCCCGTGCCCGCGTCACAGCCCGGGAGAGAGAAGCATGAGCCGGCGGGGAAAATGGGCCGCCGGCGCGGGCTCAGGGGCGCCGATAGATCTCGGGGTCGTACTTTTCCATCAGGCTGCCGGGGGCGCGGGGCGGCGCGAAGCCAAAACCGGCATAGAGCCCCTGGGCATCCGAGGTGGCCAGCATGAGGCGGCGCAGCCCCTGCAAGGCGGGATGGTCGACAATGGCCGCCATCAACGCCTTGCTATGGCCGCGTCCGCGATGCTCGGGTAGCACGAAGACGTCGGAGAGATAGCCGAAGGTGGCCCGGTCTGTGATGACCCGGGCGAAGGCCACCTGCTGGCCGTCGACATAGCCGCCGAAGCAGAGGGAATGATTGATGGCCCGCTGCACCGTGGAGAGGGGAATGCCGAGGCTCCAGTAGGCCTCCTCGGACAGGAAACGGTGAATGAGCGGGACATCGAGGCGTCCCTTGTCGTCGCTGATCTCCAGTGGGGATTGGGTGTGTTGCATCCTGGCTCCTTGCCGTGACATGAGATGAAATGAAAAAGGCCCCTCGCGGGGCCTTCCAGTTTACTCAAATCACGGCCTCAGGCCAGCTTGAAGGCCTGGATATGATTGTCCAGCGTCTGGCTGTGGTGCTCCACCAGTTCGGAGGCATCTTTCAGCTCCCGCAGCACCACCACGGATCCTTCCACCACCTGCTTGACCTGCTCCAGGTTGGCGTTCATCTCTTCGGCCACCGAGCTCTGCTGCTCGGAGGCGGCGGCGATCTGGCGGTTCATGTCGGCCACCCCCTGCACCCGCTGCACTATGGTGGCGAGCTGATCGCCGGCCTGGGTCACCTGCGCCACCCCCTTGTCCGCCTGCTGCACGCTCTCTGCCATCAGGCCGACGGCCTGGCGGGCATTGCCCTGCAGCAGCTCGATCATCTTCTGGATCTCGACGGTGGCGGCCTGGGCCCGGTTCGCGAGTTCGCGCACCTCTGAGGCGACCACGGCGAAGCCGCGTCCCGCCTCGCCGGCGCGGGCGGCCTCGATGGCGGCGTTCAGGGCCAGCAGGTTGGTCTGCTCCGAGATGCTGCGGATGGTGTCCACCACGGAGCCGATGCGATCGACCCCGTGCTCCACCTCGTTGACCACGGCGGAGGAGCGCTGGATGTTGCCGGAGAGGGTGTCTATGGTGCTGACGGTGGCGGCCACACAGCGGCTGCCCTCCTCGGCCAGGGCGCTGGCATCGAAGGTGGCGTGGGAGGCCTGTTCCGCATGGTTGGCCACCTCGCGAATGGCGCCCACCATCTGGCTCATGGCGCTGGCGAGCTGTTCTATCTGGGTGAACTCCTCGTTGATCGCCTCGTTCGCCTCCTCCATGCAAAGCGTCACCTGGGAGGCGATGTCATTGAGCTCCTTGCAGGCGGCGCGCTGGGTGCCGAACACCTCCTTGAGGTTATCCTGGGAATGGGCGACCGCCTTGGCGATGTCCCCGAACTCGTCCCGGGACTTGAGCAGCACGCTGTGGCTGAGATCCTTGCGGGCGAAGCGCTCCAGCAGGCCCACCAGATAGTGCACCTGCTTGACCATGAGCCGGGAGCCGGTCAGCAGCAGCACCACGAAGACGACCCCCATCAGCGCCGTCTCCATCAGACCGGTCCAGAGCAGACGATCGGCAATGGCATTCGCCTTGGTGGCGTCTATGCCCTCGCCGAGCAGGGTGGCTTCCAGGTTGCTGGCATCGAACCAGAGCTTGGCCAGCAAGAGCAGCGTGCTGAACACCATGAGCAGCACCACCTTGGGCACCAGTCGGATGTTGCTCATTCGCCTCTCCAGCGAGTTTAACTGCATAATCTTTCTCCTTCTTAATGGCCGGTTTTCCTTTGTCCTCAGGAATATCGGCATTATCTTCCTTTTTATTAATTCGCACCGTGCCTAAAGTAGGAAATTGTATGCGACATCACTTAACTCACCTGCGCGCCATGGATCTGCTGATGGCGTTTCTGTCGGTGATCTCCGTTTGTCTGGTCTGCGCCCGCTGGTGGGGTCACCGCGAGTGGAGCCCGCAGACCCTGCAACTCTTCTATGACGTCGACAGCCTGATCTGCTATTTCTTCCTCGCCCACTTCGCCTACGGCTGGGTGCGGGCCCCCAATCGGATGGCCTTCTTCAAGGCCAACTGGTTCTATCTGCCGGGCAGCCTGCCCATGGTGGAACAGCTGCGCTGGGCGCGGCTGATCCAGCTGTGGCGGGTCTATCAGCTGCTGCGAGACAGGCCGGACTTACTGGGCATGTTTCGCCGGGAGCGCAACGAAACCACCTTGTCCGGCATCCTCTTCCTGTTCTTCCTGCTGCTGGGGGTGGGCTCCGGTGTCATGTACTGGCTGGAGACGGGCCAGCCAGGCAGCCTGATCCAGACCCCCTATGACGCCTTCTGGTGGACGCTGGTCACGCTCTCGACCGTGGGTTACGGGGATCTGGTACCCAAGACCGAGGAGGGGCGCTTCGTCGCCAGCCTGCTCATCCTGTTTGGTGTGGGTCTGTTTGGCGCCCTCAGCGGTTTCATGGCCAGCCTGTTCGTGCATCCCGGCAAGACCAATGACGACACCACCCTGTGGCGACGCCAGCAGAGCGAGCAGCAGGCGCAACTGTTGCAGGAGCTGAAGGCCCTGCGTGCCGAGGTGAGGGCATTGCAACAGAAGTAGCCTGCGGCGTCTGGAATGGTCGCGTGGCAAACGGGAGAGACGGTGAGACGCCTCTCAGTCAGGGGGGCGCCGCTTTTCTTTGCTTGTCCTTTGACCCGCTGGCGGCTTAACATTCGGCCTGCAACCTAATTCAACGAAGAGAATCGATCGACCATGCGCGCCCTTCTCGGGATCTTGATCTGCTTGTGTGCCCAACAGGTACTGGCCGATACCCGTTATGTCTCAGACAACATCTTTACCTATATCCACAACGGTCCTGGCACCCAGTACCGGATCCTCGGCAGCGTCAAGGCTGGTGAGCCGCTGGAGGTCAAGGCGGTGAACAACGACGCCGGTTTCACCCAGGTGGTGGACGGCCGTGGTCGTGAAGGCTGGATCAAGAACAGCGAGCTGCAGGCGGAGATCAGCCTGCGCGAGCGCCTGCCCCAGGTTCAGAAAGAGCTGGATGAGGCCAAGGCCCGTCTGCTGAACCTCAATGGCGACAACGAGCGACGCTTCGCCGAGAAGGATGGCCAGATCACCGAGCAAAGCAAGGAGATCGCCAGCCTGAAGGCCCAGCTCGCCAGCCAGAGCACAGAGATGAGCAGCCTCAAGGAGCAGAACGACGCCCTGACCCAGAGCTATGACAACCAGGAGCACGACATGCAGATGGACTGGTTCATCCGCGGTGGCGCCATGGTGCTCGGCGGCATACTGCTCGGCATTCTCCTCCCCATGCTGCCCCGTCGTCGCAAGAGCAGCGAGCGCTGGATGAACTGATCGCCCGGGCGATCGCCAAGAGAAAGGTCGCCACGGCGGCCTTTTTTCAGGCTATGTCCCAATTACGTGTTGCATGGGGCGCCCCAGCGCCTCATGCAAGCAAC
>RCUN01000767.1_pt1 | contig 13940 bp, 10 predicted proteins | sample 2166181 | NCBI WGS metagenome assembly RCUN01 (sample SAMN09932603, study PRJNA488358) | compost metagenome | feature: garden; material: soil; isolation source: compost soil in crotononitrile-enriched culture | place: Germany: Experimental Botanical Garden Goettingen | collected 2016-01-27 | reverse complement strand
GGTGTATACCGAGCTCACCCGCAGGACGAAGGTGAGTTGGGGCCTCCAGCCGGATTCCTTCTTGGAAGGGATTCATGAATTTGTAGCCCCCTCCTCAAGCGGTCTGGTCAGAATGCCTATGGATGAGATTGTAGAAATCTACCGAAGGCTGGGGTCATTCGTCTCTCCAGAATGGGAATAGGCACGACAATGCCGGGCAGGGTAGTTTATTGCACTTTGAGATTTAAAGTTGGAGAGAGGCTTGCTATACTGATACATGAGTATAGTGAACGCTATCAATCGACAATCTAAATTGCCTCATTTTTGGGAGTGAACAGCAGGTGAAAGCGGAACTTACGAAAATTCGCGGTTTCTATCTGGCGACAGGACTTTCTGGGGGGATATTCATCCCTTACCTGTCGCTGCTGCTTGTAAATAATCAGCTTACCAGCAGCCAGATTGGGTTTGTCACCTCACTCGGAATGTTCATCTCCGTGCTGGTGCAGCCCATCTGGGGGCTTACCGTAGACCGCTTCCAGATTACACGTCTTACCTTGATTGTCAGCTGTGCGATCCCGGCGGTGCTTGCCATGGGCTATAACTCGCACAGTCTGATTCTGCTCGCTGTGATCAGCGGTGCAACCGCCCTCTTCTCCACACCTCAATCGGCGATTGCGGATACCTATGCCGTCACAGCAGCTAAGGCTGCGAATACTTCCTACGGCACGATCCGCTGCTTCGGAAGTATCGGCTTCTCGGTCGGAGGATACTTGGGCGGATATTATCTGGTCCATTATCCACTCTCAAGCTTATGGATTCCTTATGCCCTGCTTGGTCTGATCGGCGCAGCTGTCGCGTTCTCTATGCCAAGACCTGCGATGAGCATTCATGCCGGTGTAGCCTCTTCCATGAGATCTGGACTACAGGAGCTGCTCCGCAATCGCCGGTTTATCATTTTCTTGTGCGGATGTCTTCTGGTTAGTCAGACCTTGACGGCCTTCAATACCTATTTTGCGCTAGCCTTTAAGTCCATCGGTGGGTCACTGGGAATGACCGGCATTGCCTTTGCTATCGCTTCAGCTACGAATGTGCCTGCCATGCTCGTGGCTGCCAAGGTGATGAACAAGTACGGACGCGAAAGGACTCTGGTTCTGGCCTCGGTCGTATATGCACTGCGCTGGGCTTTGCAGGCCGTATTCCCGTATCCTTTTGTCGCGATATCCGTACAGGTTCTGCATGGAATCTCCTTCGGATTCTATTATGTTGCTGCGGTGAATTATGTCTCAGTAGAGGCTAGAAAAGAGCTGCAGGCTACAGGCCAAAGCTTGTTCAGCATGGTCAGCGCCGGGTTCGCAGGTATTCTGGGGAATCTGTTCAACGGATATCTGCTGCATGCCGGAGGGCCGACATTAATGTATGGAATATGTACGTTAAGTGCCGTCTTGGGCGTCGCCTGTTTCTGGTATGTTTCAAGGGCGACGAAGCATAGTGCAATCAAGGAAGCCATTTGATCTAGCTGTGCCTGTTAAAACGGATACTTATTCCTGTTCTTCCTCCTTCTGATTCTTGACGTGAACTATGAACATTAGTATAAATCCGACCACTACAAATCCCGGGGCAAGCCCCATTGCTAGGAAGGAGAAGACCCGCAGATCTCTATTCTCAATTACAGCAGATAATCCCCATAAGATAAACGGAAATAGAACTACCAAAGCTGGACCAATCAAATTAGCTTTCATGACTCTGTTTCACCTACTTAATATTTTCACGTTGCATGCCTAAAGCACTAAGAAATTCAACAGTACCTGAGTCACATTCTGAGGATAAATTATACAATCCAAGATCTCCTTCCACAATTTTCAAAAATTTCACCATAACAATAAATTTAAAAACACTTCATAAAGCTAAGGGGTCGTTCTCATACTGATGCGGGTGTTATCAGTCCACAGTAGAAAATCAGAAAATTAATTGCTGAATCCTTTTGTTATGTTAACAGGGAGTGTTAGCATAATAACTACAGGCTGCCGATTAAATCGGCAGCCTGTTCAACTAATGGCAGATTAATTTAGTGAAACTGTAGCAGAGTAATACGCCCGCCTTAATACGGCAAGGAAAGAATTAAGAATGTTTCTTTATAAAGTGCAGTAATGTCTGTCCTAACGCAGTTAAAATTACACCTTTCCCATTGCAGTTAGGGCAAGGTATCTCTTTATCATTAACGATAACATGTTTTTGACCATTGCAGCTAGGGCAGGGAAGCTCTAAATCATCTGTTGATATAACGATTGACATTGTTTCACCTTTTCGCTGTTTATTTACAAGGATGAGGTATTATTAAACATTTACCTTGGTTTAGACAATATCAGAAGTATATGGATTGTTCAACTAACAGTGAACGATAGTTAAAACAGCGGTTGTCCGGGACTTTATTTTCTGTTAATGGCTACACCAAAGTACCTTTTAAGCTCTAAATATGTTGAGAAACGTTCAATATCACCAATAGCGCTGATAAGTGTATTAATTCATAATTCTCTTAACTTGACCATGTTATACCAGCATACACCAGCATGTGTAGATTCAGAAATGCCATGGTTAACAAATCCAAGTTTTTTGTAAAAAGGAACCAATTCCTGTTTACAAGTTAATGTGATTCCTTTCCTTTCATTTTCTTCTACAAGCTCTTCCATATTCCTCACCAAAATCTTTGAAATTCCTTGGTTTCTAGCCTGTCTGGACACTGCTAATCCCAGAATGCTCTGATATCCTCCACTTTTTGGGTTCTCAGTGATTTCCTTAAAAAGATCATCAGTGATATAAGGCTGATCAATAATAGGGCCATTAATATAACCAAGTATTTTTCCTTCCTTTTCCGCCACAATAAAGGTGTCAGGTATCAGCCGAATCCTCTCCATAAATGTTCCTTTTGTAGCAGCTTCTTCTATCGAAAAACCTTCATTCTCAATAAGTAGAAGCTGTGCTAAATCTGTAGTGTGAACATTTCGTAATGAAATCATCTGACGGAAACCTCTTTCCTAATTGGATTAATCTAAATGAGCTGAAAGCATTAGTCTTAACATTTGCTTCATTCTCTCTTCAGTATCTTTCATTTCGCCTTCCGCCGTTCGGCAATTGCTGTTAATTAAACGGAATCTGTATGTTTATTATATCATTATCGATAAAGCTTCTAGTATTTCCACTTTCTCAATGCAAACATTTATCCTCAATAATTATTCATTCCTTACCCGTTAGTTCAGTAGAAACTATCCTAATCCAAGCACTAAGAAAATGCTTAATTTCTACCGAACAATAAACAATTGTTGTTGACGAGGATGTGTAGTTGTATTTCAATAAAACAAAGTATAATTGTATTGGACAAACCTAATGCATGGCTAATATTCATATGAAGGTGAACAAATGATAAAAACAATTTCAGATATAGCTCAAATGGCCGGCGTATCCAAAAGCACGGTATCCCGTTATTTGAACGGGGGATCGATAAGTGAGCGAACAAGACACAAGCTTGAGCAGATTATCAAGGACAACAAATATGTCCCTAATACATTCGCTCAGAGCTTGAAAGCAAAGAAGACCAATATCATCGGCACGGTTGTTCCGCGATTAGATTCTTTTGCAACATCACAAACGCTGATGGGAATTGATGAAGAGCTTAGAGACTTTAATTATCAGATGCTGATCTCAAATACAAGTCAGGATATACAGAGAGAAATTGAAGCGATCTATGATCTGGCTAGACAAAAAATATCCGGCATTATTTTGCTGGCTGCTCAGGTAACCGAAGCTCATCTCCAAGCGATAGGAGAGATTGAAATTCCAGTTCTGCTGGTAGGGCAGCAGCATCCCGCGCTTCATAGCTTGATCCATGATGATTTTCAGGCAGGTTACAAGATGGGCAAGCATGTTTTGGCGAAAGGGCACCGGAGAATTGCATACTTGGGTGTGACTGAGAAAGATGTAGCCGTAGGCATACGTAGGAAGGAAGGATTCCAGCACGCTATAAGCGAGAGGGAAGATTGTGAGGTGCGATACTTTGAAACGGGATTCAAAATGTCGGATGCCGTGATGGCATCTTCCAGAATTCTTGAGGATTATGACCCGACGATCATCGTATGTGCAACAGATAATATCGCTCTGGGAGTATTCAAAACCGCCTATTCGAACTATATTTCCATCCCATCAGGATTATCCGTCACCGGTTTTGGAGGATATCAAATTACCGAGATTATCCATCCGGCACTGACTACGGTGAAGTTTCATTACTTACAGGCCGGAAGGATTGCCGCTCAGAGTATGATAAAGCTGGTTAACGACGAGCTGGTGGATAAAATTACAATTTTGAATAATGAACTGTTGGATCGGGATAGCGTTGACAAAGTCTAAAATCCTGTTTTATAATCCTTTTGGAACCGGTTCCGCACTGTTCTGCTTACGAGAGAAATCGTGGAACCGATCCTAAAATTTTTTTACCTCGAAGTGGAACCGGTTCCTCTATTTTTTTAACTTGTTTTGGAACCGGTTCCGTTCAAGGCGGATTTAATTTTTGATTAAGATGGAGACAATCATGAAAATGACACGGCAGCAAAGGTATAGGCGGATTGAGCAGGCGCAGCCCGGAGAGTTGGACCTGCTAAGGGAACAGGTAAGCCGTTGTCCTTGGAGACAGACCTTCCATATACAGCCGAGCACAGGACTTCTTAATGACCCTAATGGATTTGCTTACTATCAAGGGGAATACCACTTGTTCTATCAATGGTTCCCGCTTGGGACGGAGCATGGATTGAAGTATTGGTATCACACCAAGTCCGAAGATCTGGTACATTGGCAGAATGTTGGGATTGGCCTGGAGCCTGGGAGCCCCTATGATTCCCACGGAGCTTACTCGGGAAGTGCCATTCAGAAGGACGATAAGCTGTATCTGATGTATACCGGTAATACACGTGATGAGAACTGGATAAGACACCCTTACCAATGTATTGCGGTTATGGACGAGAACGGACGAATCATGAAGGAAGAGAAGCCAGTTATTCACTCGGTTCCGGACGGCTATACAGATCATTTTCGGGACCCTAAAGTCTGGGCAGAAGGAAGCTACTATTACTGCGTTATAGGAGCTCAGCGGGCCAATAATACAGGATGTACAGTATTGTATCGGTCTACCGATTTGAAGGAATGGGAGTTCCAGGGTGAGATAATTACCGGTCTTGGCGACTTCGGTTACATGTGGGAATGCCCTGATTATTTCGAACTTCAAGATCAGGGAGTGTTCATATTCTCACCCCAAGGAATAAATCCGGAAGGGGATCGATTCCATAATATTTACCAGTCAGGTTATCTCATGGGCAAGCCGCTAAACACCGAGACGCGAGTATTCGAGCACGGCGAATTTCAAGAGCTAGATCAGGGGTTTGATTTCTATGCTCCACAGACTATGGTAGCCCCGGATGGACGCCGTCTTCTGGTTGCCTGGATGGGGCTGCCGGATATCGAGTATCCGACTGATAATAGCGGATGGGCACACTGTCTGACATTACCGCGGGAGCTATCCATTCGTGAAGGGAAATTGATTCAGCAGCCGGTTAAAGAGCTCAGCAAGCTAAGGCGAGAGGAATTCACAGCCCGGCATATCTTACGAAATGAGACCAAAATGTTTGAAGGATTCAGCGGGACCTCCTACGAGATGATCTGTGAATTCTCTGCACACGATGCAGAGCAGTTCGGAATAGAGTTTAGAGCCGGCGGCAGCGAGAAAACAGTATTGAAATACGATCGTATCGCCAAAAAGGTTATCTTGGACCGCTCTTTAGCCGGACAAGCCGTAGGAGAAGCTTATGGGCAGGTTCGGCAGTACAGCCTTGATGCATCAACTCTTAAATTTCATCTATTTGTCGATACCTCCTCTGTGGAGATTTTTATAAACGATGGTGAGGAAGTGTTCACAAGCCGTATTTTTCCTGACAAAATGAGCACGGAAATTCGCTTTTTTGCCTCTAACGGAAGTGCCGAACTGGATGCGGTGTTGTGGAATTATTAAACGTAAGATCATGTTAGATATTCTTGGCTGGAAGGTGACGGCGTGGGGAAGTTATACACAATCGGAGAAGTACTCATTGATTTTATCCCGCTGCAAAAAGGGACTGCACTTAAGGATGTTGTGACCTTCGAACGGGCTCCAGGAGGAGCGCCGGCGAATGTAGCCGCATCTGTTGCGAAGTTCGGCGGAGAAGCATCTGTAATCACAAAACTTGGGTATGACGCATTCGGTGATTTCTTATTGGAAGAGCTGCAAGCGGCTGGAGTTGCAACCGATCAAGTTATGCGAACATCAGAAGCAAATACAGGGCTTGCCTTTGTCTCTCTGAAAGATAATGGGGAGCGTGATTTCTCGTTCTATCGCAACCCATCTTCCGACTTGCTGCTAACCGCAGATGAAGTAGATACAAGCCAATTTCATCAAGATGATATCCTGCATTTCGGATCAGTTGATTTAGTAGATAGTCCTATGAAGCAAGCCCATGTTAAAGCAATTGATGCCGTCAAAAAGCAAGGTGGCCTCATCAGCTTCGATCCGAACGTCCGGCTGCCTCTTTGGAGTGATCATGAAGCCTGCAGGCAGACGATTCTATCTTTCATTCCGCATGCCCATCTTCTAAAAATTTCAGAGGAAGAGATTGAGTTCATTACCGGAATTCAGGATGAGGAGCAGGCAGTCGCCTCTCTGTTCAAAGGAGATGTGCAGGCGGTGATTTATACCAAAGGTGAGCATGGAGCAGAAATGTACGTAGCCGGTCACAAGTTTCATGCTGGCGGATACAAGGTGCATGTACAGGATACGACTGGAGCCGGGGATGCTTTTGTTGGCGGATTCTTGTACCAATTGCTTACCCGTGGAGCTGAGCAGGACAATTTAAAGAAAATCCTTATGGAAGAGCATGAGGAGATTTTGAAATTTGCCAACGCAAGCGGGGCTCTAACGACAACCGGAAAAGGTGCAATTCCTGCTTTGCCTAGCACCGAAGACGTGCTGAACTGCATGAATGGATGTAACTAGAGAAAGGGACGAGGATGAATGTCTGAAAATCGCGATATTGCCAAAGAAGTCATACAGGCCGTGGGGGGACAAGAGAATATAGCCTCATTTGCACACTGTGCGACCCGACTTCGCATTATGGTTCATGACAAAGAGAAGATCAATCAGAAGCAGGTAGAGAATATTGATAAAGTGAAGGGGGCCTTCTTCAATTCAGGCCAGTTCCAAATCATATTTGGAACAGGTACGGTTAACCGGATCTATGAGGAAGTAGAGAAGCTTGGGATTGTGGGGACATCCAAGGAAGATCTCAAGAGCCAGACCAAGAAGCAAGGAAATACTTTTCAGCGGGCAATCCGGACCTTTGGCGATGTGTTTGTGCCGATCATTCCCGTGCTTGTCGCTACAGGCCTCTTTATGGGGCTTCGTGGGTTACTTACCCAGCCTCAAATTTTAGCCTTATTCGGCGTTGTGCCGAAGGATATTCCGTCTAATTTCCTGCTGTACACTCAGGTATTAACCGATACGGCTTTTGCCTTTTTGCCAGCTCTTGTTGCGTGGTCAGCTTTTCGGGTATTTGGAGGCAGCCCGGTACTGGGGATCGTCCTTGGACTCATGCTTGTTAATCCGGCACTCCCTAATGCATATAGTGTTGCGAACGGATCAGCTGAAGCACTGACCATGTTCGGATTCATTCCGGTGGTCGGTTATCAGGGCTCTGTGCTGCCAGCCTTTTTCATCGGGCTGCTGGGGGCGAAATTCGAGAAGTATCTTAGACAACGCGTACCGGAAGCGCTTGATTTGATCCTGACTCCTTTTATCACACTACTTGTGATGATTACGCTGGGGCTATTCGCCATCGGGCCTGTCTTTCACTCCTTGGAGACCTGGGTACTTCATGGAACGACGTTTGTACTTGATCTGCCTTTCGGGATTGCTGGCCTTGTAATCGGTTTCTTCCATCAAATTATCGTGGTCACCGGCGTCCATCATATCTTTAATTTTCTGGAAATCCAGCTGCTGCAGCAGAACGGCAACAATCCATTTAATGCAATCATAACCAGTGCCATGGCTGCACAAGGGGCAGCTTGCCTTGCGGTAGGGCTCAAAACCAAGGATAAGAAACTAAAAGCGCTAGCGCTGCCGTCTTCCTTCTCCGCTTTTCTGGGGATTACAGAGCCAGCTATCTTTGGGGTTAACCTGCGCTTTATGAAGCCTTTTATTATGGGATTGATTGGGGGCGCGATCGGCGGCTTTCTGGCTTCCCTATTCGGCTTGGCTGCAACAGGTATGGCAGTTACGGTTATCCCGGGTACACTGCTCTATCTGAATGATCAGCTTCCGCTCTATATTCTCTGTAATGTCGTCGCCATGGCTGTGGCATTTGTCCTCACCTGGATGTTTGGTTACAAAGACAAGCTGCCGGAAACAGCGCCGGAAGCAGATTCTAGTGAGAAGATTGCTTCAAGTGATACGGCGAGTCCAAGCACTCGGCCGAGGACACTGGAAATCCTTGCTCCTATTACAGGAACAGCGGTCTTGCTGGACACGGTTCCCGACCCTGCATTCGCCCAAAAGCACATGGGAGAAGGCATCGCCATTGAACCTTCTGAAGGCAGAGCTTTTGCGCCTTTTGACGGCACGGTTGCACTTGTCATGGATAAAAGTAAACACGCTGTGATTCTGGAACATGCGAGTGGCGTACAGATCTTAATTCATATTGGAATCAATACCGTTTCCCTAAAAGGAAGTGGCTTTACCACACATGTCCAAACCGGGGACAAGGTGAAAGCTGGACAATTGCTCATTGAGTTCGATATCGAAGCCATCCGGAATGCAGGGCTGCCGCTAGTGACCCCAGTACTAGTCCCATCCGGCTTGGATCAGGTAACCGGTGTTACAACCAATCTAGTTGGAGATGTGAGAGCCAATGAGCGAAGCATTATGACTGTGCATCTTGCCTAAATCGCATACGATAAAACAAGAAGGGGTCGCCCCAAAAGGCGGCCCCTGATTTTGTGTAGGAGTTCGGTTTGTATTTGAAAGCACAGGGAACGAACGTTGCTCCCATCGCTGTTGGTTTTGGATTTCTGGCATGAGTGTTAAGCGGATGAAATTCAACACCAAAGGCGGCGACGCTATTGCTAGCGCTGTCCGCAATCGTTCGTATCTCCGCAGGCTACGGCGAAATCGCTCAAAAAAACAAACAAATAAAAGAAAAAGAAGCCGTTCCTTGGTAAAATGGAAGTGTGACCAACCATTTCAAAGGAGGGCTTCTTTTGTACAAGCTCCAGGCATCTTAACTCCGCCGCGGTTTGTTTAAACTGCCGCAATCCGGGTCAGTGTTCAGCTCTAGCCGGACACAACGAAAAAATAAATTGAACGAAAAATAACGCTATGATATAATCGGTAGCGTTATTGACAAATTCAAGTTAAAGGTTGTGCATATTATCATTCCTAGTTTAATTTTACATCCTGAACTTTGATTTGTCAATGCTCTTTTTTTACCTCTACAAAACGGAAAGAGGAGTGTGTTCGGAGAAATGGAAGCGAAGGATTGGCAGCAGGAACAGGAGCGGCTGCAACAGGTCAGGAACAAGCTGCAGGCGAGAATCGCCAAGCTGGAGCCGGAGGTTGCCGGACTGCGTGATCAGGCTAGGGACATCCGCAAGCGATTTTGGGAAGAAGTTACGCTCAATACAAGTACGAATGAAGACTTCGAAGAGACCTTTTATACAATTAACCAGCAGTCTGCGGTATTGGCCGAACGGGAGCGCGGCCACAAGCAGTTGACGCAGCAATGGAAAAACATGAACCGTCTGCTCCCAGCTCCTTATTTCGGACGCATCGACTTTCAGGAGAATGGGCTGGACTTCAGCGAACAGTTCTATATCGGCGTATCCTCCTTCGTAGACGAAGACGGATTGAGCTTTCTGATCTATGACTGGCGTACGCCAATCGCGAGTCTGTACTACGACTACTCCCCCGGTCTGGCATCTTATATCACGCCCGCCGGACCAATTGAAGGGACGATGGAGCTCAAACGGCAGTTTCAGATTCAAAACGGGCAAATCCAGAGCATGTTTGACGCGAGTGAAACGATCGGAGACGAATTGCTGCAGCAAGTACTCGGCAAAGGTGCGGACTCGCAAATGAAGAGTATCGTGGCAACCATCCAGAAGGAACAAAACGCCATCATCCGCAACGACAAAAGCCGGATGCTTATCGTACAGGGGGCGGCTGGCAGCGGTAAGACTTCCGCGGCATTGCAGCGGGTGGCGTACTTGCTGTACAAACACCGCCAGACGATCAGAGCTGATCAAATCGTTCTTTTCTCACCAAATCCGCTGTTTACCAGTTACATCTCCACCGTTCTTCCGGAGCTCGGTGAAGAGAATATGCAGCAGACGACTTTTCAAGAATATCTCGACTATTGGCTAGGTTCCTCGTTACGGCCTGAGGACGCCTTTGATCAGATCGAATATGTACTGACCGCACAAGGAGAGCCGGGGTATGAGGCTCGTCTTCGGGGAATCGAGTACAAAGCGTCCGAGGCTTACCTGCAAGCCCTGCAGAACTATGGAATGTGGTTGGGACGACAAGGCATGCGGTTCAACGGTATTCGGTATCGGGAACGTGATTTGATTACCGCGGAGCGAATGAGAGAGGAATTTTACAGTTATGATCATTCTCTGCCGCTCTCCAATCGTGTCGTTCTCTTGAAGGAATGGCTGCTGAATGAACTTGCCTTACTGGAACGCATGGAACGGGTTGCGCCTTGGGTACAGGAAGAGTTGAATTATCTCGATACGGAGGAGTACGTGGAAGCCTTCGGAATGCTGCATAAGGAGAAGGAATTATTAGACCTTGCGGAACAATACGCGGCAGCTCGCGAGAGAGTGAGCAACAAACGCCGGGGAGATGAAGGCGACTTTGACTTCACCCAGAGGGAGGAAGATCTGCTCCGCCGAAGGATCGTGAAAGAAAGCTTTCAACCGCTAAGGAAAAGTGTGAAGCAATTCTCGTTTGTAGATGTCAAAGGCATATATGGCCAATTGTTCGAGGACGAATCGGCTTATCGGGAGAAAACAAATGGGGGCCTCGTCCCCCCGCTGTGGCCAGAAATATGCAGGCAAACCAAGGAGATGCTGCTCCGCAGCGAGTTGTTCCATGAGGATGCGACTCCTTATTTATATGTAAAAGAACTGGTCGAAGGCGTCCGGACGAACACGGAAATTCGGTATGTCTTCGTTGATGAGGGTCAGGATTATTCGTCGTTTCAATATGAATATCTAAAAAAGCTGTTTCCCCGTGCCCGGATGACGGTGCTCGGCGATTTCGGGCAAGCGATCTATATGCAGGCTACAAGTTTGGCCGCTGCTGATTCGCCGCTGGTCCACCTTTTCGGTGAAGACGAAACAAGCCTTGTCCGCCTAGTACGCAGTTATCGTTCGACCAGGGAGATTGTAGAATTTACGAAATCGATGCTTCCAGATGGGGAAGAAATTGTACCGTTTCAAAGAGGAGGTCAAAAACCCCTTCTGACGAGACAAGACGGCGGAGAGAAGCGTGATGCGCAAATTTTGGCAGACATCGCTGCGCTCAGCGCCGAGGGCGTAGGTTCCATCGCCGTCATTACGAAGACTGCAGCCGAAAGCCGGAAGGCCTATGAGTCGTTACGGATTCAAGGAGGCGAAGCTCTGCAGCTCATTACCAAGGAAACGGTGGGCTTTGAAAAGGGAGTGATGGTCATTCCTGTGTATCTCGCCAAAGGTGTCGAGTTCGATGCAGTCTTGGTCTATGATGCTTCTTCCGATGCTTATGGCCGGGAGAACGAACGCAAGCTTCTTTATACCGCGTGTACGCGGGCCATGCACCGTCTTCATCTGTACACGACGGACGATTGGTCGCCGTTCGTGCAGGCATTGCCTGCGAATTTGTACGAGACAGTGTCCTTTTGACGGATCGGGGGTGGCGCCCTTCCTCGATAAGCTGCGTTCGTGAATTACGCAAACCTTCGGCGTTAGGGCTATTATTTTCATCCATACAAAGCTGGCTAGATAAGCAGAAAGCAGGGACACATGTCAGCTACTACGCATACAAAACCGATGATAGTTACGGCGACACGTCCTTCCTGTCTGCATGTTTCGTGACCGCGGCGCGGGTGTCGCACTGTTGCTCCTTCTGCGCACTCCGAAACAGCAGGAAGAAGACAGAACCACCGGCGGGGGACAATTCGGACCCGATAATAATGGGGCGCTAATCGCGAATCGGCTCCAATTCGCTCGTGTGCAAATAGCCTTGGCCGTTAGTCGGCCAAGGCTATTTTTTGTGCTGATTATGTTAGTCTGATGGGATGGGCATGTTCGGCAGAGTCATAAACATTCCGCTGTTCTCACAAGCCGTTACCCGGGACTTCGTCGTCCGGTTAAGGTCACGTTCTGACGCCGCACTACCGGATTAGCCCAGCAAAGGCAGGAATTCTTCTTCCGGTAAAATTCTGATCTTCCGGCCAGAGGAGGACAACTTCTCGGCTTTTCGAATCTTGCTGTTGCTCTTGGTCCCATTCTGATGCTTCGCATAGTCTTTGGAGCCCACAACAAGGTAGTGCGTATTCGGCAGCACCTGGTCGGCCAGCAGTCCCCCGGCATCGGCGACCCGCTGCATCGCCTCCCGGCGGGACAGTGAACCGAGCGTGCCTGAGAAGACCACATTTTTACGATAAAGGGCATGATTCTCGTCGAACTCCGATACGGATGGAGTAATCTGGCTTGCCCTGACACTGCCCCCGCTGCTGCGGGTTGAGGCAAACGTAATATGTGTATAATCGGGCTGAATGGAACCCAGCCGGTATTCGCAGCGAGTTGCGAGCTCGGGTGCGAGCGCGGCTTCGGCCTTCTCCATGCACTTGATGAATACAAGTGCGGCAGCCCTTGCATCTTCGAGCGCGTCATGATGACGGAAGGCATCCAGATTCAGATGCCTGCTTATGGAGTTAAGCCGGTAGCTGGTTAGCCCAGGCCAGATTCTTTTGGCAAGAAGGTAAGAGCATAAATAGTTGAAGCCATCGCTTGGCAGCTCATGTACGGTCATGCAGTGCCTCAGCACACTCATATCAAAAGCGGCGTTGTGCGCCACAACAATCTGGTTGTTAAGCAAAGGCCCGATCGAGTCCCAGAGTTCCTTAAAAGTAGGTGCGTCCTCTACCATGTCTCCGGTGATCCCGTGAATCTGGACAACATAAGGATCAAAGTCATCCAGCGGATTGACTAGTGAGTAGAACTCCTCCGTGATCTCACCATCTCTGACGACTACGATTCCCACGGCACACACGCTGCCCCGGTTCCTCATATTCGCCGTCTCAAAATCAATCGAGACAAAATTCATCGATGTGTCACCACACTTTCTAGTATGTCACTCTATTTTACACGAAATAGATTTGGTTTTCCTAATAAGGAATATAGAATGTTTTAAGATATATTTGACAGATGTTATTCCCGGATGTATAATTATCTTAAATTAAAGATAAATGTTATTAAGATAAATATTTAAGTGCTAAGGGGGGATGCTTATGAAGAGCGACCGAGAGCTATCGTTGAAGCTGCTGGTTGTATTGTCCAAATCCTACAAGATCATTATGGATTATGCGGTCAAAGATATGAAGAAGTATGGACTGTCTACTTCCGAATTTACTGTACTTGAACTGTTGTACCACAAAGGGCAATTTCCACTGCAGCAGATTGGTGATAAGATTCTGGTAACCAGTGGAAGTATTACTTACAATATCGATAAGCTGGAGAAGAAAGGACTGCTTAAGCGGGTTCCCTGTCCGGATGACCGGAGAGTGACCTATGCTGAAATTACGGAGGCAGGCCAGGCATTGTTCGATCAAATCTTCCCCGAGCACGCAGAAGGC
>RCUN01000764.1_pt1 | contig 13993 bp, 16 predicted proteins | sample 2166181 | NCBI WGS metagenome assembly RCUN01 (sample SAMN09932603, study PRJNA488358) | compost metagenome | feature: garden; material: soil; isolation source: compost soil in crotononitrile-enriched culture | place: Germany: Experimental Botanical Garden Goettingen | collected 2016-01-27 | reverse complement strand
CAAGACAGTACTCCTTGGCGATGCCTATAAGACCGGGCAAGGTATGGGCTGGTCACTACTTGCTGACTTCTACGCTTATACAATGTGGATTCCAGGCTTATATCTTATTGCAGCGGCTGGGTTTGGAGCGGCATTGTCCAGATTGGTGAGCTCCACCAATCCTTTGGTTTTCGGTGCGCATGTCATGCTCTTCGTGAAGATCATGCTACTGCCTAGGACTGGGCTCTACAGCATCATACCGTTCGTGATCGCTTATACCGGGATAGTGCTTGCCTGCTACCTCTTCAGCCGCTTCATGCGAAAGTATCAAGCGGTGTCGCACAACTGATATCTCCCAAGGCCGCCTGACTAGGGCGGCCCTCTCAAATTTTCAGCTCCAGCAGCTCCGCGTAGAGTAGGAATTCATGTACAGCAAAAACACCGCCTATAGGCCGGACATCGATGGTCTGCGTGCAATTGCCGTCCTTTTAGTGCTTCTGTTTCACTTCGATTTCGGAGTATCTGGCGGTTTTGTTGGGGTTGATGTTTTCTTCGTAATATCCGGGTTTCTGATCACCGAAGTAATTCGTAATTCAGTTGCAAAAAATCAATTTTCGTTCTTCGATTTTTACGTTCGGAGATTACTTCGACTGCATCCTGCTTTACTTGTTACTGTCGCGGCATGCTTCGGTGCCGGCTTTATTCTGATGGACCCAGCATCTTTCAGTAGTTTTGCTCAATCGGCGCAATATTCGATTTTTTCTGCATCGAACTTCTATTTTTGGCTTAACCAAGGCTATTTCGATGCAGCTGCTCAAACACAGCCATTACTGCATACATGGTCTCTTGCTGCTGAATGGCAGTTTTACGTCATATGGCCATTCATTGTATGGGCCGCGATAAAGGTATCTGACAGATTCTTCGTAGGCCTTTTAACCCTGATTACACTAATCTCTGTAATCGGCTCACAAGTCATGCTGTCCCATGACAGCTTGGCTGCGTACTTCATGATGCCGTTTCGGATGTTCGAGCTATCGCTAGGCGCAATACTGGTTTTCATTGTACGACATCGAGCGAGCGAGACTATCGAGTCGGGGATCACCATCTCTGGTCTAGGCCTAATCATAGGGTCCGCCTTCGCACTTGATTCAAGCTCACCCTTCCCCGGCCTTCGGGCTCTGATCCCATGCCTTGGTGCCGCAGCATGCATTTACGCCGGCCGCTCTCGTGCTGGGGCGCTGCTACGCTTTGGTCCGATGGTTAAGATCGGCCTCATATCCTATTCGGTATATTTGGTGCATTGGCCAATAGCGGTTTTTTACAAATACTACGTTTTTAGAGAAATTACCCTATCCGAAAAAACAATACTGCTGACCACATCCATTATTACCGGCGCTTTGCTTTATGGTTCCGTAGAACGCCTATTCATGAAGAAATCGCGATACATTAAACCTGTTGGCCTATCGGCAGTGGCGGTGGCGGTTTCTGTAGCGGTCCTAGCCTACGGCGCGTTGCTGGTGGTGGATAGCAAAGGCGTCAGCTCCCGAATCCCAACTAACTACCTGACTGCCAATTATTTATCTCTTGCATCCGAACCGGCACAATTCCACATAAAAAACTATGGCGGACACGGCTATAGTCTGGAATCTGTTTTAGGCGACAGCAAAGGAAAGAGGATCGCGATAATTGCTGGAGATAGTTTCGCATTGCAATATGCAAGCGGCTTGGATAAAGACTTACGAGAAAGAGGCGCCTCCATGTTCGGAGTTTTCAGGCATGGCTGCGTACTTTCCAATGAATATACCAGACTACTGGATAACATCCCTAACCAAGCATGTAAAGACGCATATCAAATTGCATTATCTGAGCTAAAAGGCAACAACTTACCCTTTATTTTTGCGCAGAGTTGGGATGGTTATCGCAACCTCATAGCGGATCTCGAAGGCGTAAACAGCGAAAGCAAAGGTAAGCCTTACGCGGCCGTGATAGAGGATCTTCTTTCAAGAACCCGCGCTGATATTGGGGATCGTCCATTCTTCATCATAGGCGCCCAGCCGTACCTGCCTGGTAAAAAGAACGCTGCTTCCTGTCTTTTACGCCCAAGATATGTCGCACAGGTTTGCGAAACATTTTTGCAGTATCCTGTCGAAAGCTCCCACACTTACGCAATGAACCAGATAATAAAAAAATTCGCGGCCAATCACGCAAATACTTTTTATTATGATGCCAGTCCGTCTTTTTGCAGAAATGACATATGTGAATACGTCAGGGACGGAAAGATTCTATACTCAGATGGAAGCCACCTTTCAATTGATGGATCTAAAATTGCTGCAAAGCAAATCTTAAGCGACATATTGAGCGACTAAAATACTCTGTCCTCCGGAATAACCTCAATAAACGCTAGACCCCGCAATTGGCGTGGTCTAGTGCTGTTGGGTTTGAGGGACCTTCGTCGGATCGTGCGCGTCATATACGGCCAGCACTCCGTCAATGACATCAGGTGGAGTGTCCTCGAAGAACTCGATCGTCACCGGTGACCCTTGAAGTCCGGGGGAGATTTGCGTGTAGTGCCCAGGAACAAGCCCACCGGATGCCTCGAGCTCATCGTTGAAGGTTGGGCCGAAAACTTTCTCGCCCTGAAAGTACTGTCTTTCCGGGACGGTGCCAGAGAGGAAGCTCATAATTCAAATCCTTGTAGTGATTGAGTGCGCCGTCTGGGTAAGGCTGCCTGTTGAGCCTGTTACACCCCCGAACAGGGTCGCCAAATGTTGTCCCTCTGAAAGATATGCGCCAGCTGGAGTCAGGCTGTTTCCAGATGCATACGTGAAACCAGAAGCACTAACGGCAACGTAAGTTGCGGAAAGGTTGCCGTATGGGGTGCCGTCGATATAGAGCTGGGCGCTTACAGACTGAGAAGCCCCGCAGGTGTATTGTCCGGTAGCCCTGGCATCCACAGACTCACCAGCCCAGCTCAGGAACTGCACTCGCAACGCTGACGTGATCTCGGTCGCTGAGGTGTTGTTGTAGCTGTAAGTCGTGCTTGAGCTGATGCCTGCTCCAACGCTGATACGGTTGAACCAACTTGCTACCAGTCGAGCGGTCGCGCTGTCCGAGAACTGAGAAGCAGCGTTGGTGTAGAACATGCCTACCAGCGAACGAGATACATCACCGGTCTTGATCTCGACCCCGGTTGTCGCGTCCTGACTGTGGCTGGCGACAACTCCTTCAAGGGTCATCGTTGAGCCATTCATGTACGCGTAGGCGTAATAAAGGGTGTTGGCGCTGAGCCCGCCATTGCTAAGCGTCACGCCGGCCGCTGGAATTAGTCGGGGCACACCGTTGATGATGAGATTGCGCCCACCGAACGGGTCCAGGCGCAAGTTCGTAGCGCTTACAAACTTAAGGCGGCACTGTCCGTGCCCAGCCTGGGCACTGATGATTTTTCTGATAGCGTCGAGCAAATCAGCGGCTCGGCCTTTTGTTGCAGTGACCGGCGCCGCGTCAAGGACCGCCATCACGTTTTCCTGAACATCGTTCAGCCAATCATCGGTGACTAGGGTTGCCTGGATACCGCCCACCGGATCGCCGTCGGTGAACTTGTTGTCGACCGTAGCGCCTGGGCCGTCAATTCTGTGCATGCTTATTCCCCATATGCGAATAGCGCGATCGTGTGCGCTGGCTTCAATTGATTAATTTTGCATTCGAGGGTGTCATTTCCCCATGTGCGGAGCCGTTCACCGGCAGCTGATCGACCCGCTCGAAATTCAGTTACGCTGACCTCCGGCGCCCTGATCAACCAGGTGAACGCCCAAGGGCCATTGGTCAGCGGATCCCCGGCGACGGAAACCCCAGCCCGGAACGGCCGGAACACCTCGATCGTCACCGTGTACCCGAGGGATGCTGCAAGCTCGATGAAATACGCTGGCGACTGACCACCGGTACTCGTGAGTTTTGTGAGAAGTGCGTTTTTGCGCCCCTGAAGAGTTTCTTCCAGCACGCCAGAGCATTTGTCAGGCAGGCCTGCCACTCGCTCCCAGTCCGCAAGCATCTCGTTTGTGCTCGCTGGGTTGGCCTCGATCGGCAGTGATTCGCCCCGGGCATCGACGCGGGCCAGTTCGATTGACATGCCATCCAGCAAATTGTGAAGCGTGGTACCGGCATCCCTTGGGAATGCCTGGCCGGGGGGCAGCAGCGTTTTCAGCTGCTCCAAGTAGTCGGCAGCTGTCGGCATTACGCCTCCTAAAAGCTGGAGAAGGTTATGGTTCCAGGGACTGCCATGTGGCCGGTGGCATACGTAACGTCTGCTGTCGGGGACGTGATGGCGTTATCCGATTCGCCAGCGGCGATGGATACAGCCTCGCGCTGCCGACTGATCAGGATCGTTCCACCAGGCTTCGCGTCACGCACAATCAGGTCTGCGACCTCGGCCCGAACCGCTGCCTGGACAGCCGCAGTATTCGGCGAAAGCTTCACCGCCATGTTCAGCGGATCAGCAATAGGGGCGGCGACGAACACCTCAGCAGTAACCGGGCAGCGCGCATCGATGTAGGCTTGCACCTCCGCGACCTTGGCCGGCGTCGGAATGATGTCGGCCTCGCCGTCGCACACAAACAGGACAGTGACCGTTCCGGCTCCCATCTGAAGCGGATACACCCAGACCCGCGTTACACCGGGAACCTCTAGCGCCCACAACTCATAGTCGGCCGCCGCGCCGCCATGCGGTGGTTGCCGGATGCGTTTCAACAGGCGGCTGAGCAGTTGAGGGTCTGTTTCAACGTCAAGCCCGCCGTCGATGTCGGTAGCTGCTGCACCGGTTGATTGCACGCCTGCCACCGGGGACAGAAGAAAAAGCGGAGTGCCAGCGGGCGAATCACCTGCAGCGCCTGCCTCAACCGCTACAACCGTTGGCTGCAGCGTAGTGCCGGTGAATGTACCGTCTGCCAGCACGCGATACTGCACGCCATCCTGTCGTTGAAGAATCGTTCCTGCCGGTACCGTTGAGCCGACCGTGCCGGTGAGCAGGGCCGCACCCGTCGCATAATCGGCGGCCTTGCGGAAAATTTTCCAGATGGCCGCCCAGCGCTCAAGGTATTCCTTCTCGGCGGTATCGATGATTGCCTGTTTGGCTGCCCACTCACCGAGCCGATGCACACCCTGCCAACGAAAGATCGAGTCGCATTGGTCGAGGTTGTGCAGGTGCCGGACACCCTGACGCCCGAGCAGTTGGAGGGCGCGCGCCGTTGCGCAGCCTTCATGCACGAACATCTGCCGGAACACTTCAAGGATCCGGCGGACCTGGTCATGGTCGGTGGCTATGTGCTGGTCGACATCACCCTGCGCATGCTGCAGCCGCCTGAGCTGAAGGCAGCCCAGGGCTTCGACAAGGACTACATCATCGATCGCGGTCTGTTCGTCGACCCTGTCACTGGTGCCGAAGAGTGGCGTGATATCAATAAAACGGATCAGGTCCGGTTGATCGGTAACAGCGTCTGCCCGGATGAAGCCGAAGCACTAGTGTCCGCCAATGCGGCGGACATCATCGAGCTTTATCAGCGCCTCCCAGCCTGACCCACTTCATTCAAGTTTTCACTGCACTGCGTTGAAACAGCTTGGCGTAGGCGTAATAGCCAATATTGACCTCTGCGACTGCCATCAGCCCAATTACGGCGCCAAACATAAAAGATAAAAAGATAAAACCTGTCGCAATCACCCCTACAACCCATTTAAGGATTAGCAACGCCTTGGGATCAATCGAGCGCATTCCATTCATGACAAGCGCTAAGGCAACTCCTATCAACAAACCGACAATAATGCTTAAAAACATGGGTCAACTCCCTTTGGTTAAAGCCCGGGAGTGTACTCCAGGCCGCCCCTAATCTCACAACTCCACCGTCCGGGCATGCCCCGGCATAGGACGCCCCGTGCCCACAGAAAACAAAATCCCGGTCATCTATGTGGCCGGGCCTTACCGGGCTGCCACCCGAGAGCTGATCGCCGAGAACATCGCAGTCGCCAGGTCAGTTGCGGTCAGCACCGCCCGCCTCGGCTGGTTCCCGATCTGCCCGCACACCAACACGGCGCACTTCGACGACGACTTGCCGGATCAGGATCAGTTCTTCCTCGATGGCACCCTGGCGCTAATGGAGCGGTGCGACGCGGTGGTGCTGATCAATGGCTGGCGATACAGCGCCGGCACCCTGGGTGAGGTCCACCGCGCACGCGAGCTTGGGATGCCAATCTTCGCCTGCCTGGAAGATCTGCCCAGTGCGACCGAGTTCAACGGCGTCAAGGTCCCTTGGCGCACCTACACGGGTACGGACAATTGAGGGGGTTCAAAGTGAGCGAGCCAAAAATTATCTATTTGGGCCCGGCCTGCGAGGCTGGCACCGGTGACGGCAGGACCTGGGCAGAGGACAACCCTTGGCCCGACTGTGAGTGCGGCCACCGACCAGTGCAGTACGTGCTCGGCGAAACCTTCGAGCGCATGAAGGCCGAACGTGACGCCCTGCAGCTGCGCCTGAACGCAGCGGATCAGCGGATTGATGAGCTGACTCGCCCACAGCACGACGACATTCAGACTCTCATTGCGCAACATCAGTGGTTCATTGCGGGTGAATACGACGACCTCGTCGATCAGGCCTCCGACTTTCAGGACAAAGCCTATGTGCTGGGTCGAGCGCGCGGAATCGTCGAAGCTGCGCAACAGCCTGCACCGATAGCGGTAGCGCAGCCCGTTGATCCTGAACGCGAACGCCTGACGGAAATCGTCGAGCGGTACCCAACCGCCGATCCTCTCGAATACGACGCAGCCGTTCGCAAACTCCAGCAGTAACTCCCTCCCCCTTCAAAGTCAGCCGCTATAGAGGTCAAGGTGGTGTCACGTTTTCGCTTCCAGCAGTTGGACGCTCAAAACTTCCTGGAACAACTTGAATCGGGCTTCTGCCTTCGAGAACTCCAGTTGCGGCTGTAACAAGATTCTCCATTCGAGCTTCGTATTGAACATGCGCGTTAGGCGAATACCAGCTTTTCTTTAATTGGACACGATCAAATTGATACCCAAGCGAACGCCCCATCGCAAAAAGCAGATTCACAAACAGCTCATCACGTTGAGCAAAGAGTGCTTCAGAGCCCATCGAGTTAATGTGGGTCGGATCACTTAAATGATCGTGATACTCCTTCCACGCATCGAGGACTATTTGATCGCGCCCGGAAGTCCATTTCCTTCCAAAACCAACATAGCCATAAAAAGACAAGTCAATCATGTTCAGCCCCCGAACATGATCAGCAGTAAGTCGAGCGCCTCGTGTCGCCATGAGCGTATGAAAAACCTGAAGCTTCCTTGCCCGACTTTCTCTGGATCGCTCGACCCACTTCTGAGCTTGTACCGCAAGTATGGGCCCCAGCAGCGTGGCGGTAACAATCATCCAATCCGATACGGTCAGTTCCTGGCCGGCCATATCCACCCCCCATTTTGTCTATTTTCATGGAGCGTAGCATGGTGAAAGAACTCCCTATCTTATTCTCGGCCCCGATGGTGCGCGCCATCTTGGGGGGCCGGAAGACGGTCACGCGGCGGGCGGTGAATCCGCAGCCAGCGCTTACCGATGGATCTGGCTTTTCGTGGAAAGGCCACCTGTTCGGAAGGGGTGCCGATGACCGTGAGACCTCGCGCAACTTTTCCAAGCATTGCTGCCCTTTCGGAAAGCCAGGACACAGGCTATGGGTGCGCGAGACGTGGTATTGCGATCACTTCGAAGTAATGCGAGGGCCCTACCTCAAGCCGGATGACCTGGACATCGGCGAGGCGCTCGACGACGGAACTCTGGTCTACGCCGCCGATGGGCTGACACCGTATGAAGCGGACCAGCCAGTCTGGAAGCCGAGCATTCACATGCCCCGGTGGGTCAGCCGCATCCTGCTGGAGATCACGGACGTACGAGTCGAGCGGCTTCAAGAAATCAGCCGCAGCGACATTCGAGCAGAGGGTTTGGTTTGTCCGCCCGAACTGACCATCGACGATGTCTCACCGAACTACCGCGACTGGTACCCGGCAGCATGGCGAGAGTTGTGGGAATCCATCAATGGTGCCGACAGCTGGAGCGCCAACCCCTGGGTCTGGGTCGTCGAGTTCAAGAGGGTGACGCCATGATCGCAGCGCCGCTCTACATGCTCTGGCTCATCTACAAGGGGCCATGGCGATAGTGCCCGCCTCACCAATCGCTTCAGGGACGAGCTGATTGGGCAGCAACTGGTGAGGCGAACGATTAAACGTTAGCTGACCTTCTCCGCTTTGCATGTCGCCTTTCATCTGATCATCACAACTTACCTACCAGCCTGCCGGTGAACGGCGGGCGAGGAATTCGCATGTCTGAGAAAACAGTAAAAGCCATCATGGAACAAGCCCAGGTATTCGCAAGCAGCTGGTCAATGGTGGGCGGCCCGTTCGCCGCCGACGACCAGCTCGAACGCGCAGAAGAAGAAGAGGCGGAACTGAAGAAGCTGGTCACCGGCGCCCTGGAGGGGGCGGTCAGCGCTCCCCAAGACGTCGGCGAAATGATCGAGTCGTTACTGGCGTGGCACAGGCGGCAAGCCGACCAGTTGGAAATGATCAGCGAAAACGCGAAGGAAGGCGTGACTCTTCAGCTCGGTACTGATGACCCTGTCGAGATTGTTCTTACAAAAGACATGGCGAAGGGGCTGCGCATCGGCCTTGTCCTGGCTCTGGAGCGCCTGGGCAAGCTCCCTATCAGCGTCAGCCATGACGGTGATGACGACTCCGATTTCGACGACGAATAACCCCTACCCACCTTCTGCCGCCACGCGCGGCATGGAGCATCATCATGGCAAAAGTCATTGCCCAGATCACGGTAAGGCTCCCTCGCCTGATGGAGGTGAGCGAGTACAGGAAGTTGCGTTACGCCGGCGGCAAGCCGAGTGTGCAGCAGTTGAAAAAATGGATTGAGGAAGGCGAAGTGATTGGAGAGGTAAAGGGCGGGATGTACTTCGTGGACCTACAGGCGGCAGTGATTGGATCGAACGATCCGTTGCTCGCCAAGATGTTGGAGGTGGGCTGATGGCTCCCCCGCGCGCCAGGACAGTGAAGAACAGGGACCTGCCAGCGAATCTGTACCCGAACGGGAAGTATTGGCAGTACAAAAACCCGATCACCGGCAAGAAGACCAGCATCAATAAGCCAATGGCCGAGGCCATCAAGCTGGCCAACGCCGCCAACGCCAAGCTGCTGCCGTTGCTGGCCGACGACGGATCGTTGCTGGCAATGATCACCGGTGACGCTGCGCCAAAGTTCAGCGGTTGCCTGGAGCGCTTCGAAAAGGAATGGCTGACCACCAAGACCTACGCCGCGAGCACGCTGAAGGAAATCAAATTCAAGTTGGCCCGATACCGCGAGGACCTGGGCGATTTGATGATGGGGCAACTGGATGTGCTGACTGTCGCGGAGTATCTGGATAGTTTCGAGAACAACGCCTACACGAAGCACCGTGGGCTGCTGGTGCAGGTGTTCGCGTTCGCGGTGGCCAAGGGTCTGTGCGAGCGCAACTCCGCTGAGCTGACCCTGGTCAAAAAGGAGGCCGAGAAGAAGCGCCAGCGCCATACCGTTGAGGGGCTGAACACGATTCTGGATTACGTGGGGACGCCGATCTGGCTGAAACGCGCCATTCGGCTGGGGTTGCTGAGTCTTCAGCGGCGGGAGGATATCGTGGTGTGGCCGAAATCGGCCGTTGACCTCGAGCAGAACACCATAAAGGTATCGCCCGGGAAGACGCAGAATTACGGGAAGCCCGTTCATCTGGAGATTGTCATGGGACAGGCGCTGCGGGAGGTGGTGCTGGAGTGCATGAAGTCGCCGGTCGTCTGCCCGTACCTGATCCACTATTCGCCGAAGGCGCGCAAGCGGAGCCAGCTCGACGCCAAGCTACACTGGAACGCGGTGACAGCGGATTACCTGACCAAGTCATTCGCGCAGGCGCGGGATGATTCACGCGCCTACGACGACATACCGGCCGGCGAGCGCCCAACCTTTCATGAGATACGCGCTCTAGGCGCCTGGCTGTACGAGCAGCAGGGTTTCGAGCAGGAATATATCCAAGGCCTGATGGGGCATGCGGACGTGAAGATGACCGAGCACTACCAGGCAGGGCACGGTGATGAAGCGGTGGTTTATATGAAGGTGAAAGCCGACCTGAAGGTGTAACGCGGTGGTCGTTTTCCCAAAATATTCCCAAAGTTTGCCCAAAGGCAGAAAGCAAAAAGGGGTCACCGTTTCCGGTGACCCCTCTAGACCGCCCAGCAGAGCGGATTTTGTTTGGTAGGCGCGATTGGACTCGAACCAACGACCCCCACCATGTCAAGGTGGTGCTCTAACCAACTGAGCTACGTGCCTGCTGTGAGGCGGCATTCTACGGAATTCCGGAGGGGTGTCAACACCTTTTTTCGCGCTAACCCTATGAATATGCAAAATATTTAATTTTGCCGGTACAAAGAAGATTTTCCGGGTGCTGGCGGGCGATTTTCAACTCGGGTAGGATCAACGCACTCGTAAAATATATTAAACAGAGGCTGCCGGATGGCTAACACTCCCTACCCAGAGTCCTACTACGCCGCATCGGCCAATGCGGTTCCGCCGCGCCCGGCTTTGCAGGATGACGTGGAGACTGATGTCTGTGTAATCGGCGCCGGTTACACCGGCCTGTCCTCTGCCCTGTTTCTGCTGGAGAACGGTTTTAAGGTCACCGTGCTGGAAGCTGCCAAAGTCGGTTTCGGTGCGTCGGGGCGGAATGGCGGCCAGATCGTCAACAGTTACAGCCGTGATATCGATGTGATCGAACGCAGTGTCGGCCCCAAGCAGGCGCAGTTGCTGGGGCAGATGGCGTTCGAGGGTGGGCGGATCATTCGCGAGCGGGTCGCCAAGTATAATATCCAGTGCGACTTGAAGGACGGTGGCGTGTTCGCCGCCATCACTGCCAAGCAGATGGGCCACCTGGAGTCGCAGAAGCGTCTATGGGAACGCTTCGGTCACACGCAGCTCGAGTTGCTGGATGAGCGGCGCATCCGTGAAGTGGTGGCCTGCGATCAATACGTCGGCGGCATGCTCGACATGAGCGGCGGGCACATTCATCCGCTTAATCTGGCGCTGGGCGAAGCGGCGGCTGTGGAGTCGCTGGGCGGTGTGATCTATGAACAGTCGCCAGCGGTGCGCATCGAACGCGGCGCGAATCCGGTGGTGCACACGCCACAGGGTAAGGTCCGGGCAAAATTCATCATCGTGGCGGGCAACGCGTACCTGGGCAATCTGGTGCCGGAGTTGGCGGCGAAGTCGATGCCTTGCGGCACTCAGGTGATCACCACCGAGCCCTTGGGCGACGAGCTGGCGAAAAGCCTGCTGCCTCAGGATTACTGCGTCGAAGACTGCAACTACCTGCTCGACTACTACCGTCTGACGGGCGACAAACGCCTGATTTTCGGCGGTGGCGTAGTGTATGGCGCGCGGGATCCGGCGAACATAGAGGCGATCATCCGCCCGAAAATGCTCAAGGCTTTCCCGCAACTCAAGGACGTGAGGATCGACTACGCCTGGACCGGCAACTTCCTGCTGACCCTGTCGCGTCTGCCGCAAGTCGGTCGACTGGGCGACAACATCTACTACTCCCAGGGTTGCAGCGGCCACGGCGTGACTTACACGCATCTGGCGGGCAAGGTCCTGGCCGAAGCATTGCGTGGCCAGGCCGAGCGTTTCGACGCGTTTGCCGACTTGCCGCACTATCCGTTTCCCGGCGGGCAATTGCTGCGTACACCGTTTGCGGCGCTGGGTGCGTGGTATTACGGGTTGCGGGATAAATTCGGGTACTGACCGTTAAAACAAAAGATCGCAGCCTTCGGCAGCTCCTACAGAAATGCGCAATCAATGTAGGGGCTGCCGAAGGCTGCGATCTTTTGATCTTAAAGTCGATCCCGTGGAATACCGCTTCGAATCCGCAAGATATCAGCCAGCACCGCCAAGGCAATCTCCGCCGGTGTCTTGCTGCCCAGGTTCAAACCGATCGGCGCATGAATCCGCGCCAGTTCGGCATCGCCCAGCCCACCGATACGCCGCAACCGCTCGAAGCGCTTTTGCGAAGTTTGCATCGAGCCCATCACACCGATGTAAAACGCGTCGGTGCGCACGGCTTCCATCATTGCCAGGTCATCAATGCGCGGATCGTGGGTCAGCGCCACCACCGCCGTGTCGCTGTGACAGCCGCCATCGGCGATGAACACCGAGGGCAGTTGACGACGGATCTCCACGTTGTCCAGCACCACACCTTCGAGCACTTCGTCCCGTGGATCGCAGAGAATCACTTCGAATCCCAGGCCCACCGCAAACTCCGCACACGCCTGCGCCACACTGGAATACCCGGCCAACAACAGGCGCTGGGCCGCACCGATGCGCAGGCGAACCCGGTCGATTTCGCGCTCGACGCGCACACCCTGCTCGCGATCATCGAACAGGCTGCGCGCACCGCTGACCAGATCGACTTCACGGATCAACCGACGTCGGCCCAACAGCGCCGCCTCCAGTTCCCGCAGATGCGCCTGAACGTCGCAATCTGAATCCAGCTTCTCCACCAACACATCGAGCACGCCGCCACAGGGCAGGCTGACCCGCGAGCGCGGGTCTTCGCCTTCGCCGTAGCGCACGACGTTGACGGCTTCCTCAAACGCGCCTTCGGCGACGCGCTCAAGGAAGTCTTCTTCGACGCAACCTCCCGACAGCGAACCGATCCACTGGCCGGCGGCGTTCACCGCAAGCAACGAACCCGGTGCGCGAGGCGCCGAGCCGTAAGTGGCGAGGACCGTGCACAGCCACACCCGCCGACCGCCCACCGACCACTCCAGTGCCCGGCGCACCACTTGCAGATCGAGATGCTGCATGTCAGTGGGCCTTGTGCTCAAGCGGCGGCGCATCGGCGCGCAACTTCTGCACAGCGTTCACAGCCAGGTCACCCGGCTGACCGCCCCAACCTTGACGCAGGTAGTTCAGCAGATCGGTCAGTTGCTCATCGCTGAGTTTCTCGACGAATCCCGGCATCGGCTGCATGTGCTCAAACCCGGAGAACTTCTGTTCGCCGATACCATCGTCGATCACCCGCACCAGGTTGCGCGGATCTTCCAGGCGCAGCGTGGTGTTGCCACGCATGGCCACGGCAATATGCGGCTTACCTTCGCCGCCTGGCGCATGGCAACCGGCGCAGACGTTCAGGTAATCCTGACGACCGCGCTGGGCGCTGGCGCTGAGTTTGTCCAACGGTACGTCTGTCAGCAGTTTTGCTGCTGGCGGCTGATCGCCGAGCAGGAACGTGGCCATCGCGGCCAGATCCGGGTCAGTGAGGCCCTGAGTGCTGTTGTGGAACACCGGGAACATCTCGTTGAACATCGTGCCCTGGGCGCTCATGCCGTGCTTGAGGAACGAGCTCAGGTCCTGATGATTCCAGCCACGGGCCGCCAGGTCAGTGGCCAGCAGGCTCGGCGCCAGATAACCATTGAGAATGCCGCCGGTCATGCGCTTGTCCTGCTGCATCGCACCCGGCAAGCCACGCGGGGTGTGGCACTCGCCACAGTGACCGAGCACGTCGACCATGTACTGGCCGCGCTTCCAGGCTTCGCTTTTGCCTTCGGCAGACTCCAGCTTCACGTCCTTGCCGTACATCATGTTCCAGCCCATCAGGCCCAGGCGCACGTTGAACGGGAAGCTCAGGCTGGTGACCGGTGCTGCGCGCTCGATCGGCGCGACGGTTTTCAGGTAGGCATGAATCGCGTCGGAATCTGCACGCGGGATCAGGTGATACGAGGTGTAGGGCATCGCCGGATACAGGTTCGCGCCATCACGGCGCTTGCCTTCGGTCAGCGCGGCGAAGAACTCGTCATCGTTGTACAGACCGATACCGTGCTCTTTGCTCGGGGTGATGTTGGTGCCGTAGATCGTGCCGAACGGCGACACGATCGGCAGGCCGCCCGC